>Ga0315551_10000005_pt1 | contig 161287 bp, 130 predicted proteins | sample SalMarSW160290MG_FD_203678 | JGI IMG/M metagenome (GOLD analysis project Ga0315551, IMG submission 203678) | Salt marsh sediment microbial communities from the Plum Island Ecosystem LTER, Massachusetts, United States - Salt Marsh Sediment SW1602-90 ...
TCTAAAATTTCTTCGTACATTTTTTTGCCCTCCAATGGCAGAAACGTTTTTGGGTAAATTTTAAGCTGATTTACCAAAAATACATCTATTGGAGGGTTATTTTTACCTACAAACTTGACGGGCACCCATGTTCGAGCGATTTACCGAACATGCATAAATTACCAAATTATTTGTAAGTCCTTATTTCGTAAGGGATTCTTCTAATAAAAAGTGCGAAACTCAACAATTAGTAATCCATATTTATTGAAGGTGAACTATTATGTTTAAGAAATCGATTTATTTAATTTCCTTTATTTTAGTGCTGTTTGCTGTCCCACTGGTAGCTCATGCACAAGTCGATAACCTACTGCAAAATCCAAGTTTTGAAGAGGATGAGGTTATCTTAGGTGACCCGGCCTGGGAAATATGGACTACCTGGGGTTGGGAAGATGGTCTAAACAGCACCGTTGAATTCGATGAAACTGAGTTTATCGATGGCACAAGAAGCCTTAGGGTTGAGCCAACAGGAGGTGTCAACTGGTATTTCATTGTGCTGCAAGACTATATCCCCCTTGAGGTTGGCCAAATTTATACTGCCAGTTTCTGGGCCAAGGCTGAGGAGCCGCGTCCCCTTACAGCGAAGATGAAAGCGACGGATAACTCCGTTGACTGGGAGCTAACAGACTTTCAGTTGACGACCGAGTGGGCTGAGTATTCATTGACCTCTGAAGCCCTGAGCGCCGAGGCAAAGTTTGAGATACACTGTGCTGCCGTTGAGGCTCCAATCTGGTTGGATTTTATTTATGTCTATGAAGGAGAGTATGTCGCCGGAATTACGCCGGCGGAAGCATCGCCCCCGGTAAAGGCTAATGCTCCGGTTCCAGACGATGGGGCATATATCGAGGAAACATGGGGGAACTTTTCCTGGACGCCGGGAGCTTTAGCCGTCTCGCACGATGTGTACTTGGGCGATAATTATGATGATGTGAACGACGGCGCCGAAGGCACGTTCCGGGGCAATCAGGTCGCGACGTTTTTCGTTGCCGGCTTTCCCGGATTTCCTTATCCGGATGGTCTTGTTCCAGGCACGACATATTACTGGCGGATTGATGAGGTTAATGACACAGAGCCGAATAGTCCGTGGAAGGGTGACGTCTGGAGCTTTTCGATTCCACCCAAGACTGCGTATAATCCCGACCCGGCTGATAATGCCGAATCTGTACACTCGAATTATGACCTTAGCTGGACGCCAGGCTTCGGTGCGAAATTACATACCGTTTACTTCGGCGACAATTTTGACGAGGTGAACAACGCCACTGGAGGACTTTCAACAGGAGTTGCAACCTATGACCCTGGTCCACTTAAATTGGCTAAGACTTACTACTGGCGTGTCGATGAGTTCGATGTCATCGACACGTATAAAGGCCACGTCTGGAGCTTTATTACTGAGGGCGCTGTCGGGAGCCCGAAGCCGTCTAAAGGCGCTGTGGATGTAGAGCATACGCAGATTCTTACCTGGTCGCCGGGAGTCTATGGAGCTTCACATCAAGTCTATTTCGGCACTGATAAAGATGCCGTGAAATATGCCGATACAGGTTCGCCGGAATATAAAGGCACCGGGGACCTTGGTGCCCAGAGCTATGACCCAGGAAAACTCCTGTGGGATACCACCTATTATTGGCGTATTGATGAAGCCAATAACGCCAACACAGACAGTCCCTGGATAGGCCCTGTATGGAGCTTTACGACAGCCAACTTCCTTATCGTGGACGATTTCGAGAGCTACAATGACCTTGACCCTGCTGACCCCGAGAGCAACAGGATATTTAATGCGTGGATAGACGGATATGACGACCCGGCAAACGGTTCTTTAGTTGGTTATGACACTCCTCCTTTTACCGAGCAAACTATCGTTCACGGAGGCAACCAGTCGATGCCATTATTCTACGACAACAGTGTTGGGTACTCTGAGGCAACTTTGACGCTGACTTATCCGCGTGACTGGACCGAAAATAGTATTAGCACATTATCGATTTGGTTCAGAGGCGATTCGGATAACGCTGCTGAGTTGTTGTATGTTGCCCTCGATGGCAGCGCGGTCGTCTCTCATGATAATCCTGATGCAGCACAGATAGCCACCTGGACCCAATGGAATATCGACCTGCAGATGTTTGCAGACCAGGGTGTGAACCTGGCCAATGTCAATACGATTGCTATTGGTCTGGGTAACAAGAAGAATCCGGTAGCTGGTGGTTCAGGTACGATATACTTAGATGATATTCGGCTGTATCGACTAACTCCATAACCAGAACTATCGGTTGTTCGTTTGCGGTGACAGACGATAGTCAAATAGATTCGCATCAATTCGGGGCTTATACCAATTAGGTATAAGCCCTCTTTTATTTAGTTGACAATTGTTTCGGTATAGGTGGTAATGACAACACTAATGATTCTGCCAAAGGCGGAGCTGCGATATTTGAGATTGACAGTAAATATTTGTATAGATTGCTCAACACAGAGAACCGCCCTTGTGCCTTGTATCAAGCATTACCTATTTTTCCAATTCGCCCCTTTTGTTTTTGTTTTCACCCGACACAGACAATCGTCAACCGTCATGTACAACACTGAGCCCTCGTTGCCCCAGGCGCAATTGGATGTGGCTTTACCGGTATGAACTCGGCCCGGAATCTCGCCTTTAGGTGTAATAATGTATACGCCTCCAGGCCCTGTGACGAAAAGATTGCCTTGCTGATCAACCTTTAAGCCATCAGGAGAACCCGGATATTTTCTTGCCAGACTCGCAAAGTTATATAAAACCTTTGCTCTTCCAGGAGTGCCGTCCGGTTTGACCGGGAAAGCTTTTATGATGGGATTTTTAGAATCTGGTTGTGCAACATATTACTTAGTCTGGCCAGAATTCTTCGGCTTTGAGAGCAATGCCCTCATATTTTTGTCTTGCTTTTTGGAAGATAGCCCGGACCTCCGCCCGCTCCATATCGGACTGGTAGTGGTCAGGTTTCTCAATTACCTGAAGCAGACGATCAATCCAGTGGGTCATATATTCCGCATCCGTTTTTGATGCGGTAGGTTTGCCATCCACTGTGATATACACTGGGCTGGTATGTGCCTGGCGCAAATGGTCATCAGGGCCGGTGAAGATTGCTCGAGCAGCGACCCAGCCACTGCGTTGAGGTCTAAACGCCAGCACGACTGACTCCTTAAGGACCGGTGAAGGCGAACGGTTTTTCAGGCTGACCTTCTTAATCACTTTGGCATTGGAAATAAGCTCGAGTGAATCAAGCGGCTGGATACTTCGTACTTCTGCTCTAATAAGAATGGGCTTGCTCTTGCCTGTCGAATACTGGATTTCCGCTCCACTATCCAATCCATCCGCAGTAAGGATGAGCATAGGACCGCTGGTTGCAAATGTTCGACCGGCGCGAATCGCCCTCAAATAGTTGGCTTCGGTAAGTGGGCCATCCAGTTTTGCATACATCCGGTTATAGCCTAACGGTACTGGCATCACACCCATTGCGGAACCACCGGTAACCGCCAGTTTGAATCCACAGTTTAGAAAACGATAGTAAGCCACATTCGTATGGTGAAAAAGCTCATCTTGGACTAAGCTCTCTTGTCCTTCTTCGATATCAGCAGCAGCCATTCCCCAACTCAAGCGACCCGAGCTTAAGGTAGATTCTCTATGGTAATGGTTGTGACAAACCTGGACTGAATCGAACAATCCTAAAGCCACGCCGACTACATTCTGGCCCCATATTGGCTTATCAGTATCGATGACGCACTGGGGCGAAGCCTCTTTCGCTATCCGGCCCAAAACAGCATCGCAAGGATACCGGCTGTTTCGCAAGGGCATTTTGACAGGTTTGGTCAGTCCGAACATCAGTAAAGCACCTATAGATTCAAATGCTTCTCCGCCTATACGCTCAATTTCCTGATTCCGTAATGTAACGACGTGCGTTGCATCGGCATACACATAGGGTCCGGTTGGCCAATCAGGCCAAGTCTCATCCGAGATTTTAGTTCGCTGATGATTCCAAAGAGTTAGAATTGGCTCGAAATTCACATCATCGGCTAATGCAAGCTGCTTGAGGAGCTTAAGATTATCGAGGCCGAAATGACAGTGCATGTCCGAGGAGTACCAGCCCTCTTTGCACATGTTGACCCATCGTTTCAGGGTGATATCTACTTTGGTGGTTTGGTTTTCCTCTACGATGGCCTCTTTATCAACGGGCCAGTACTCCTTGCCTCGCTCAATATGAATTACAGCTTTAACAGATGGAACTTTGATGATGAAACGACCGTCACATGAGAAGCTGCGGTCCTTACTATATGGCGTGCAGGATTCAGTGATTGGACTGAAAATACGTTCACTACCAATATTAACCCAGGCTCGGCACGGCAGTAGAGTGTCACTGCCAGGTTCATACACGGATACCGACAGCGTGCCTATGTCAGCGCGGACAGCAGGCAGACAAGCCAGCACCGTCCCCAGAAAAAATATCAATGCCAATCCCTGCTTAAGCTTATTGTTTTGCATGTTTTTATTTTAAGCGATGAGGCGATAGAAGTAAAATGCTTTTGAACCAGAAATTGCGGGAGTATATCTTACCTTGCCGACAATTTTTAAGCTGGATGATACCAAGTATATGTTAGCTATCGAAAAATGCCAAACGGGCAATTGACTTCTCCTAAGTGGGTAGTTACAATTAAATGCTCGTGAGCCCCCATTAGAAATTTCATTTCTAATGGGGTAAACTTCTGAATGTCAGGAGATAACGTTCACAGACCAGCCGAAGGAGCAGTAAGCACAAAAGGAGGAACGAGAAAACTTAGGAGGAAGTGAAACTAAATCGGAGGCAAATACTATGAAAGCTAAATGGAGCCTGTATGCACTTTTTACAATGATAATTATGGCTGTCACTTTAAATAGCACATGCCCCGCAAAGTCCCGGCAGCCGAATCAAAAAACTACTCAGCAGCCTGGACGCTCCCGGCAAGAGCAGATTCCGGCCGGCACAAAGGTAGAACGTGACATCGTCTATGCCCGGGTGGGTGACAGAAATCTGCTTCTTGATCTCTATTTACCTCCAAAAGGTCCAGCCCCATTGCCTGTGATAGTCTGGATACATGGTGGAGGTTGGCGCAGCGGCAGCAAGGGTTCTGCCGGGCGGGCCCGTCCTATGCTCAACAGAGATTATGCAGTGGTGGATGTTGGCTATCGCCTTAGCGGAGAAGCTATTTTCCCCGCCCAGGTCGAAGACTGCAAGGCGGCAGTACGCTGGGTGCGGGCAAACGCGGCCAAGTACAGTCTCGACCCCGACCGGATAGGAGCATGGGGCAGTTCGGCCGGCGGGCATCTGGTTGCATTCCTGGGTACTGCGGGCGATATAAGAGAATTCGACACTGAGGCAAACGCCGAATACTCGAGCCGTGTACAGGCCGTATGTGACTGGTTCGGCCCGACGGATTTCCTGCAGATGGACAAGCACTCACTCGAAGGCAGCCGCTTGATTCACGATGCGCCTGATTCGCCCGAGTCACTGTTGGTTGGAGGGCCAATTCAGGCCGAACCGTACCGAGCAATAGCAAGAAAAGCCAATCCAATCACGTATGTGACAAAGGACGACCCGCCCTTTCTTATCATGCACGGCGACAAAGATATGTCCGTACCCCTTCATCAAAGCGAGTTGCTTTACGACGCCCTGAAGAAAGCGGGCGTTGACGCCACACTCTATGTTGTCAAAGGCGGAGGACATGGGCTGCGCGGCGGCGAAGAGAGTTCCGAGAAACTCTTTGAAATAGTGGCTAACTTCTTCGACAGGAATTTGAAGACGCAAAAGCTGAAAGCCGACACCAGAAATCAGAGGGGAGCGAGAAAGAGACCCCAATTGAGGCCGCCAACCCATGCAGATGTCAAATATGGACCCTATGAGCGCAGCGTATTGGATTTCTACCAGGCCGAATCCGACAAGCCTACACCGGTAGCGGTGTTTATTCACGGTGGAGGTTTTCGAGGAGGCAGCAAGAGGAATTTGAATGCAGGTACTTTGCAAGAGCTGCTGAATGCGGGAATCTCGGTCGCGTCGGTAGAATACCGGTTTGTCTCGGACAAGCCTTTGCCGGCGGCGCACCACGATTCGCTGCGGGCGCTTCAGTTCATCCGCTCCAAAGCAAGTCAATGGAACATCGACAAGAAACGGATTAGTGCATTCGGCGGTTCGGCGGGTGCTCAAATATGTATGTGGCTGGCTTTTCACGATGAAATGGCTCAGCCATCGAGTAGCGATCCGGTCCAGCGCGAGTCCTCACGTCTTACCTGCGTGGCGACTAACGGCGGCCAAACCACAATGGATTTTGAGTGGTGGATGCGGTGGATTCCAAGATATGATGAACCACATCGCATTCGAACCGAAGTATTCGGCGACATTACGGATGAAGAGCTTCACAAAGTCACCAAGGATATTTCCGCCCTGTCCCTTATTACCTCCGACGACCCACCCATCTTCATGAGTTATGGTATGAAGCCGGATGCCCCGCTACCAACTGATCCGAGCAAGGTACGAGGCTGGAAAGTTCATCATGTGACGTTCGGTGTCAAGCTCAAGGAGAAAATGGATGAGCTGGGTGTAGAGGCGGACCTGAATTACCCGGGTGCTCAAACGACTTATAGATCCGTTGCGGACTTTTTCATCACGAAGCTCAGACCGGACATCGAATGAGACTACTTTTCTTCACTGTGAGAAAGTAAATTCTGCTTAGTTGGTGAGTGGTTAATTGGCGAGCTGAATACTCACTACTCAGCAGGTTCTAATCTGTTGGTCTGCAGACAGGATTATTCAACATGCCGCTATGTTACCGTCCTATCAACCACAGTTCGATCGGTCCTCTAAGACCGTCAGCTCGGAATGGCAATTGGACCTTGCTGCCCGTTGAAGCCGACTTGTAACCGGCATAAAGCACTTCCTGCACTACACGACCATCCTCGCCGGTCGCCTGGGGCTCTTCCTTGCCGCGCACACATCGAGCGAAATGATGCATTTCCTGCGGGAAGCCGTAGTTCCACAGCTCTTCGAAGACCGGATATGTCCATCCTTTGGTTGTAGGCGCCTTCTCGACTGCATAGCCGTAGCCATATTCGCTGTAGGTAGGCAAAGCATTGCCCATATGCAAATCAGCATAAGTAACTCCGCCTTCTCCGTACACCTCGATACGGTCCTCCATACCGCCTCGCCGAATCCAACTGTCCTCAATCAGACCAACCGCGCCGTTGGCAAACTCGATAATACAAATAGAATTGTCTTCACCTTTGGTTTTGTCACTGTGAACGTGCGTTGCCATCTGACAATATACGGTCTCAATCTTCGGCCGACCCAGAAACCAATAGCAAAAGGCAATACCATGACAGCCCATATCCATAAAAACGCCCCCGCCCGACTTCTCAACATCCCAAAACCAGGCGGCGTGTGGGCCGAAGTGCTTTTCCGCCTGTTTCACCATATAAACCTTACCAAACGCACCCTGGTCAGCCATTTCTTTGGCTTTGACATACTTTGGTGTGAAAAACAGCTCCTCTGCATACATAAACAAGACGCCTTTGCTCCGGCACGTCTCAATCATCATATCCGCCTCTTCCAGCGTCATGCAGAGGGGCTTTTCACAGACCACATGCTTACCGGCGTTGGCAATATCAACAGTCATCTGGGCGTGCAAATAGTTCGGTGCCGCAATCGTTACCATCTCAATATCTTTCTCAGCGAGCATCTGCTTGTAGTCGGTAAAGACGCGGGCAATGCCGTACTTGTCCGCCAGCTTTTTGGCGTTGCCCGGCGTAGGAGAGGCAACGGCAACTACCTCAGCCTCATCAGGCATAATCCGAAATGATTCGGCGTGAATTTCCGCTTCAAACTGCGACCCAATAATCCCGACTTTAACTCTTCCCTTGCCCGACATAATAAATCTACCTCCATATTGTCCTAATCTTTAAAGGCTCCTGCAAAATTGAGGTTAGGCATATATTATTTAAGAAAATCTGTTTTTTTGACTTTCTTAAATAATCACCTAACTGCTTATTACACAATAACTTGCTGTTTGAAAAGAAAAAACAAAAAACGATTTTTTCTTTTCTAAGTATGCCTAACCTCAATTTTGCAAAACTCTATCCTAATCTTTACACCTTAGCAAATTGAGACTCACATGTCTCTACAACGTCCATCCCGGCCGATATTCATAATGCAGATAATTATTTGCTTCCGGCAGGTTGGTAATCTTAAAGTTTTGGCTGTCCCACTTCAATCTCTTTCCGCCCATCCGAACCGAGACCGTTCCAAGCAAAACCGCTTCCGTCAAAGGGCCTGCAAAGTCAAAGCTGGAGCGCGTTTGACTGCCTGTCTTGCAGGCCTGAATCCACTCTTTGTGATGGCCTATCGAGCGGGGAAGTGTCTTCGGCGGTCGTTTGTAGGCCTTCATCTTCGCTTCAGGTATCAACCGGGGGCTGTTACCGCCCCAGCCTTCAACATAAATCTTGCCTTTGTCCCCTACGAAAATAAGTCCGTCCTCACGCGACAGCTCTCTATCATCTTCTAACTCATCCGGACGTGGAGGTATAATCCCACCATCATACCAGTGCAGCTTGACTTCCGGCATATCCCTGCGGGCGGGAAACTGATAATGTACCGTACAGGCCAGGGGGAGAGTTTCCGTGTAAACTAACGTCGAACTGGAATGAACGCTGGTGGGAGCTCCGAGTTTCAATGCAGAAAAAACCGGCGCCAAATTGTGGATGCCCATGTCACCCAATCCTCCCGACCCAAAATCCCACCACCCACGCCACTTGAATGGTACATAGGCCGGGTGATAAGGTCTGTAGGGAGCAGGGCCCAGCCACAAGTCCCAATCCAGAGTTGAAGGAACAGGTGGCGTATCTTTAGGCCGGTCAATCCCCTGTGCCCAGAAGAGTTGCCCATTGTGTGTCGGCCGGTCGGACCAGGCATGTACCTCGCGCACCGGGCCGATAGCTCCGTCCCAGAGCCATTCGTTGATAAGGCGGTTTCCTTCAAATGCCATACCTTGGTTTCCCATCTGAGTGGCGACGCCGGCTTCGCGGGCAGCTTTAGCAATCGCTCGCGCCTCATACACCGTTCGAGTCAACGGCTTTTCGCAATAGACGTGTTTTCCCATTTTGATGGCCGCCATTGTGGAGACAGCGTGCGTATGGTCGGGCGTGGCAACTACCACCGCATCAATGTTTTTTTCCTTTTCCAACATCTTTCGGAAGTCGCGATATTTTTTTGCCTTTGGATAATGTTTGAAGGTATCCGCTGCTCGCTCCCAATCCACATCACACAACGCTACAATGTTCTCGCTGCTCACGTTGTCCAGGTCCCATCTTCCCTGCCCACCTACTCCGATGCCGGCTATATTGAGCTTTTCGCTGGGAGGTACATTGCCCGAACCTCCCAACACATACCGGGGGACAATCGTAAGTGACGTAGCCGCCGCAGCGTAACTGCTTATGAAAACTCGACGGGATATTCTGCTTTTTTGCTTTTGGGTATTCTCTTTTTGATTCTTCATATCAGTAGCCTTTGAAAAATAAAAACCGGTATTCACCCCGTCCCATCTTCGACGGGCGGGGTCCACCAAACGACCAAAATTAATACTGCTCCGAAGTTTCTATATCTTCATAATATGTGAATTAGCCGCTTACTTCCAGTGCGTTTTGCAGGTATTTCTAAAATAGATTTCTCCACTGCACGATGATATGCATCGCTTCGGTCGAAATGACAATATTGCAGCGGAACTTATGAAATGCTGTACGAGGCTTATGTTATCAATGAGGCATCTTATTTTTCACTTATGGCCGAAATTGCAGAGAATAAAGATTCGCATCCTTCATAACAAAATTAAGTCGAACCGGATGGCCTGAAAGCGAGCTCACATCAGTTCCATGACGCCAGGAGGCCGGATGCTCAATATAGTTACCAATCAGCTCTTCTGCGTCTCTGAGTGAATAGCCGGAAATGGGCTTGCCCTCGGCATCCCGGATTTCAACCTTTACGTATCCGGGGGCAGAGGTGGCAAAGTTGAGCAATAGTCTCCTGCCTTCGAAGATAAATGGTTTGGTGGTCATAGTGCCGCTCTTATAAGGAGCATGTATTGAAGTAAAACCATCAAGACGCAGCGAATAGCGGCGTAGATGTGCAGTTGGCTGAGCGTAATCATGCTGCACGTAAATCGACATTTCAGCAGCTCCGGTTTGAACGACATTCAGAGCAGGATAGTTGGAGCGGGAGCCCCAGTTTTGCAGGCCGATGCCCGGTCGGATAAACGCCTCCATAAAGGTCCTGTCATAGATATTGCCGCCGCGTGAGGTCATTAAAACAGCGTCGGAACAGTCCTTGAAGTAGTTGGGATTGACCTTTAATTGCTGGGCCTGTTTTTCATTGAGAACCTGTCGGCCGGGAAGAAAACGAGCAGCGATGGCTATATAAATATGCGGTGCGCGATAGTAAGGATGAGTCTGGTTTGTATAGAGGTGTTCACGAGTTGTCTCACCGAATGTCATTTCGACCGGCTCAGTCCAGTGCAAAAAATCCTTTGACGTGGTTCGGCTGATAGTGCGCAAGCCCCCATAGTCCATTTCGGTCCAGGTGCGAAAGTAACAGAGATAGCATTGCTCGCTGTCGGACCAAAAGGCCACATTCTGGGAATCAAAGATACCCCTGGTAAAAACGGGTTCTTCCCGGAGCTTTTTCCAGTGGACACCGTCTGCGGAGACATATGCGATAAGGCCGCTCTTTCTTGTGCCCCCCAGAGCTTTGAAACGCCGGCTTTGAGGTACGCCCGCTCTGGTATCTAAAAAAGGGCTAAAATTGTGATTGACTGGTGCAGCATTGGCCAGAATGACGTTGTTCGATTTTGAACCATTCAGGCTAAACAGATTGAGCTGAGGCTTGGTGATATGAATGCCATCCAGCGATTCGGCATAGCAAGTGACTTCCCGGCTGCTGCCGTCTTTACCAGCCTGGGGCAGTCCTCTATAGTAAAAGCGGTATTTGTTCTGGTCCTTTATCACAGTGCAGTACCCGCAGAAAGGTCCTTCCCAGGGCTGCTCGAATTTAAGTACCGGCCCTTCGTCGTGCGGATGATGCAATATTAGACGTGTACCGTCAAGATGGTCGATAAGATAATAGTCAACAAATAACTCACGGCCCGAACCGATATTTATGTATTTGGACTCTTTCGCAAAAGACCGCACCTCAAGGAAGAATGAACCGATTGTCCACAGAACTATAATTATCAATATCAGATGATTGCTTCTACTCATTTCAGATTTTCCAAGACCATTGTGGTTCTATTCAGGTCGTGAATTAAGAGCTTCTTTAAGCGTTTGGAAATTTATAACACCCTCAAATAATTTAGTCGTCATCTTTGTGGGGGTCTTCTTCCTGCTGGTCAGCTCGGTTTGTCAGGCCCTTAAAAAGTGAGCGAATGTTAAAAAAACCACCAATAGAAACGACTATAGCCATGCCGGCAAAAAGGGCGAGACTTGCTATAAAAAAAATCGTCCAAAAGTTTATCCAAAAATTCATATCTGTTTACTCCCTATGTTATGAAGACCTGCTGCTGTCCTGCTACGGCCCCGGCCTTTGCTGAGACGAGTCGGGAAATAACAAAGAGCCGACCACCATTAACACTATCGCAAGCGCTATAACAATCAGTCCCACAACCGCACTGGATTGGTCAATACCCGCCAGAGCTTGAACGGGCTTTAATCCTAAAACGGCACCAAAACCACATATCAAGGCCAAATATGCACCGACTTTACTGGCTCGTTTCCAGTAAAGGCCAAAGACCAATAACGCAATGGCCCCCGTGAAATAGATGGCCCCTGAAATAGCCATATAATCCCATAAATCCTGTCCTAAATCATACCAGAGTCCCCAAACCAAAATAAAAATACCAATAGCTACGATAAAGATTCGTGCCAGCAATAAACGTGCTTTTGAAGACAATCCTTTCTTGAACCAGGGAGCCACTACGTCCTGGGTCAGCACCGAACTCCAGCATAGCAGGTAACTATCATGGGTGGACATAAATGCGGCTAACATGCCCGCTGAAATAATACCGATAAATCCCGCAGGAAGTATTTGACTGAGAAACACCGGCATTGCCATCAGAGTTACCTGTGAATCTACGGCCCCGGCATCAGGAATAAAAATGCTTTTCAATGACTCGTGCTGGGTGATATAAACAAAAGCACAAATTCCAAAAAAGTAGGGCAGCAGAAATCGAATGAGAAATCCGATAGAAGCCCATGTATAGATTTTCTTGACAGTGCGTGTATTTTCCGCCGAGCAGGCTCGAATCACGGCTGTTTGCCAAACCGCGCAACTGACCAGGCCGAGGAAGAACATCCACACTACGTAAGAAGCACCGAAGCCCTCACTGTCAAATGGATTAAAACCCGCCTGGCCTTTGAAGCGGGACACCGTCTCAATAATGTTGTCCCAGCCCAAATATCTGATGGATAACAGACTCGTAGCCAAAAGGCTGAACGATAAAACTACGAACTGTATATAGTCAAGAACCACAACCGAAACCATTCCCCCCAGAGTGGTATAAAGCAGCACCATTCCCAGCAAAACGCTCATTATAACCTTAAGGTGAATATCCTCAGTCATCCCGGTTATGCCCATCACAAAAATGGAGCCGGCTTTAAGGAACATTCCCATATTCAGAATCCCGGAGAAGGCTAATATCGTTCCACCCAAAATGCGGACACCGCGTCCGAAGCGCCTCTCGTAAAATTCCGGGATAGTCATTACCTTCATACGTCGCAAGGGCACCACGATAAACCCGGTCAGCCCTACAACTAAAGTTACAATAGCAGCAGCTAATGCGATGTGAAATGCTGCGAAGCCACCGGTAAATCCTTTCTGGGCGGAATACATCACAGTCACCAAACCTAACTCGGTTCCGATCATTGTTGCAATCGCCAGGAAAGTTTTTAGGCCTCGACCGGCTACGATAAAATCCGTCACATTGCTGATATATCGTTTTATATAGACCCCGACAGCTACGATAATAATCAGATAGCTAATAACTATGCACCAGTCTATGTGGCTAAAATTAGATTCGATTCCGGTAAGATTAAATTCCATATTATTTTCCGTTTGTAAAATGAGTTGATAATAAATTTGCTCTCTCTAAAACGAAGCCGGTTACTCTTTTATAGAAAGTGCCTTCTCGCAAAGTTCCCTGTATTTATTTTGTTCACCCGAACCGGCGTGACCGGCGGCCCCCTCCTTCCAGGCCGAACGTGCAGCTTCAAGGCGTCCAAGGGCTTGAAGTGCCCTTCCCCGCCAGTACTGTGCCGGTGCCTCCCGAGGCCTGTTCGAGCGCCCGACACCTATGTTTTCAGGGTAGGTCAGAGCCGCTTCAAAGTCCTGCAAAGCACCTTCGAAGTTCTTATTTTCAAAGCGTCCCTTACCTCGTTCCAAATGCGCTTTATTGAATATGTCCCATGTGATTGTCTGGCCTTCCCAGTTGACAAAGTACGGTGTAGATTCGAGTAAATCGATAGCATTGCCGTATCTTTGTTCATCAAGATAAGCTTGAGCCAGCATAATAATGACATCGGCCCGCTTAAGTATCTCAAACGGCGTTGATTCGAGAACCTTTATCGCCTCGGGTCGTTTATTTGACGCTAAGAGAACATCCGCCAGGTCTCGATATAAGGTCTGGTCTTTCGGCCGGGCAGCGATGGCATTACGATAAAACTTTTCAGCCTTCGATAAGTCGTTCTCCACTGCCCAGGCATAAAGGCCGAGATTACGAAATGCGACACTCAGGGACGGATCCAGATTAGCCGACCTTTGCCAGTGACGGACTGCTTCAGACAGTCGGCCAAGGTGACAATACAAATTTCCAAGGTGCAGATGTGCATAAGCATCATCAGGATTTGCCTCGATGGCATACTTAAATACTTCAATCGCTTCGGGGCGGGACGGAAAGATATAATCCCTGTAAATCCCGGCAGCCTGGTTGAGATATGCCCTGGCCTTTATTTGGTCTTTCTGCAGCGATGCAAAATAGGCCAGGTAATAGATTGGCAGGGGGCTGCGCTCATTTTCCGGCACCGCCTGGACACATGTCGCTGAAAGCAGCCTTATTGCTTCATTGAAAAGTCCTAACTCTCCAAAAACAAGACTGGTCTCCAACATCTGAAAATCATCCTCTCCTACGAAAGCTCGCGCTTTACGCACAAACCGTTCCATCTGACCTTTATTTTGCAGCGCTATCAGCGCCCTTGGGACCAAACCCGTCGGATTCCGGGCGATTCTTTCTTTCGCATTCCTGTATGCCAATTTCGTATTTCCAGCAGCATACAAGGCCAAAAGCAAATGGTTCTCTGCCGTGGTATCATTTGGATTCAACTGGACTGCTCTCTCGAAGGCTTCAACGGCTTTTAAATAATCTCCCGAGCGCATATAAGCACGTCCAGCCAGGTCGTAGCCGAGAGAGGTGGTACCAAGACATCTTATTGCTTTATAAGCGCACTTGAGCGTCTCATTCCTGTCTGTAAGGGCGGTTCGCGAACCGCCCCTCCGGAAATGGCTCAAACCCAGGAAGAACCACGATAATCCATCATTGTCATCTCTGCTCAGGGCTGTTTTTAATTGCGGAGCCGCTTTATCATAAAGTCCCGCTTCGACATCAAGCACAGCCAGAGCCTGGAGCGCGGGCGAATATCGGGCATCTTCGGCCAGCGCCTTTTCGTAATACTCGCGGGCCCTTTTACGGTTTGTTGCCAGGTCATACTTTCGACCTTTGAGATATTTTTCCTCCAAAGTAAGCTGCTCATCCGGCTTTGTCATTAACTTAGAGGGTTCAGGTGGAGAAATCTTGGGAATCGGCAAAGGAGTAGTGAAGGAAGTAAGAAGCTGTCCTTTCCTGGTCTTGATTGTTACATCAACAGGCGATTGTGCAGTTGAGAAAAGCGCCAGCATCCTGGGATTTTTAGGAGTAAGGTCAATTGTCTTTTTAAGAAGCGTCTTATCTCCTTGTGAAAAAGTGCATGTAGCCGATGGGAAATTAGCAGTTGCGAGGATACGCAATTGGAGCTTATCATCTTCACGGATAGTTTGAATTGCTACGTCCTTTGTTGCATATTCGAATCCGTCGCCGAGTCCATGCACAGGATACCACCATTCCCGCCAGGAAACTTCCTGCCTCGGTAGCAACATACCGTAGTCGGACTGCGTCGGCAGCGGACCGCTCTGGACCTCTATATACGGACCGTCATCATCAGTCAGGTTCTCTTGGCTTACCAGGCCAAAGTCCCAATTTCCCCATGTCCAGGCTTTTTTGCCGCTCAGTTCATAGTGGTCGGCCACCTGCAAAATTCCACGGTCCATATCTACATCGTAAGCCCCAAAGAAGTCGAACGCAAAGTCCACCGAAAAAATCGATGCCCAGGTTTCATAATTCTTGAGCCAGGATATATCCCTGCCTTCGTGAATGGGCCAGGAAAAGAACCTGACTCCGTGATGGTCTGTTCCAAGAGTCATTGGGTAGATAAAACGCGTTCCGGGTTGATTGGGGAAAGCTGTACAGTTCCAGAAATAATACGGGCTTATCGCATCGGTTGGATTAAAAATGCGAACCTGCTCATCTAAGTAAGCCTTTCCCGGATACAAAGTTACTCGCACCGTCCATTGTGTTCGCAGGCTTTTTTCCAGATTGTTAATTTCAAGGTATGCTGAACCGTCTGTGTTTCGGCCGATAAGTGCATCAACCGGTGAAACGACCGTTACAGTGTGTACCTGCGGCCCGGCGTTCCACTCCACCCCACCGCTGATAAAAGCTCCGCGCATAGCTATCATACCTGGTTTTATCACATTATTGAGATGGAACATCTCTTTTCCTTCAGTCTTGTCAAAAACTGAGTGGAGACGGCCGCCCAGGTCGGGAAGGCAGGTTATCTTCAGGTATTCATTTTCAAGAAATAGAGCTTTGTAGGTTCGGTCTGCTTTAGTTCTGTAAAGATGGTCCTGCATCGTATAAGGATAGACGATGGAACCTTTGACCGTGGTCGAGAATTTCACCTCGCCTTCGAGGGCCCAAAACTTGGGATTTACATCTTCCGCCCATCCGTAAGTGGGAATCGTTATAGTCCCCTCCCATGCTCTGACCTTCCCCCAGCTCTGCCTCGGAAGCATTACAAGTAATCCAGTGGAAAGTAGGACTAAACAGAAATGCTTGAAAAGATATCTCATAATTACCACCTCACATTTCTCTCCTAAATACGAGTTAACACTTTTGTCACTGAGAAACTTCACATCCTGAAAGTCTATAATTTATTTGTCTTTCACCATAAAGGAAACAAAAAACTACTTTCTACCTGCAAATTACACAAAACTAAGAGCTTATCCGAATAACCGGGTCGTTATGAGGCCGAGCGAAAAGTTCGAGGCCAAGGCGGCAGGCCAAAAATGCTCGGAGGCGTGGTTTTCTCCACGTTGAGAACATTTCTGGCCGACAACGCAGGCATCGGGCTTTGCAGCCGGCCGCAATAGAGCGGGTTATTTGGATAGGCTCTTATGGGCCTATATTTATGCTAACGATATTTATATCCCGGTCCCGGTCTTTGGCAATTGAAATTATCCGGCCCGTCTTATCGACGGCAATACTGTGTCCGCCGTATATCCGGCCCGTCCACGGCCCTTTTGTTATTTCGCCGACAAGGTTGGTCCCAACGACAAAAGCCGCGGTTTTCTTTGCTGTGTTCTTGACCACTTTCTCCAGCTCTTTACCATGCCCGGGCCACTCGTTTTCCGCAGCCGCATATCCATACGGAATAAGCAGTAGGTCTGGTCTCAGTGCTGCCATGCGTTCTAAGATTTCACTTTTATGTGTATCTGCACATATCAACAAGCCAATCTTTCCGAATCTGGTCTCTACCACATCGACACCCTCGCCGGGAGTGTAAGGCGGTCTCATCAATTCCGAAAGTATATTAATCTTACGATGCTTGAGGAGAATTTGTCCATCGTTGTCAATCAGTACCACCGAATCGTACAAGCTCTCGCCGCTCTTTTCCGCCAGACCGATACAAAGATGAGTATCATAATTTTTCGCCAGCTCACAGAGGAAATCCGAATCTTTTCCCGGAATGGAATATGCTCTCTCGTGTGCATCGGGATTTACCCAACCTAATATAACGGCTTCCGGAAAGCAGGCGATGTCTGCTCCGGCATCTTTGGCCTCGCTGATTGCATTTTCGACTCGCCTAAAATTGCCCCGGCGGTCGCCGTCAAGCGAGAAAATCTGACACATTGCCACTTTTACTGTGCTCATTTGCACCAGCCCTGCTTTGCAATTAACATCATCAATATACAATGTCGGGTGAGAGATACTGGTCAGCCATTTTTCGTCACATAAAAACAATTATAGGATTTATTGTCCCTGAGACAAGAGTATTAGCTGCGGCATCTTGAGAGAAAAAATGAACGAATGACAAGAAGCAACAGAAGAAGACAATGGGTCAATCTTAGAGCTTATCCGAATAACCGTCTCGTTATGAGGCCGAGCGAAAAGTTCGAGGCCAAGGCGGCAGGCCAAAAATGCTCGCCAGAAGTGGTTTTCTCCACGTTGAGAACATTTTTGGCTGACAACGCAGGCATCGGGCTTCCCTTGAGGATAGAGCGGGTTATTGGGATAGGCTCTTAGGACACCGAAGGCTCTGCAGGTGACGATCGCGGCTCAGTAGATTATTTGCAGTGGTCAGGTTCCTCACCAAGTCCACCCCCGGACCCGACAAATTGGGACACGATTACCTACACGTATGACCCGGCCGGCAGGCGCATCAAAAAGAATGTCGTTGGCAGTTACATAGTCAAATACGTCTATGATGGCGACCACGTCATCGCTGAATACGATGACGCTAAGCTGTTACGTAAACACATCCACGGTCCGCCTTAGGGGTGGCAGCCTCAAGCGAGTCCCGAAAAAGCGGGACGAGCTTGGGGATGGATAAAAGACAACCTGCCGACAATAACAAGGCCTACTACTATCACTTCGATGGCCTGGGTTCCGTGGTGGCCTTGAGTAATTCTAACGGCGATAGCTGCCAGAGCTACGAGTACAGCGTCTATGGCCAGGTGGCGGCCTCAGACCCCAACCATCCCAATCCCTACATGTTCACCGGCCGAAGATTCGATATCGAAACAGGTCTTTACTACTACCGTGCCCGGTACTATAATCCACACATCGGCCGATTTATGCAAACCGACCCCGTCGGATATAGTGCGGGCATGAACTGGTATGCCTATTGCAGGAACAATCCGCTAAGTCTTGTCGATCCCTCTGGGCTTGAGCCTGAGTTTGTTAAAGGGGACGCCCCTAAGGGCGATTTCTGGAAAAGGCCAAGCGGACACCCACAAATGCCCTATCCCAAAACTGGCCCATACTATATACAGACTGACCCTATGTCTTGCGTGGCAATAGCAATCTTGAATTGGTGGTTGACATATGGTAAAGCACTGCCCGTGAAGCTAAATTCAGATTTAGCTGCAGAGAAATATGTTGAAAAACTAATAAAAGACTGGGAGGGAGAGGAGGGAGCCTCCAATCTCATGATTGCGGCTGATATCGTGGGAAACGCTAAACATATAAATTCAGAACCTACGGCGGATCAAATTATTGCTTACGTAAAAAACAATCAACCCGTCATGTTCGTTTATGACGTGGATGCTCGTCCAGCCTATGACGCTTTACATTGTGTATTGATTGTTCCCACCCCGGAGAGCTATCTAAATAGCGGCAGAGTAAACTCTGAGGCACGTTACTCGCTAGTTGATGCTATCCATCCCCAACCATATGCAATGACCGAAAAATATTTTCGCTGGTGGTTCTCCTTCTTGGATGGTAGTAAGGCAGCGGAAGGTTATATAGAAGACCGGCTAGTGGATGAGTACGTGGTCGTGAAGGAAATTAATAATGAATAAGTGCGCTTAGCATGGCGTGCATAAATGCCTCGAATTCAATAAGAAATAAGGTTTCCTTGCTGATAAATTCTAACTATTTACTTGAAGTTGGGATTGATATTATACTGAATTTATGTACACTAAAATCGTATAGAGAGCATAATCTAATATAAGATTTGACCTTCTCAACCTGTATTTGACTTATTATTAGTGAGGTAAAGAAAAATGAGACCGACAAGACTATTTTACTTTATTTTATTGTTAATGCTCTTTTTCATTGGTTGTAGGAGAGAGCCAAATGCAGACACGACACCATTGCATCGAGCCGTCAAGGCAGGTGACATACAGCAAATCAAATCTCTCATCTCGAGTGGTGCCGATATCAATGCAGAGGACAAACATGGCTACACACCTCTGCACGACGCGATCCTTCGGCGCCACAAGGATGTAGTAGAACTTCTGATTTCTAAAGGTGCTGATGTCAATGCAAAACGCAAAAACAGATCGCCGCTACACTACGCGTCTGAACAAGGCGACAAATACGTGGCTGAGCTTTTGATTACCAAAGGTGCTGACGTCAATGCAAAGGACGGTTGGCGTGGAGATACACCACTGTACGATGCAGCTAAGAAAGGTCATAAGGACGTGATTGAACTGCTTATCGCCGCCGGCGCTGACATCAATGCAAGGAATATGAGTGGTAAGACGCCGCTTAGTTTTGCGATCGGGGGTCACAAGGACGTGGTGGAATTACTTATTGCCAAAGGCGCCAATGTTCGTGACGACCCGATGTTGCTACATGTTGCAGCGTCTTGTGGAAATAGAGATTTTGCGAAATTGCTGGTTCTCAAGGGTGCTGATGTTAATGAAAAGGATGATGACAACCAGACTCCTCTACATGCTGCTGTTAAGGCGGGTTATAGAAATATAGCGGAATTTCTTATTACCAATGGTGCTGATATAAATGCGAAGGATGCACGAGGAAGGACACCACTGCACTCGGCAGTTCTGTCTTGGGCGAAGTCGACCCGAAAGGATGTAGTCGACCTGCTGATTGCCAATGGAGCTGATATTAATGCAAAAACTGATTCAGGCTGGACACCGCTACACTACGCAGCTCGTGAAGGTTACGCTGAAGTTGTCGAACTTCTTGTCGATAACGGTTCTCAGGTTAACGCGAAGACACTTTCAGCTTGGACGCCCCTACATTACGCAGCCCGGCGAGGACATATAAATGTTGTTAAACTGCTTCTTACAAAAGGCGCCGATATTAACGCCAAAACCAAAGATGGCAAGACTGCTCTGGACTGCGCTAGTGAAGCAAACCACACAGATGTTGTAGAGCTTCTCAAAGCCGCGGTTCAGCCCTGACAATTAATGCCCAGCCGGTAGAAAACAGAAGACAGAAATCAGCTCGTCGGGGCGCTCGTCTCGGCCAAGGCCTGATCCGCAGCCGTGAAGGCACCCCGCCGCCGCACAGAAGACGGAAGCCAGTCCACATGATGCCTTTCGGCAGATCCCTTCCGGCAGATGCAATGAGGGCCAACTAAATCACGGCTTACGGTACCGTCTCTGCCGGTCGATACAGACGAATATCATCAAAGTACATCATACCCGAACCGCCGGCTAATGGATTGTTCTTATCGCCAAAGCCAATAGCAATAGTATTGACATTGGCAAGGTTCACACCCTGGTCCGCAAATGCCTGCAGGTCAATAGTCCATTGGGTCCAGGTATCTATCTGTGCTGCATTCGGATTTTCGTGAGTGACTACTGTACTGCCATTGAGAGCAACATACATTGGCTCAGCAGCGTTATCCGATCTGCCTCTGAACCAAATCGTCAGCATGGTGACACCATTTTCGGTCCAGTCACGTGGGTAAGTCAATGTCAAAGTCACCTCAGAGTACCCAACACTGTTGTCGTAGAAAAGCGGCATCGATTGGCTGCCGCTGTGAACGATAGTTTGCTCGGCAAATGGAGGATTATCATAACCAACGACAGAACCGTTTGTCGGGTCGTCTAATCCGTCTATCCAGGCATAAAATATTCTGTTACTCCCAGGCTCATCGGGATTAAGGTCGTTGTAGCTCTCGAAATCGTCCACAACGAGAAAGTCCGCTGTCGTAAAGCTCCAGACAGGGCCTGCCCACGGACTGTCGGGATTGACGTCATTGACCTCGTCAACACGCCAATAATAGGTGGCATCCCACAGGAGTTTTCCAGGGTCATAGCTCTCAGAACCGAGGTTCATAGTGCCTTTATACTCCCCAGAACCAGTATCGGCATTACGTACGGCCTCTTTATCTGTGCCGAAGTATAACTGATGCGAAGCAGCATAGACTCCCGGCGACCAGCTAAGAATCTGTGTTTGCTTTACATCCACAGCGCCTTTAGAAGGCTTCGGGCTCCCGACGGCGCCCTCAGTAGTAAAGCTCCAGACGTCGCCCTTATATGTCTCAACGGCATCAAACTCATCGACCCGCCAGTAGTAAGTCTTAGCCAATTTAAGCGGGCCGGGAGTATATGTCGTAGCTCCCTGAGGAAGACCTCCGGTGGCATTGTTCACATCCTCAAAATTGTCGCCTAAATAAACAGTGTGCAATTTTGCACCGAAGCCTGCCGTCCAGCTAAGGTCTGCATCCGGGTCTATCTGCTCGGCAGCATCAGCAGGGTCGGGGAGGTATGCAGTCTTGGGTGGGACCGTGAAGCTCCAGATATCGCCTTTGTGTATTGTACCGTCGGCCTCAATCTCATCTATCCGCCAGTAATAAGTTGTGCCCGGAATAAGACCATCCGGATAAGCAAAACCCGGAAAGCCGGCTACAAAAAACGTTGAGGTCTGATTGCCGTAGAATGTGCCTTCGGCGCCGCTGTCCACATCGTCAAAATTTTCGCCGAAGTAAACATCGTGCGAGACCGCAGCATCTGCCGGCGACCACCCAAGGTTCACCCATGTATCCTCATGGAAGGCTCCATCAGCCGGGCTGGGATTGTAGGCTCTTCCCGTCCATCTGGCTGTCAACGTGGTCTTGCCGGGATTTCTTTCATCATAGTCCAGACTGAAGAGGCCGCCCCCACTGTAGAAAGTAATCTGCCCCGAGGCGATGAAGTTATTGATTGTCGCCGTCAGGTCACCATCTAACACCAACGTACCATCGCCGACATCTATCAGGCCGGTTGCTGTCATCCGAATACCCTGGCTGCCAACATTAAAGGTACCACCATGAAGGTATAGTTGTCCGGCCTTTCCGCTATCCGTCGGAATTATCAATTCTCTGACAGTGACTGTACCGCCGGTCATATTCCAAGTACCTTCACCACCTCCCCAACCAAGCTCGAAGTCGCTACCAACTGTTATAGTGCCGCCGCTCATGTTAAACGTGCCGTGGGAATCTGGCCCGTCACCCCACCAAACCCAATCTCCTATCTCAAGAGTTCCCCCCGTCATTGTCATCACGGGCTCGCCGGCCACTTCACAACCCAGCCCGTGAATATTTGCATTGATACCATCCTGAATAACCGGGCCGTTCGGCGCTTTTGCGGCTGGTACATCGATATAAGCATCGTCCGAGACACCGGGGACTTTATTGGATTCCCAGTTGCTCGGAGTGCTCCAAAGGTGGTCGTCACCACGATCTGTCCAATGGACGGTCGCAGCGTTACTGACAGAGCCGAGTACCAAAACAAAAGAAATTAGATAAATCAGTTTCTTAGTCATAATAATCCTCCTACAAAAAGATTAAATATAGGCCATTAATTGAAATGCAAAAAAAATAATTCCGCAGCACAAGGTCCTTACTTAAAAACCTGTACCTCGAACAATCACTCCTCCATCAAAAGTTCCACATAATACGAAGCAAAATCCACTCGCTTCGTTACTGTTATTTATACCAAATTACCTACCGTCTTGTCAAAAATAATATGAAAAATCCCTTAAAAAGAATGCACTTTGCACTTAACCATCGAACGAATCATCCTGAAAGGGAGCCGGAATACCTTGCTCTTTCTTGAGCGGCGTGGTCCATAGATATATCTTATGTTCCGCCTTGTCATGACTGGAAGTGAGCTTGATGACTTTGTCCGGCTTTACTCCCTCCATATCAAAGTTGTGCGAGACGATTCGAGAACCCGGTTTGAGCTTTTCCAACTGTGGGATCAGCCTCACATTCAGACTTGGAAGAAGGTAGAGAGTGATTACGTCTGCCTTGCTCAGGTCAAGAGTGAAGATGTCCTTCTGCTCAATTCCAACCAGGTGTCCAACCTCGTTTTTCTCTACATTTTCTATCGACTCTTTAACACGATCCGGGTCCAAGTCATAACCTACAGCCCTGCAGCCGTACCTTTTGGCCGCCGTTACTACTATTCGGCCGTCCCCACAGCCAAGGTCATAGAGCAAATCGTCTTGTTTGACTTCCACTAACTCTAACATTTTTTCTACCACATCCTGCGGCGTAGGAATAAATATCACATCCAGAGCATGATGTATTATGCCTTCCACGTTTATCTCTGGAGCGTTCGGCAGGACCAGCCAGCCTTCCTTTTCCGAAGACAGCTCAATCAATCCTAAATTCGGGGCATCAACAGACAATTGTAATACTGCTTTATAGGGAATTGTTGAACCGGGCCTGCTGTTCAGGGATTTTAACAAACGCGCATAGATGACTTCATCCGGCAGTGAAACCACCTCCTTTCTGTTTGGCCGTACAGCAATTGAATTGAAAGCAGTGGCCGTAAGAAACGTATTACCTTCGCTTGTAAGGCTGTATTTTAGTCTCACTACCGGCAAGTCGGCTGGATAAGGATTATCAACCTCAACATAGAACAGCAGTGAGGCATAGTCCAGCTTGACATTCTGGAATCTTAGTCCTACCATTTCTGCAGTTGGTTTGTCGAAGTGTTGAACTTCACGGCTTGTTTCACAGCCCGCCAATAAAACAGCTATCAATGCCAAAGAAAGAATTGGAAGTCTCATGCCTTTCATAGTCTCTACTCCTTCCAGCGTAACTTAAAGTTAGTTGCTCTGTGTAAATACAAACCATAATTATATTTCACCCTTAAAGAACAATCAATACCCGCCCCAAGGATTTTTGTCCGAAAAACCGTATGAGAATTCACCGGAGCTGCTACCAACCGCCGGCTGCCAAACATCTTCTGCAGATGGGAAGGTTCGATGAGCAAATCGGGAGCCCAAGCTACTGCTCAGACTTGCCTATGTACCATCTGCGAGGAACGTCTTCGCCGGTGGTTTCAGCAATCTCCGATACATGGCCGTCCAGCCAGCAGGTCATTGATATGCCGCGATGTCGAAAACACTCTTGAACCGTGTCATGCCACTGTTCCCCAGACCAAGTGCTATCGACAAAGCCGGTCCCACCCTGGCTGCTCGGACGCCATTGTGGTAAATTGATACGGTCTCCGGGCCGAATGTGAAACATATCTCCGTTGTCGTCCAGCAGTTGCTCTATGTGGTCCTGAAAAGCAATAACCTCGCTTTGATGTTTGAATTCAATGTCAATATTCTGATTTGTGATATAACTATTGAGACCGTACGAGCAATATTTGAAATACTCCTGCGCCCGTTTCCCCCATGGTGCCCCCCATTCCGGCCAATCATCCACTCGTTGTGTGGCCGGGCAGCGGAAGATTTTTTTGTCCTCGGCGTATGGAAAGTATGCAATCCCCCAGTATGCCAAAGAGTCATTTGGCTTATATGGTGTAATCTTGGATAGACGTAGATGTGCATTGTCCCAGAGACCGTTATTTGGCGAGTTATGCGTCTTGCCGTCATTATCGTCCGCGTACATTCGCAAGGCCAGTCCTAATCCTCCGACATGCACTTTGCAGACGGCTTTTCTTGCCTGTTCCCTCGCCGCCCTTAGAGCGGGCATAAGAATCGCAAGCAGCAGTGCTATAATAGCAATCACAACTAATAACTCGATTAAGGTGAAGGCCTTTTGCTTTTCCATCCTGTTGCCTCCAGAAAAAGCATCTTTTATTCTGTGTCTGCTTATTACATAAAATAATACCAGAAATCATCGCCTGATTTCAAGCCTTTTTGCAAATACGTCCAGCTAACCTGCTTTTCCACAGCTGCGTCCACCGCGTCCTCTTCCGTTGAGATTGGTCCCCGCTATCCGCGTGCGAATGCCGCCACATAGGGAGGCAAGACCGGGGGATTGTCAATGCTTTTTGGGATAATGCGTTGCCAGCCAGCGGATATCGACATTGTCGGGGTCACTCAGTCCGGTCATATCAGGATAGCGGAGCCCATCCCGTATTTCATTGGACCAGCGCTGCGTTCGAGGATCGTCCCAGGTCTTTTTCGCCGAATGGCCGTCCGCATACCCAAACATGGTCACATTGTTGTGAAAGACAGCGATGGTATCGATCAAGATGAACTTATACGGGTCGAACGCCCACGCATCCATGTTATAGTCCCGATTGTCATTTTCTTCGACAACGATGTAGGTAGAGCTAACATTCTTCAGCTCCGTTATCCTGACCAGACGGTCGGCGCCCGCGGCCGACCCATACCTGCTGGTCAATTCGGGAACCGGTGCGTTCAGATGATAAGGCCAGGAGTAAGTTCGGTAGCCGCCGGTACCGCCATATCCGGGATAAGTCGGCGCTCTTACGAAACGCTTGTCAGTCGGACAATGCACCAGCTTCGCTTTCTTGTAGTACGGAAACAACGTCCCCGTTTCAATCCCGCGAATCTCCTCCTCAGCGGTAAAGTTGGATGTCTTCGCAGCCCCTGACCCAAGGTCCCTGGGCGGCCCGACCCAATCATACCGGGGACTGCCGGTATTGCCCGTCATCGGGCCGCACATGATGTAGTCATTGTCTTCGGCATACATCATCCAGGCCAGAACCAGCTGCTTTTCATTCATCAGGCAAACGGAAGAACCCGCCTGTTGTTTTGCGATGCTCAATGCCGGTATGAGGATCGCCGTAAGCAGCGCAATAATCGCAATCACAACTAATAACTCAATTAAGGTAAACCCTTTTTGTCGGCGCTTAATGACACCACTATTCCTATATGAGCAGAACATATGATTATCATATACTTATACCGTCTTAAAATCAAAAGAAATGTCCCCACTTTTGCTTTTGCTAATTTCAACTTCGCCGTCACCGCACCTGGAAAACAGGCTTTATCATACCATTGGCCTACCAATAATTGCAACAATCAAAGCCCAATAAATAAAGGTTTTTCTCCTTTTTGAATCCTACGAAATGTAGATACTTCTTGACACTCTGAAGTCAAGCTCGGTAAAATATCTCTAACATTAAGAGGATTATGCAATGAATACGGAAAAAGAGAACAAGCCTAAACCTGAAGGGCAAAAGAATAAAAAGGGAACTATGCTATTTGAAAATTTTTTAGAATCAATCCCTTTGTATATTGAAAAGCATGTGTCAGGATTTCATAAAGTGGATATGAACTACCGATTAGCAAAGGCCTCGGGTTCATATAGCCAACTGCCAGAGCCACATTACGAACTTACAAATCCAAGTATTCAATTATTTTGCTCATGCCGTTTGTGTAATGGGATAAGATGGTTTGAAGTAGTAGACTATGATTTAGCAAGTAATGATATATGGGGTTTATTAAGATTTATATATAAGTGCCGAAACTGCAAACAGGAACAAAAAATATATACTATTCTCGCAGAAAAAGTTAGTGATGATGATGATATTGCAAAAGTACAGAAAATAGGAGAGTTTCCCCAGCTTCGCCCGCGTGTATCCAATCAAGTAATATCTCTAATTGAACCTGATAAAGAATTATTTGATAAAGGTCTGTTATCAGAGACTAAAGGTTTAGGCATAGGAGCATTATCATATTACAGGCGTGTTGTAGATAATCAATGGAGAAGGCTACTCGCAAGAATAAAAGAAGCAGCTACAAGGCAAGAAACTCCTGCACCTATTATACAACGTATTGAAGAAGCTGAAAAAGAGGACCAATTTAGAAAAGCTGTAGAGTTGGTAAAAGATATAATTCCAGACACATTACGTATAAGAGGCCATAATCCGATATCTTTATTATATGCTGAAACGAGTGTAGCTATTCATGAATTGACTGATGAGGAATGTCTTAAGATGGCTGATACCATTCGTTTTATTCTATCTAAGTTGGCAGACAATATTTATAAGGTTAACAAAGATTCGGAAGAAACTAAAGCTCATCTAACACGTATATTTGGTAAAAAAAAGAAGTCTGAAAAAGATAAACAAGCAAATGATACAAACGATACAAAAACAGGTTAACAAGCTCCCAAGAATAACAAAAATCAACGCTCTAAAAAGAATCAAACAGCACACCTAATCCCTCTATCTATATCTCACCACGAAAAACCGCTCTAAACACGACGGTTACAAACTAGTGACAGTCACCTATTAAAATCTACGCCACACCGGCTTATCAAAATATTAGCCCGCAAAAGCCCAACAACCGCCCAAAACATAAACAGCTAATCAAAGATGTCCTCGCTCAGTAATGAGAAATTTAAACAATTGAAGCCGAATTTTCAAGATAAAAATGACGGTTTTTTACCTTCATCCCGAGTGAAATCGCTTGTCCTGCTGTTATTCTCTCTTTGGGATTTTCTCGCGTAAGGCTTTAGCCTTTTCTTTTAGATCCTGCTTTTCCTTTGGCTCGATACAAACTTTGAAAATGATCTTTTCAAGAATATCCATCATATGTTTAATCAAATCTTGACTTGGATTAAAGCTACGATGCATAGATGCACTTCCTGCATCTATTAATGGCAAAAGTATATCTCGCTCATCAGCGTCAATTATCCCTTTACTAACAAGTTCCTTGACTTTTTCCTCGAATCCACCGATGTCACCTATTTGGTCGATAATTAAGCAGTCAATAACAGTTCTTGTTCCTGCAGAGGCAAGACGAAAAAGTGAATTATCAAGTGCACTATAGACTTCGTTAAGTATGCTTCGATAGTTTTCTGGAAGCTTTTTAAGCCAGTACGGCCTAATTCTAAATGGCAACGGTGGAAAGTATTGAGTGTTCTCAATGCCAGGATCGCCACCCATACTATGGCCCACAAATGTGTCGACAAGAAATGTTATAGTGCCACAGTCCCGACACTTCATCGATGATGAAATTCTCCACGAGTACGTACGTCTATCAATTTGGACATTTTCTTTGTCGACTCTTTTCCGGCATATTGGCCAGTGATTGGTTTCTCTCTGACAGGTACGACATATGAATCTTCTTGTTGGATCTGGTATCACAGCCATTTTTACCCACCACAATAATATACAACACTTTTTAAGCACTACTTTAATCTGCAAAAGCCGATTTTTCAACAAAAATTTACCCCGTTAGAAACATCTCTTCTTTCTTCCGTCCTCTTTCTTCTGCCTTCTATCCTCTAACTTTAGGTCACCTTAGGTACTTTAGTTCACTTTAGCTCACTCCTCACTTGATAAATCCGTATAATCCGTGTAATCGTTGGAATCTGTGGTTTAAAATAGGTAAAAATCCTCCCGATTTTCAATCAAAAACGCTGATACTTCAGAACAAAAATCAAAATTTTCAAAAATTTTTTAACGTCCTTTCCCAAATCGACTTACGAGAATCACGAATCGATATTCGAGAACTTTTTTCGCATCAAAAGTGCAGGTAGCTCTAATTATAGAGGGAGTGTTTTTTTACTCCCTGAGTTTACCTTAGTTTATCCCCGGGTTTACTTACACGGCTCTTCTACCGGTGAGTGTGTGCTTACTTGCTTTGGAGTTTATCCCCGAGAACCACTACCTTGGCCTATAACAGGGGACCGGGGGCTACTTTTTCGCCTACGGCAAAAAGATGCCAAATACTAATATAGAAAATCCTCAATATCGAACATCCGGTTGCGTTTACGCTGCCCGTTTCGTTTATCGTCATTCGGTTACGTCTTTAAAGACGCCTTGGAGTTTATCCTGAGCGTAGTCGAAGGGCTTAACGCTACCGATACGAGCTACGCATCCTTTTGACGAAACTCGCAACCTGATGGTCTAATTTATCCATTTAACCAGTTAACCAATTAACCAATTAACCAGTTAACCAATTAACCAGTTAACCAATTAACCAGTTAACCAATAATAAAGGATTTCCTAATGACCACCGAAGCCCAAATCATCGCCAATCGGCGAAACGCAAAAAAATCGACAGGCCCCCACAGCGCCCAGGGCAGGGCCGCCATCTCACAGAACGCCGTCAAACACGGCCTGTTAACCCGGCAGGACGTAATCACCTCGGAAAGCCAGGCCGACTTCGACCTCTACCGCGAACAGATGTTGAGCGAGCTGGCACCCCTCAGCCCTATGGAATCTATGCTCGCAGAACGCATTGTCGCTCTTTCATGGCGTCTAAAACGAGCCTGTAGAATCCAGAACCAGACCATAGACGCATTGAACGCGAATAATACCTCCAGCCCGCTAACTAAACTCACACAATCCCTGTTCTTCAAAAACCACGATCATTCGCAGCCCTCTCCCTCCAAATCGGCTCCCGAGCTTGCCCTCGGCCGTTTGGCCATAAAGGATTTCTCAAATGCAAGGGTTCTCGACAGACTCCTGATGTACGAACGCCGAATTGAGCACAGCCTCTACAAAACTATACTCGAATTTCAAAGACTCCACCTCATCAGAAAACTGGACCCCGGATGTGAAATGCCTTTAAACCATATTAACCATATTCTCTAAATTAACCAATGAGCCACTCACATCAATCTATAATCAAGAATCGAGTATTTCAGCATCGAAAATCAAGTTATTTACGTGCCTACAGGGCACCTCTACATTTGTCGAGAACTCTCTACAAATCAACCCTTTTTATGCAAAACAAACCCAATTTCCAGGACTATCAAATGAACGTAAGTATCCATTTACAGACGGCTTATGACAATAAATCCAATTGGACACTTGGTCAAAACAAACCCAATTCAAACCCAATCAAACCCAATCTCCGAAAAGCCCAAATGAATATAAACTCACTTATAACAAAGGATTACAGAAAAAACGATGATTTCGCATCCCAAAAAACAAACCCAATTCAAACCCAATTTCCGAAAGGCCAAAATGAACTTAAGTTGCTTGTACTCAAAGGATTATCATAATTTTATCCCGCTGGCCGGATACAAAAACAAACCCAATCAAAGCCAATGTTTTACCCCCTTGGTTAGAGTGCTTTACACTCTAAGGGGGAGCTTCCAAATTCCACCCATTAATAGTAAAGACAGGCTTATCATTTGTAGCGGCGAATACAGCCTCGATGTTCCTGCTTTCGCCGCCAAGCAAACTGATATAATTATCTTCCCAGAAAACCGGCAATATAGTTTCACCGCTCTTTTTGCCAGAAACCTTCAATTCAATGAAAAACGCAATATGTTCACTGATGTTTTCCAGTTTGGCCGTAACTTTTGTATTTTCACCAATCGCTTTGAAGCGATACTCAATATTAACTTTAACAGAAGGCAGCGAATTCAGCAAAGTAAAGTCGGCGAATTCTTTACTGGGCGTGTAGTAAGGCCAAGGCTCAACTTTAGCTTCGTAGTCCAAAACATCCGGCCTTGTCGATAGCCAATATAGATTATTTGCGATTTCAATATTATTTTCATCATTAAGCCGCAGGTCGAGAAAATAAGTGGTGCTTATATTATCAAATTCAGGAAGCTCGAAGATTTTGGTGGAGGAGTCAGGTCCCGCATCGATATCAAGCGTTTCGTTTAATATTTCTATTGTATTAATATCAAAAATCCTAATTATCGCATGAAGATTTCTGAAAGGTGCAAATTGGTCATTAATAATATAGACACTATTATCTCCGTAGCTATAAAGCAGATGCAGCGACTCGCAGGCCTTCTTTACGGCGTAAAAAGCCCCGTTCGGCATGAGATATTTATCATAAAGCTGCCAGTACATTTTCGGCCAAGCGGCGTTAAGCATCCATTGTACGATTCCGGTCGCAATATCCTTGTTGGCACGAAAAGCCTCGAACATCGGACGCATCAATTCATAATTCAGAACCTGTGCTTTCTTGGCGAACTCCTCAATATTATCCGGCTTGCCATAACGTCGATTGATAGCTTCTTGATATCGGTCCAAGGTTTTAAACTCGTTTAAACCGCAATGAAACTCCCAGAATTCATCAATAGGCCAAAGGTGCTCTTCCGGGAGCATTTTCTTAATACTTTCTAACGGAGGAACTACTGCACCCGGGCTTGTTTCAGTATTAAAACCGTAGGCTCCGCCTCGATTCTTATCAGTGTACCAGTAAATTGGCGGCGTATATGCATAAGGGCCAAGCATCTTAACGCCCGAAGAGCCGCTGATTTCACTGATAACTTCGTGCTCTCCAACAATTGTCTGTTCGCTTCCAACGCCACCGGTTGATGAGAGATAGGGACGGGAAGGGTCGTATTTCCGAAAAGTGTTAATATATCTCTGCTCCAGCTCCGGTATTGGAACCTTATCGCTGGCAACGGCCCAGACGTAAATACTTGGGTGATTTCTCAGCCAGAGAATCTGTTCCTGCCAGGATTTGCTGATTAACTCGATATCCTCTGCTGAAATCACGCCGCCGTAACGAGCGTCAACCGGTTTTCCCAAATACTCTTCATGCTCCCAATGGCAGCTCCAGCCAATCATCATCAATATTCCGTACTCATCGCATAAATCGTATAAAGTATGGTCTTTGCCCCAAATGCCCTCAAGGCGGATACTGTTCAGATTCATGTGTTTAACATATTTCAACTGGGCATCGATGGTCTGGGGTGTATCGGCCAGGAACATATCATCCGTCCATCCGGCTGCTTTGATTAGGACTTTCTTTCCATTGATTTTAAATCCTTTATGTCCCCCGCTGTTTACATAATCTTTTATTTTGCGAAACCCAAATTTTACATGAGCAATATCAGAGACCTTGCCGTCCGTTATAAAGTTCAGATGTAAATCGTATAGATTTGGCTTGCCCCCGCCAGCAACAAGCGGGTGCTTGCCCAAATTATGCGGCCACCAAATCTTTGGATTTTTGATGTTCAAATGGGGGAACTCCCTTGGGGTGAATGTTATCGTTTTTCGGCCTTGCGGTTCTATATCTATTGCTTTACTAAATTTTATGGATTCAATTTCTCCTTCAAGAATTCCTGATATGGTTTTGTCTTCGTGATTGGCCAATTCTGCGCTGATAGTAAGTGCAGCTTCCTGGAGTGTTTCTAAATTCAATTCCGTTTGAATAAAAGGATTTTCTATTGAAACGCCTTTGCAAAAGCGTAACCTCACACTGCGATATATGCCCATATTGCGATCGGGAGGAGGAGGATTCCAATCCGCAAAACCGATAGCGAAATCCCCCGGCTTTGGAGCAATGACCTCCACTGCAAGTACATTATTGCCTCTGGTAATAAACTTTGAAACGTTATATTTAAACCGGCGGAAGGCACCTTTGACCTCGGTGGAAGCCGCAATCCGATTGCTATTCAACCAGATGTTCGCACTGTAGTTTATACCATCAAATTCCAGCAGCACCGTTTTCCCGGCGTCTTTCTCTGACAATTGGAATTCAGTTCGATACCACCACGGCTTCTTATATGGTTCGCTCGAGATATTTTTCAGGTCCATACCAAAATAGGGATTCTCATAAACGCCGTTCTCTACCAAAACAGCTAATACTGTTGACGGTACAGATGCTGGGTACCAACCATTGGTATCAAAGTCCGATTTAGAAATCTCGTCTCCTGTCTGCTTTACTCGCGAAGAGGCTTGTATCATCCACCCAATGGAAAGCAGTTTCTCATACTGAGGAGCGCACTTATTCATAATTTAGTCATTGACCGCGATGTCTGTTATAGATTATCTTTCTTTATGTACCTAATAGTACAAAATGCAAGGCGTAGTAGCAACTATCCGTAAAACATGCTACTTTGATACTGTCAACTTTCGCACTTTTTGAATTGTGTTAAATTGGGTAATTTTAAGCTTATGAGCCATTTCACGACAATATAATTATTTTTGTAATGTTCGAGCGATTTACCGAACATGCATAAATTACCAAATTATTTGTAAGTCCTTATTTCGTAAGGGATTCTTCTAATAAAAAGTGCGAAACTCAACATACTGTCAAGAAGTTAATGAGGGAACAATAGAATGAGCAAATTAGCTATCAATGGTGGAAAGCCTTTGCGAGATGCCAAGGCGAACCCGTGGCCGAAATGGCCCCTATGGGATGAAAAAGAAGAAAAAGGCCTGCTTGAAGTGTTAAAGAGTGGGATATGGTCATATAACGGCCCGAAAGAGTCAGAATTCAATAAAGCCTTTGCGAAACTCATCGGAACCAAATATGCCCTATCAGTGGCCAATGGAACTGTAAGCTTGCAGCTTGCATTAGAGGCATGCGGCATTGGATTAGGTGACGAAGTAATTCTGCCCGGCCTGACGTGGCAGGCAACCGCAGCGGCAGCTCTGGATGTAAATGCGGTTCCGATACTCGTTGATGTGAATGAGGACAATTGGTGTATCGACCCGGCTGAAGTAGAAAAAGCAATCAGTCCGAGAACGAAAGCAATTATTCCAGTGCACCTTTATGGAAGCTTCGCCGATATGGATGCCATTATTGAGATTGCCGGGAAGCATAATCTGCGGGTGATTGAAGACTGTGCACATAAGCACGGCGGCGAGTGGAACGGGAAGAAAGTCGGCAGCATTGGTGATGTGGGAAGTTTTAGCTTCCAACTCTCAAAACCAATGACAGCCGGCGAGGGGGGAGCTATTACAACCAGTAATTCGCAATTGTATGAGAAGCTGGATGCACTGAGAAACTGCGGCAGAAGACCTGTAAATGAACAGTTTGCCGATAAAGGCACAGGAATCTATAGCGATGAAGGTAATCTTATTCAATCAGGCAACTACCGGATTACGGAATTCCAGGCGGCTTTGCTGATTGAATCATTAAAACGACTGCCAAAGCAAAACCAGACTCGTGATGAAAATGCAAAATATGTTAATTCTTTGCTTTCAGAGCTTCCGGGTATTCAGCCGATGCGGCGCGATGAGAGAGAAACAATGCGCGCATACTATAATTTTTCCTTCAGATACAATAAAAACGAATTTAAAGAACTGGATGTATCAAAGTTCAGAGAAGCGCTCGGAAAAGAGCTGGGTTGTCCGGTTGAGCCAAGTTACGAGCCTCTTAATGCGTGTGCATTATATACCCCCCATACTAAACCGTGGCGGTATAAGCTAAGCGAAAAGCACTGGAAAGAAATTGACCCTGCCAGATTCAATTTGCCTGTTTGCCAAAGAATCTACGAGGAAGAGTCTGTGTGTTTTCATCACTCAATCTTGATGGGGACAAAAGCAGATATGGACATGATTGTCAAGGCAATCAAAAAAGTTTCCGATAATGTGGAAGATCTCTCGCAGACAAATTAATACCGGATTTGACATTCAGCTAACATCTCGTGAAGAGTGAAGCCCTTCGACTCAACTCAGGGTAAAATCTGAAGCGTATCTCGTATTGCGTATAGAGAATAGCTTACAGCGTTAAGTGTTTATAGTATCGTGAAAGAAATCAAAGTTGCGGCAACCGTTTGTACGAACAGAATAATATACGTAGTCCTTTTGATTAGTCAAAATGACTACGTGACTTATAAAAGACGAATTAATATAGCTTGCAGGGTGGGGCTACATATACTGAGGGTTTTTACTGTGACCACGCAGTTGCAGTACACCATAACATCAGAGGATTTTGTTGCTTATCTGGGTTCTTTTTCAAAAGATGTAATACGTGATAAAAATAAAGGCCAAATCGCCCAGCGCCCACAATTTCAGATTAAGCCACCATTTACGTTTTTTTACTCCCTGAAAGATATAATCATTGGGAATCAGCAAAACTAAAATTCCTATCAAGACGAACAGGACAAGAAAAATGTTCTTGGCAGCACCGATTGAAACACCGGCCAGCCATTCAAAATTAAGAATATACCTTACCGTTTTTAGCATTCTGCTTAACTCCTGATTTATACCAATTTCTGCTTTCGTTCTGCCAGCCGATATACCAGCCCATATAACCGTTCTTGCGGATGCGGCTGAGTGAATAAACTGACCACAATGGCAATGACAAGTCCAGCTAAAAACGACCACCATGAAACATAAAGAAACGGGTCCTCGATTTCAAACAGATACCCTTTAAACGCGAATAGTAAAGCGGAAACTGCAATCCCGCCCAGCAAGCCGAACAGACCGCCCCATTGAGTAGTGCGGCGCCAAAAAATGCCCAACATAAGAACCGAAAAGACAGGCCCCTGGAAGAAAGACAAGAAAGTCTGTATGGCAATATATATCCCCTCAAAATACTGACTTATCGGCGAAGTAATCACACCGAAAATTAACAATCCGACGGTCGCCAATCGGCCCACTATCAAATAGTGTCGGTCGGAAGCATCCTTTCTAATATACTTTTCGTAAATATCTTTCGTCCACAAGGTCGCGGTAGAGTTAAGCATCGAATCAATACTCGACATTAAGCCAGCCAAAAGGGCGGCAAACATCAATCCCACTAATCCCCAGCCGGGAGGAAGCAATTCCTTTACCAATAAAGGAAAAGCATAATCACCGTCTTTCAAGCCGGGATGCAAAGCAATAGCAATCAAGCCCGGAAATAATACCAGCAATGGTATAAACATTTTCAAAAACGCCCCCCAAATCATGCTTGCCTTAGCGTGCCATTCGCTTTTGGCCCCCAGACACCGCTGTACGATGGCCTGGTTTCCAATCATATAAGCATTGGCCATCACAAACGTGAGACCAAAAAGAATACCTGTCCAGGGAAAAGGGGTTTTAGTATTCGCCGGCTGGATCAGCTCAAAATAATCACGGTAAGAAATTCCCTGTGCGGTAATCTTGTCCACCAGACCATCCCAACCTCCCACGCGGTAGAGCCCGAGAATTACAATGACAGCACCGCCTACAAACATAATCACCATTTGAATAACATCGGTCAGCACCACGGCGGTCAACCCTCCGCAAAATGTATAAACCCCAACAACAACCGCTGTTATAATAATTGACTGCCAATAAGGCCAGCCCATTAGGGTGTTCAGCAGTCTAGCACTGGCCCAAAAAATAATCCCGAGATCCAAGGCAAAGAAAATGATCCAGGTCGCCGAAGCCAGAGTACGAACGTAATCGTTGTAGCGCTTTCCTAAATACTCCGGAATGGTATAGAGCCCCGCCTTCCAGAAATAAGGGATAAAGATAAATGCCGCCAGCAACATGGCCGGCACTGAGCCTATCCAATCAAAGTTGCCAACCGCAATCCCAAATCGGTACGCCTGGCCCGAAACCCCCACAAAATCCTGAGCCCCTATGTCCGAAACTACAATCGACATTCCGATCGCCCAGAACGGCAGTGCCCTGCCCGCGAGAAAGTAATCCTTAGATGAATGAATAAACCTTTTGAAATAGATTCCGAGCAGCATGATGCCGAGCAGGTACACAATAACCACTAAATAATCGAACCCACTTAGCACAACAAAAATCTCCTTATCCTGCAGAACTATAGTTATGCAAAATAGAGGTTAGGCATATATTATTTAAGAAAATCGAGTTTTTTGGTTTTCTTAAATAATCAAATAAACATCTACAGGGCAAAAATTTATCGTTTGAAAAGAAAAAATTAAAAGCTTGTCCTAACGAAAATGGGGAACAATTTTTTCTTTCCAAAGTATGCCTAACCTCGATTTTGCAGAAGGCTTTTACAGAACAAATTCTGAATGAAAAGAGCCATGCACATTTACTCAATAATAGCCCTTATTCATCTGATTATCTGTAAATATCTTCCAAGCCAATAGGGCAAAAGGAATATGTCACCGCTATATTCGCGACGCCCATCTTCACCGCCATCCAGGCGGAAGTGGTTGCCGTTATATTTGCTCATAGGTCGTTCATCCGGCGGCAGGACTTTGCTTGTGGTCTGATTGCGAAAATTGGGAGCTATAAATTTTAGGTCATTGCGATGACTATTCCAGACAGACCAGCCGATAGTATCCAGCGGGAATTCTTTTAAGCTCCAAATAGTCTCTTCCAAATCAAAGTCTGTTGCTCCGGTCGCAGCATAAATAAGATTCCATAAAGGATGTTTTTCCGGTCGCTCAATTTCCCAGTGCTCTCTAACCGCACGGCGGTATTTTTCACGGAGCTCGTCCGTAAAGGCATATTTATACAAATTCCAATAACTTAGGAAAGCCAGCTCATCATCGGAATGATTCCATTCGGTAGTGAGGTCGATACCCGGAATTCTGCCTATCTTCGATATAGGTATCATAATATTATCCAGGTAACCGTATTTTTCCATTAATTCAAATGCTTTTACTTTGTAGATTTCTTTGCCTGTGAAGTGATATGCAGTTTGCAGGAATGCAATAATTTCGACAGAGTTAAGTCTGCGGTCACCGACCTGTTTTGGAAACTGGTTAACATAATCAGGGTTCCATTTGCCCCAGAGAGTGGGCTTGCCATCGTAATCGATAAGGTACCAATCATTTCGCACAATATGGTTCATAATACCATCCATCAGGGCGATTGCCCGGTCACGCCATTTTTCGTCGTGAATTACTTCAGCGAAAATACTGTAAACGAAAAAGTGGCCTACTATCTCATCGCTGCTGGTAGTAGCCTTCCAGTCCCAGGTTTGGTCCTCAGCGGGACGCCATCGGGACTTGTCCGCTAATTTATAGCCTGTGCGTTCAAAGGAGCGCGAAGGAAAACCCTCCAGCGGATTTATATAGGTCAAACGTTCCATTGCCTCGAAGGACTCATAGCAATTCTGCAAAGCATCTTCTGATTTTGTAACGGCATAACGGAAAAGCTCCCCGGCCAGATACATTGATGTCCATAGGCCGTCGTTGTCCTGGTCGATAAGTGTTCCCGTTGACAAATCGCCGGGCTTGGATAGAGAAAGCGCACTGTTCAAACCATATCGCACGTGACGTTTTCGTGTAAGCTTATCAAAATGCTCCGCCTTTTGCTGAAGGGTCATAGTTTTGAAGTGGATAATGCTTAGTCCACCTGGGCCAAGAATCAGGACACAATCATCCGGGCCTTTAGCCAGGCCAATGACTGTATCATCCACAAGCCAGCGTTTCGAGGCATAATAATCTATCTGTCCGTCACTGTGTAATGCAAAAGCTCCTCTGGACGTTCCAAACCAGACTTTCTCACCGATTTGTTTCACACAGCGTATATCAGTGCAGGGCAATTTCTTTTGTAAAGTCGAGCGTTGACGAAAGGAATTTGCATCTAATTCGATGTATCCATCCTGAGTTCCGAGGATAAGAACCTTATTATCACTTATCAATTCTAAACAATTCAAATCTTTGCCCTCGAAAACTTTTTTAACCTCTTTTCCCGGCTGGAAACAGTCGAGCCGGTTATTGAATAAAAGAAGAAATCGGCTGCGCACCCGGTCAAAAAAAAGCTGTTTTATGTGTCTCTTAGTTATTTCCCATTTGTCAACGCATTTACCTTGTTCAAAATAGGCGCAAATATCTTTTCCGGTCACCAGAAAATCAAAGTTACTTCCCATCTTAAATAATCCAGCATCAGACATTTTGTGGGGCACATAAAACTGACCTGCCCAGGCGTTACCTAAGACAAGCTTATCAGTTAAGTAAACAAATTGGTCGCGATAGGCGTCCATGCTCCTTATTTGCATATCCAGCAAAGGTCTGTGTTGTTGGTCCGGCACTAATTTTCCGTTATGAATTTGTAACAGTCCCTTGTTTGACAAAACAAGGATGCGACCGTTTCTATCCGAGCTTACCGTGAATAATTCAGTACCGGCCAGTTCCTCGGAAAGTGGGATTTTCTCTGCGAAATCCTGCACATAGGGACGGTCTTCGTATGAATGCTGAAGATTTTTTGAATAAGCAGAGGGGGCGATTATGAATATGCTGTAGATTGCTACACAAAAAATATTTGTTTTCATATTTTCCCTTTCAGAAATTCAATTATTTCCGCTGTCGAAAAACCAAACATCACCTGTGCCTGCGTAATCCCCTTGCTTTCTTGCGAAAGCAAGAACGGGGGTGCAGGTGCCAAAATAAGCTTACTCAACCTTCTTATAGAATTCCGCTTCTCGGTCGGAAAGCCTTTTCTGCTCAACCAAAGTGCGAATACGCTGCATATCGACGTCCCTGGGCTGGCCTCCGGAAGGAGCTAAAGCAATGTAATAATCGCGGCCCGTAGGAACGACCTGCAAGAACCTACTTACAGAAACCGCTGATACAAATATTGCTACTGTAAGGACATAAGGCACAAGTCCTGCACCCAAAAGCCTTTTGCTGTGTGCCGTTTTCGGTTCGATAGGAAGAATCGCTTTGCTGGGCTTCGTTTTGGCGCGGGATGCGCTGCCTTGTTTGCTATAGCGACACCTGTCGCAATGTATGCAGTCCATTTTGTCCTTGGTGGTAAGACCAAACTCACATCTGCCAAATCTTTTCGCCGGCAGGTACCGCTTTAGTATTGCGACATTGTTGAGTAGCGACAGAAAGGCTCCTGCCGGACACAAATACCGGCACCAAAAGCGTCCATAGAAAATCGAGCCTATCAGCACTGTTACCACTGTCAACAACATTGCCGACTGAAAATCGTAAATTGAAAATCGTCCCGCCAACAGCGGGTATCTATCAAAACCCAGTGTTGTCGGATTGAAAATTGAAATGAGTGGGTCTGCTGCCAACGTCGTTCGGTTTCTGGAAAGAAAGAACACGATTATCAAAACAAGAAGAACAACATATTTGACAAATCTTGCCTTTCGCATTGCCTCAGCCTGTATCGGCTGTTTAAATCTTCCGGGCAAAACGTAGCCGAGCAGTTCCTGGGCAGCACCAAAAGGGCAGATGTAGCCGCAATAAATATTGCCGAAGATTATTACCAAAAGCGGCACTCCTATGACCAACAAAAACGCACCTGTTAATGCCAGAGCAGGCGTATGCACGGACAATAAGGTTGCCATTTGTTCACTGGAATACTGGGCGTTTAAAATGATGCCGCCGAGGACAAGATTAAACAAGAGCACAACCAATCTGCTCCAAAATCCGCCCCGGTAGATTACAATCAGGGCCAGAACAAAAGCACTAATCAAATATATGCCGTGGATGTCCGGCAGATATGCCGCTCGATGAGTTTTTTCTTTGGGTCCTGCTTCAACAGCGCGGCCAAGAATCTGCGTAGCGAATCTGCTGCCTGATGTTTGAAGTGCTGAGAGAATAGCTTCAGAACTTACGGTGGCACCGGTTACAGCGTGAATGTCAGCAAAAGGCTCAGGCTTGAAGAGTTGACGTTCATTCAGGGAGCTGCGCCAATTGCTAAGAAGCTCCAGGTACGCCGGTGTTTCATTTGACCTTATTATATGGAAGTTAATCAATGTACCATCCAGTTCGTCCACATAAATAGCGAGATTTATCTTACCTCCAAAACCACGAACATCGGGCGCCAGGTCCTCAGAGCTGAAGATATACCCGGCCAGTTTATCGTTGGCGTCCGAAACCCTGAAGTAATTGATTTTGCGAGCACTATCACGAAGGACCGTTGATTGCTGCTCAAGGCGCAATTCGCCGGCAAGCGCTTGTGCTGAATGCTGCGGCAGAGAAGGCCTTAGACGTGCGCCAGCCTCAGCGAGCAGGTTCGAGCAAAAGACAATAGATACCCCAACGCCGAATAAGACGTAGCCGAGCTTGCGCAATCTAAAAGCGATTGTATCAAAAGAACAAACTCGTTCGGCCTTGTATATTCTCAGCACTGCAGGAGGTACATTTACCAGAATGAGCAGAATAAATCCAAACAGCGTTATCCGTGCCCCGAGTACCGGAACAAGTGCGAGACTCGTCAGCAGTCCTCCGACTGAGGCGCCAATGTGGTCAGCGGTTTCGAGTTTGCTTCCGGCCCGGCCAGTCTCGAAAGCAGAATCAGCCAATTGTCTGGCAGCTATCGGAAAATAGCTGCCGGCGCATAAACCGCATAAAACAAATGCAACCACGAAGGTCAGGTGTGTCAATTGCTCGGCAGGCCAAAAAGCGATTGTGCACAAGATTAACGAATGCACAAAAATCACTGCAAATAACAGTATCTCCGGCTGCACCTTCCTATCGCTCGCTAATAAATGTCTGGTTAGGGCGGCGCCGATGGTTAAGCCCACCATAAACATAGATGAAACAACACCAATATAAAGGTACAACGAGCCGAAACGGGTTTGATACAGGTACATCAGGACAATTACCACTCCGATAGACACCCAGCCAGCGGAGAAAACCAGGAAGCTGCTGTCGAAACCGGATTTATTACCCTGTTGAGTTGTTCTCAGAATGTAAATAACGCGCAGCACGATAAAAAGCAGAACAGGGACAACAAAAGCCAACGGCCCGGCCAGGGCCAGGTATTTGATAAGTTTCGTAACCGGTGCCCCCGATTGCTTCGCTGCAAGCAATAAACTATACAGATGTGTCAGAGGCCTGGAATCGCGATTGATCAAAAGCACTTCAGGCAAATCCGCACCTGCGTAGTATTTGACTGCAGCAGCGGCACGGTCCGGCAAATAAACAGAAAGCAAAGCCTGTGGATTGAAAACACGGCTTGCTTGCTCTATGCTTGCAAAACGGTCTCGTAAAATAGCAGGGTCACCGGTAGGCCCCTGCTCGTGGCCGGCAGGGGCAGATGCAATAAACCACGTGTCCTCGCCGGGCGTTACAACAAGCTGTGAGAATACTTTCTCAAGAGTCAATTTAGTCGAAGCACCAAGATTTACAAGCTCGGTGCCCATAATATTTTCCCCGCCTGCCACACGGACCTGGAATATACCATTTGGTTTCAAAGCTTCTTTAACCTGACGATAAAATTCGAGTGTATAATATCGATTCAGGGCCGAGCTGGTTGCATCAGGTAAATTCAGAATTACTACGTCAAATGCTTGTTTCTCTTCGGCCAGCAATGAACGAATGTCACCGGGTAAGCCATTTAATCGGTCATCAATAATTTTGAATTCCGAAGGTATAACTCTATTGACCTTCTGCACATATTCACTGTCGCAATGCGCCCAGCTTATTGTCTGAATTTGTGGCAAGCGCAGGAATTGCTGACAAAGCCCCAGCCCTGAGCCGATGACCAAAACCTTTGTGGAATCAGGCTTTTGACATAAACCAATAGCTGCTATTCGACCGGCGGCGCTATCATCGGGTAATGTTTCAATGACACTGCCCTGGGACATTACTACCCATTGGCTTTGATAAACACCATAGAGATATTCAGCCTGGGCTGTTCGAAAAGAGCCGGTTAAAGAATCGGCGGGAAGTAATTTGGTCCATTTCACAACTCTTATATATCGCATTAAGGTTTTATCAGCTCTTATGAAAAAGCAAACCAGGATACAAAGCGGAACCAAAAATATAAGCTGTGCTTTAACTTTGGCGGTTTTTTTCAATGTGGGAATACTGTGTTGTCTTGCCTCTGTAAACTGTGCTAAAACCGCTGATAATGAGACGAAAAGAGCGAGTATAAAGAAAATCCTCGCCGGACTTATGCCAAGAGCCAAAAGAACGGTTACTCCCAGCCCGCCTACAAAACTTCCCGCAGCCTCAATAATGTAAACCTGTGAGACGGGGAGTTTTTGGTCTTTCTCGACCCATCGGCAGGCAGTGGGAAACAACATTCCCGTGATGATACTGACCGGTGCATTTACGATTATTGATACAATCAGAATGGCCCAAACAGACCACAGCGCATACGATTCGATGCCCACAAGCTCGCGTGCCTGGATGATTAATATCAATTGAAGAATAAAGGCCGGCAGATAACTCAAAAACAAAAGCTCTATGTTTTTCAGTAATTTTTCGGCGATAATTTGCGCTCTATAAACAACTATTGCTCCCAGGCCCACCCATAGAAACCATGAGGCAAAGAAAATGCCAACGCTTATATCGTTGCCTTCGAAGGTAGTTATAAACTCGCGGAAAAGTAAGGCCTGGGCGGCAATAGTAAACAGACCGTAACTGAATATCAGCAAACTGCGAGCCCCGTTAGAAATTCGGAGCAAAGGAGCGGCGGTTCCCCCTATTGATTGACTTCTAATGGGGCGAGCAAGTTTCATTTTTGGTTCCCGCCAAGCAGGGTCCCTTCACTTTCACCCCATCCCGTCTTCGACGGGCGGGGTTCACCAAAAACGACTGCCTGGAAGACCAGAAAGCTCGCACCTTCCTTCCAGGCATCGGCAGGTAACTGCGCTTTCAAAGATAATTGCGTGAGCATCTGCTCAACATCCCAACCCTGTTCCGGCGCAACTTGAGGCAAAAACACAGCGGAACGGCCGTTCTTATTCAATACGACGCCATCTGTACCGATTCGGATTTCATCGGCTGAGGCAATTGGTTTTGGCGGCGTCAGCGCAGAGATTTCGATTGTAATATCTTCACATTCTTCTTGCGTTACCGGTAAAAAACGCCGGTCATTAACACAAGCGTTGATTGCGTTTATGATAACCGATTTGTACAACGGCCTCTGTGGAAAGATATCGCCAATGCAGCCTCTGAGCTGGGAATGTTTCTTGAGCGTAACGAATGCTGCGCGGGGACAATTCATCGCCTCGCTGATTGTAACGCCCAGCTCAGATGCCTGTGGTACCCGCCGATTTTGCAGGGCATAAACTATTGTTTTGCGGGCTAAGGCTAAAAGCCGCTCCTTGTCCTGCTCTGTTAATTCTAATTCGGGATTATTAGCCTGCGGCTCAATCTCCTGATGGCTCTGCCATGAACCGGAAAAGACAACCGAAAGGTAACTGACGGAGTTGGTAAAGTCATTAGTTAACTCGCCGGAGGTTGCATATTTTATCAATTCGGCCTTCGCCGGCTCGTTTAACATCGAAAGCAATATGGCAATAGGAACATAGCCACATATCGTTGCTCCTGTTCTGTGCCTATATTCCAGAAAACCCTTACTATCCAAACGGGCAATATGCTTATAAGCCCCCATATCAAGCTCTTTGATTTGCTCAGGTATGTTTTCCTTAAAAGGTACATAGCCGTAGTTCGGTCCGAAATGCACAAAGTCCGAACTTGCAACTACGAGAGTTTCGGCGTCAACCAAACTTTTCAGAATGTTACCGGCTTTGGCGATTGTCTGTAACGAGCAACTGCCGGCCACAATCGGCACAAGCTTAAAGTCCTTTTGGCCATACTGCAGCAGGGGCAGCTCTATTTGAACACTGTGTTCATCCTGGTGCGCTTTTGGTACGTTCTGAAAAAGCGGGTATTTTAAAAGTTCGTTTATTAATTCCACATCGAGCGGTATTTGTCCCAGAGGTGTTTCGTAATGCGTTACCCTCGGAACACTCAGTATCTCTTCCATCGGGATACGATGACTTGGACCAATAACAATGACTCGTTTGTATTTTTTTTCGGTCGTCTTAAGTCCGCAGACTGCGGTTTGGCCGGAGTACTGGTATCCAGCGTGTGGCAAAATCAGGGCTATTACATTGTCTATCGGTTCGACCTGAGCTTTACGGAAGAAACCTTCAATTTGCTTAGCTAAAGTTTCTGCATCGGCAGAATACCACGTGCCGGCAAGTGATGAACGGAGAACAACTTTGGGCAACTCCGCGGCCTCTTCCTTTTTAAGGGGTATTATTTCTCCGGTAGGGGGAGCTTCTGGAACATACGTTTTGAAGAATAAAAACCCAGAAATACCTAACAACACAATCACTAAAACCAGTAGAAATCCCCATCCGAACCATTTTTTTGTCTTTTTATCCATATCAACCACTCCATTTGCCTTGCTTAGAAATGTCCCTCAGTGGCTTCAAAGGACCTGGATACTTTTTAACCCGGACAGCCCATATAAATTTCCGTGGTGCGGCTTTACTTATCAGCCAAGAAGCACCGACAGCAATTGCTGAACCTGCTTTTATAAACCTGTGAATAAATTTTCTGCGTGTCATTTCCAGACTCCATAAATCTCTTTTCCACAATCCGGGCAACAGCCATCTTTGAGCCGATTCTTCAGGATAGTATAACCGCTGCGTTCGATTAGCAAAACTTTGCAGCCCGGACAATACGTGTTCTCGCCTTGCTTGCTGCGAAGGTTTCCTATATACACATAATCCAGTCCTTCACCTATTGCGATTTGCCGAGCCGTTTCCAATGTTTTCAACGAAGTCGGCGGCAGGTGACGCATTTTGTAGCGAGGAGTAAATCCTGAAAAATGAAGCGGTGTCTCGCCGCCCAGATTCACTTTGACCCAACGGGCAAGCTCGCGTATCTGCTCCGGATTATCGTTAAGCGTTGGAATAATCAGATTCGTAACTTCAACAAGAATACCGCTTGCCTTGGCTATTATTAAAGCATTCTGGACAGGCTTTAATGTCCCTGAGCAGACCCGCCGATAGAAATCGTCGGAAATTCCCTTCAAATCTATGTTCGCTGCATCGACATATTTGAGCAGCTTTTTCCACGGCTGTTCATTTATATACCCGGCTGTTACAAGAACATTGCGTATGCCGGCACTTCGGGCTAATTTTGCAGTATCATAAGTATATTCGTAATAAACAATCGGGTCGGTGTAAGTATATGCCAGCGAAGGACAATTATTGCGCTTGGTTAGCGCCACCAGCCGTTCAGGCGGAACAAAATATGCGGAAATGTTTTCATCTTCCGGGTTGGCTTGTGATATCTCCCAGTTCTGGCAGTTCTCGCAGTGGAGGTTACAGCCGACGGTCGCTATTGAGAGAATGGGAGTGCCCGGCAAAAAATGAAAAAGGGGCTTCTTTTCGACTGGATCAATATTAATCGAGCACGGATACCCATAAACTACGGTTCGCAGCACACCGTCGATATTGATTCTCACCCGACATTCGCCACTTTGGCCCGGCTCAATCAAACACATTTTTGGACATAGCTCGCACTGAACCTTCAATTCAAGCCTCACTTCCTACCCGGCACCAAAATAGTTCTCGCCGCGATGCGTCGCAGCGGGTCGGCTCACGCCGTCTCGGTGCTGGATTGCTTCTGCCTTGTAAACCTGCCCGCCGTGGCTCGCTTGGTGGAGCCAAGTCGCGACAGGCACACCCGAAAACCATCTTGAGTTATTTTCTAATGATTATAACAAACTTTTTACAGTCCACAATAGCCGAGCAAATCGTGGTAAAACCCTTCGTTGCTATTGATTTATAAAATAATCATATTAAAATGTCAGCAAGCTCGTCGTGATACAAATACATTTTCCTGGGAGAAGCTTGATATGTGTGAGCAGGTGATTGTAACATTCACAGAAGAAAAACTGCAGATGCGAAAAAGTATTGATTAGAGCCGGCAGCAACGTATTGCTTGATTAAAATTTCGAACTGATAAAGATATAATGTACTGCAAAAATAGTTTACGATGAAAATCTACCAAATGATGCACTTTCCCCTAAAGGGAGCAGGGACAGGGATTTACGTGGATGCTCTGGCCAGGTCCCTGATAAAAAGAGGCCACGAAGTCAGAGTGCTCTGCTGCGACCACCACGTTCCGAACAAGCAATATTATGTTGAGGCGATTCTATTCAACAACGGTGAGAATGAGAAATACGACCTTGATTTTGATTTTCCGGTTTTTGCCTCTCATCCGATGAGCAAAGGAAAGAGATTTGGCGAGTTAAACCAGGACCAAAAAGAAGCCTACGTTCAGGCTTTTCGAAGAAAGATTAATCAGGAGATTTCCGGCTTTAAGCCGGATATTATACATGCTCATCATGGCTGGGTCATTGCTTCAGTCCTTGCAGAATTAGACATACCATACGTCATAACCCTCCACGGGACCGAGTACTACGCCTTCAAAAAATATAAGAGGTATCAAGAACTCACCCTGCGCGGAATTCAGGGTGCACAGATTATTATGGCATTGACCGAGCAGGAAAAAGAACAAGCCATCGGTGCTTACGGCATTGACCCTCAAAAAATTATAATTGTTAAAAGTGGTACCGACACTAATATGTTCAGGCCCCTTGAGATTGACAAAAAGAGTCTGCTGAAAAGTTATTCTATCCAAGATACAGACAGACCCGTGGTTCTTTTCGGCGGAAGATTGACCGCTCAAAAAGGGCTTGATACCCTCCTCAAAGCAGCCGAGATTTATTCCCAGGAGAACGAAAGGCCAATAACCCTTATTGCAGGAGATGGTGATTTAAGAGAACAATCAGAGCAGTTAGCAAAACAATTGCAATTGGACGATATTTACTTCCTCGGCAATCAAGACCATCAACAAATGGTTAAGTTATTTAATATTTCTGATGTTGTAGCCGCTCCTTCAAGATTTGAGCCCTTTGGGCTGATTGCATTAGAGGCCCTGGCCTGCGGCACGCCGGTGATTGCAAGCAATGCTGAAGGCTTTAGAGAGACAATCAATGAGAAGGTGGGTTGTTTGATAGAATTAGACGATTACACAGCCTTGGCTGAGAAAGTTACTAAATTCATCAGAGACGGCTTTAAAGAAAAAATAAAGTATAAGTCCGCAGCTTATATTCAACAGAACTTTAGCTGGGCCGGAACAGTAAGCCACATAGAGAGCGTTTATAAACGAGTTTTGGAGCATCCTCCGACAGGAATCCTGCGGACCACAAAATAGAAGGGTCGTCATAAGTAACGACTACATATCAAATATCCGCCGGTAGGCGTCCTGTGGAGAACATTAAATTCAACAGAATGAAATAAGATTCGCGATGAGTTAGATATGAGTTTGCTATTGATGTTATCATTATAAGTATGTATATTGTTGTTATATAAATGAAGAATTAAAATCTAAGAGAGGGCTCTTACCGTGCAGATATTTAAGGTTGTAATTGCAGTAGTTTTCATAGGTGTCTTTTTAGGCAATGCCGATGCAGAGCAGGCTCAGGTCGGTGCTCTCTCGGAGTATTATGGGTTTGAAGAAATAGAGATAATAAAATTAGACTGGGGGATAAAAGACTTAAGGATTGCTGATTTTAACGGTGACGGCCGAAATGATATTGTGATTGTTAATAATGGAAAGTCCAAAATAGAGCTGCTGATTCAAAAAGACTCTGTCGGGCCGGGTGAGACAGAAGTAGCCGTTGACCCTAATGACATAGATGTAAATACAATCACCCCCCCTACCCGTTTCGAGAAACACAGTATAGCAGTCTCGCAAAAAGTGTATAGCCTGGTTTGTGGAGATTTGAATTCAGATGGAATGAAGGATTTGGCTTTTTATGGCGAGCCGAAGGGGCTGTATGTGATGTTGCAAAAGTCCCGCGCCGAAATTCTTGGTGGGAACACCAAAAATTTTGGTGCGGGATGGCAAACAATAAAGAAATTCAAGATTGATGACGGCCTTTTAACTTCCGATATGTTAGCGTGCGCCGACCTGAATAATGATGGTGCTGACGACCTGGCGCTGGCCGGTCGTGATGGTATTTACATCGTTATTCAACAAGAGAGCGGTTCGTTGGCCGAGCCTGTAAAATATCCTACCTCTGCGCAAACATTAAGTCTCAAAGCCGGCGATCTGAACGGTGATAATATAAAAGACCTTATACTTATAACAAATGATATAGAAAAGCCGGTTCACGTTCGGTTCGGCCTTAAAACGGGACAGCTTGGCCCTCAAGTGCAATTTTTTATTCAAAGGCCTTTTACAGTTAAACTCCATAACCTCGATGGTGTGGCCGGCGAGGAAATATTAACTGTTGACAGCGGAAGCGGACGGTTAATCTGTTATAAATTTGCCGTTGTAAGCCAGAAGGATACCGATTGGCCGATTCTATTTTACCCTCTTGCTTCGGGAGAAGGAGACACAAAACGCGATCTGGTAGTCGGCGATTTCGATGGTGACGGCCTGGTTGACGTAACAATTAGCGACCCCGGCGCAGCAGAACTTATCTTCTATAAACAAATGCCGGGGCTTGGATTGTCTGAGCCGGTTAGATTTCCCGCTTTTTCCGATATCACGAGCCTGTCTGCGGTGGATATTGACAAGGATGGGAAAACCGAGTTGGGTGTTTTGAGCGTTAAGGAAAAGGTGGTTGGCTTAACTAAATTCGAAGACGACAGATTATCGTTCCCTCAGCCTGTCGATTTAACAGGTGAGCCGGTGGCGATGGAGCTCGCCGATGTTGATAACGACGGCAGTGTGGACTGCCTTTATATATCAACAGATAGCAACAATATTAGAACTCTCAGCACAATCTACAATCTGTCGGAAACAGAAAAACGGCGAACTGGTTTGGCAAAGGGTAGAGGTAGAAAGTCTAAGATTACCGAAAAAGTTGGTGAAACCGGACCTGCTTTAGAGCTTAAGAAGCTTACCTCTAATCCGGATGGTCTGAAAGTGCTTGACGTTGACCAGGATGGCTTACAGGACGTTCTGATATTTGTCAGCTATGAGCCTCCCATATTAGTTCGCCAGACAGAAAAGAGGAAATTTGAAGTAGTTGACTCACCGAAGGCGCAGGCAAGTTTGATTAAAGATGCGTCTCTGCGTTCAATTGCCCTGGCCAATGTGGACGGCAAGGCGGGTGAAGAGCTGCTGGTAGCACAAAAGAACTTCGCAAGAAGCCTGGTTTTCTCGGATGGCCTGCAGTGGAGTGTTATCGATCAATATAATGCCAAGAGCACCGAGAACCAAATATCGGCTGTCGCTGCTTATGATATTTACGGGGACCCCGCAAGGCGGGAACCCGGCGAGGATTTGGAGGAACCCCGCAAGGCGGGAACACAAAGCAGGCCTGCTATTTTACTGCTGGATGGTCGAAAGGGTCAGCTTCAGATACTTAAAACCGGTAATGACAAGACCTATCGTGTCGAAAAGGAGCTGGATGTCGGCAAGTGGAATGCCGCGGTACATCTCAAAATGCTGTTCGCACCGCTTACAGGTAACGAGGCTAAAAGCCTGCTGCTGTTCGACAGCGGGAAATTTGCACTCATAGCCGGGCCGAGCGGCAGTGATGTTGTGCGGCATTTGGAACAGTCGTTCAACTATGAGACAAAAATAAAAGATGGCATATACGGTAACCTTACAGCGGGAGATATAAACCACGATGGCCGAACCGATATTATTATGGTAGAATTGAGGCGCAATCACATCGAAATACTTGCTCTTGACGCAGGTCTCAAGCCAATTCCTGCGATGCGTTTTAAGATATTCGAGCAAAAAAATTACCGCGATAAGGGGCCCCCTAAGCCCAACGTTGAGCCGCGAGAGTTAAAGGTCGCTGACGTAACAAACGATGGTAAAGACGATCTAGTAACTGTTATCCACGACCGCATAATTATTTATCCTCAAGATTAATTTCGTATTGCATATAGAGTAGAATGGTAAGCGATGGGAAAAAGGTTTTTATTGCACTTAGTGGCGGGGTTGATAGCTCGACCGCTGCTGCATTACTGAACCAGAATGGCTTCAATTGTGCAGGCGTATTTATGATTACCTGCGACAAGAGCCACCATGCGCAGGAAGACGCCAAACAAATGTGCGAGAAATTGGGTATAAAGCTTTATGTGCTGGATCTCCGCAGTGATTTTGAGCGAATTCTTGACTATTTTTGCAGTGAATACAGAAAAGCTCGGACGCCAAACCCGTGCGTTTTGTGCAACAGATATATTAAATTTGGGAAATTGTGGGATTTTGCACGAAGTAATGGAGCCGGGTTGCTTGCCACAGGTCATTATGCAAGGATTCTTGAGCACAATAACCATATAGGCTTATACGAGAGTCTTAATGCTGCTAAAGACCAGTCCTATGTTTTATCAATGCTCGATAAGGAGATATTACCTTACATTATCTTACCGATGGGTAACTATTCCAAGGACCAGACGCGTCAGATAGCAGCAAAGTTCGGTTTAGGTATTGAACATAAGGCTGAATCTCAGGAGCTATGTTTTGTACCAGAAGATGATTATGTAGCTTTGCTTGAGCAGCGGTGCCCGGAACTTGTCCGCAAGGGAAATATTATCGATAGCAGCGGCAAGGTTCTCGGCGAACACAACGGCGTGCACAGGTTCACCATCGGTCAACGGCGAGGGCTGCGAGTTGCGATGGGCAAGCCTTATTATGTAGTGAAGATTAATGCCGAAAATAATACGGTTACGCTTGGCCCGAAAGAAGAAGTTATGCACAGCGAACTTTGGGCAAGAGGAGTGAATTGGCTTATCGATGAGCCGGCCTCATCTTTTCAGGCGAAGGTGAAAATACGCTACAACGATAGAGGCTCTCCAGCGAGGGTTTCTCCGCAAGGGAGCAGCGTTACCGTTGAGTTTGATGAGCCAAATTCGGCCATAACGCCGGGCCAGTTAGCCGCTTTCTATGTTCAGGAAGGAAAAAACAGCCGGCTCATTGGCGGCGCATGGATTGACAAGGCATCAAATTAGTTAGTATTACACTGACAAGAATGTACGTCTTTTAAATATGCGAATAAACGATGACATTTTGGACCTGCTCAGAGAAGAGGGGGCTGAAGCTGCGCGGAAATCGCAACGAGGGGTGATATTACAGCCGGGAGCGATTGGCGATTGTATATTGACGCTGCCGTTAGCTGCGTTTATGAAGGACGTTCTCAGATTGGGCGGAGTTGATATTCTTGGGCATAGTGAATACGTCGGTATTTTACCAGGCAGGACCTGTATTGACAGCATCAGTTCCATAGATTCGATAGATTTACATCGATTGTTTGTGGAAACGAAGGCATTTGACCTCAAGGACGGGGATCCTTTGATAAACACATTTTCAGGTTATGCCTGGATCGCGACATTTTTGGGTGAGCCGGACAGCAACTTTGAACAAAACCTGATTTTCACCGCCAATTGCAGCCATAGTGCGGAAGTTATAACACTGTCTATGAAGCCGCCAAAAGGGTTCTCCAGACATTTAACCGACTTTTATATAGAGCATTTTATCAATCAGAGCGGTTTATTTTTGCAGCCCCGGCAGGTTAGGCCGGGTGATTGCTCAATAACAGCAACCGACGCGGATATAGCCCAGGGTAAGGAACTGCTGAAAGAAACAGGCCTCGAGCCTGGTCAGAAGCTGGTGATTATTCAGCCGGGCAGTGGTGGACTTAGCAAATGCTGGTACCTTGATAATTTTTTGGCTGTGGCCAAAGAGCTTGATTCAAAAGGTATTGAAGTAATCTTCTTATTAGGGCCTGCTGAGGTGGACAGATTCAACGGTGCAACAATTAAGAACATAAGCAAGTTTGCAAGGTGCCTGAGGGATTTGTCCTTGGCGCAGGTACTGGGGCTTTTGAGCTGTTCGAGCGGGTTCATCGGCAACGATAGCGGGATTACGCATCTGGCTGCCGGGTTGGGGGTCAGGACGTTAGCTGTTTTTGGCCCAACTAATCCGGCAGTATATATACCCATTGGGCCGGCTGTAAAAGTATTTGCGAACAATACTGCAGCTTTTGCCAAGAAACCTTCAGCGAGCCTGCAGCGTGAGCTTTTGGATGTTTTTATGGCGTAATGAATGTCCGAGAGCCTCGTTCAGACCAGACAGCACAAGGTATTACAGGAGAAACTTTTTTTTCAATAGAGATAGACTTCAAGCAGTTGACCCCGTTAGAAATTCTAAATGAGTACTGATACTTAGAAAAAAGGGATTTCTAACGGGGTTGACCACCGACCGATTTTTCTGTTATAATAACAAGGTTTTAATATTGCCCTATGATTTGTGGACTTCGGCGAGCTCAGTCGAATCGCAATCGGGTATGTCAGATGTAGTCTAAAAGAGATTTCTCGTAAAGGTGTCTATATGCAGGAAAAAACTTTGGGCGAATTAGCTGAATACGTGGATGGGCGGGTCTGTGGCGACCCTAATGTGATAATTAAGTCAGCATCGACACTTACCAGGGCGGGCGAAGGTGACATTAGCTTCCTGACCAACCGTAAATATGAGAAGCAACTGCGGACGACCAGGGCAAGTGCGGTAATCGTCGGTAAGGAAACGCCCACAGCTTCGGTTCCCCTTCTGATAGCCGAGGACCCCTATTATGCCTTTATGCAGATAATGGTGCTGCTTCACGGGCATCGTAAGCATAAAAAGGTAGGGATAAGCACTCGGGCTTCAATTTCTGACAGTGCGAAAATTGGCGCAGACTGCCAAATTCATGATTATGCAACAATAGCCGATGGGGCAAAAATCGGCGACGGCTGCATAATCTATCCCTGCGTACACGTTGGGCAAGGTGTGCAAATTGGTAATGACAGTATAATCTATCCCAATGTTACTATTTACGATGGATGTAAAATAGGCAATCGTGTAATTATAAATGCGAATTCGACAATAGGCGAAGACGGGTTCGGCTATGCCACCCATAAGGGCATACACCACAAAATACCACAAACTGGTATTGTGGTTATAGAAGATGACGTTGAAATCGGTGCTTGCTGCGGGATCGAACGAGGCACACTTGGTGACACAGTGATAAGCCAGGGTAGTAAGCTGGGCGACCTTGTTACGATAGGTCACGGCACAAGAATCGGGCCACATTGTTTGCTTGTGGCCCAGGTGGGAATTGCCGGCTCGACCACTCTCGGACATCATTGTTTAGTCGGTGGGCAGGTCGGTATTGTGGGTCATGTCAACATCGGAAACAATGTTACGATTGCAGCCCAGGCTGGTGTTATTAACAACATTCCGGACGGCAAAGTGGTCTTGGGTGCGCCCGCTATCGAAGCAAACCAGGGCAAGCGAGCATACGGCATGATACAATATCTGCCTGAAATACGGCAAAGCATTCGCGACCTTCAGAGCCGAATGGAACGAATTTCCTCACTTACCGAATCCAATTCTGAAGGGACTCCATCCCCGCCTTTGGAGGGATGAGCTTACCCCTGCCCGCCGCCCCGGCTCGCGTCGGAAGACGCGGGGGCAGGCAAAACAGAGGTAATAAATCGCGAAATGGCAAGCCTTAAAAGCCCGCTGCCTGCACCTGTGTTTGCCTCGACACAGGTGGAGCAGGCACAGGTGAGCAATAGGACAATTTAAAGAGCCTAAAGTTTGAAGTGCCTAAAGTGTCTAAAATCTAATAAACTCGTTCCTTATAACTTTAGGCACTTAAACTCAAAATATAAGTAAAATGAATTTCAGAACCAATGACGTTGAGATTGGTTTGGATGCGCAAACGATATTATGAATAGTTCAGATGTGCTTGGTTTAATTGCTGGAGAAGGCAGACTGCCCTTTCTTGTAGCTGCCGGCGCCAAAGAGGCAGGGTTAAGAGTAATTTGCGTCGGCTTAGCGGAAACGGCTGAGCACAGCCTCGCTGACGAAGTTGATGTGTTTTATAGAGTTGCGATTGCCCGGCCGGGGGCCTGGATACGAAAGTTGAGAAAGCACAGCGTAAGGCGAACGATTATGGTTGGGCGAGTGCCAAAGGGAAGACTTTTCACGCCATGGCGAATCCTGCGGTATCTGCCCGACTGGCGAGCATTCAGGATATATTACTGGCGGCTGCGGGGCAAGAACAAACTGACAGATTCGCTTTTGTGTGCCGTGGCCGACGAGCTGGCAAGCGGCGGGATAGTACTGGAGAACTCAATTATGTATTGCAAGGAACACCTGGCAACGGCGGGCCTGATGACGACGACACCACTGCGACCGTCGGCCAGAGGTGATATTGAATTCGGCTGGGAGATAGTTAAAAAGCTCGGCGAGCTGGATATAGGACAGGCGATTGCGATGAAGGAAAAAGAGGTAATCGCCGTCGAGGCAATAGAAGGTACAGCAGAGATGATCGAGCGAGCGGGCCGATTCTGTAAATCGGGAGGCTGGACACTAATCAAGGCTTCGAAACCCCACCAGGACATGCGTTTTGATGTGCCGTGCGTGGGCCCTGATACTATCAGAAGTCTGGCCGAAAACGGAGGCAAATGTCTGGTTGTGGAGGCGGCCAAGACGATAATTGTCGACAAACCCGAGACAATAAAACTTGCCAATCAATTAGGCATAACTATTCTGGGGCGCTAATATCTTGCATAGCATTTTCAACAAAGTACGACGCAATAATAGCACGATATATATCAATAAGAATTTCCGCAACGGTATTCTTGAACAGGGATTATTAGCCGGTGAAACAGAGCTACAAAAACGCTACGCGACAGTAACAATCCCGTCATCAGAGTTTACACGTGTATATAAATTCGCAGTAACATTTGACGGTGTTAGCAGAGAGCTTTATTTTAAAAAATATCTGCAAAGGTCTGTTTTGGATATTATCAAACATCTCGTACGCGACAGTCGCGCCAAGCGAGCCTTTAAGGCATCACTGATGTTAGCCGAAAACGGCTTTGATGTTCCTACCATCATTGCGATGGGTGAATACAGATTTAGCTTTTTCAATACAGGAAATTTTTTTGTTACTTCTCAGGTTGAAGACGCAGAGAATATTTATCATTTTTTTGCTGAGACGCCGGGAAACTTGACCAAAGAACAATTGCGATACAAACGCGAATTAATACGAGCACTTGGGCGAACTATAGGCAGAATGCACGCAAAGGCTATTTTTCACGGCGATTTGCGATTGGGTAACGTATTGGCTAGGCAGAAGAATAACCGTTGGCGTTTTTTTTTCCTTGATAATGAGCGCACAAAAAGATTCCGCAGGTTACCTTTCCAGCTTCAGCTAAAAAACCTGGTTCAAGTTAATATGATCCCTCGGCACATGATAACCAATACAGACCGGATGAGATTTTTCAAAGAATATTGGGCTGAAAATCGAAGTATTAAAAAGCAGAAAACAGCCTTGATAAAAAAAGTTCTCCGTAAAACTAATCTGCGTTTAAGTAAGAAAAGAAAAGTTAGCAGAGAGCTGAGAAAGTGTCTAAGGAACAACGCCAGATACCTACGATTTAAGACTGACAGGTATGTTGCAGTGTTTGACAGAGCTTTTTGTCGGGACGCGGAGTCACTTGATTTTATAGAACAAATAGATTCGCTTATGGATAAGGGACAGATTCTTAAGAACGGCGACACCTCCTATGTGTCCCGCCTGACGTGGAACGACAAAGATGTGGTAGTTAAACGATATAATTACAGGGGGTTTATTCATTCGCTGCGCCATACTATCAAGAGGTCCCGTGCCCGGCGTGGGTGGCTGCACGGACATCGGCTCGTGATGCTGAATATAGCTACGCCGAAGCCCTTGGCCTATATCGAGCAGTATAGGGGAAAGCTTATATGGCAACCTTATCTTATAACCGAATATGTTAAAGGACAGAACTTTTATTATTTTCTTCGGGATGATAAAACTAACGACCAGCGGCGGTCAAATGCGATTCAGCAGGTCAAAGACCTACTCGATAAGTTGGGAAAATACCGTATAACTCACGGCGACCTGAAGCATTCAAATATACTAATTACAGAAAATGGACTTGTTCTGACTGACCTTGATGGTCTGAAAGCACATAGATGGACGTGGCTGTTTAAAATCAAAAGGGCTAAAGATTTAACCCGCATAGCCCAAGATAAGCAGTCTGAAAGGTGAAAATATGAGCATACGAATTGATAGACAATTAAGGAATTGCCCGCGATCTGTTGGAAATTTAAAGTAGGTTGTTAGAAGAACATAAAAATGGCAAGAATTAAGGTCCCTCGATTGCTTCAAAGGATGTCTCAATGCTAAGAAATTATTGGATTAACAAACAAATAGACAGTGTTTCCCAAAAACTTTCAGTTGTGAGCCGGCGGCCTATCGTATTGGCACCTCCGCGCCACATATCTTTAGAGGTGACCTCATTCTGTAATTTACGATGTCCAATGTGCAAATTAGGTCAAAAAAAATTAGGACGAGACCTCGGATTAATGGATTTTAACAAATACACCAGCTTAATAGATGAGGTGGCTCCTTTTATAAGAAGGATAGGTTTTCCTTGGTATGGCGAACCTTTTTCACGAAAGGATTTCGGCCAATTTGTTAAATATGCCTCTTCAAAAGGGATGACAGTTAAAATACAAACTAACGGCACTCTTCTATACGAACATGAAATTGATTATTTGGTCAAAAGCAATATAAACCTGTTGAATGTTGCTATTGACGGTCTCGATCAGAAAATATATGAGACGTATCGCGTTGGAGGTAATCTCGAAAAAGTTACTGAAGGAGTAAAACGCCTCTTAAAATTGCGCAACGAGCGAAAAAGTAAATACCCAGAACGAATTCAAATGAGCTTCATCGTTTTCAAACACAATGAGCATCAACTACCCTATGTAGAAGAGTTTGGAAAGAAACTGGGTGTTGACTGTGTTAAAATCAAAAGCGCTCACGTAGAACGACATGATGAAGGAGTAAAATATCTTCCATCTAATCCAGAATATTCACGCTATGAAGATAATTTAGCTCTAAAGTCGAGAAGGGACAAAATTCCCGGCTGTCCAGCCCTATGGCAGTCTGCGGTAATTTCCTGGGATGGCACAATGGGTTTATGTTGTTTTGATTACGACTGTGAGTATTCACCTGGCAACGTGTTCGAGGAAGGTTTTTTCAAAGTATGGAGAGGTAATAAGCTTCAAGAATTTCGGCGTCGCGTCCTGAACGATAAAGAAAATATTTCACTTTGCAAAAGATGTCATAAGAGCCATGCTTGAAACTACCACGCATAAAGCCCTTTACAATATGCTATTGAGCAATACTCCATTACAAGGAAGTCAAAACGTGAAACTCAAGAAATTCGGCGTAGAAAATCCGGACGAATACTGGTTGCACCGGCGGGAGGAAAACAGGGTTTCAGAAAGACGCCTCCACAGGTTTTTAAGCACGCTGGTTGACGAAATGTTTCCTTACAAAGCAAGGGTTCTGGACTGTGGGGTTGGTTCGGGACATGTCTTTCGGCTATGCAGTGAAAAACATGATACTTACGGTGTAGAGCTTTCTGCCAAAGCTATTGCGATGTGTGATTTCCCGACAAATAACATCAAACAGGCCGATTTGAACAATGGCATTCCCGAATTCGGCGTCAGGTTCGATGTTATTATTGCAAGTATGCTCCTACACTGGCTAAATAAACCGCTCGAATTTCTATGCCGGGCCAAAGATAACCTTACCCCACAGGGACACCTTATAGTAGTCATACCCAACATAACATTTTATCGTTATCGTATAGCGTATTTATTCGGGCGATTTCCGCCAATAAGCTCCAGTCATAAGAACTTTCAGACCCCCGCGGAAGTTGAACAGATGTTCGAAAAAGCCAGCCTGAAAGTAGAAAGAAGACTGTCACCACGAAAATACATCAGAGCCAGACTATGGCCTGCACTTTTCTCGACTGATATAGTTTACGTCCTCAAACCAACATAAGCAGAGGAACCATCCGATTATGAAACTCGCCGTCTTGGAGACATTTCGACAAACAACCAACAAACTTTATATTCTTATCGACAGTAACAGCAAATACCTCGTTAAGAGCTATTGCGGTCCTGACAGATTCACAAGAAATCAGCAGGAAAAATTTATGATAAACCATTGGGAAAAAACCGGCTTTACGGTTCCGCAGATTTACGACAAAACAGTCCCTGATGTTCCTGAGCCGTATCTTGTAACCGACTTCATCGAAGGCCCGTCCCTGCGAGAGTATCTGTCAGCAGAAAACCACACGATGCCGGAAAAGCTTACAGTTCTGGCGAAACTTTTTGAGCAATTGCGTCGGCGTCACGATACTGCCATTCAAACTAACGATCCATATCTTATACATTATGACCCCAGCTCCGGCAACATCATATATACCGCAGATAATTTCTATTTTGTTGATTTTGAATCACCTCCTAAAAGCAGATGGACCATTCCAGAGTCTGCGAGTATAGAACTGGCGACTCTTTGCAGGTGGGTAGTGCGTGACCTCGGGTCAAAATTCCTTGAACAGGTTCTAAAGCAAATGGTTACGGCTTACAAAGGACAAGAAACCTTGCTAAATCTTGTAGTGAAGCGCACCAACGCCCGGCCATTTCAGTTCTATCACCGCTGGAAAAATCAAAGACACAAAATGTTATATCCAAACGATGTAACAAAATATGATATCGCAGACGGCTTATCGCATATCATAATCTAAAGCCCCATAATTCCTACTTGGAACGCATGCAGAAAAAGACCTAATCTACGCTGACGGCATTCCCCTTATCGCTGACATTTACATCCTTCTACTTCCAACGCAAGTCCAAACCTTGTCCGTTCTAAGAATGCATTGATACTACGAACGGCAATCAAATTACGCGCCGATATCGGGCGGGAACTCACACTAACATGGCAAACATTTTCCCCTTCAATTGCTAACAGACGAAAGCCCGACTCGAGTAAAATCGTGAGAAGGTCCTGACATTTGTATCCAAACCTGAGGAAATGCCTCTCGATACACTCAAAAAACACACATTGAACCCTGCCCAACAAACCCGTTGCCCCATCCAGTACGAACTTCTCATAGCCTTCGCAGTCTATCTTCAATAGGGAAATATGGTCGCCGCCGAAATCAAATTGGTCAAGCCTTCTAACTGGAACCATCATGAAGGGCTCGCCAAAAACAACCGCGTTTCTGTCGTCGTCCTTTTTGTTATCAGAGAACCCAACAATTCCGTCTCGCTCGCCTACCGCAACGTTGAAAATACGCACATTTTCTGCTCTATTCAGAGCAACATTACCTTCAAGGTACTTATAGATTCTTGGATGTGGCTCAAAAGAATAAATCCTCCCGTGCCTGCCGACGATCATAGAAGACAGCAACGTTAGAAAACCAACATTTGCCCCAACATCGATAACAACGTCGCCAGCCTTTAGGTAACGCTTCAGAAACCTCTGTTCCTCCGGATAACTTTGCACCCCCAAATACTGGTCCACCCACAATACCATCGAAACACTCGAGGGGTAGAATCTTAGAACAAAACCATTCATCTGTATCCGCAGTAAGTGCGATAACTTGAGCTTCATCAGCACATTGGATGCTTTTTTCAGCAGACTCTTTTTCAGACTCGAACGACCAATCTCACAAGACCGTTGCCCAAGACGCATCGTAATAACCTTTCTCAATCACATCAAGCACATGCTTGGCCATCTTTACACAATTGAATTCGCTATGAGCCCTTTCCATACCCACTCTCGCGATTCTTTTTCTTTCATCCTCATTACACAAGTACCAGTCTGCCAGACTGAAAAACTCCTGGGGTGTATCAAAATATTTCAAATGCGTCCCATCCTTAAATAGCAGGTCCGAGTCCGGCACACGCTTGGCCAATACAAAAGCCCCACAAGCAAGACACTCAACCAGTCTATCGGAATGATATAACCGAACACTATTGACCGCATTGATGCTAAGTGATATCTTTGCATTACTTAAGGCCTGAAAATAATCAATTCCTTCGAGCGGCGGGTTGCCGAAGCACGCATACAGTCTGGCATTTGGCATCGTAGAGAGTCTCTGCAAAATAGAGTATCTATCCGGGTCGTTGTCACCTTCCGGATGACGGCCTTTTCCCGCAAAAATAATATCAGTTCTAAACTGCTCAACAACCTCGTACGGTCGCTGAATATCAGGGTCACAAGGACAGGGTATAAATGCACAACGAGGAACACCTGCATCCTTATAAAACTGGAGCCATTTACCGGCATTAGTAGCAATAACAATATCCATTTTTCTGGCAATTGCAACTCTATCCGGGTCATTTTCAGGCCATGCAGCAGTATCTCTGCCGATAAAAATTGCCTTGGGTGCAACTGAGCGCAAAGCATCAACTGTCCACCAGTCAAGGTACTTCATAGCTGATATTATTACAATGTCCGGATGATAATGTTTCACTTGGTCTGCAAGAACTGCGTCAACTTGTTTCTTAACAAACAGCCGGGCGAAAATCCGACTTTTGATTGGACTGAATTGCAGCATTATATTCCTGTAACTGAAACGCTGAACATCGTGGCCAAGACGAATAAAACCCTTTATCCAATGCCGCCTTTCTATATGGATTGATTGCGGTTTTTCGTCCTTGAAATCAGTTATTATGAATATCCGTTTTGGTATCGGCATTGTCATTTTCCAAAAACCTTTCGCCAACAAACATCCTGGTCTATCTTAAAGTCCTGCGTACTCATAACAAGTGTTCCCATATCTTCAGACTATATTTCTTTACTACTTTTCCCCAGCACACAAACCATTTATCAATACGCACAATTTTATTAATATCAATATCGTGAGAGTAGCGTTTCTTAATATCACTTAGTTTCCTGAATATTCGAATATGTGCAGGATCGTTAAATGTGGGCAGAGTAAATATCATATCAGTTTCTTTTTTGATATTGTTTATAATGGCACGGTCATCTCTGATATGTTCCAGCACCTCCAAGCTATAACCAGGTCATAATCACGGTTAAAAACATCGCTATTCCTGCAGTCACCTACCGAAAAAGATTAATTGACGGTTTTTTTGCAAATTCAATCGCTTCCGGACTAAAATCGATACCATGATAATCCTTAAATCCTTCATCATAGAGGTAATGAGTAAATTGCCCTGTACCGCAACCTATCTCAAGTATCTTAGGTTGTGCAAATTGTTTTACAAATTTTATGACCTGCGTCCATAAAACATAATAAGGCGAATCCTTATAATGCAGGTGAAATTTTCCCGAAGACCGGTAAACACCGGTATAATACTCTGGACCTTTTTCTTTTATCATTCTCGTCCCAATCATTTATTTCAGCGATTTCCGTACATCGATTCGTAGTATTTCTGATAGTCGCCGCAGACAACGTTACTGAGCCAATCCTGATTCTGAAGATACCAGTCTATGGTTTTATTAATACCTTCCTCAAAGCTTACCGACGGGCGCCAATTAAGCTCACTAATTATTTTACTCGCATCAATGGCGTATCGCCTGTCATGTCCCGGCCTGTCGGTAACATGCTTAATCAATGATTTTGGCTTGCCCAAACGGTTAAGTATTACATCAATCACTTCCAGATTTGTCTTTTCATTACAGCCCCCGATGTTATAAATCTCGCCGGGCGGCGCCTTTTGTAAAACCTGCCATACAGATGTGCAATGGTCATATACATACAGCCAATCCCGCACATACAAGCCGTCGCCGTAAACGGGTAATTCTTTATCATTAAGAGCATTGTTAATCATCAGCGGTATCATTTTCTCAGGAAACTGATATTCGCCGTAGTTATTTGAGCATCTTGTGATGTTATATTTTACGCCCCAGGTATGACCGAAAGCTCGCACCAGATGGTCGGCCGCGGCCTTACTGGCTGAATACGGAGAATTCGGGCTCAGTGGTGTTTCTTCGGTGAATTTGCCATCCGGCCCGAGCGCACCATAGACCTCATCGGTCGAAATTTGAATAAACCGCTCTAAGTTTTTGTCACGGGCGGCTTCAAGCAGGGTTAATGTGCCGACAATATTGGTTTCTATAAAGACTTTAGGCCCGGTGATTGAACGGTCCACATGACTTTCAGCGGCAAAATTAACTATCACATCGATTTGGTATTCGTCGATAATTTTTTCAATCAGAGTGCCGTCGCATATATCACCTTTTACGAATTTGTGATTTTTATGCTCTAAGAATTCAGCGAGGTTTTCGAGATTGCCGGCATAGGTCAACTTATCGAGATTGACGATAAAACAATCGGGATGCTCCGAAAGCACCATTCGCACAAAATTGCTTCCTATAAATCCCGCACCACCTGTAACCAGAATCTTTTTCATAATTGACTTAAAAAACGCTCCAACGAGACCTGCCAGCGTTCAATCGGCTCGTCAAGAAGAGCCTGTATCTTGCTACAATCGAATCGGCTGTTTAGAGGCCTGTCAGCTCCAGTTTTCCAATCGCTTGTTTTACAGGGCAACAGGTTAACATCCATCGAGAGCTTGTCAAATATAAACTTTGCCATTTCGTATCGGCTGACGTAGCCGGCACTTGCGAAATGAAATAAACCCGTTGGTTTTATTCGCAATAATTCGCAGATTACTTTGGCCGCTTCGGTCGTAGCCGTCGGCGAACCTATCTGGTCGTCAACAACCTTTAAAGCCTTATCAGTATTAGTTTTTGCACGCTGGATTATCTTGGTAACAAAATTATTACCTGCTAATCCATAAGTCCATTCAACACGCACTATACAATTCTTGCAGCCGCTCTGGGCTAAAAGCCGCTCCCCCGCCAGTTTCGTTTTGCCGTATTCGTTGATAGGTTTAGGAGTATTAGTTTCAACATAAGGTCTATCCAACTTACCGTCAAAAATAAAATCGGTACTTATGTGAAGTAACCAGGCATTGGCTTCTTTCACGAGAGCCCCCAAGCGTCCAACCGCTTCTGCGTTGATCCGATACGCTAATTCGTCTTCGCGCTCGGCGCCATCAACATTGGTATAAGCTGCGCAGTTGACGATTGTCTTTGTGTTACTGAGAGCTTCCTTCAACTGCTGAGAGTTAGTAATATCAAATTCCGGTAAATCAAATACCTCAACATTAAAGCCCTGCTGTCCGCAGATTTTTGCCAGGTCCGTTCCAAGCATCCCCCTGCCGCCGATAATGGCAATCCTCGTATCATCAGTTGCCATCAGAGCCTCCCAAAATCCGGCAATTTATCAGGCCGAAAGTCTTTAAGTCTGGGATATTCTTTATCTTTGGGTGATAAGATGGGCTCCTTTATTGGCCAGTCGATGTTAAGATCTGGGTCATTCCAGATGATCCCGTTTTCAGTCGCAGGATTATAGTAATCGGTGCACTTATATGAAAAAACCGCCGTATCGCTTATAACACAAAATCCATGAGCAAAACCCGGCGGAATATACATCTGCCTGTGGTTCGCATCGGAAAGTTCCTCACTGACCCACTGACTAAATGTCGGAGAACCTCTACGAATATCAACGACAATATCCACAACCCCACCTGATATAACCTGAACCAACTTACCTTGCGACTGCGGGTGTTGAAAATGTAAGCCCCTTAAAACACCCCTCTTGGAAAACGAAATATTGTCCTGTACAAAAGGGCCCTGGATACCGACATTCCCGTAACGCGCGTTGTTCCAGGTCTCTAAAAAGAATCCCCTATCATCCGAGAATACATCCGGCTCCAATACGAGCACACCTTCCAGCTTTGTCTCTTTAACATTCATTTTGTACTAAATATCTCTTTTGTCATTGTGGAGGTTCATTCACAACCAATTCATTGGCCCTATTAAGCGATTCGAACGTCCCGGCGTCTGTCCACCAGCCTTCGAGAATATCATAAGCCAACTGGCCTTTTTCGATATAAGCCTCGTTAACGTGAGTAATTTCCAATTCTCCGCGAGCCGATGGCTTGAGGGTTCGTATTATATCGAAAACCGCCGCATCATAAAAATATATACCGGTTACGGCGTAATCCGACTTGGGTTCTTCGGGCTTTTCTTCAATACCAATAACCTTGTCGCCGGACAGCTCGGCAACCCCGAAACGCTGCGGCTCGGATACCTGCTTAAGGAGTATCCTCGCGCCGGTTTTCTGGGCGATGAACTTGTCGGCATAGCCTTTCAGACCGCTTTCAAAGATATTGTCGCCGAGAATAACAACCAGAGATTGACCGCTGGCGAAATTTTCAGCCAACGCAAGAGCCTGCGCAATCCCACCCGCCTGGTCCTGGACCTTATATGTAAATCGACAGCCGAAATCTTTACCCGAACCAAGCAGGCTGACAACATCGCCCATGTGCTCAACGCCGGTGACAATCAGAATTTCCTCTATACCGATAGAAGTTAGTTTTTCAATAGGGTAATATATCATCGGCTTTTGCCCCACGCCAAGCAGATGTTTATTTGTCACCTTGGTCAGCGGCATAAGCCGCGAGCCCGTGCCGCCGGCAAGAACAACTCCTCTTAAATCCATATTTACTTCCTTAACAAATAAGCAATCACCATTTCTCAGGTAATCGCTTTCGTTGCTCCCGTCGTGAACCCGCCATCAACCAAAATTATCTGGCCTGTAATATACTCAGAAGCATCCGATGCCAAAAAGACAACCGTCCCATCAAGGTCGTTCGGCTGGCCCGGGCGATTAAGAGGAATACGCTCCGTAATATAATCCACCCACTCTTTGTTCTCGTATAAAACTGCGTTTTGCGCCGTCTTAAACCAGCCGGGAGCCAGCACGTTGACCGTAATTCCGAACTTGCCCCATTCCGCAGCCAGACTCCTTGTCATTGACAGGACACCCCCCCGACTTGCGGTATAAGCTGCAATACCCTCCATTCCGAAAACACACGTACACGAACCGACGTTTATTATCCGGCCATACTTTCTCTTTATCATCTCCTTGGCAACCGCCTGAGCACAAAAAAAGCTGCCTTTAAGATTGGTATCCAGGACGGTGTCCCAATCCTCCTGAGTAACTTCCGTAGTTGGCTTTCTAATATTCAAGCCGGCATTGTTTACCAGAATATCGATTCTTCCATACTCTTTTATAGCCATCCGAACCATATTCTCAATGTCACTTTGCGAAAGCACATCCAACTGGACAGTTATTGCCCCTCTACCCAAAGACTCTATTTCCTGCTTGAATTCGGTCAGTCTTGATAATTCCCTGCTCGTAATAACCAAATCAGCCCCGGCTCTAGCAAGTGCCCTGGCGAAATACTGACCCAGACCGCGGCTGGTCCCGGTTACAATTGCCACTTTGCCGGAAAGATTAAAAAGGTCTTGCATCCTCTCTTCCTCAAACTTTACGGTTTCAAAACAATCTTTAGCAAGTTTTCCTTGGCTGTGAGCAATCGCTCAAAGGCCTCCGGCCCCTCTTCCAACGGCAAAACATCACTGATTAAGGGCTCGACGTTAATCTTGCCCGAGGCCACTAAGTCTATACAATCACGAAATTCACCCGAACTGGCATAAGAACCAGTGAAGGTAAGCTCCCTGGCAACCAATTCCTGTAAATTAAACTCGGCGGCCTTTTCCAGATTACCAACAGCAACGAGATGGCCACCGGTCTTGGTTATCGAAACTCCATCGAGAAAGGTCTGCGCGTATCCGACGGCCTCGAAAGTAACATCTGCCCCTTTCTTCTCTGTTTCCTTAAAAATCATTTCTCTTAGGTCGGATTTAAGGGGATTAATGACTTTATCCGCACCCAGCTTCTGCGCTAGACCAAGCCGAAATTCATTGATGTCGGCGACGAAGACCCTGGCTGCACCCCTCAGCCGGGCTGCCTGCAAAATGAAAAGGCCGATTGTCCCGGCCCCAATAACCACAACAGTATCATTAGTAGATATGGGCGCTCTATTGCCCGCATGTGTACCTATTGATGCCGGCTCCAAAAGGGCCGCCTGAGTAAACGACATATTGTCCGGAATTTTCGAGACAATCCACCACGGCACTGCAATATATTCAGCAAACGCACCGTGCCTTTTGAACTCCGGCGTGGAAACTCCTAATACCTGTCTTTTTTCACAGCGATTATACAAGCCCTTCCGGCAAGGCCGGCATTTATTGCAATATACAGTTGAATCAAAGCAAACTCTATCGCCCTTCACAAAACCATTTACTTTTTTATCCACTTCTTCAACAATGCCTGCCGCCTCATGGCCCATAATCAAAGGAGGAATTCTTCTGCCGGTCTTGCCTGTGAAGCCATGAACGTCCGAACCACAAATTCCACAGGCCTTTACACTTATCAGCACCTCATCATCACCTACTGCTGGGTCGGGAAAGTCTGAATATTCAAAACAATATGGTTTAGTGTAAAGTAAAGCCTTCAATTAAGTCCTCTATTGAATAAAGTTATAAATAAATGTAATTTGAAACACACCAGGATAACAAAATACCCGAAAAGCAACTAATATTCATCAATTTTATTGCAGAAGAACCAAAATTTTACCTTTCCGATATTCTTAGACAAGCCTACAATAGGAATCACAAGGTTTCTTCATACATTAGCATTTAAAAGGACATTATCATGGCTGGGACAATTACAAGACGCCGTTTTCTGGCTCAAACCGCCGGGCTTACCGCCCTGACTGCTGTTTTACCCGGATGCCGTTCTGTCGGCTCGGCGAAGGCACGATATCCTAATATTATTCTTATTATGGCTGATGACTTAGGATACGGCGATGTCGGATGTTATGGCTGCACCGACATTCGCACACCGGCCATAGACAGTCTAGCGGAACAGGGAGTCAGATTTACCACCTTTTATGCCAATGCTCCCGAATGCACACCAACCAGAACCGCTCTGTTGACCGGTCGTTATCAACACCGTGTCGGCGGTCTGGAATGTGCACTCGGCATCGGGAATGTCGGCCGGTATGACGATGCCATTCGGTTACGCCAAACAAACGACATGGGTCTTCCTGTTGAACAGACAACCATCACTCGCATGCTCAAAGATACGGGATATGCCACAGCAATCTGCGGCAAGTGGCATCTCGGATATGAGTCGAAATTTTTTCCTCTAAGACACGGTTTCGATTACTGGTTTGGCCCGGTGGGCGGCTCTATTGATTATTTCCACCACTGCGAATATACCGGCCAAAACGCACTTTACCTAAACGACCAACCCACCAAACGTGAAGGTTACCTCACTGACCTTATTACTGATGAGGCCGTTAAATTTATAAAACGCCGGCAAAATACACCCTTTTTCCTGTATGTTGCTTATAACGCACCTCACACCCCCTATCAGGGACCGGACAATAAAAAGGACGAACCTGTACCACAAGCCGACTATAACAAAGGTTCCCGAGCAACTTACGCCGCTATGGTTGAACGGATGGATGAGGGCATCGGGAAGATATTGAAAACAATAAACGATAAAAAAATAGCGGACAACACTCTTGTTATCTTTATGAGCGATAACGGTGCCAACAAAACCGGCAACAATCGGCCTTTCTCCGGTTATAAAGGAAATCTTTTTGAAGGTGGCATAAGAGTTCCATGCATTGTAAAATGGCCCGGCGTGCTCGAAGAGGGTATGGTATCGAATCAACCCTGTATCACTATGGATTTTTCTCGGTCTATTGTCAGAGCAGCAGGTACCAAACCACCGGAAAACCGCCCGTTTGACGGCATAGATATTTTACAGGCGCTCTCCGCAGGACACCAATCGGTGGAAACAAATCAGCCCCTTCAGAGGGTTCCCGCGAAGCGGGTTCCCAAACGTACACTTTTCTGGCGTGCTCGAAGAGGTGAACGGACAAGAAAAGCTGTTAGGGATGGTTTATTAAAATATATACGGCTGCAGGAAGGTGATAAAGTAGAAGAATATCTTTTCGATCTCAATCAGGATCCTGCGGAAAAAAATAATATCCTTGGCAAGCGGAAGGAAGATGTGCGAAAATTAAAAATATTGTTAAAGAACTGGGAAGAAAAAGTAAAGCATAAACGCTGACGACTTATCATTTTTTATTCGATAATAATATGCTCTATACAAAAGACCGTCTGTCATTTCAACCGAAGCGGTGCGGAGCATCGCGAAGTGGAGAAATCTATTTAAAAAATAGGTTTTTTCGGCTCGCTCGAAATACCATCCACAATGTTTTCTACAAAGCAACAACAATGTAAAAGATTTCGGGAGATAACAAATGAATGAAAAAAATCAAAAAACCACAAGACGCAAATTCCTACAGAATTCGACAGTGACAGCAGCATCAATCACACTGGGACTAAATGCCATAGGTGTTCCTCTAATAAAAACGGCTCGTGGCGCTAATGAGAAAATTCGCGTGGGCTTCATCGGCGTGGGCAACCGTGGAACACAGCTCCTTGACGGCTTTCTTCAGCAGGATGATGTTGAAATCGCCGCTCTTTGCGATGTTTATGAGCCTTACCTGGCCAGAGATTATTCCAAAGTCGATAAAACGCTCAGAGATTCTTTAGGAGGCAGAATTCCGAAGATGACGGAAAAGTTGGGCAGCAACGTTGCACGGTACAAGGATTTTCGCCGCCTGCTCGACCGTAAAGATATAGATGCGGTGGTCATTGCCACACCCGACCACTGGCACGCTATCCAAACCATTATGGCCTGCCAGGCGGGAAAGGATATATATGTGGAAAAGCCGCTATCGATAACCATACTTGAAGGCCGGAAGATGGTCGAGGCCGCCAAACGATATAATCGGGTAATACAGGTCGGGCTTCACAGACGCTCCTCCAAATCGTACATGCAAATAGCAGAGCATGTCCGGGCAGGTAAAATCGGCAAGGTAACCGTAGCAAGGGCCTACCGGATAAGTAATATGCACCCGAACGGTATAGGCAGGTTCCCCGATACGGCCCCACCGAAAGGTATGGATTGGGACATGTGGCTTGGTCCTCGGCCCGAACGCCCTTACAAGAACAATATGTCCTTATATAAATTCCGCTGGTGGGATAATTATTCCTCGCAGATGGCCAACTGGGGCGTGCATTATTGTGATGCGATGCGCTGGATGCTGTCAGAGCAGGCACCCGTCTCGATATCCGCACACGGTGGAAGGTTTGCCCTCGATGACGACCGGACGGTTCCGGATACGATGGAGGTGATTTTTGAGATGCCCTCGGGCGTACTGCTCATTTTCGGCCAATATGAAGCAAACGGTGGCCCCGCCTTAATAGATGGAGAAGTCGAATTCCGGGGCACGCTGGGAAATCTGTACGCCGGCACAAGTGGTGAAGCCGGTTATAAAATCGTACCTTCAAGAGCAGGACAATTCCAGGATAGCGGCTCCAATATCGAACCGCTGGAAAGTAAGCGAATAGATGGCGACCTTACCGTCCAGCATATTCGAAACTTTCTTGATTGCGTCAAAAGCCGTCAACGTACCAATTGTGATATGGAAACAGGCCATCGTTCAACGACCTTTGCTCTTTTGGCAAATATCGCTCTGGCTACTAAAACTCGAATCCAATGGGACCCGAAGGACGAACGAGCCATCAATAATAGACGTGCTAATAAACTGCTGCACTACGAATACAGAAAGCCCTGGAAGTTATAGCCCTTGAGACAACCTGCTCTACAAGGAATCAAAAATGGACAAATCTACATTCATAATAAAGATTTTGTCCCTGAGTCTTTTTCTTACACCAAGAACACAGGCCCAGCTCAAAGCTCAATCTGGTACCCAGAAGACCAACGCCCCAACAATCACAGTGACTGGGCTGGATGTAAGCGATAAGAATCTCAACCTGCGCTATGAGATAAGAAATGATTCCATACAGGATGTCTGGATTTTGGCGGGGACAACCAGTTCCAGTGTGGACGCAACTGTATTAATGGATAAAGATGGGCGAACTCTTATCATAAGGAACCGTCTTGATGTCCCAACCCGTATGTTCTTTGACATGTTCTATGGTAGGTACGTTCGTTTGCGCGCAGGCAAGACACAGACCGAATCGGTTTCGATCAATGTACCTATTCATCCACAACATGGACTTGGGAGCGGACTACAGCCACGGGGCCTTGTATATGCAACGCGTCTGGCTATCGAGATAGGATATTACTCTGGGGACTTGCCTGGAATGATTAGTAATGTCCTTGAAAAAGCAGAGAAAATCAGTTACGAAATCGGCGATGATGCTGATGATTTGCGTTATATTAAAACAATTTTTGGAGGATTTCTTTATTTCAACAAGTGCCAAGAAACCCTCACGCAAAGGGATGAAGAGATCTTGATCCCTTATACACATCAGGCCTTAAAGGGTGAAAAGATCCTGTGCGCAACAGTCGATGGCCTGCGTATTCCATACGAAGATAAAGAAGACCTTTCGGAGCGCCACCCCCCTGATTTGACTTCTTGTACACGCGTTGAGATTCGGTATCAACCTTCAATACTTGAATACTTCTTTCCTTATGTAGGCCAGCAGGGCATACTGAGCACAACTGAGATATAGTATCTGCGGTCTGAGAAAACTGTCATCCTGGACGATCCGAAAGAACTCGGAGTCTTTTTAAATGACATAAGCGAGGGAGTCTCTGCTACTGGAGTTGTCCGCCAGAGAAGCATGGCTCACGTGGTCTGCTATAGTGACGGTGAGCTTCTGATGTCTTTTCCCATATATAATGATACGTCCATAGTAATTGAGGGAAAGAGGTTCATATACTTCAAAGGCTTCCCAAGCCTTAAGATACTCACACCGCAGATACAGCCGATTGAATTGCGAGTACAGTGTGCAGATACTTTGAGAGACCTCAAGAGCTGGCTGGATTTATACTACAAAATCGAGGAAATTGAAAAGGTATACCCACCACCAAATAAATGGTGTGATGCTATAATGCGGGCCTACCAAAGCGTAGGCAAACTCAAGAAGGATGCAAAGCCTCTCAAATGTCCGAGCGCAGGCGAAGGCAAGTGTCACTATGCTATGAATCCAAATTGCAAATACGACTCACCACCTAATACCGTTCTTTTATTCGAGACCAAAGCCGGCTGGAATCAGCACGGCGGGCCTGAACTGTTTACTTTCGATAACCACGATCCTCATGGCGGCTGTGTCCTCTTAAATGGTGGCACTGTAAAGTTCATCCGCACCAAAGAAGAACTCCAGCAACTTAGATGGAAATAATTGGAAGGTTATTGTTTTTGTCCTGCAACGACTGTCTGGACAATAGCCTTCTTGGCCTCAGCCACCGCCGGGCTGTACGGATAGTCTTTCATCATAGTCTCGTAAATCACCTTGGCCTGGTCCACGGCCCTGATAGCACAGAGCGCCTTTATCTGCCGGACGAGAATCTGCGACCGATGGTAATTACTTAAATCGAGCTTATTTAACCGCTCTGCTAAATAAAAAGCGATTAAGTATTCTTTCCTCGCTAAGTGCACATCCAGTTTTATCAGGTTCAAATTCGGCATCAACAACTTCACCGGGTCATTGGCGATAATTGCCTCAATCTTCTCCATAGCGTAATTCAACTGCTCCGGGTCGCCGGTGTTATCTGCCAATTGTCTTGCTGCGCGCAATCGCCCAACATCCTTGACCTCCTGCTTAATATTGTCGGCCTGCTCGGAACCAGTCCGAAGATTTTGAAGTATTTCCCTTGCCTCTTCGATCTGCTCCAGCGCTATCAGAACCTCAGCTTTAGCCATCCTGAATCGCGTAACTATTTTCTTGTCTAACTTTCTCTCCTCGAGCTGGTTTAGAATCTTTAACGCCTCTTGCGCCTTTCCGAAGCACTGTACCAATAATTCAGCCTGAGAAACCATCGCTTGCTGGCGAACCATCGGATTCGGCGCCGATTTTTCATGCAGACTGGTAAAAAGTTTCAATGCCTGTTCATACTGCCGTACCGAAGCCGAGCGCAGGTATTGACCCAATTCAAGACAGAAATATCGGTGCTTGGATTCCGCCACAAGCTCGTCCATCCTATTCGTTAAAGCGGCCACGGCTTGTTGCCTCCATAGTTGGCGCTCAAGGCCGTCAGCAAAAATGTATAAATTGACGATATCACCTATTGGCAGTTTGTTAAAGTTACTTTCAGATATAGCTTTCTCAAAGGCCTGTTTGTTACCCGGCTCAAGCTGGATTTTATCCCATAAAATATGAACGTGAATTTTTTGCCTTACCTCGGCAATTACCTCTTGGTTTTTCAGCACTTCAAGTGTAACCGTGCGCATCTCGGGACGTAAAAACACATGCTCGATACTTTCGCCGGTCTTGATTGTTCCATCGTCGAATTTCCACCGGTATGAATAATCCACGTTGCGTTGTGCCTTGAGGGCGTCGAAGCGCATCCGAATCAGAGTCGCTTTCTCCTGGTCCAACCGCCAATCATCGGTTATCTGCCATTTAAAGGTGCCCCCATCTTTGGCCGGGTCTTGATATCCAATGGCCGTAGCCACGAAGCGTCCCACAGGCAGGAAATCACTTCTGGCCATAAGGCCTAATTTTTCCTGCGGTATTTGCCAGGCAGCTAACGTAAACATTTGGCCCCAGGGACTGTAGTTAAGATACTCCAGCTTATGCACACCGACTCCCAGAGAAATCTTACCCTGTTTCTCCCCCTTTATGCCAGCCTTATAGTCGTGTTCACCGGGCCAGCTCACTACTATCTTGCCATCTATAAGCAGATGCGATGTCCAATTCGAGGCCGTGGCGAAAATGTAATCACCGGCTTCTTCAGTCCGGAAGAAACCCTCATACCGATACAACGCAAGGCGGGGTTTCTTACCGGCGCTGTCAGAACCAAACTCCCCCAGCCGATGAATTGGAAACGAATGGTGAACATTATCAACCAGACTCTTGCCCACCGGCTCGGCGACATTATTCCACACTTTTAATAAACCGGACAGCTCCTCACACTCGGGATAATTTTTGCCTGTATATCTTGTCTCTAACGTCACCCCGGCTTTGGGCTCCCATACTGAGGAGGTAGGTTTATACTTCTCTTTGTGCACCAGATAAACGAAATAGATGGTGCTGCCATAGGAATTGTCGAAAAGAATCTCCATCGGCTCATCTGCTTTGGTCCAAAATAACCGGCTGGGGACTCGCTGGCCTATGGTCGTAAAAACTACCGCTTCAAAATCCCTCGCATCAAAGCCGGGCATATATAGCTTGGCATAAAAGACCTCCGGATTTTGCCCTCTCAGCAGATATCCTGCGTTAACCAGACTTGCCCGCCGCTTGCCTTTCATATCGGGACCGGTCGTTACTAATTTAATCTTCTTGGCTGCCGATGGAATCCCGACATTAATTTTGAGCGGCGGCATATGTTTGGTCATCGGCTCCGATTTATACACTCTTCTTTTGTCTGCATAAATCTCAAAGCTGACAGACATATTGGAATCGGCTCTATCATTAAGTCCGGCCAATGCTACAAAACGCCTATGCTGCTTCTCGTGTTTGTAAGTAACCTCTCCAGGGCAGGTCATATTGATACCTTTTTTATAGACCTTCCCATTCAATCTATAGTACGAGCCGGTCCACTTCTTCTTTTTGTTCAAATCGGACAGATGAACATCAGGTATCTGTGAGTAAATGTCGTCTTTTTCAATCCGAAATCGCAGCTCCGCCTCCTCGATGTGCCACGGGACAGACCTTTCGGTCTCAGCGGCTAAGCTGGTATTACAAACAAATAAAGCAGCCGCGGCAGCAAACAACAACCGACTTATATGCTCTACTGACAATATAATTTTCAGCATACTGCAACTATATCCAAAATTGCTCATTTATCCTGTTTTCTATCTTCCGTATTCTGGCCTTTGTCTTTGCCCTGTGCCAGTGCCTCGAAATAGGCGCTAATCATATGCTCGTAGCCCCTAAAATGATACTGTTGTTCCCTGGAAAGCATATCGTCCAGCTTCCTGTCTGTTGCTTTTTCCCTGGTATATTGCAGTGCAATTTGTCTGCCTAATGCATAGTGCGATTTCTTCAGAGAGTCGACAACTTCATCGAAAGCTCCTCTGATACCAACTCCACTGCGGTTTTTGATAGACTCTTCCACGCCTTTCATTGCTTGAATAGACTTCTCAAGTCCCATTGTTGGCAGATTATGACTTTCGAGCTTGGGCACCAGCTCTTGTGCCGACTGCCTGATTTTTTGCTGTTTTTCCTCTGTAGCTTTCATCATATCTAATACTTTCGGGGGCAGCTTACCCCCTACCCCGAATATGGTGGCTTGGTCGCTGTCCTTACCGAGTCCCGTACCGCCCGTCTGTGCTTTTGTGTCCTCATCTTTGACCTGTCCGCTTTCCAAAGGCGTGTTTGAAACTCGTTCTCGCAAACCGTACTCATTGTCGGACAGCGCCTTGGCTACCGGCTCTACTAGCTGGCCGTCAGACATACCGCTGCGTCCGGCCCCGCTGCGTCCCTGAATGATATTATCCTCCGGCTTCTGGTCACCGGTTTTACCCTTGGCGCTGGTACTGCTTATAGTTCCATCGGAAACCGGCCCGGCCGTATGGTCCAGAGAATTAAGATAGCTGCCGATATCTTCCACCTCCGGCCGCATTTCCTCTTCCGTCGTAATCAAATCAGCTACCAGGTCTTCGAGCTCCGACGGCAGCTCCGCCAATGGCGCAAACAACTGCTCATCCTCTGGAATCTCTGCGATAAATTGTATATTATCATAGAAACCCAGTGTCGCCTCGCAGTTTATCATTAGCTCCTCGGCCATCTCCACTTCTTCAGTTTCCAATCTATGAGCATCCACTCGCGCTTGACGCATATCCGCGGCTTCCCTGGCTTGTTTAGCAAGCTCGTCGGCATCCTCGTAGAGACTTTTCATCGATTCAACCATAGCGTCGTCGCCGAAATCCAGCAGGTCCAGATTAGTAAAATCGTTCACCACATCCGACAAAATCTCCGCCAGTTTCGATTGGTCCATCGCAAGCTCTTCCAGTCTGTCCTCTTCCTCTGTGCTGAAGTCTTCCGGCGGCTTATCTATAATCATTTGTCTGTCCTGCATTATCTGCTTCTGTTTCTCGATAAACTCATCCAATTCCTTGGTCATTTCTTTGAGCGATTCTTCTACGCCCGCATCAAGTGACTCGATACTTTCGCCTAAAATTTCCGCCGCCGCCTTTTCCGCTTCAGCCTGGCTCTCTTTGGCAATTACACCTTTGAGCGCGATGAGCTGTTCGAGCAGGAAAGCCTGCTGCTTTTCGACAGATTGCAGTGAATGAGAAACAGCAGATTTATCAGCCACCTTAATTGCTTTAGTCTTTGGTCCTGTTGCACCAATCGTTCCTATTTTCTCCATTACACGGGTGTGTTCCCCGTCTCTTAGCTCAGCCAGTTTATCAACAAACCTCGGACGTGGAGGTGATGATACATCCCAGGCCTCAGTCATATAATCACCAACAAGCTTTTGCTTTTGGTTCATTTCGCCCTGATGCCTCTGCAGGCTCTTGATATTTTCCGCTTCTTTCCTGCTTGCATTAATTACATCGTCGAGGTTCGTCAACACATTTTCCGTTACACCTAAGGCCGCTTGCTGGGCCTCAATGGCCTTATCCAGTGCCTCAAAGGCGGAACCTCGCGGGTCATCAGCCGAAATCGTCAACTCATCCAGTGACTTGACCTGAATTGTAACAGGCTGCGATTGACCCAGGTGCTCCATTGGGCTAAAATCCTGACAGAATGCCTGCAGAACGTAGGCCGAACCCGGTTTGAACACACCGGCATCTATCGACAGGCGAAGTGTCTCAGCCACCCGCTCCTTTCTTCCCGGGGGTCCTTCATATTCCCAGTTCTCTATTGTTTTTGCAGGACTATTGGCCTGTATTTGTCCGAGTGTTACATATATCCGGCCGATCCCAAAATCATCAGAAGCTTGTATATCGAACTTCAGTCTTTCTCCGGGATTCACCGTAAGGCTCCGGTCGGTATCAACAAATTCAATTTCCGGCACACTGTCCTGCTGCAGTAAAATCGACCCGGAAGCAATGGCAATACGTCTGTCACTTCCCGGCCCCTTGACCTCAAGCTGGTAGGAACCGGCTCTTTGCAATTTCGTTTCTGCACGCCATACTCTATCAACATTTTTAAATTCAATAGTTTTGTCCTGCGCCTTCCACCACAGTCTTTCAGCTTGCTTGTCCAGCTTCACGTCCACAACTACCTGAGAACCTGCCAGTCCTGATACCGCCTCAGGAGGCCCCAAAGTGCTAATCTTCCCTATGCCCGTATATTCAGGTGACGAAATATGAAACTGAGATTCTTTTATTCTCGGCACAGTATTAACCATTACCTTGATACTGGAACTGTAAGTATCTGCCGCGAACACCCGAAAAGCAAACGGCCTATCTACCGCTGCAAAAGTATAGTTGAACACACCCTCTCTTCTACTGACAGTCTGCATAGTCGCACGTTTGCCTTTATCCTTTTCAGTACTTATATAGTCTGCCCCATCCATCCATGCAATCTCTGGATAACTCCGCAGCGTACTATCACCCCCCCTACCTTTAACTTCAACCGACACAAGAAGGTCATCTGCTTCTGCGATGGTTACGTCGCTATCCGGCGTAACCTTCAGCACCACCGAACCTGCCGGCGGAACATCCGACAACGGTCGTATGAACCTCGCAAAGGCATTGACTACATAATGGCTCTGACTAATACCATAAATCATCCAAAATAGCATAATAATCAAAAACGCTATCAGCCATTTTCTTATTCTCGCCTTATCCCATAGCTTTTTCAGGTCTGCTGTTGACATCAAGGAAATGGCTGTCCCTATTGTTCGCTGGGCAAATGGTTTCTCGTCTGAGGTAAATTCACGAGACTCAAAACACAGTGCATTAATCAGCATGTTTTCCGGCACGCTATGTTCACGCTCCAGATATAATGCCGTAACCTCAAGCCCCTCAAGCTGTAAAATCGGTGACAATATATTCTTCCATAATTCAAATATCATCAAACCAACCCAGCCCAAAACCATCGCCAGTCGTAACCCGGGCGGAAGATGTAAAAGGTTATCCATAAAACACAGCACAAGCCATACACCCAAGCAAACCGTCCCCCACACCAATCCTCCTAAAACAAGCCGGTTTGCCATCATTATCCGTCGGCCTCTGGCTACGGTTTCTCGAACCGGCTCGCGCTGCTGGTCATTTATATAGTCCATAACTTTGTTCCTCTAAGGTCCCTTTTTGGGGCTTCGGCCTACAATGACAGTATCGTCCTTCTGCTGTCCGCCCCAAGGTAGCCAAAGCTTTTCTGAAATAATAACTTCCGGCGTAGGGTCATCCGGCAACAAGATAACACGGAAAAACGTCCCCCGCGCCGAAAGTATCAATTCCTGATTTGCCTTATCATACTTCCATCGCCAGATACTCAATCGCCAGGGCTCAACCACCGTCCCCAATTCTTTGTCCCACTCGCCGCCTATCTCGCCGAAATGAGTCGGCGCCACCTTGCGCCTCAGACTCACCAAAGTAAGCACCTCATTGCTGCCCTCAATCTGCAAGACGCCTAACAGTTTCTTTTCATTGTAAAAATCTCTTTGCCTTTTGATGTGGTCCCGGGCAACTGCAAATAGCTTTTTATCCTGTTCTTGGGACCTGCCCCCGCTTGTCGCTGAGGGGGGCCAGCCAACAATGTACTTTCCGTCCTTTCTCACAGCTAAATAAAACTCCTCACCAAACGCGGATTCAACCACGCAGGTATCATCGCTTTCGGTTATTTTAGTTGGTATCGGAGTCAAAGATTCCTTTGTCACCGCCTGAACCGCATCCTCCGGCCCAAAACGCATATCGGCAAACTTCACTATAACTTTGGCTGCAATGTTTTTACCTTCGTCTAATAGTTTTATTCTTTGGACATAAACCAGTTTATCCAGTGTGGTTCCCTCTCCGCCCCGCTGCTTACTCCGCAAAACCAGTCTGTACGTTTTCTCCTTGGTCTTAAGATAAACCGTCACAGTGTAAAGATGTCCCTGCAGAGATTCATCACTGTTGAAAATCACCGTCGCAGTCAGATACCGCAGTGGATACGGTTTGCCGGAATATTCCTTTGCAGCAGGCGAATAATCCGCATCCCCTGTCTTTTCGTTGTATTTGGTTGTTTCTATGAACTTCCAATTGCGGCGCATCTCCTCCTTTTCCGGATAAAAACGAATCTCCCGCACCGGCTCAAAAGTAAAATACCTCACTTTGCCGTATTGCACATCTTCTCCGGTCACCATATCTCTGGTCCTGAGCTTGCCTCCCTTAGGTATGTTCAGCTTGAAACTTCGGCCCGGCGTCAGAGAAACTTCACCCGTCAGCACTTTCCCATCGGAAAAATAAACCGCCGCTGTTCTGGCTTGGTTCCCCTCTTGCGAAGTATTACCAAACAAGGTCCCCGTCGAAGCCCTACATACCAGATTGCCGGACCAAACTAAAAAGCAAAAAACGCAGAACCAAAACTCAAAATTTGAAAATCTGAAATCTAAAATCTGAAATCTGAAATCTGGTTTATACCTTTTCACTTTTGGCTTCATTTTCTTCGGCTCTTTTTTCAGCTTTGTTCTCTGCACAATTATTCAAACCTTTGCATTAAAACAGATTCATCTTGCGCCGCATCGTCCATTCCAACATAAGAATACCCAAAAATATCAGAATGTATATGTACTTATCCTGAACCACCGGTATCTCCATACTGACAGCGTAATCCATAACCCTGCTTCTAAGTGTCTCAACCAGATTCTCAAGGTCGGTCTCTCGAAAATACGCACCGCCGCTTCGCATCGCCAGGTCATCCAGGAACGCATGGTCAACTTCCAGGTTAGCACCTTCATTAAGACTCGGCTCTATCACTAATGTCTTTTCATAAGACTCTAATAGTTTTTCTCCCACATAAGCATGCACTTCAAACAGGTATTCGGCCCTCTTGGAAAAGACCATATCCGCACGGAACGTATTTTCTCTGCCCATCACGGGTTCGACAGATATTGGCTGCCCCGCACCAATTGAACCTGAGCCGGGACGTTGCAAATCGGGCGCAGCCTCACGACTTTCGTTGGGAGACAATTGGTGCGGGATCAACGTTGCTTTCAAGTGTAACTGTCCGGGATTATAGCGCCCGGCAACGCGAATCGTAGCGCTGGCCTGCTCGCCGGGTCTGTAGCCTTTTTTGTCCCACTTGACGCCAACAAAGCGCTCCCCTTCCTCCCACTGCGACAGGTTCCTGACCGACTGTCGCCAAAAATGACCGTAAGCCTGCTTAAGCACATCAGAGGTCTGAGTCCATTTCCACAGCGTATTCGTCGCCACACCCATTGTTTGGCCCTGCCCGAAGCGCTGAAGTGCAACTACCGACACCGTTCTGTTACCCACCGAAGCATCCAGCAGGTTGATAGCTCCGCTCCTCAAAGACCCGGTTAGATTGATACTCTCAATAGTGGCTCCAGCCGGCCAACGGCCGGTCTTATCAAACCCAGCGCTGCTGGGCTGCCCCCGCTTGTTGTTAGCGGGGGCCTGACTAATAAGTCTTGACGTTTCGGAAACAATACTGTGATTTGCCGCTGACAATGGCACATTCACCGTGAACTGCCCCGTTTGCAGTTCCGGCTCACCTGCACTTATCCGCCATGGAAACAGCGGCTCAATCACCGTCCTCGAATACCCGCCCCGACCAAAGGAATGCTCTCCTCCGAGAAATATCACCGCCCCCCCTTCACGCACGTATGCCACCAGAGCCTGCAATTGTTCCTGCCGCCATTGTGAGGCAGGGAAAGAACCAACTATAACGCATTCATACAGACCAAGCAGTCCCTGCTCCGAAGGAAAACCTGCTTCGAGATTCTCATCGCCTTTCTGACGACTGCCGCGAACAATAAATCGGTCACTGCTTACGCGAAACAACGCCGTCAGTGCCACCGACGAATCGTCGGACAGCTCTTTGTAAATCTGCCTGAAATCCCATCCTAACTGCTGAGCAAAAAGAAGCACGGACAGAATATTTTTACGTACCTCTATTGAGAAAATCCGCGTATTGTTCAGTTCGGAAAGCTCTCCATCAATCGTTTCAACTCGAACGCGATACTTTTTCATTCCCATTTCAGATGGACTTTTCATATTGAACTTCACTCTCGCTCTGGCCCCTGCCAGGTCAACCAGTTTGGAATCTCGAGTTTCCCAGTCCTGGCCTTCTTTGGCTTCCACTCTCACATTCACCCGCTCTGCCCCTGTGGCAAAACTATATGAAGCACAACGGGCTACGACCTCAGCAGTCACCTCAAAATCGCTTTGCTCTTCAACAACCTCCGGCGCTTCAACTCTGGTTATCGCTATATCATTCCAGGTCTCCGGCTCGCTGCCCACGCCGGCAATATAAACCGGCACTTCAGGCAGCTTAACATTTTGCACCACTTCGTCGCCGCCGTCCGTAAGCAGCAGCGCGCTCATGTAGTTGGACCCGCCAACGGCGGATTTGCTCAGACCCAGCGCTGCTGGGTCCGGCTTATCCGCTATTGTAACCAGACACTTACCTAAGTCGGTTTCTCGGACCTGCCCCGGCTCGACTGAGCTCGCCGAAGTCCGCACCTCACTGTCAAATTTTAGGGTATCAAAATCTATGAAAGAAGACCGCAGCTCTTGCGTGAGTTCTTCAAGCATAGCATCGGCCCGTTTGCCCCGGCTGCCCTCGGCTTTATCCTCGACCTCCATTGAAGAAGATGTATCCACAAGCGCAAGAACCTTTTGATTTTCGTCGGGCCTTTGCATCACGGTCCACACCGGGTCAAAATATGCTAAAATCAACAGCAGCACTATTAGTATCTTGGGCACCACCAAAACCGCAGCCTCTTTGGCCGAATATTGTCTTCGCTGCCGTCGATACAGAATAATCAGCCAGATCCCCAGCCCCAGAATCAGTCCCGCACTAAGAACGGGATTCAGATGTGTTTGCCACCGCAGTATTCCCATTAGCTTGCCCTCCCCCCGTTCTTGCTTTCGCTCGAAAGCACAGGGGTATCATGAGTCGATTTGCCAATAATATTCCTTAGCCTGTTAACTGGAGACCACAATCGCCCTTTATTACTTTCGGAATCCTCTGACACCGTTTCTGCTTCCGGCGTTTTTTCTTGACTAGCCCGGGACAACCTGGGGGCCCCCAGCCACCCCTCTGCCAATAACGCCAGCGTTGCTAACAGAAGCAAAAACAAAAACAACTCTACCGACCTTGCCTGGCCCTTATGGTATTGCTCAAAGTCCACAGTCTCATCATAAGGCAAAATTTTATGTGCTATTTGACCCATAGCCGGCACTTCCGAACCTTCGATATATTTTTCCAATCCCTCTTTCTCTGATGCACGCACTGATATACAGTATTTATTATCACCTGCCGTAACCAGGTACACCCCGGCCCTCGGAAAGGCCGGGATTTCCTGCTCTTTGCCTTTCCAGTCCATCGAATCACCTACTAAGGAAAGCACCTCAACCTCCCCGCCCTGCGCCCTGATACCGCGTGGACGCTCACCCGCCACCAGTGAAATTGCTCCTTCCTCTTCGGATGAAGAACCCGCCACTGCCATACGTTGTGCAATCATCACCAATAATCCCGAAGAGGGCAGCGTGTTCCAACGCGAAGTAAAGGCTGTGCCGCTGACGAAAATATTACCTTTGTTCAGCTTCCTGTGTGCAATTACTACTTTTCCCACACCAATTGACCCCGAGGCAGGAGAATTGTTACCGCCTGCGGGCCCCTGCCTGCCGCCGGCGGACAATTGGTGTGGGACTCCGAGAAGCGGCGTAAATTCCGCAGACATTACCAGCGGATAAAACACGTATGCACTAACAGATTCCAGTTTTGAATTTCCTGTTGATTCGCGGATCCGATTCCAGAAGCTGGTTTCTTCGGTCAACACCTCCAAGCCGGCACCACGTGGGTACACCTCGCGGTTCTTTATGTTCGCACCGAGCCACTCCGGAAGCTGTCCATCACCCCGACCTGGTCGAATGGATGGAACAACAAGAAGATTGCCCCCATTTTCAACATACTCCCTCAGCCAGGCCGAGTCCGCCGGGGTGGATTGCATCCCCGCCCACGTCGTAACAATCAGGATTGGTTTTTCCTTAGCGGCGGTTTGGCTCAACTGACCCGGTAAGCTGAATTTCACAACCATACCGGTAAATTGTCCCTGGCCAGAAGGAGATAGCGCCACCGGCAGTACTCCGAATTCTTCCGGCGTACCCCCGAACAAAACCGTTGCCGTTTCTTCGCAGAATATCCCTATCCCCGCTTCATTGTCCCCCGAGAAACCATCGCCTTCGACCCATGCCTTAACCCAGCGATACCCAGTCTCATCCGGCGTCGTCTCCACTTCCACTGTCCTGGCTCTGCCCCGCTCTACTACTACGTTTTCCGTATTTTTTTGGCCCTGGTTGTCAATGGAGTTGACTCGCACATTGGCGGCAATATCCGAATTGTTCTGCAGGACTAAGCCGATTGTGTAAGGGTGCTTAGGCAGAACCTTTTCCTCGGGAAATTGGACCGCCGCTATCGCTACGTTGGCTTCGTCCCGGGTCTCAGACTCGACCTTGTGAAAATAGACTGTTATTGGTGCCCCCCCTGCTTTAGCCTGCCCCAAATCTCTCCCCGCCTCTACTGAGCTCGCCGAAGTCCACTCGCTCCGCTGCAAATCGCTGAACACATGCACCGCCCCGCCGCCTGTAGTGCTTGCACGAAGTAGTTCAAAAGCCCGCGCCAGGGCATAACCGGCATTTCCCGTTGCTGCCGTGGGTCTGATTTTATCAAGTGAATCTAAAAGCAATTCCGTATTGGAAGTTAATGAATCGGCTGCCGGTACCGCCGGCTCATCAACCAACAATATTACCGCTGCGTCTGCACTACTTTCTAACGCCAAAATAAGCTTCCTTGCGCCTTCGGTAGCACATTCAAGCTTGCTCTTATCATTATCATAGCTGCTGGCCTCACTCATTGACGCGGAGTTGTCCACTATTGCTACGACCGAAATCTTACCGCCCAGACCCATCGACGTCACAAATTCAGGTCGAGATAAAGCTAACAGTATAAATGCAATCAACAAAATCCGCATCAGAAGCAGCAGCCACTGCCGTATCTTGCGATGTGAGTTCAGCTTTGGGTCTGTCCGGTGAAAAAACATCAAAGTCGAGAACACCACAGTCCGTTTTTTTTGCTTCAGTATAAGGTGAAAAACTACCGGCAGCCCCGCCAACGGTACGAGATAAAAAAAGATGGGAGCAGAAAAAATCATACCATTCGACTCCTCTGCAAAATAGCGTCATACACCTCCGTCCTGGTCTCTGTCAGGATGTATTCTGACCGGGTCTTCTGAAAGCCACTTCGCAGCTCGTCGAGATAAAGACGCAACTGCTCAAGGTAGGCATCACGTATCGCCTTCAAATCCACCGTTATTTTATCTTTCGTCTCCAGTGAGGTAACATCGGCCAGTCCCGTTATTGACATATTCATCTCCGCCGGGTCCAGAATATGAAACAGTGTAATCTCTTTGCCGTCATAGTAAAGGTGGTTAATACCCTGCAGAATACTTTCCGGCTCTTCCAAAAGGTCGGAGATGACGACCACCAATGCTCTGCCCTTAATCAGCTCGGCCGCGCTGTGCAGCGATGCCTCGATATTACCTTTGTTCTTAGGCTCGATTTTCTCAAGCCCCTGCAGCATTGGTTTAAGCCCCACAAAGGTCCCCGAAGGCTCATAGTACTCCCGTATCTGGTCATCAAACGTAATCAGCGAAACGGTATCACCCTGCTGCACCATCACATACATCATCCCCGCCGCCAGATAGCAGGCGTATTCGCTTTTCTTCAGCGCCCCATCCTGCTGGTACTTCATACTGCCGGATATATCTAACATAATGTAGCAGCGGATACTTACGTCTTCATGGAACCGCCGGATAACGTACCGGTCGCTTCGCGCATAAACCGGCCAGTCAATCCGGGAAACCGGGTCACCGGGCGCATATTCGCGATATTCAGCGAATTCGACCGAAGAGCCAAACGCAGGAGACCTGTGCAGACCCTGATGACTGCCGTCCATTGGTCGGCGCACCCCTATTTCAACTCCGCGCAGACGCTCGGCCATTCGTGGAGGAAGATAGCGATAGCCTACGGACTCAATCATACTCACCTCCGACTAAACAAGGAAGACAGAAGTCAGACCCCAGAAGTTAGATTATCTCTGTTATCTGTTCTCTTTTTTCTGTCTTCTGTCCTCTGTTCTATTCACTCCGACTCACCCACCGTATCCAGCAATCTTTTTATCACCGCATCCGTGTCGAGTCCTTCGCTGGCCGCGGCAAAATTAAGAATCACCCTATGACGCAGTACCGGCAGGGCGTATTTTCGGATATCGTCGCATGAGACGTTGAAGCGCCCGTTCAAAACTACATGCGCCTTAGCTGCTAATATCAGCGACTGCCCGGCACGGGGCCCGCAGCCATAGCGTACAAACTTACTGATAAACTCAGGGGCTTCATCTGACTGCGGCCGCGTCGCGCGGCACAGTCGTGCCGAATATTGGGCCATATGTTCGCTAATCGGAACCCGCCGAACCAAATCCTGATACCTCAGGACAGATTTAGCATCGAGGATACCGTCGAGCGGCTCTCCATCACGACCGGTGGTCGTCAACAATATTTCCTGCTCTTCCTGCAAGTTGGGATAGTCAACCTTAATAAGCAAAATAAACCGGTCTAACTGAGCTTCCGGAAGCGGATAAGTACCTTCCAACTCTATCGGATTTTGCGTTGCAAGCACTAAAAAAGGCTCAGGCAGCGCATGCGTATGGCCCGACGAGGTTACTTTACGTTCCTGCATAGCCTCCAGCAGCGCCGCCTGCGTCTTCGGCGGAGTACGATTTATTTCGTCGGCCAGGAGCACATTGGTAAAAACAGGCCCCTTCTGAAAAACAAACCGTCGCTGTCGCGTGTCAGGGTCCCTCTGAAGAATATTCGTCCCGGTAATATCGGTAGGCATCAAATCGGGCGTGAATTGAATCCGCTTAAAATCCAACAACATTGTCTGGGCCAGGCAGTGCACCATCATAGTTTTCGCCAATCCCGGCACCCCCATCAGCAGGCAATGTCCACGGGCAAAAAACGCGGTAAGAATCTGATCCAGCACTTCCTTTTGACCAATAATGATTTTGCCGACTTCATCGAGAACAGTATCTTTGGCCTGTGCCAGCGATTCAACTGCCTCGAGGGCATCTCTTGAACCTAAATTAGTAGTGTCCGCCAGCCGGGCTTGCGGCCTGCCCACGCTTGTTGCTGGCGGGGGCATCCCCTGCTCGACAATCCGCCCGGATGATACATCAAATTTGCACCCGCATTTGCAGCGAGCTTTCGTACCAGCCGAAAGACCGCTGACATCATACTTCCTTCCACATTCCGGACAGCTTACGGTTGACGTCTTATCTGACATACAATACCCTCCGCTCTAATGAGTCATAACGTATGTAATAATATTCAGTCCTAACTGTTTAGCATAGATTGATTCATAGCCCCTTATCAGTGGATAGTAGGCATCCAGCCAACCGGCTTCAATATCGTAGGGACTGTAAAGGACCCTCAGGTCGCCATCGATTGTCACGCCCAGTAGGTAGGGTTGATTTTTGAGCCCAGCAACGCTGGGTTTTATGAGACCCGCCGCTGGCGGGGGTTTATTCTTTGCCACCACGGGCGAATACCTAACTTCATTGATTGGCAAAAGACTATTATAGAGATGATGATTAGCCGAAATCGGCTCCAACTCAGCTTCAGGCAAAATCTTTACCAGCTCCCGTCGCACCGCCCTGTCGAACGTGCTCAATCCCATACCATTGTTTATTAAAAGCACCCCTCCAAAATTGAGATAACGCCGAAGAGCAGTTACCGCCTCCTCAGAGAACGAAAAATCGTCCAAACCTGTCAGGTATAGAAACGGATACGAGGAAAGGTCGTCCTTGCCGGCATCCACCGCCACGCGCTTCAGATTAACACGAACAGCGGTATATTGCCGCAGCTTCATAAGCAGTGCCGTTGCCCCTCCGGGATGCACATTCCACGCCCCTTCATGCTTGAGCTGGGCAAAGACAAATTCATCGGTAGGTATTTTCTGGTCCGCCGAACCGAAAACTTCCGGCTGACCCTCCAAAAGTCCAACCTCTGCATAGCCTACAATATACGCCGCCAAGTTCAGCCCGAGCTGATTGGCGCTTTTTGCATCGTAATAAACCGCCTTCGGCAGCTTCTCAAGCCTTGTTGTATCACGATTCCATCCACAGCCTAATCCATATTTCGAAACCAGCACACCAATCCTGCTGCCAATATAGATACCCTCCATAAGCGGCTGATTGGTTCCCGGCTTTTTTGGATAATTTACCCTGTTCACATCCGATAACATGTGATAGAGGGGATGGTCAGCCGGAATCACGCGAAACCGAGATTCCGGAAAGGCTTCGAGGAAAACCTTCTGGGCCGAATCATAAAAGTAAGGTGACCCCGCTATCGAATCGCAGATAACCATACCACTGTTCAATACGTATTCACGCAGTGACTGAATATGCGTCTGGCTAAGCCTCAGTGTCCTTACTCCGCTGAATAGTAAAGCTGGCAGCTTCTTCGGGTCGAAATGAAAATCGTTAAGGTTGACATTCTGCCAGTGGTATTGCAAATCCATCGACCGGCCGTTCCCCACGAACCTTTCCATATCCGTAGGGCACAAGTTCCAGTCAGCTATCTCCATCTTATCCCCGCCGGAATCGACAAAAGAAGCCGATTCACCCCATATTACCTTGCCTACTAGGTAATCCGGCTGTGGCGGCTTCTTACGTTCGGTACGCCGCAAAGGCGTAGCCGGCAGCGGCAGCGGGGGCAGCGCTTCGGCTGCGCTCATATTCCTGCGAGGTGCCTTCGGCTTTGTTTTGTTGCCTAAATAAGTGAACCAGTCGTCTTCTTTTCCCTGGACCGGCACACACACCACAAATATCAAAACAATTAGCAGAAATCCCCTAAGCCACGATTTGAAACTAAATGCGGATATGCACTCTTCCTCCTGTTGGAAGGGGTTTTCGACTGACAGGCGTGACCGGAAGAAATCAACTGTTCTTTTCGTCTTCATCGCATTTGCCCTCGTCAAAAATCAGAAGTCAGAGACTGCCTTCTGTCTTCTGACCTCTGTATTCTGTCCTCTGTCAGGCCGAATAACCGAGCTTGGCCACGCTGGAACAAAATTTAAATATACACCCTCCATGCTTAATATCGCCCATTCTATTATAAACAATTTTCAAAGAAAATTCAACGCATATATGTAACAATCTGATGAAAATCAAAACTCGGATATTAGCATAGGTTATTACTAAGTTAACTTTCGCACTTTTTGAATTGTGTTAAATTGGGTAATTTTAAGCTTATTAGCCATTTCACGACAATATAATTATTTTTGTAATGTTCGAGCGATTTACCGAACATGCATAAATTACCAAATTATTTGTAAGTCCTTATTTCGTAAGGGATTCTTCTAATAAAAAGTGCGAAACTCAACTACTAAAAGAGTGCCTAAAGTTCAAAGTTCTTATAACTTTAGGCACTTTATCTCACTTTAGCTCACTTTAGGCACTGAACCGATGCCGATAACAACTTCGCGTAAGAATTTCATCGGCTGATTAATATTTCATGGTTGATATCGAATTCTCCCCTTGCATTGTCTCATTTATTTTATTATCCTCTTTACTAATTCCAGGCCTTTTTATGAAGTCAGGCACAATAAATTTCAAATATCACGCTCATATAGTGATTAGATGAGCATATAGTAGGGGCGACGACCCACCGGTGTGCAACCGGCAGATACGAAATGAGGAGAAGAATATGAAATCACTAAATCGTCGAGACTTTATGAAAGATTCAATAAGTGCCGCTACAACACTCACCGTTTTGTCCCGGGCTAAAAGTATGGCAGCTAATAACAAAGTTGTTCTGGGAATAATGGGGGTTGGCGGTCGAGGACGAGCCCTTTTGACAAGTCTCGTAAAAAGAACTGATATTAAGATTAAATATATCTGCGACGCGGATACTCGAAGCTACGGGCCTGCGGCAGAGATTGTGATTGAGGGACACGACTACAGGCCCAAATTCGTGCAGGATTTTCGGAAAATGCTTGACGACCCGGAAATCGACGCAATCGTTATCGCCACTTCCGACCGCTGGCACGCCTTAGCTACAATAATGGCCTGTCAGGCCGGAAAAGATGTCTTTGTGGAAAAACCTTTGTCGCTTAGCATCTGGGACGGCAGAAAGATGGTTGAAGCTGCCCGTAAATATAACAGGGTTGTTCAGGTCGATACGCAAAGCCGCAGTGCCCCCTATACCGATAAGGCCCGCGAGTACATCAGCAGCGGCAAGTTAGGGGATATTCGTCTGGCTCGCGTATTCCTCATGCAGGAATCCGGTCCTATCCGTGTAGCTGACGTGCAGCCTGTCCCGGAAGGCTTGGATTACGATTTGTGGTGCGGCCCTTCGCCTATGATGCCCTATCGTCCGGGCCGATGGTTCTGGAGGCTGTGGGATTTCTACGTCGGTTATATTATGGCCGATATGGTTCATCAGATTGATTTGGCTCGATATCTGATTGGCAAAGAATATCCGGATACAGTATGTAACGCGGGCGGGGTTTACCATTTCGACGATGGCAGAGAACAGCCGGACACTCAATTCACAACACTTGAGTTCGACAAAATCACCATGCTCTTCGAAGCGTCTCTCTGGTCGCCCTACATGCATCGAATCGTTCACCTACAAGACAAAACCAAATTTCCCGACTGGCCCTTCAGTGCAACAAAGGTGGAAATATTAGGCACCAGAGGATTTATGTGCTTTGGCAGACACGGCGGCGGATGGCAGGTCTTCGAAGGGGACCCAAGTGTTCGCCAAAGCAAGGCGGTCGTCTCAGAGGCGGCCGTGTTAAAATTTGGCAGTATAATCGATGAGCACTTTGAGGATTTCATAAGCTGCATCCGGACTCGAAAGAAACCCAAAGCCGACATCGAAGAAGCACACCTCTCAATGCTGTTATGTCATTTGGCCAATATCTCATATCGGGTTGGAAACCGAAAACTTAAATTTAATAGCGAAACTGAAAGCTTCGTAAACGATACCGAAGCCGACAAATACTTAAAAGCCAATTATAGAAAACCCTGGGTCATACCCCAGAATGTATAGGGACATAAATCAGGTCACCTTTTTTTTCGATACATCACGTTTGATTTGACAAAGTCACGCCGGGATGGTATCATATCGTCTGATTCCATAATTGCCTTACGAAAAACTCGGAACTCAGTAGGGGCGGTTCGCGAACCGCCCCTACTTCTGTGAAAGTCGGAGAATAAAAATGGAACGGTGGAGAACAAACCAAAAACAGTCGATTCGGGTGCTTGTGGTAGTTGTTTTATGGTGTGTATTCTTATGCCACAGCACCAGCGTATGGTCCAGGGACAAAGGTAATAAAGTTAGCAGGAATGCCTCATCAGGAACAAAAGCAAAAGGCATTATCAAAATAGCTACCATTGGGCCTCGACCATTAAATGTAGATGTCAATACTGAACCGCAAAAAGTAGTGGACAAGATGATTTCTCACTGGAAAGGCCGATTCGCTCAGGTTTTGCCTGACCGACCCGATTTAATCGTGGTTCCGGAAGCCTGTGACCGACCGGCTGGATTCGGCCTCGACAAGCGCCTTGAATACTATCGAGTGCGTAAAGACCAGATACAGAAATTCTTCGCCCAGGTTGCCAAGGAAAACAACTGTTATATCGTCTATTCGGCAGCCAGAGAAATTGAGGACGGCACCTGGCGCAATTCCAGCATAATGCTCGACCGAAAGGGCAAAGTCGCAGGTATCTACAATAAGAATCATGTCGTTATTGAAGAGACCACCGAAGCAGGTATTCTTTGTGGCAGAGATGCGCCTATCATTGATTGCGATTTTGGCCGGGTCGCGTTTGCAATATGCTTTGACCTGAATTTCAATGAGCTGCGACTAAAATATGTTAAGGCCAAACCGGACTTGTTGATTTTCTCATCGATGTATCACGGAGGCCTGATGCAGGCATATTGGGCCTATTCCTGTCGCTGCCATTTTGTAGGTGCTATTGCCGGCAGAGCTACACCCTCTGAAATTTACAATCCTTTAGGCCAGGTCATCGCCTCCAATACCAATTATTTTGATTTTACCGTTGCTGAGGTCAACCTGGACTGCCGCCTTGTCCATCTGGACTATAACTGGGGCCGTCTCAAAGCCCTTAAGGCAAAATACGGGCCGAAAGTCAAGATTACCGACCCCGGCCGTCTCGGCTGCGTATTAGTCGCCAGCGAACATGAAACTATCAGCGCCGATGAGATGATTAAAGAATTTGAAATTGAGTTACTGGATGATTATATGGCAAGGGCATTGGCCCACCGGCACACACCGGGAAATATGGAATAAGGAGAAAAATATGAAATCATTAAATCGTCGAGAATTTATGAAAGGTTCTATCGCCTCCGCCGCCGCATTGGCGGCATTCCCTCAAGGCAAAGTACATGGAGCGAACGAGAAGGTGATTATGGGCGTGATGGGGCTGGGTGGTCGAGGAACATATCTGGCCGAGAAATTTGCACAGCGACCGGATGTAGAGATCGCCTATCTCTGCGACCCGAATACCAGGCGTTTCGCCCGGGCACGAGAGGCTGTGGAAGAAGCTCAGGGCAAAAGAACAAAACTCGTGCAGGACTTCCGAAAAATCCTTGATGACCGCAACGTCGATGTCCTTGTCAATGCAACCCCCGACCACTGGCATGGGCTGGGAACTATTATGGCCTGCCAGGCCGGCAAGGATGTCTATGTCGAAAAGCCTCTTTCACACAATATCTGGGAAGGCAGAAAAATGGTCGAGGCCGCCCGCAAGTACAAGAGGGTCGTTCAGGTAGGTATGCAATCGCGCAGCGCTGCTTACTCTAAGAAGGCCAAGCAATACATTGAATCCGGAAAGCTGGGTGATATTTACATAGTTCGCGTTTTCAACATGATGAGCCATCCTATGCAGAAAGACACTCCCAATCAGCCGGTTCCTGAGGGATTTGATTATGAGATGTGGTGCGGCCCCGCCCCGAAACTACCATATAACCCGAGTCGCCGGTGGCTGAACCAGTGGGAATACAGTTGTGGGCCGATTCCTGGTGACGCGATTCATCAGCTTGATTTGGCCCGGTATCTGCTGGACGACATTCCATATCCGAAAACTGTCTTTCACGCCGGCGGTGTGAACGCCCTTCGAGACGGCCGGGAAACCCCCGACACCCAGTTGGCCACATTTGAATATGGCCGACTAACTTTATTGCTCGAAGCGGCGCTGTGGACACCCTATATGAAAAAGACGCCCGTCGATGTGCGGGACTCAGACCGGTTTCCAAACTGGCCTTTCAGCAGCACAAAGATAGAAATTTTAGGGACAAAAGGTTTCATGCATTTCAGCCGGCATGGTGGCGGCTGGCAGGCTTTCGACGCCCAGGGTGAATTGACGCATTCCGAATACGGCCGACAGGGTGACAAAGAACATCAGGACAACTTTATTGATTGTATCCGTACCCGAAAAAAACCCATTTCCGATGTGGAAATAGGACACCAGTCTGTGTTACTGTGCCACATGGCCAATATATCGTATAGAGTAGGCAATCAAAAACTTGAGTTTGACCCCAAGACCGAATCATTTACAAACTGCGAGCAGGCCAATAAATATTTGAAACGCACTTACCGCAAACCCTGGGTGGTCCCGGATAATGTATGAGCAGGGAAAGAAAGTCCCGCACCAATTGAGCATAGGCTCACGCCTAATTGGTGCCGGATTACATAGAGTTTTGTTCTCCGTAGGCATTGTCGTAGTATGCTGCCATTGCTCTTATTCGAAATGGCTTAAAATCTCCAATATAACTGTAAGACAGGAACCTACGGAATTAGGTGGCCCCAAAACAATTATCGAGTACGATATTGAAGACCCAAACATTTCACCCGCAACTCCTGCTTATGTCTTTGTCCGCTACAGCAAAGACGAAACCAATTGGCAGCTAATTGAGACAGATTGTCTTCGGGGCAATGGCTTTGATATTGTTGACAAACCCGGACATAAGAAAATTATCTGGTGGGGAACAGACCAAACCAGCTTCACCGACCTCATTCAAATCGATGTTCGTGTTCGCGGCATTCAGATGGTACGCATTCCAGCGGGAAGATTCATAATGAAGAGTCTGCCCGGCGGAGGCTATGACGAATCAAAAAAAATAAATCCCAGCTCCAATCTTCCACTGTTTTATATGGCGAAGTATGAAACCACAATCGCTGTGTACATCGACTACCTCAATGAAATTGGCGGCGAGGGAGCCGGCTGGAACCAGCGTATGACTGACAGCAATCGCTGTGGCATCGTCCGACATATTAATTACACTTATAGTGCCGAACCGGGTCGCGAAAACTATCCGATTACCTATGTGTCCTGGTATGATGCGACAAACTTTTTGCAGTGGTGCGGTTTAAGACTGCCGACCGAAGCCGAATGGGAAAAAGCCCTTCGAGGAGGACTCTATCTGGACGGCGATGAAACCAAAAAACTTCCCAACCCAATGCCTGAAAGGCGCTATCCCTGGGGCAACCAGGCGCCGAACGCGGATGGTGTTTTCCGATGCAACTACGATGGCACCGACGACGGCTTTGACTACACGGCACCTGTTGGAAGCTTCGCGAACTTCAGCAGTCCATACGGCATCTGCGATTTGGCTGGAAATGTCGCCGAGTGGACCCTGGATTGGTACTCAACGTCATATCATGCCGGCCTGGATGGATTTCGGATGGTGAGAGGGGGCTCGTGGATGGCTGTACCGGCTGCCTGTGACGCCATCACCGGGGCCACGCAACTGCCTCTTAAGGAAAGTAGTATTATGGGATTTCGCGGAGCAAAGGGACCACGGGAAATCACATTGACATATTAGCCGGAATAGGAAACTTTAGTTTTAAACTGTAAAGCTGCTAAACATAAGGACTCGTTGGCCGAAAGCTGTCCGAATATCCCCGGTGCGACTCGAACGCACAACCTCTGGCTCCGGAGGCCAACGCTCTATCCAATTGAGCTACGGGGACTCAAATCAATGCTATATTTATTACGCCAAAACAGCCTGCAAGTCAAGAATATAGCCTGTTTTGAGCAGTATTTTTTCTGTTTACCGGTTTTCACGTCACATAAACATCGCTTTCTGGCACTTACTATGTAGAGACAGTTTGCCTTGGATAGAGTTCAAGAGAAACCTGCAGGTTGTTTAGAGGAGGCAATCGGCGGTTTCGAATTTTTCTACGTGTAAATTTTGTCTAAATATGTTATAATAAAACTTGTCTTGAATGGAATGAAAGATTCATAAATGAACTTATACAACTCGAAACGAATCTGGTTTGTTTTACTTCTGATTACCGCAGTATGCTGGACTTCTGTTGCTTCCGCCGAAGCGGTCAACTACGCTGAGGGAAAAGCCCCTCAACTCCTTTTCAAACAAACCGGCAACCTGACGAAACGACCGACGAAAGAGACCATCCCAAAAGAAACAGCCTATGAGTCCACATCTTTAACTACCCAACAGGCTCCCCTTATAAACGCTAATATTATCGACTCGCCTGCTTTAGGCGGCTTTCTCTCCTGGTGCATGGTCACTTTTACAGACGAGCGTTCCGGAGAGCTCGAACTCGATGCCGTACCCAGCGACTCTGTCATCGGCAATTATCTTACCGCCACGCCCCAGACCGACTACGCAATCGCCGTCTTTGATACGGGTGCCGGTGCCCACATAGTGGGCAGCGGCGATGCTGACAGAGCTGGTCTTTTCGATCAAACCCCGGATCTCATTACATCCAATACGGTCGAGTTTACAGGGGTAACCGGTTCAGCTATTGCTTGGGTAAGCCAGCCGCTGGGTCTATTTATCGACGGTCTTGGCGTCATTGAGCCCAATGGACTGCTTCTTGATACCTCTGCCATGGTCGGCGAATTCAATGTCTCAATCGCCGTGGGCGACCCAATCGAACCTTCGACCTCGCTCACTGTGATTGGAACACCTCTTTCAGTCTTTTTGGCCGCAGTTTTCCGCAACGACCAACCAATCAATATCACTCATAATGGAACTAAGCTAACCGCCCCGGATATACGATTCTACACTCTCGATGACCCACACGTTCCAAGCTACCCCAATACAATACCTCTGGATCTGCGACCCATCGGCTCGGTCTCCGTCCAATACTTCCCCAACATATTCGATTTCGATATGTTCGACACAGATTTTGGCGCTCCTTTCAGCCCGTCCGTTCTCACTGGATTCTTACCAATGCAGGGCCTCTTCTTCATCTCCAGCGTGGACATTACCCACGCCGGCAGAACCTCACTCGACAAAGATGGCTTTATCTTTGATACCGGCAGCAGTTATACCCTTATTAGTGAAGCCATTGGCGCCCGCTTGGGGCTTAATCCCAACACCCCCGAATTCGAGCTCGAAATATTGATAGCTACCGGGGAAACAATCACAGCGCCCGGCTATTATATAGATTCTCTTGAAGTAATAGCCACGCCGGAATGGCTCACCTTCACCAATGTCCCCGTTGTTCTGCTCGACGCTCCTTCACCGGAGGGCGGAATCCTCGATGGTATTATAGGCACGAATCTCTTCGTTGACTTCAACTTTGTATTTCGTGGTGGAGGCCTGCCCGGACAGGACCTGCCCCGCATTGAATTCGAGCGTCTCCCCGAACGAATCGTCGCCGACATCGCACCCGGAGCCGGTGATGGCGTAGTGGACATCTTCGACCTCGCTGCTTTCGCCGACGTCTGGCATACCAATTCAGAGTCCTTCAATTGGAACCCAAGAGCGGATATGGCACCACAGGGCAGGCCCGATGGAAAGGTTGACATTCTTGACCTGACTGTATTCATCGAATATTGGCTTGACACTGTTGCGCCCTAACCGCATCAAAATCTAATCGGAAAAGCTCAAACACACCACCGCTTTTTTGAGTCCGGCAATATATTAATACATCAATTCCTTCTTAGGGTGTGGCTAATTTTTATGGCAAAACAGGGTGGCTTGCCCCGTTAGAGTGCCTTATACTCTAATGGGGTCATTGCAAGCAAATACTTACGTGCCTATAAGGCACTAAAGCAAGCGCAATACTGTTTAGCCCCCCAACCCCAAAGGGCGTTGGGGGGTCAATTAAAAAAACCGCCCTGGCCCCGCCAGGGCCTCCGCCTCGCTTAGCCCACACCCGAGATGTACCCATCAACCAATATGAAATCTCAATTCACAAATCCGAAATCCCCTTCCCCCCCCTGGAGTTTACCCTCGATGTTAGCTCACTTGCTTTTCTGTCGGGGGCCATCCCGTTTAGCCCCGCCACCTGTGGGCGGGGTCCTTTTCACCGACAACGCAGCCATCGGGCTTTGCAGCCGGCCCCAAGTTTACCCTCGATGTTAGCTCACTTGCTTTTCTGTCGGGGGCCATCCCGTTTAGCCCCGCCACCTGTGGGCGGGGTCCTTTTCACCGACAACGCAGCCATCGGGCTTCCCTTGGGGATAGAGCGGGTTGTTTGGATAGGCTCTAAGTTTGATATGCTATATATGAAGTTTAATCTATTGTAGATAAAGCGTTATCCGTAATAAATAAGGCTTAATATGTCGCAGATGAACGGTGTTCTGCCACAGATGAAGCGTTATCTGCCATAAATGAAGCGCCAGTTGTAGCATATTAAGCGTGATATGTCACAGATGAAGCGTATTTTGCTTGTTTTAACGGGCTTTATATGTTATTGTGAGACAAACACGATGTAGCTTGTGCCACAGGTAGCGGTGCCCTTTTTTTATGGTCGGAAAAATATTAACAATTTTTTGAGGAGGTATAGAAAGATGAGAAATGCAAGAATGACAATTTGGGTAATGGCGGCAGGTATCTGCCTGTCTGTTGTACCCAGCTTCGGGATATGCTTCGATGATAACGGTATCCATAACATCACTTGGACAATCGAGGAACCTGTCCTCGTGATGAACTATACGATAGTTAATGTGTTAGATGGTGCGTTGTTAGCTAATGGTTTGAATGCTTGCGACAGAAGCCAAATAACTGTTTCGGGCGGATCAATATGTGCTCATTTATGTGCTTCTCAGTACAGCCAAATCAATATCCTTGAAGGTTCGATAAGCAACGATTTATTTACACATGGTGACAGTGATGTATTCATTTCCGGTGGTTCCATTGAAAACCTTCACGCTTATGGCACCAGCACCAATAATATCTTCGGTCAGAATTTCAATTACGGCAGTGGGCTTACCCTCGACGGCAATCGGGTTCTGGGTACCGGGATTCTTAGTGGTGAGTGGTTAGATGGGACGCCGTGGGCGGTGAACATCCAGGAGAACTATTCCACAGCTACCATCTTGGCTATCCCTGAACCAGCCGTAATTCCCGCTCCCGGTGCTCTTATACTCGGCAGCATCGGCCTGACATTTTCCGGCTGGCTGCTCAAAAGAAAAAGAATGATGTAGATTTTATAATAGACGAGCACAATGTATGCCCTTTTTTAGTGCACCCCAAAACAATGTCTGCTATAGAGGAGAACGAAAATGGTAAGAAAGCGTTTGATTATCCTAATAGGAATCATCATAGTTTGTACGGGAGGAGTCTTGGCTAAAAAGAGTGTGGTAGAGGAAAACATTATTTCGACTCGCACCCAATGGGAATATGGAGTGTATCGTATCGGCGTTGGTCAGCATCGACATGAATGGCAGGATGCTGATGGATATATTTACGGATACTCGCAAGAAAACTTTTTCGGAAAAATGGATCTTTTAAAAATCATCAACAGACTTAATACAATGTCTGACCAACCTCAAACTAACAAATACCTTTTGGACGCAGAATTCTTTAACCATTTGGGGACACAAGGCTGGGAATTAGTTGACGTTATGGATAGAGGTTCAGGGGCTATCATCAACAGGACTTATTGGTTTAAGAGACATAAATGACAAACGAGCCTGAATCCGCTACCCTTTGACTTCTCGGCTTGGGTGCGGTGATATTGAGAAGGAAACGCTAAATAAATACGGAGATTTGAATTATGAACATAAAACAAAAAACTTGTCTTTTGGTAGGCATAGCTGCAATCGTGGTGATGGGACTTTTTCCGCCCTGGGTTATTGAGAAGTACTACTTAGTCGGAATCAAAAAAATTACATTCGGCCTTGAATCCGGCCCATATTCCTGGATAGGCAGTCCTCCAACGGCAGAAGATGTAGATCGTTATAAGGGTTACCCCGTCCAGTCAACAGCCAGATTTATTGACCTGTATCGTCTCGGCGTCCAGTTCTTTCTTGTTGCTGTCGTAACAGCCGGTTTGATTGTTATTTTCAAGGACACAAATATCTTACCGCCACTGACCAGCTTGATTTTCTCCGTTGCATTGGTTTTTCTTGTATTTACAATATTTTATGACTGGTTTTCTTATCACGAGGATTGGGCTATAGGCTTATCTTTTTTCGCAGGCATTTGGATTCTCTATTTAATTATTCGTTTGATTATTGCTCTCAAAAACCGAAACAGGAGTCGAAATGGAAGAAAAAAAGAAAGCAATAATTTATAGTCGGTTCAGCCCAAGGCGGAACGAAGACCAATGCGAAAGCATCGAGGCCCAATTCGACTTCTGCCGGAAATGGTGTAAAGAAAACAATGTCGAAATTGTAGGCGAATTTGCGGACCGGGCCTTGTCGGGAGTTGCTGAACTGGCAAACAAACTTTTTAATCTTATTTATAATCCATGAAAAGACCGATATAATATTTGATAAAAAGTTAATACTGGAAGTAACAAAAACTCGCCTACAGTTTAGAACTGGCAGGAGAATTTTTTATGATAGAAAATCATGCCCCATGGCCGATTGAATACGATGAAATGAATAAAAGTTGGAAGGTTAAATTGAAGAGCAGGGAGATAGATTGTGACTCTGAACGTGAAGCGCAATTGATTAGTAATATACCTTGTATGTATGAGAAATTAGAATCGAATGATAATTCATCACAACATGATTACTATTTTATAAACAGCTTACAGCAAACTGTGGATATGATAAATAAGTATTCGATTGATTGCTGGGTGACTCGTAAAATACAATATCACTATAAAAAATATCTCTCAGAAAAATCAGCCATGGTAATTTAATTTCGGGCTTTCGTTAATCTGGGGACACCATACCTATTTTTTCTCGTTCTTTTCCCTTTGAATCGCTTCGGATTTAGTGCCTCGAAATACGCAATACACAATACGCAATACGAGTTCGTATCGAGTGCCGTGTCTCGGACATTTATTTAAAATCTACTTGAAATCAAACTCAAAATTTGGTATAATACCCACTTGTTAGCCAGCAGGCTAACGAAAGCATCGTAGTATGCAAGTCATAAGCCACAGAAGTGGCAAGCCAATTAGCAAATAAACAATCAATTAAAATAGTTTACCCCCGAGAGCAACTTTCTTGGCATATAACAGGGGGCCGGCAGGCGAAGATGACATTTCAGTTTGCATGTCGTAAGCTGCAGCGCAGCAAGGACTTAGAGCCAGCAGGCCTCGTAGCGCAGCGAAGATCCCCGCGCTTTACTCGCAAATCGAGTAGCGGGGACCCAAATAACAATTTATCCATTTATCCAAATTAACCATATTAACTAAATTAACCAATGAAACATGAATTATGAACAATGTACCACGAGATATGAGATACGAAACACGCTTAACGCAACCGATACGAGCTGCGCATCCGTTTGACGAAATTCCCCTCTACAACTGTAGAGGGCTCTCTACAAATCACCTACTTTTTATGCAAAACAAACCCAATGTCAAGTACGCTCAAATTAACGTAAACTCTTATATGAAAAGTAAATATGAAAAATTGGACACTTGGCTAAGTGGAAAAAACAAACCCAATTCAAACCCAATCAAACCCAATCTCCGAAAAGCCAAAATGAATGTAAACTTATATTTTATAGAGGATTACAGAAAAAACGATGATTTCTTAGTCCGAATAAACAAACCCAATTTCCGAAATGGCCAAAATGAACGTAAACTTATATGTTATAGAGGATTATGAAAATGAACCACTCTCAGGCCCAAAAAAACAAACCCAATTCAAACCCAATCAAAGCCTGTCCTGAGCGCAGTGAGTTTACCCTGAGTGTAATCGAAGGGAATGGGCCAATTTACGAAAGGCCAAAATGAGCTTAAAATCGCTTGCCGGAAAATCTGGCCACACCCCTTCTTACACACTCAGGCAACTGTTTGACATCATCGTACTTTACGAATATCATTCATAGATTATTAAACCATTTACACCTTTGTAGGATGACCAAATGAGATTTGCCGTGGATTTGCTGTATTTATTAGCTGCGGCGGCTTATAGCCCTGTGGTTATATATCGAGCCGTCAGGCACAAACGCTACCGCACAGGCTGGGACCAGCGATTTGGTAAAATCACCCGCAGAAGTCCCACAAAAAAATGTATCTGGCTCCACGCCGTAAGTGTAGGCGAAGTCAACGCAGCAAAGACAATCGTTAAAGAGCTTAGGAATAAATTCGGCAATTTCGAAATCGTAATCAGCACCACCACCGATACCGGCTTTGCCCGTGCGACCAACCTTTTCAGTGAGAATCACCAGGTTTTCTTTTTTCCCTTTGATTTTTCCTGGATAATGCGACGTGCATTCAGCAATATTCGCCCGGCAATCTGTCTGCTGATGGAGCTGGAAGTGTGGCCTAATTTTGTTCAAATCGCTCAGCAGTTAAATGTTCCTGTCATCGTGGTCAATGGCCGGATTAGTGACAGAAGTTTCACCAGTTATAAGAGAGTTCGCCCGCTCATTAGGAAGATATTCGACAGAGTCACCCTCGTCCTCGCCCAAACCGATGAGTACGCCCGACGGTTCAAAGAGCTGGGTTGTAATGATGAAAAAGTAATTGTAACCGGCTCGCTGAAATACGACACCGCCCAGATAACAAACAAGGTTGAAGGTGCCGACGTTCTTGCATCTCAGCTAAATATTAACGATGAAAGATTGTGGGTCGCAGGCGCCACCGGAAACGATGAAGAAAAGATATTGCTTGACGTCTATCAGAACCTAAAACAACAAAATCCCTTCCGTGACCTGCGTTTGGCAATAGTGCCCCGTAAACCTGAAAGATTCGACGAAGTTGCACAGTTAATAGAAAGCCGAGGTTTGTCCTTGGTTCGGTACAGCCACATAAAGAAATTGACCACAGAGAACACAGAAAAATCAATAATCAATAATCAATCATCAATTGATACGGTAATCCTGGGCGATACGATGGGTGACTTGCGAAAATTTTACTCTCTCGCAACGATAATCTTCGTTGGCCGTTCCCTCGTACCGATGGGCGGTTCCGATATGGCTGAGGCCGCCGCTCTGGGCAAATGCACTATCTTCGGTCCACACACCTTCAATTTCAAACAAACCGTTGACGCACTCTTAGCCGACAAGGGTGCTATTATGGTAAAAGACGAGAAGGAATTGCTCCAGACAATGCAAAAATGTCTTAGTGACTCCGACTTCGCGCAATCGGTTGCAAAAAACGGCCAAGAAGTAATCAGAAAAAACCAAGGCGCCACCGCCAAAAGCATCGGGCAAATCGCAAAATTTCTGAACAATACCTGATAAAACGCTTCGCCCAACAATCAGCTTTTCAGCCATTGCTCTAATATGCGCTGGACTTGTCCCGCAGCAGCAGCCGATGATGTTCACGCCGGCCGAATGTATTTTTGTCACTGCCATTTATACAAGCTTTGAGATTAGTCCCTCAATATGTTTGACAAATGCTTGTGTCCGTTCCAGCCAGCCGGCAACATCTTCGGCTTTGAAGCGGACAAAGTCTGCGTAGTCGCCCTCGAGACGGCTGTCAAAAAGAACATCAAAGTGCTTTGAGAGGTCTTTCGGAATAAGGTCCGTCTTGACAAACTCACGATGCATCAATGTGCGAAGATAGCCGTGTTTGCTTGTTGAGAAATTTCGCGTGAGCAGCAGCGCCGAGACTGCATAGAAACAGGCATAATAAAGACGGTTCACGTAGGTGTTAATTCGACCGGCGTCAAACATTATTCTGGCTTCGCCGAGGGTTTCGCGTGCGCGTTCCATTCGGTATTCAATCAATGCACGTTCTTCTTTAGTCATAAGAGAACCCCTTCACGATCAACGTTTTTATGGAATGGCATAGCACGGTAAAGAGGGGTATCCCACTGCTGCCTGTTGTAGGTAATCAGCGTAAGAACCGCTCCGGTCTCCAACTCAAGAGGAAGGGTTTGATCAATAAACCTTTCTTTGAGGGAAATGCTAACCGGGCCGTCTATAAGCACAAGGATGTCATAGTCGGAGTATTCGTTGGCGTCGCCGCGAGCGCGAGAGCCATAGAGGATGACGTCGGCATCGGCAACCACTCCCCTTATGGCCTTCTTGCAGCGCTTAAGCAGTTTGATGTCTGCGTTTAATGGTTTCCAAGCATCAATAGGTATCACTTTAGCTACGCTCTTGAAGCAAACTCTTTTGAGGGACCCCGCCTTGCGGGAACCCAAAGTATATTCTAAGAGAACCGCAAGAGATTCTCACGAAATAAAGTGAAGATTTTTTGTGAAAAACCGAGCCGGTTAGCCCCGCAATTTTTCTGCCAGGGCTTTGATATGTGCTGGTCCGGTCCCGCAGCAGCCGCCGATGATGTTTACACCGGCCGAATGTATTTTCTTTGCCGCTGCTGCAAAATTCTCAGGCGATACTTTATAAACCGCTCGGTCTTCGACTAATTCCGGCTTGCCCGCATTAGGCTCAGCATAAACTATCACATCAGCCGATAGCCCCCGAACCGCCGAAACAAACTTCTCCGCCAGCTCTATATATTCATCAAGTGACACTGTACCGCAGTTAAACCCTACCGCATCAACACCTAATGAGACTATTTTTGCAGCCGCCGCTTCGACGCCAACGCCCATCATTGTCTTAAAATCATCCCCTGCCCTGTCAAAAGACATCGACGCAAGCACCGGCACCCCGCCGCCGACAGATTTCACCGCTTCGATTGCAACTGTCACCTCATCCAGAGCAGTCATCGTTTCGATAATAAAACCGTCCACACCGCCATCCAAAAGTACCTTTGCCTGCCGGGCAAAAGCTTCTTTCAATTCCTCAGGTTTCAGGCTTCCCAAAGGCTCCAGAAAATCTCCGCTCGGCCCAATATCGCCCAATACATACTTATCCTGGCCACCTGCTTTTCGTGCTATCCGGGCGCCTGCACTATTTATTTTAGCAGCCTCCTCTTCCAACCTATGCCGTCCCAAAGCATATTTATTGGCCCCGAATGTATTGGTAAGAACCGCATCACTGCCCGCATCGAAGTAGCTGCGGTGAATGTCAGAAACAACATCAGGCGACTCAACATTTAGATAATCGTTACACTTGCCCACTTCAATCCCGCGAGCAATCAACTGGGTTCCCATCGCCCCATCCAACAAAAATAAATCCTTACTTATTCTCTCTCTTAAATTCATCTTGGACACAAACAAGCTCCGTTCTTCTCATTTACTGCCGTTGTTCAATCCACTTTCCACCCTCGTTTACCAAAATGTGTTTAAACCCTCGCGGCTTAGGACGATTGAAATAGAAATTCTGCATCCCCTCAGTGATTTCCTTCGGTCTTATAGACTTAAGGTCAAGATTAATATTGAGTGACTCTTCGCTGTTGTTCCGCCCGTATGCGATAATCTTTATCAAGGCAGGAACAAAAAATCCATCAGATACCTCTTTGTAGCCCTCAAGTTCCGTATAAGCCACAGCTTGACCATTCGAATCGAAGTACTCAATTTTTTTTACCAGATAATCACGGCTGGAGATGTATATTTTCTTGATTACCACCCCCCGTTCTCGTCTTGTAAGTACATCAAAAGCGCCTTCATTCGACAAAGACCAGTTCTCCTCTGCTTTTATTTCCACAACCCCAATAGCTTCTAACACAGTTCTGGGACTTATCGTGAGTCCTTCGGAAGAAACCTGTTCAGACCATTGGCCCCACCAGTAAGTGCTGATTTCCTTTGGCCTTAATGCAAGCCAAAATTCACGTTCGTTCGAACCGAGAACTATCGCCTTGGGGACAATAGTTGCATCACCCTGCAGGTAGATTTCAACAGGAGGATTCATCACGACTCTAACCATAGGAAGGGATTCTTTACGCTCTTTCTTGTCTTCATCATAATACTTCAAAACACACCGACCCTTAGCTAACAGTGGCACCGCATTTTGTGAGCGGGCTTTCAGAACAGACAACGCCTCTGCTACAGATTCTTTGCCCGGAACAACCTCTACCGGCTCCCGAATCTCAGGCGCACAGCCGGCAAAAATCAGTATTGCCACAGCATAATAAAAATATAAACGTAGGTTGTAATGTAGATAATTCATTCTCTATAAATCCGTCTGTAATATTTGACTTATCTGCGATGATAACTGCTCGATTTGCTCCTCATCGAGATGTGGATTTATCACCTCGACAAATTGCTTTTCGCCTGTTATCCTCAAACGCCAGATTTCTTTGGCGTCTTCGACTCTGGTCGTATCATATTTCAGCCGCCTTTTTCGCATCAGAATTAACGCCAAAACAAACCGAAAATTTAATTTCTCCTGCTCAGTCTCTTTTTCCAACCGTTCAAAAAAGGCTAGCAGCATATCATCATCAACGAATATCTGCTTTTTCTGGTCGGGGTGTGGCAGTCTGCTTCTCCAGTAACAAAACACATCCGGCTTTTCCTTCTCCCAGTAATCCGCGCAAAAATCCATCCTTTGCAATCCCTCGCCGGTCTCTACCAGAGCACCGAAGTATTCTTCCCCATAGTCGATTTTTCTACCCGTGCCGCAGCACTGCCCTAATGGTTTATTGATTTCCCACTCATCCATTGTTAGAGCCTTTTTGCAATTCTCGTGCTACTTTTTCCACTTCGCGCCAGACACGAAGCAAATTAGCGCCCCATATCTTTGAAATATCCTCTTCGGAATATCCACGTCTAACAAGCTCAGTAGTAACATTCAACGCTTCGGAGTGGTCATTGAAGCCCGGTACACCACCACCGCCGTCAAAATCAGTACCGATACCAACGTGCTCGATTCCCGCAACCTTAACCGCATGGTCTATATGGTCCACAAAATCTGATAAGCTCACTGACGGGTATTTCGCATCAATTTCTTTCATTCCTTCCAGGAACTGCTCAATCTTAATTCTCTCCTCGTCCAGCTCCTCTTTCAAATCGCTTATCGCTTTGCGGCGCTGGGACGAACCTAATCTCAAAAAGCCGCCGAGCGCTACAACTTGAATAACACCTCCATTTTGTGCAAGCGCCTTCAACTGCTCATCGTCTAAATTCCTCGAATGCTCGGCAAGTGCTCGGCATCCCGAATGCGAGGCGATAATCGGCGCCTTCGAAACCTTGATAAGATCATAGAAGGACTTTACAGAAATATGAGATACATCAGCTATAATCCCAAGCCGGTTCATTTCCGCAACGACTTGTTTGCCGAATTTACTCAGCCCATTATGCTCAGTTTCCTTGTCACCGAGTTTCTTCCTCGGATTGCAGGAATCACAAATATCATTGTGGCCATTATGACTTAATGTGATATATCGGGCTCCGAGATTGTAAAACTTTTCAACATTTGACAGGTCTTTGCCAATTGCAAATCCATTCTCCACACCGATCATAATAACTCTTTTACCGGTTTTTGAAATGCGTTCAACGTCCCCCGGTGATGTGGCAAGTTCACAACGGTCGGGATACATCTTATCAGTCAGACGGTGTATCGCCTCAAACTGACCCATCGCAGATTCATGCGCATTCTTGTATCCTTCGGCATCTCGCTTTTTCTGCCCTACGTATACGGCCAGGAACACACCGTCCATACCGCCTTTATTCATTTTAACCAAGTCGCATTTGAGCCTGGGATTGTTTATCCCAGGGTCACATGCCTTAGTGGCATATGTGGCATTGAGAATATCAACGTGGCTGCCAAGGGTCAGGGCCTTTTTATGAATCACCTTGGCCCTCCTGATGATTCGTTGCTCGGTTATCTGCTGCTGCGAACAGCCGGCAAAAATTATCGGTAGCCCCGCCAATGATAAACAGATTAATCGTTTAAAAAACTTTTTCACTTCCATCAATAAATATTTCCGGGATAATCTATATACATCGTCGTATTTATTCCTCGTGATGAAATCCCAATCAGCCGATCCCATACTCAATTTTTTTTATTCGAACTTCAGCCATTCGCTAATATTCTGTACTGTTTTAGGCCCTATGCCCTTGACTTTTTGCAAATCATTGCAATTTCGGAAAGCTGGGCTTTCACCGTCTTTTCCACTGAAATTCTCGCGGTACGCTACTATCGCCCCGGCTCGTCCAACGCCCACGCCTGGTAATCTCACCAAACTCGCTATGGACGCATAGTTTGGATTTATTCGGCTCTCTAATTCAATTTCGCAGGTTTGACCAGCCCCAATAGATTCAGAAATAAAACCCAGGGAACCGCAAACCGCCACACACACACTGATAACAAACGCAAATGATTGAATCCTCTTTTGCCCGGCTTCTCTCATATTTTATTGCGTCGCTCCTTCGAACCACAAAACAAGAGCCATGACTTATTTACCGGCTGAAAATGCTGTCGTGCAGCTTCTTCAACATTCGATATGATTCTTTCGGTTCGAGCTGGGCCGTCAACAAACCGCTGTTAGATATGGTACTATCCTCTGTATCGGTGAGGTTCGAATATGTCACGGAGTTAACAAACGGTTTGCTAAGCGCTATTTTATAAAACTGCTCAATCCATTGTCCCTGCCGCGACTGGTTCCACTCCTCATGCCAGACCCCGGCAACTTTCCCGTCCTGCAAACCGGAACCATTTTGGCTCGGAACTTCCACATCGGTCACATACAAAGGCTTGGCTATAGGCCCAAAGGAATCCAGAATGGCCGATATTTGCATCACATCTCTAACGTGCATACCCGATTGATTCTTACCAAATCGGATTGGCAGCCCGAACGCATCGAAATTAATCCCGCTCTGCACAACCATATCCATATACACTAATGGCGGAATACTATTGGGTATTGTCGTATAATATTCGCCCCACGGGTTGCTGATTTCTATTATCTTCAAAGCCCTGTCGCTGCCCTGTTTCACAGCCATATTCGCCGCACGTGTCATTTCCAAAATCTGCTCGAACCTGAACCCAAAGTGGTTAAACACATTCAAGCCGCTTATGGCGCACCACGCACGAACAACCCCAGAATAACGAGCGACTATCTCTGAAACGAACTGATACGCCGCTTCTCGAATCTTTTCAAAACCTGCTCCGCTGTGAAGCAGCCACTTGGGCAGATACTTTTTTGAGAAACAAAGCAACGGCCCCGCGCTGAGCGACAATTTCTCTTCACCAAGCACATTAATACAGGCATCAATCGCCGAAAAATTATAACTTCCCTTATGAGTCTCTATCCGGGCCCAGTTTATTGGAATCGTTACAGACCCGAACAATTCCAGAAGCTTCTCAATGTATATAGGATTACTAATCTCCACTGGGTCAACTCTGCATCCAAGGCAGCCTCGACCAAAACCATGGCTATTGCTCCTTGTCTCAAAGAGCGATTCCGCCTGTTTTATTGCCAGCTTTTCAGAAAAAACTATCGATTTTTTAAGTGAATCGTCCGCCAGTTTAGACGACTGCGGTGCATCTGAAATATTTTGAATTGCCCGAATGAATAAATCCTGGCCCTCTTTACAAATATCTCCTAAATCCTCTATGTCGTTAAAAAACAACCAGTCCTCTCGCTTGTTGACAATTTGCATTAGCTTTGCACGCGCTATCTCCACATTCAAATTATACGGACGCTCTCTTTCAGGCAGGCAGGTTGTCGGCAAAAGCAGCTTGCCAAGACCATTTATAGGCCATAGTAGGGCTAATCCTGCCGTTTCCAGATTAGGCCTTTTACACTCGATAAAACCGTTCTTAAAGCTAATCTGGGCTCGGCGGATACCGATTCCATCACCGCCGAAAAGATAAGCTCCGCATAATGGGAATTTATCAACAACCTTACCGTTCTTAAAAACCTGGAACTTCACTTTCTGCCTCAGCTTAAATCCTTTTATCGTACATCTTACATAACGCCTTTTTACGTAATACGACACCTGTCCTGAGCGTAGTCGAAGGATACGCGATACGAATTATAGCAACTGTATCCTCAAATGCAATTCAAACTTTGTCTTTACATTGAAAGAATTGAGTAAATTCCCTCGTACTCCCTTAATGTTAGAGCACTTGCCAAACGAGGAAGAATACCACCTGGCTGCCACACATATTCGTTCCGTTGCAAAAACAATAGGATTGTCCCTGGGCTGATAATCCCGCTGCATTTCCCATTATCCTCTTAAAGACTATTAGGTTACAGTTATCACGGGTACGGGAAACGATAAAGTTCTGGTGGAAGGTCTATTCTGAAGAATATGACTATCTGGAGTTCTGGATTGATAGCGTACGTCAGGACTGGATAAGTGGAGAGTTAGACTGGCAGCCGGAGCAATTTAATGTCAGCTGCTCAGGCAGCCAAACGCTAAAATGGGTTTATGACAAGGACGATGAAGAAGAGGAAAGTGATGATGATGGCTCGGTAGACTTTGTGCAGTGGTCAGGTTCGCCGCCCCCGGACCCGACAAATTGGGACACCATTACCTACACGTATGACCCGGCCGGCAGGCGCATCACAAAGAATGTCGTTGGTAGTTACATAGTCAAATACGTCTATGATGGCGACCACGTCATCGCTGAATACAATGACAGCGGCCTGTTACGCAAATACATCTACGGTGCCCGCGTTGATGAGCCGGTCTGTATGATAGACGTGGCCGACAATAACAAGGCCTACTACTATCACTTCGATGGTCTGGGTTCCGTGGTGGCCTTGAGTAATTCTAACGGCGATAGCTGCCAGAGCTACGAGTACAGTGCCTATGGCCAGGTGGTGGCCTCAGATCCCAACCATGCCAATCCCTACATGTTCACCGGCCGCAGATTCGATATCGAAACAGGACTTTACTACTACCGTGCCCGGTACTATAATCCACACATCGGCCGGTTTATGCAAACCGACCCGGTCGGCTATGGGTATGTTTATTGTGGGAATAATCCGCTCGGTTGTGTAGATCCCTCTGGTCTTGCTACAACTAAGACCACAATACCGACCGATGCTATAGTTGATGTGGTCCCCGATTATCCTTTCCAATTTGTTTACAGATGGTTACAAGAAATAGGCTTCTACCTTGATTACTTTGAGTGGTATCTTGAAAGTGTCGAAGTACAAGGTAAAAATTTCGAGCTTACCTTTGAAACTCATTCTTGGGTCACTGATTACGTGGTGCCTTCATTTACAGTCAGTTATACACAAACTCAGAAAGGTTACCAGTCAAAGGGTGAATATGATGAGACGGTACCATTTGTATATCTTCCGGACAGAGACGGCAGTCGTCTCGGGCGGCTTGATAACAGAACACTCAACAGGTTAATAGATCCCACTTTAGATGCGCTGGATAAGATAGCTTTAGTAACTAACTATCTGCTTCCGAGTGAAATAGGGAGTTACGTGGAGACAGTAGTTATGGGATCATGGGATTCATGGTTCATCACCAATCCATTAGATATGTTTTACTATGGTGGTGATACCTATCAAGGCGATCAGATTAACTATATCATAGGGGGATACGCTGCTAATAAGTTTGGATGGAGTGAAGAAATTGGATGGGCGTATGTAGTGTTTGCAAAGGCTAGGTCTCCACAGTACCAATTCCCCTGGGAACCGGAGCCATGGCCTACATATCATTGGTTCTGGGTGGGCTACCATGGATGTTTTTAAAGAGTACTAAGCTAAACCTTATGAGTTGGGACCATATTTAGGAGATGGCTCAAGAATAAATAATTGAACCATATACGCCATTTCAAATATGTGAGATTAAAGTATAGTATAGTAATTTAGTTCAAGATAAAGTAATATCTTGATAAATATTTATGCTCAGAAAGCTTTTATGTCTATTATTTAATGAACACCAAACTTAATAAGGATTTGAAATGAACAATAAAGTAACAAAAAAACGAATTGTCATTTCTTGCGTAGTTATTGCTTTAATTCTCAGCTTTATACTTCATATGATATTATTTTCTTCTCAGTGGAAGATGTCATTCTATTCTGTCATTCATTTATCGACCTACCGAAAGAGGGTTCGCTTATTATGCAAGACGGATTATCAGGACCTATTGGCAGCTTGTAGAGAAGTCATGAAGCGGGAAGACCTTGTGCCTGGTACGAGGTATGAGCCAACACGGCTACAGCTCCCTGAGGTGATTCGCAAACTTGATCCAACTTCTATCAGTAAATGTGACAATTACTTATTTATATATATACGCGGATTTATGGACCGTTTCGGAGTATATGCATATCCTCAGGATTTTAAAAAGCCTTACAAAGGTTTTATATACGGTAGCTTGGAGCTTATTCCAGGGCTGTGGTTTTACGAGGAAGGTTTAGTCCCTAAGCCGGGTTCGGATTCTGTTGATCCGAATTCGGAACATGTTAAGTGGATCAAGAACTTTATACAAAAAGGCAAAAAAAGACAAGCGAATATTAATACAGAAAACGGAAAGTTAAAACAATAGCGATAATGAGTAAGTTGAAAAATCCGTTCAATAAATTCTGCAATAGACAATGGACAGCCACTAATTCCGTTGGCTGTCTTCCTTTCTAACCTTCACAATTAATGCCCAGCCGGTAGAGAACAGAAGACAGCTCGTCGTGGCGAAGACCTCCCGCCACAGCACGGAAGCCAGTCCGCAGCCCACAGGATGCCTTTCGCCAGATGCCTACCGCCAAAGGCAGATAGCGGCCAGCCGAGTGGCAAAAGCACAAAGACACAGAGAACGCAAATAATAGATTGCAAGACTTTCTTTTATTCGGAACAACAATAAACTTTGTGCATGTGAACACATGCACAAAGTCAAATAAACCCTTTAGCCATGCATTCGCTTCCTTAACAAGGGAGGCAATTTACAGCAAAACGATTTTAGGGGAAAAAGCGAAACGCCGGGCCTGATAGCTCTTTAATTCAAAGCTATCTCGCTCTGACCACACACCCGATAGTGTTTCATTTGAACTTCGTAGAGGAGATTGTTCTTCTCGATAAGCTGGGCTATCAAACCGATTTGATTTAGCAACATTTCAATCAGGTCGATATTTATCAAGATCGATTCAGGGCTGTACTGCGGCAGAGCGATAACGACATATCCACAATTGCTCCGTTCGGTCGCCAATTGTGCAGCAATCACACTGCAATCATCTGCGCCGGTAACGACCGGCTCAGCACCGTCGTCAATCTTGGCGCAAAGCTCTTTCAAGAATGACTCGCTGATGTTCAGCTTGGCAAATTCTTCCGGGTCGCTGGGCCAGTTGTTGCCTTCCCTGTCTATAATAACTATTGTAGCCCCTCCCTCGGGCAAAACCTCAAATATCTGCCGTGCAATCTGCTCGGTTAGCATAAAGCCAGGGGAAGACAATGATTTATACATATCCATTCGACCGGCTCCTTACTTCGATTGTTGAATAACGCTACCAGCGAAAACTTCGGTATAATCACACGGCAACTTTCTTAGCTGTAATATTTTGGCTTAATTCCGCCAAAAAAGCATCCCGCACCAACTTGGTATTTGTATAGCATGAAAATGCCCTTTTTAGCCTCAAAAAGGCGTCTATTAACAAATCGAGACGTTTTTTCCAGATTTCTGAGAGCATGTAAAACCCCAATAAACGCCCAGAAACGTTGGTTTACGTTAAACACACACTTGACTGAGTTGGTGCGGGATGGAGTTTGAGATTGAGTTTATAGGACGCGACAGACACTCTGCCTGAATGTGGAAATATAGGTATAAATTTAGTAATTAAAGCATCGATTTCAGCCTGGCCATCGGGAACCTTTCCCCGGGACAGTCAGTTACTCGCGCTCCTGGAGTGGCCTTATGACCATAAATTCGCCACTTCGGAATTCCATACCGATTTTGCAGAAAGCGAACCAATCTCAAAAGGGACTGCATTTGTCGTTCCGTAGGTACTGTACGATTGAAATCGCCAACAAGGCATATTCCTACACCATCTCTATTGGCCCAATTGTTGGCCGTTCCTCCACAGTGTGCGCCGGGAATCTGTTTTCGCCAGCGAAACGTAACCTCAATCTCACCGTCACCGCTGTCTGTGCCGTTGCCTATAACAAAATCGTAGCCAACCCCTTCCCAATGCTTCCCTTCCCTATGCCATTTGTCAAATATAGCTGCATTTCCCGTTTCTGTCGCTGAGTGATGTATCACCACAGCAACCCACTCTTTTTCCAACTGCGAAGGTGGTAACCAGCTTCCAGGCACATTTCTATAAGCACTTCCTCGTCTTTGTTTCGGACTTACAACCTTCGGTGGAATAAGTACGGGTTTAGAGCCGGAGTCATATACAATCTCCGGCATCGGCTCGTCATTGGATGCACAACCGCATAAAACAAACAAACAACTGAAAAAAATAAAAACTCTTCTAAACATCATTTTCTTGATCTCGCCTGCAAGGGACTGCTTTTGATTATACTCTTGTTTGGTCCGCCCTTTTTGTTAGAGGGGGTTTTTCCCTATATCTGACCATATACAATCCATTGCCTCGTTCATTGAATTTAACCATATCCATATACGAGTTTATAAGCAGCAATCCTCTGCCTCCGGGCTTGTAAAGACCCTCGCCGTATCGCGGATCTGCTACTGCTTCCGGTTCAAACCCCTCCCCTTCGTCCATCACGGAAATTTCAATTTTATCTAAACCAACAGAATAGTCGATTTTAACCTCTTTGGTGGGGTCCATTTTATTACCGTGCTTGACGGCATTGAGAAAAGCCTCCTCCAGGGCCAAATGAACCGCAAAAATATCATCTTTGTCGAAACCGTTGGCTTTGAGCTTAGAAAGGATCTGCTTACACACCTTTTCGATAGCAGACGGCCTGCTTTCCACAACTATTGAGCTACTGATTGGTGCTTTTGATACCATAAGCGAAACAAAAATGCTTTCACCTAATTCGCTTGAGATAAATCCTCGACCGCACTTTCAACATCTTTATAAATATCGAAAGTTTTGGTTAGACGTGTTATTTTGAAAATCTCGAATATCTTTGGGTTTATATTACAAAGTTTTAGTTGGCCGTCGTGTTCGTAAATCCTCTTGCTGAGCCTTATTAAAAGTCCCAAAACAGCAGACGACAAAAACTGTACATTGCCAAAATCCAAAATCAGCTTTATTCCGCCGGAGGCGGACTCAACAACTGACATAATCGAATCCTGAAGCGCCTTAATGTCCCTTTCTTCGAGGATTTTTTCGTCGGTAAAACTAACTATCGTCGCTTTCTCAGCATACTCAACACTTATTCTTGGCTTAATCTCAGCCATAGTAATCTCCGTAACAAAACCAAAAATTGTATGGGAATTTTACGTTAGGACATTTCTGATGTCAAGTCTTTTACTCGCCTGGAAAAAAATTTTGGGCAATTTGGCTATTTGTTGAAGAAACTCCTGCAATTTGAATCCATTTCCCGAAATTTACAAACGTCGTCTATTTTATAGAGAAAGTCCTTGCAATTTGGAACATAAAAACTTAATAATCCTATGAGCTATTGTCCATTTTTCAACCCTGATATATCTTTTGAACCTTGCCTTACTAATAAAGGGTAAAAGGTAGAATACAAGAGCACAAGGGAGCATATGCCTTTTACAACTACAAATTGGGAACTTACCAAATGAAAATCAGTGAATTTCAACATTTAATTTCCAAAAAATACGAAAAGCGAGACCGACAAAGAGGCATTCCCGCCACGTTTATGTGGTTTATTGAAGAGGTCGGAGAGCTCGCCACTGCACTGGTATCCAGGGACCCAAAAAATAAGGAGGAGGAATTTGCCGATGTCTTTGCCTGGCTCTGTACGCTGGCGAACATAAGCGATGTGGACCTGGAAAAGGCCTGCGCCAAATACACCGGCAACAACATCAAAGGCTTCAAACCAAAATAGCACATAATTATTACTTCGATTTCTTAGTGCCGAATTTTGAGCTCACTAAAAACTAAAAATTCATAACCAAAAACTAAATTCGCCGACTCTCGTCACCAATCTCATCGGGATATTGAATTCCTGTATCTCCACTGGTTGCTGCCAAAGCCTTGTAAAAACACCAGCCCAAGCCGCCTATGATGATTAGGAACACGACCAGAAGAATGATATAAGAAACGCCACTCAATTTGTCGCGAATCGGTACCGTCGTTTCCTCAATTTCCGCCCCATCCGCCAGGCCAATCAGGATTATCGCAATAGCTGCGCTTATGTCCATAGCTGCCATTATCCCCGCCCATCTTGCCAGCCAGGATGCCTGGCTCGTGGAAGTATGATGCTTATCCAGAACATAATTGCTCAACAGCATCGTAACCACGCCGCCAGCCAACGACAGCCAAAGGATGACCTGTTTTACCACCTGCGACATTGGGACAGTAAGCCAAAGAACGAGCAAAACCGCAATGCTCGACGCCGCAAAAAACGCGATTGCCCCTTCACGTCTTCCCCCGACGGCCAGGTCCTGCTCAGGCCGTTCCGGCTCACTGATGTCCGTCCGGCCCCTGGCCAGGCTCAGAATAATAGACACGACAGGCACTAACGCCACGACTCCCAATCCAATACAGTTTGTCAATATCCACTCGCCTTCCGGCGTCCTCAAGAATCCTTCCCCACTGATGTCGTCAAAAAGCTGCCAGAAGAAAAGTGTCCCAAGAAAAACAGGAATCACCAGGCGTATAAGATACTCCCACCACTTGCCTAATTTCCAGTCGCTGCGGCTGTTGGCGTGCCGTCGCAGCGTCCCAATCCGCCACAGCCAGCCTAAAACCACGCACTCCAGCAGCCCCATAAACGCTATGCCCCACGTGCCGTTGACAAATCCGTCGATTGTGCCAAGCCAGTTAAATCCTCCTTCCGTTATAAAAATCAGGCCAAACAGAAATCCCACGACGCTCATCACGGGCAGAACAATGCTCCTGCGCCATCCGGTTTTATCAACGATACTAGCCAGAATTGCTTCGGTCATTGAAAAGGCCGAGTCAAGCCCCAACGTTACAAGTGCAAAAAAGAAAACAAAGCTGAACCACGCCGAATAAGGTAATTGCGCAAGTGCATACGGAAACGCCACAAATGCCAGTGAGGGACCTGTTTCCGCCACTTGTTCGACCGCAACCGGATTGTCCCCGAGCTGTGTCACAAAAGCCATTCCCCCCAACGTCGCAAACACGGCCAGGCCTGCTACAAAACTCGTCGCAAAGTCTGCAATACTAATGATGGCCGCATTGTTATTAAGATCGCTTTTCCTGTGAAGGAAACTCGCGTACGTAATCATAATACCGTAGGCAAGACTCAATGAAAAGAATACCTGTCCGAATGCGTAGCGCCACGTTATAGGCTTTGCCAGCTCGGACCACACGGGGTCGAGATAATACGCCAGGCCCTGCATGCTGCCTTCGAGGGTCAGGCCTCGCACCGTAAGGATCAGCAGCATCAGCCACGGCAGCGGAACCGTGAGCCAGACGATCTTACCAACCAGGCGCACACCTCTGAATATGCATAAGTACATCGCCGCCCAGGTAATGAGCAGCGGCCAGACTATGTTCCAGCGGATAGACCCAAGGTAGAAACGGGCATCTTCGATGTCGATCTTGCCCAGATATGTGTCATTGAAGAAACTCTTGGCGTTCTCGACACCTTCTATCCCCTCACCCGCCCAGGGCAGCTCCCCGCCGCTAAAAATCCCGACGATGCTGTACCACAGGAAGCTGAAACAATATGCTAAAACCACCGGGTAATAAGTGACTATTACAAATGCCAGAACAATCCCCCACCAGCCGACCATCTCAAAACGCCTATGCCCCCGCTTCAAAGCATCAGGCGCCGCACGCTGCGTATAATGGCCGATACTGAATTCAAGAACCATAATGGGGATGCCAACTACAAGAAGAGCGATGATATACGGTATCAAAAACGCACCGCCCCCATAGCTGTAGAGTTTATAAGGAAACCCCCACAGATTACCCAGGCCAACAGCCGAGCCAATCGCCGCCAGGATAAATGCGCCTCGCGTCCCCCAGCTTTCCCTTTGCTCTTCCAATAGCTCAGCCATTGATGCTTATCTTCCCGCTTTCCTTGCTTGTAATTGTCTCCCTACGCTCTTACGCTCTTTTGTCTTTTCGCTTCTTTCTTCTTGTGTCTCTGTGCTCTTATCTCTTATTCCAAGCAACTCCAGCGTGTCACGTTCAATGATGTTTCGAATACTACCTCGCGGAACCGTCGGCAGATTCGTATCAGCCAAAAGCATATTAAAGCCAAGCAGCGTCTCGATGCAATGGCCGGCATTACCTGACGGGAATCCACTACCGAACAATAGTTTATCCATCACACCCCGCTCATACGCCGCTACAACCGTATTGTAAGTTTGCCAGACATTGCTCGGCCTTATCGTCAAATCCGCATACACATTTTTGTGCTTAGCCACTATCGACAATGTCTGCTCAACAAACGGCATACCCATATCTCCGATGATAATTTTCAAAGTTGAAAATTCTCTCGCAACCTCATCCAAAAGGTATGGCTGGGCATAGTCCAGAACGGCATCCGCTCTAAGAGTACAATCACCGTTATGAAAGAAAACAGGAAGACCAAGCTCCTGGGCCGACCCATAAAACCGCATCGCCCTGCTGTGAGCAGGATGAAAACCACAGGCCGAGCAATGCAAAACTAACCCTTTAAGGCCCAATTTATCTTTGATAGGTTTCAGATTATTAACGCTGATTTTATCCTTTATCGGCTCTACAATTGCAAAGCCGACCATTTTCTCTTTATACTTGTTCACATACTCAGCCAATCTCTTATTGACCTCTTCGCTCGGCCCATTTGCGGCAGCTAATACTATGCATGCATCCACCATCTCCGCAGCCGCTAAATGCTCAGACATCTCAATATCGTCCGAAGCACAATTTATATGTGTATGGCAGTCAACTATCATTTCCCAACACCTTTAACTGGAATAGCCTGTCATTCCTGCGCAAGCAGGAATCCATTCACCATTCAATCTGTTTCAATCTGCATTAATCCGTGACTGGTTTTCAATAATCGTCTATCAATAATCAATTAGATTGCTCTCGTCAAGGACAAATATCACCACCTCATTTAATTATATCGGCACACCACCCCAAGAATCTTGCATCTCATTGTTAACCAGTAAGCTAATCTTTTGATTGAGTCTTATTTCTCCATTTCCTTTTGTTCACGGCAAGCAAAGGCTTCTTTCTTATAAATATGAAATATTATATGAGCTTAACAAAACCAATCTCAACATGCCGAAACTGCCTGCTTGCTTTAAAGATTATAACCACTTTGGGCACAGCCTCAAGGCTCGCTCTGTTCTCTCTGGCTTAATAGACAGCTTGCAAAAGCCCGATAATAACCAAATAATCGCAACCTAAAACAAAATTGGCGAAGCACAATCCGCAACTTACAATCCACTTGCCCCTGCCGACTTACGCCCCCCTTTTAACTTTGTATATTTGATATTCATTTCTTGACGTCACAACCCTGACAATATAAAATAACGCAGTTTAAAATATATACGCGATTTTCCAAAACAGAACCGCCCCCGCTCTTGCTTTCGCAAGAAAACGCGGGGGTAAGGGAGCAATAATCGCTCCAAAGTAGAACTGCAAATAGATAAATTTTACATTTTAATCTTTGAATTTCTCTATGTTGTTCTGCGTCTTAATAGTAGAATTATTCGGTTGAAACCAGAGACTTTCAACCTCTGATTTTGCAGAGTTGACTATCGACAATTGATCTTGGGTCTTTTGTCTTGGGTCTTGATTCTGTTATCTTTGGTCTTGAGTCTGTAGTATTGGGTCTTTAAATATGGATTGTCCGGTTTGTAAAAATGCGATGATCACTCTTGAGCTCCAGGATGTCGAAATCGACTACTGCACCGACTGCGGCGGCATCTGGCTCGACGCCGGCGAGCTCAAACTACTGCTCGGCGAGCCGGAAAAGGCCAAACAACTGCTTGGTTCATTCAAAATCGATTCTAACTCAACCGAAAAAATAAGAAAATGTCCCATCTGCGACAAAAAAATGAAAAAGGTCATCGTTGGCTCCTCCAAACCGACCCTGCTCATCGACAAATGCCGCAAAGGCGATGGACTATGGTTCGACAAAGGTGAGCTGCACGACATCTTCGAAAGAGCAGAGTTGGACAAAGACAATAAAATTCAAAAACTGTTAACCGATATGTTCGGACACAATAAAATTGAATGAAAGGAGAAAATTATGGGTACCTGGAGCATAGTATTAATTGTCGTAGCCGCCGTCGTTCTTGTCGTGGCATTAGTAATGAAAAAAATGAAATCGTAAAACCGGCAAAGCACCTTCAATAAAAGGAGATAACTTATGTCAACGCTGCTCGTTATTCTTGTCCTGGTCTTGCTTGTTGTTCCGGCTTTGCTCATTATTTTTGCCATCGGCATCTACAATGCCTTAATTCGCCTTCGCAATCAGGTCAACAATGCCTGGTCACAGATTGACGTCCAGCTAAAGCGCCGGCACGACTTGATTCCAAACCTTGTCGAAACCGCAAAAGGCTATATGAAGCATGAGCGTGAGACTTTTGAGGCCATAACAAACGCCAGAAGCCAGGCTATGGGAGCAAAAAACGTCGCTGATGCCTCAAAAGCTGAAGGTGCTCTCGGAGAAGCGCTCAGCAAATTCATGCTGGTTGTCGAGAATTATCCCGACTTAAAGGCGAATCAGAATTTCCTTTCGCTTCAGGAAGAGCTGACCAGCACCGAGAACAAAATCGCTTTTTCCAGGCAAAGCTACAACGACCAGGTCTTGTTCTTCAACAACAAGATTCAGATGTTCCCCTCGAACATCGTTGCCGGTATGTTCAAGTTTGACAAACGCGATTTCTTTGAGATTGAAATTGCCGCCGAGCGAGAAGTCCCGAAGGTAAGCTTTTAATATTTAGTTCCTGTTGTAGAAAAAGTATTTGTCATTCCCGACCCGCATCGTGTGCGGGATAAACTACAGAGGGAATCCAGCTTTTTCACTCTGGGCTCCTGCTCCTTCGACTTCGCTCAGGACAGGCTTCGCAGGGGTGACATTGTTTGTTTTTGTTTTCTGCAACAGATACTATTAGCTTTGCATTTTATTAGAACTCAGCGTGGCACCTTCAAACTTGTGTGGGGTGTCCGTAGAAAGTCTTGTGCCCTCAAATTTGTTTGGGGGTATTGCTAAAAAAGGTGGCACCCTCAAACCTTGGCCCGAGTTCGTCGAAGGCTCGTTTGGGAGTGTCTTAGCAGAGCTATGAACCGCAAACTATGTGGGAACTGATTAGAGCCAACAAGAGAAACTCCATCGTCCTGATGGTGATAATGGCAGCCGTATTATTGCTCCTGGGCTTTATTATTGGTCTGGTTTTCTCCGGCTCCTCTGCAGGTGGTTTTTTCGGCCTGATGATTGCTTCGGCGATTTGGCTCGTGCTCACTTTAATAAGTTTTTCAAGCGGCGACCAAATCCTTCTGGCCTCAAGCAAAGCCAAACCAGTCACCCATGATGTGCATCCTCAGTTGTTCAATATTGTTGAAGAAATGAAAATTGCTGCAGGCCTGCCGGCGATGCCCAAAATCTACATCATCAACGACCCCGCTCCCAACGCCTTTGCGACCGGCCGAAACCCCAAATCCGCATCGGTCGCCGTAACCGCAGGTCTTTTAGGCCGACTCAACAGGGATGAGCTCCAGGGTGTCATCGCACACGAGATAAGTCATATCCTCCATCGTGACATCCTTTTCGTAACACTCGCCGGCATAATGCTCGGCTCAATTGTCTTACTCTCACAGGTCTTTCTGCGAGGAATGTTCTACAGCTCGATGATGGGCTCGCGCCGAAGATATTCATCCGGCGGAAAAGGCGGCGGCCAGGCCCAGCTCGTTATGCTGATAATCGCAATAATTGCCGCTATCCTGGCCCCAATAATGGCATACCTGTTATACTTTGCACTATCGAGAAGGCGCGAATACCTCGCCGACGCCGGAGGCGCCAGATTGACCCGCTATCCTGAAGGTCTTGCCAGCGCGCTGGAGAAAATCGCCAACGACCCCTCGCCGCAATTAGCCACTGTGAACAAGGTCACCGCCCCGATGTATATTGCCAATCCTTTCAAGAAAAAAAGGCAGAGAAAATTGTCCGACCTGACCAGCACACATCCGCCGATTTCCGAAAGGATAAGGATTCTGCGCAATATGACCCACGGCGCTTCTTTCAAAGACTACTCAAATGCGTTTGCAAACGTAACGCACACCAAAACCGTTATCCCCCCTGCCGCCCTGACCAAAGAGGACATTGCATTGCGAGAGGCTGAATCCAAAGCCGAAAAAGAGCAGCGCACGGAAACCCAGATGCGCCAGGTCGGCGACATTATGCGAAGGGTAAATCAGTTTATATTCTTAACCTGTCTCTGCGGCCTGAAATTAAAAATACCACCGAATTTCAAATCCAACAAAGTTACCTGCCCACGCTGCAAGAGAAACCTGGACTTGCCACCCCGATAAGTTCGTCACCCCAAATTCACTTCAAAGGAACTAAAATATACTCCTTATCATCAGCAAAAATCCAAGGATGGCAAATGGAATACCAATCGGTGCACCTGCAACCGTCATAGTAAGCGCAATTCCCACCACCATCAATCCTACCCCCAATATTGCCGCCGATAAGCGCCCGGTTATGTTCAGCACGAGGGCTAATAAGTCCCACACCGCCACAAAAGGCCACAAAAACCACGGCGCTTTTTTCTTTACCGACATTGACGCCTCCCTTTAATGCTAAAAGGATTTTCCTTGAAAATGACCATCTTTTTTGCAAGCTGAATCTTTTTCTCCAATACACCCATCGAGCAACGAGCAAAGACGGACTTACAACGCTTTGTTGACTGCGAATAGCTCCTTCACCGATGGACGCATCAATACAATGATTGTAAAGACGCCTAAGACCGTTCCAAACGGCATGAATACACAACTGATTGCAGCCATCACCAAGCAGAACATATAACGCCTTCTCTTTGCAAGGCACCGGCCGGCAATAATAATACAAACCGCAAGTGTCCAGCCCATGAGTATTCCAATCATACCGATCATAGCCAACAACACGCCAGCAAAGGCCGGGGCATCATCGATAGCTCCGACAAGCATCGCTATGCCAATACTCAAATGAATAATGGGAATACATGCGAAACAAGCTGCCAGTCCGCCAACCACGTAATGAAAAACAGAAAGCATTTTCAAATATTTTTCATCATCATTCATCGGATCACTTCCTTTCCACTTCCTACAGAACAGGATTTATGCATCCATGTTACGAGATACGCTTCACGAGGTACGCGTTAAGTCACGACCTGTTTTTTAAAGGCTAACCGTTTCGCCCGGCGTCAAAATCTTCACCTCGCATTCCGCCAAGGCTGCGAATTTGTCAGCATCCTCTTGACTGCCTATGATATCGCCCCAGTGATATGGTATAGCCAGCGCTGGCTTAATATATTTGGTCGCCTCGGCTGCTTCCTCCGCGTTCATTGTGTATGTACCACCCACAGGCAACAGGGCTACATCGATGATATCTTTAAGATTCTTTATCTCCTCGGTCAGGTCCGTATCACCGGCGTAATATATCTGCTTTGGCCCTATCTCGATTAAAAAGCCCACCCAGTTGTTCTTCTTGGGATGAAATGCCTTGTCAGGATTGTACGCAGCCACTCCTCTTACCCGAACACCTTCCAATTCAATCATTAGGCCGGGCAATATCGCCTCTCCTGCTTTTTCCTTTGCAACAACATCAGCCGAAGCGATAAGTTTCGTATCCGGCCCGCTAACCTTGGCAATGTCCTCCGGAGAGTAATGGTCGTGGTGACTGTGACTTACAAACACTAACGTTGCGTCACCGGGCGATTCCTTCAATTTCCACGGGTCGATGTAGATGACGGTATCTTCGTGGCAAATCTTAAAACTCGCATGTCCCAGCCATTGTATCGTAATACCCATAGAGGCCTCCTTTCCCGTCTCTTCTTTTTCTATTGTTTGTGTTGTTTCTGCGCCGCCCTCCTCTTTCTTGCATCCGCAAATAACTACCCCAAACATCACTGCCAAGATTATTAATTTTAAACCTCTCATCATTTGTTCCTTGTCAATGAACCTGCAAAATAAAATTTATCTCAAGGCCAAACGAAAGGCCATCTTCTGCTAAGAAGCCCGCCGAATACCCGGCACGCATCTGCTCTAACATTTGCTCTCTCAGCATCTGTCCCCAGGGGCGTATCTGCCACGAGCTTCTGCACATAAGTATCCCTCTCGCTTTCGCTCATATAATTTTCCCTTATCACTTTTAGCTCTCCGCTATCAAGGAAGAATCCCCCGCACCCGTAACACTCGTCCACATTTACTTCTTTTGAGCTGCTGTACTTGTGAGCATGCATTGCTATCCCACACTTTGGGCACTTAAGCGGCCCACGCCCGGCATCATTGACCCGCGGGCTTTTCAATGCCTCTTCAAGCACCTCCCCGGTGCCTTCGTGACTCTCATCCAGCTCTTTCAACTCTCCCCAGTCAAACCATATTCCTTTGCATCCACTCTTGCACACATCAACGCACACATTACCAAAAATTTCTTCAACCATCGACTTCCCACACACCGGACAATCCATATCTCACCTCACATTCTCAATTCCTAACATAAAACATCCAACTTTCAAACAATACAATATCAAAGAACCACCTATTGCGCAATCAAAATTCCCTTATTTGTTTTAAAGCAATATTGCTTGCCGGCGATTTTAGATTATCATATAGAGTGTAAAAATCAAGAGTCTTAACATTTCCTGGTTTAGAAAGAGCTTATGCTTTGGGTTATTTTACTGGTGCTTATTGGATTTGTTCTGGTAATTAAAGGAGCAGACCTTCTTGTTGACGGGGCTTGTGCTTTGGCAAGGAAGCTGTCCGTATCCGACCTTATGATTAGTCTGACAGTTGTCGCCTTTGGAACATCCTTGCCGGAGCTTGCCGTAAATGTATTCGCCAGTCTAAAGGGCAGTACCGACATAGCTATCGGCAACATTTTAGGAAGTAATATAGCTAATATTCTTCTTATCCTCGGCATCTCAGGGATAATCTACCCCCTCATAGTAACAAAAGGAACCGTTTGGAAAGAAATACCTTTAAGCCTTCTTGCCGCCTTCCTGTTGGGTATCCTGGCCAATGACAGATTAATTGATAACGCTGACAGCTCTGCACTAACACGGACGGATGGTTTAGTATTATTGAGCTTTTTTGTGATTTTCATTTACTATACCCTCGGCATAGCCAAACGCATTGAAGGCTCCGAAGCCCTGTACCCTGTAAAAGAGCGCAGCATAAAAAAAATCTCCATTATGATTGCCGCCGGCATATTGGCCTTAATTTCGGGCGGTAAATTAGTTGTCGATGGCGCGGTTGACCTGGCAACTGCGCTGGGAATAAGCCAATCGACGATTGGCTTGACTATCGTCGCGGTCGGAACATCACTGCCGGAGCTGGCAACATCCGCAATGGCTGCTTACAAGAAAAATCCGGAAATTGCCCTGGGTAATATTGTGGGCTCTAATATCTTTAACATCTTCTTTATCCTTGGTATTAGCTCCCTCATCAGGCCCCTTCCCTTTGGGGCAAAAAGCAACTTGGATATCGGCGTTCTCATTCTCGCCAGCTCCTTATTGTTCGTATCTATGTTCACTGGCAAACACCATAAACTTGACAGGTGGGAAGCTGGCTTATTTCTTGTCATATACTCGGCTTATATATTGTTTTTAATTAAGAATTGATCTGTTCGGTGCAACAATAAAGGTAATGTTATGTTGAAAAACATTTTGTTGTCATTTATCCCCCTCTTTGTGGCCGTTGATGCAGTTGGAGTGCTGCCGATATTCGTCTCGATAACTGAAGGACTTCAAAAGAATGAAAGAGCAAAAGTAATTATTCAATCTATCATCACGGCCTCGTGCCTGGGGATTGGTTTTATTCTTCTCGGAAAGATTATTTTTAGACTGCTCGGCATTACAATCGGCGACTTTATGATCGCAGGAGGTGCTATACTATTTTGCCTGGCAATTACGGATATAATCAATCCCGTCAAAAAAAGACGCATCCCAAGCAAAGATCTTGGTGCAGTTCCGCTCGGAACACCTCTGATAGTGGGCCCCGCTGTTCTGACCACCTCTCTGGTAATCGTGCCACAATATGGGCTTGTACCAACTATGATATCTGTGATTGCTAACATTCTGGTGGCAGGTTTCGTATTCTCATTAGCTTCTGCGCTAATAAGGTTCCTGGGTGAAGCCGGCTCAAAAGCCCTGTCAAAAATCATGAGCCTGCTGCTCGCGGCAATTGCGGTAATGTTAATAAGAAAAGGTCTGGAGCAGTTTTAGGCTGACTTAATCACAATTAAAGCTTTACTCGCTGGCCAAGAACAACTTTGCTCAGCTACGCCGACGACCACTTTTCGGCGTTTTTTTCAGCACTCAATATCGCTCTCACAGTATTTAGCCAACAAATTTATTTGTGTTCTTTTTACACGCTAAATGTTGTCTACCAAGTGTTTTTTTTGCCAGCAGCTATCGATATAATAAACCCGCTGTCTTTTGTGAATTCAATTAAAAAGGCCCCACTATTCAGTGGGGCCGTGGTTTTCATGTCCAAACACATAGCGATCCAAATTAGCAGGGATGCACATTCGTTGCTTCGGGACCCTTCTTACCCTCGGCAACCTCAAACTCCACCTCCTGGCCGTCATATAAAGACCTGAATCCTTCCGCTGAAATGTTCGAGTGGTGGACAAACAAATCCTTACCGCCATCGTCGGGAACGATAAAACCAAAACCCTTCCTCTCATTGAACCATTTTACCTTACCTTTATCCACAATATTCTCCTTAGGCCCTTTTTTTGAGCCTGAAATATAGACTCCCTCGTATTTTATTAGGGGCACCCTCCGAGGGACAGTAAGGATACTCCTTGAAACAAAAGTAAAAATACCGAACAAATCCGCTGTTGTCAATAAAATAAGTTGAAAAAGTTGAAACTCAAATCCTTCGCTTTGAACAATCTTCCCAATGTACGAAAAAAGCGTGCGTTCGTACTAACCTTCTTTTGGAGAACGCTGTAAAATGTTAAATACCGAACGAACAGAATTTACAGCCTGACTTTTAAGCAATCTTTTATAAAGCAGCAGTCGGTGTTGCTACACTGACCATTTGACCTTCCAAAACACGGCTCGTACCCTTCCGTCACCTGGATAGTGTGGATAAGTTCCGGCTTCTTCATTTTCCCTGGGATTATCCCGAGCGATTGAGCCTTCGCTCTTATCTCCGGCATCCCCATCCGCTGTTCTGTGATGCTTTTCTTTGCGATATGCTTCTTTGTGGCATGTTTCGTTGCTTCTTTTGTTGCGGGCATTTCTTATCTCCTTTTAATTTTCTCAGGCGGGCTTGTGCCACCTATAATTCTCACTTAACAATATCCAAAATCTCTACCAATTCCTTGTCATACTGCCGACTAACTAAGCCGATTTTCACACATCCTCAGCAAAGTATTCGGTTCATATATTTTCGACTATTTAGGCAGGCTCCCCCAATAAATGTGTTCAAAAAGTGTGCATTTTTTGCCAGTTTATAGAATTTTTCTGAATTTTTGCGTGTTTTTGCATTTTCACCCCCGATTTTCGGCCAATTTGGGCATTTGGCTTAAAAACTCCCTTTGCCTATTCATACTATATGCCCTATTTTGACATATATTTGGCGTGTATTTATCGAAAAATCTCCTTGAAAATTTTCTATTTCACCTATTTTGGCCGGCCTAAAGCTCCGTATCAACTCTAAAATTCACCTTAAAATCCCTTTGCCCAGTCCTATCGGAGCCGCCATTTGCCCCCTGCCGACCTGGTCTTATAAGCTCAAGTTAATTTTGAATTTAGAATAGTGAATTAAGAATTCATACTTCAGGTTGCAGAATTGGTTTTGAGCTTGCCATACCTGCTTCCTGATCGGAGTCGAGGACAAGTTTTGAGGGAATGACAATCCCCGACAGAAAAGCAAGTAAGCTTAGCAAATCAAGGCAACCCCATGGGGTTGCCCCCTACTTCCAGAGATAGAAAATCCCTGTTGTTAGATCGAACCTGCCCCGATAGAGACAGGGGCAGGTCGCTCGATATCATATTAGTTTCGCTGCTATAATGGACACTTGCCGATAAAGCGCTTTTTTAATGTAAATCATTAAATCGGCGCTTCATTGTTTGAAATTCAACGATTTCTCTGTCTGCTTGAGCCCTCTTGGCCGCCTGGTGTCCTCGACTCCCGGCCGCCCCGCTGACCTCCTTGAGGCCTCTGGCCAGCTCCTGGCGCCCTACCTCCAGGTCCCATTCGGCCACTACCTCTGGCAATCAGCCCTTCGAGAAGCTGGGCCGTCTCCTTGGCCTTCTCTTTTACCGCCGAGTCCTGGATAGGCTTGAGGTCGCTCGTGCTGATGATCAAGTACTGTGCACCTTCTGGAGCCGGTTCCGGTTCCCTTCGACCTTGTAGTCTGGCAACTTGTGCTATGATTGTCTGAAGTGCCTGCTGCCGTTCCTGGCGAACCTTCGTCATCTTCTCTCTTAGTTGGGCTCTTTCGTCCTCGGAAAGATTTTGAAATCCGCCTTCAGGCCGTGTGATCTGCGTGGCTTTGAGCTTCGCCAGTTGTGCTTCAATCGCCTTGATGGCCTTCTCCTGGTCTTCGGGGCTAATGAATCCGCCACGTCCACCTCTTTCACGCATCTGGGCCCTGAACTGCTCCCTTTCCTCCTCAGACATATTCTGAAATCTTTGTCTCATTTTGGCTCTTTCTTCCTCAGAGAGGTTTTGCCGGCCTCCTCTGCGTTCCGCCTGCCCAAATGCGGCCCACGTCACAGCCAGAACCAACAGAACAGCGACGATTGGAATTAGATACTTTTTCATGATACTTAACCTCCAAAACATATTAAAAAGGTTACTATTCAACTAATTCCCACTCTGGAAATTAGTATTTCACATATCTACCCGTGGCAAAACGGCAACCTAAACTTGCTATATCCTTTTGGAAATTTAAGCATTCTTAGTGCCTCCACGAACATCCTACTACAAATTTAGACTAAGTTCATCTAACGATATTACCCTTTCGGAACTATAATCCGCCCTATATGCGGTGCTCTATATTCCCTTTTCTGCCGAAAGCCTTCCTGTTGTTTGCTTCATTACCTCGCCGGCTGCTCCCTAAGGGGTCATTCTACTCTTGCAGGCGTCTGGGAGATTTTGAATTCCATCTCATATCGGGCAATCAGTTTTGCCATACGACTGGCTGTCTGCTTAGCTTTCTCTTTTACTGCCAGCTCGCGGATGGTCTGTAGCTCTTCATGGTATCTGGCAATCAGTCTTGTTATTCTACTGGCTGTCTCTGTGGCTTTCTCTTTTACCGCTACCCCGCGAATCACCTGCAGCTCACGGATAGGCATCAATGGTTGTGCTCCTCGTTGTCCAGTTTCTCTTAGTACTTCTAATTTCTCTTCAACTCTCCTCATTGCCAACTGTCGTGTTTGGGCCGCTTTCATCATATTTTCTCTCACTTTGGCCCTTTCTTCTTCAGAGAGTTCTCCAAACCTGCGAAAGGCCCCCTCATCAACGCTTTCTATGGCTGTCTTGAGTTTTTCAAGCTGCTCTTGAATTGCTGCAATCGCCTTAAGTTGCTCTTCTCGCCCTCCTGTGCCGGTAGGGCTGGAGCCAGACTTCACACGCACTTTAGCCATTAATTGATTTTTTTCTTCCTCGGACATATTCTGCAATTTTTCCTTTTGCCCGATATTCTCCCTTTGTCCTGTCCATTCTTGCTCTTGCCCGAAGGCAGACCAAACTACCAGCATAACCACAAGAACAGCTCCGATTGGAATGATATACCTTTTCATAACTTTATCCTCCGAAATAGCTTAACGAGTTAAAATCATTTTCAATTCACCCTTTGGAAATATGCATTTTTCAGACCTACTTACCTAATTTTATGTATAGACGTATGTACACAGTCTTTTATTGCGATAATCCGTAAAAAGTCCGATTGTTATGATTAGGTGGGGATGCTAAATTGCACTTTTAACTTCACTTAAGAAAGTCGAAATCTCGGCAAGCATCTTCTCTCTGTCGTCCAGGTTGTCCTCTATCAAACCCACTATTTTTGAGCCGATTATTACCCCGTCGGCCCCTGCCTGGGCGACAGCAGCAGCATGTTCGGCTTTGCTGATTCCAAAACCTACGCACACCGGAACACTTGTGAGTTTTTTTAATTCACCCACCATCTCTTCAATCATATCGGAGAGCTTCTCTCTGCTGCCGGTAACACCCAACACCGAAACGGTGTAGATAAAACCGGTAGTTTTGGAAGCAATCAGTTTCATTCTCACGGGCACGGTGACCGGCGTTACCATAAAAACCGTATCAAGTCCCGCCGACTCGGCCGGACCAATAATTTCATCGGCATCATCAATACTCAAATCAGCAACCAGAACGCTGTTGACGCCGGCCTTGTGAAAATCGCTGAAGAATTTCTCTACGCCGTACTGATAAACCAGGTTGTAATACATCAACAGTCCGATTGGAACATCCCTGTAATCCTTGACCTTTTGGATAAACTCCAGGGCCTTTCCCAAACTCATCCCGCTCCTCATTGCGCGAATATCAGCCTTTTGGATTGTCGGCCCATCCGCTATCGGGTCGGAAAACGGTATCCCCAATTCAAGAACATCAGCCCCGGCATCGATAGCTGTTTTTACAATCGCAAGACTCGTATCAAAATTCGGGTCGCCTATCACGAAAAACGGTATCAAGGCCGCTCTGTTTCGTTCTTTTAGTTCTGAGAAAACCTGCTTGTACGTCTTCATCAATAAAATCCTTCTTTTGTTCAAACAGTCAATATCGTAGATCCGCCGTCTTTTTGGCGGAGTCAATCTTCCAGGGGTCTGCGTCTCTCCACAATTGAAACATCTTTATCGCCCCTGCCGGAAAGGTTCACAACCGCTATTTGGTCGCTGTCCAGCTTGCCCTTCTGACTGACAAGATATGCTAAAGCATGCGCGCTCTCCAGTGCCGGCAGTATCCCCTCACTTTTGGTCAACAGTCCGAATGCGTCAAGTACCTCGTCGTCTTCTGCCGCTACATATTCTGCCCTGCCGGTATCTTTTAACAGGCAATGTTCCGGTCCAACAGCCGGATAATCCAGCCCCGCACTTACAGATTCCGTATCATGAATCTGGCCTTCCTCGTCCTGAAGCAGATAGGCCTTTGCACCATGCAGGATGCCTATACTTCCAACCACCAGTGTCGCAGCGTGCCTGCCGCTGCTCAGGCTCCTGCCTCCGGCTTCAACACCAATCAGCCTAACGTCCTTATCATCCAAAAAACTGGAGAAAATACCTATCGCGTTACTACCTCCCCCTACACAGGCCACAACCATATCCGGCAGTCTGCCTAATTGCTCGATACATTGCTGCCTGGCCTCTTTGCCGATGCAGGTTTGAAAATGCTTCACTATCGTAGGATACGGATGTGGCCCACAGGCTGAGCCGAAAAGATAAAACGTATCGGTAACATGGGCCGTCCAGTAGCGAAGCGCATCGTTAATGGCATCCTTCAATGTCCCCGTCCCGCCTTCAACGCCAATCACTTCGGCACCGCAGAGTTTCATTTTATGAACATTGACACTCTGTCGCTCGATATCAATTACGCCCATAAAGATTTTCGTTTCCATCCCGAACAGAGCTCCAATCATCGCCGTAGCAAGACCGTGCTGGCCCGCGCCGGTCTCGGCAATGAGCTTGGTCTTGCCCATATATTTGGCTAAAAGGCCCTGTCCGAGCGTGTTGTTGACCTTGTGTGCCCCGCCGTGCAGAAGGTCCTCGCGCTTTAGATAGACCTTGAAACCGACATACTCGCTGAATCTTTTCGCATAATAAAGAGGGCTGGGCCTGCCGGCATATGTTCTCGAAAGCTCCGCCAGCTCCGCCACAAACTGCCGGTCTTCATAGAAACGATAAAAAGCCTCTTCCAATTCTTCCAATACCGGTATCAAAACCTCCGGCACATAAAAACCACCATAATCTCCGAACCTACCTTTGTATTTCATAATTCATTCCTCATATTTCGTATCTCGTACAAATCCGAATATCTAAACTCTAAATCCTAAACAATATCTAATGACCAAAATTCAAATGACCAAAAACAATAAGTTTTGAAAATTTGAACATTAGAATTTCGAATTTGTTTAGTATTTAGATATTAGGATTTATCCTCTTAGGTGTTGTATATTTTCAAACAGTTGTTTCATTTTCTTATGGTCTTTTTTACCCGGCTCAGCTTCGATACCGCTGCAGACATCAATTCCATAAACACCTAATTTGACCGCTTGGGCCGCGTTGTCCGGATTTATCCCACCGGCCAAGAAAACTCGCTTTCCTATATGCCCTATGATATTCCAGTCGAAAGTTAATCCTGTACCGCCATATTTCTGAGGGTTGAAAGCATCTAACAAAATAGCATCCGTGAAAAAGCTGTCCGCTCTTTCGATGTCTGTTTGGTTTTTTACACGTATCGCCTTCATCGTCTTTACATTATGAGAAAGGAGCGACCGGCAGAATTCCGGGTCTTCATCGCCATGCAACTGAATCCAGTCTAATTGACAAAAGGTTGCCGTTTCATTGATTTGCTCAGTCGTAGCATTCACAAAAACCCCGGCGGTATCTATGAAAGCCGGTAGTTTGGTTATTATAGCCGCGGCTTTTTCCGGTGTTACATACCTCGGGCTTTCAGGATAAAAATTAAAACCCAACAAATCCGCACCCATATCCATCGCCGCAGAAGCATCTTCGTAATTGGTAATACCACAAATTTTAACTTTTACTATCAGCATATTCGTATTTCGTGATTCGATTTATGATTAACCATTTGAGATTTCTATTAACTTCTCGAGGCAAGCTACCGCCCTGCCATCGCTGACCGAAGTCTCCGCTAACTTAATTGCCTCGCTGAATTCATCAGACAAGCCGCCGGCGATTATCGCAGCAGCAGCATTAAGAACAACGATATCCTTGCGAGGCCCCCTTTCTTTACCACTTAGTATGTCCCTTAAAACCTTAGCACTTGTCTTGGCATCGCTTACTCTTAAATCTTCTATGTCGGCTAATCCCATACCTAACTCTTCCGGATTCAGCTCTTTGCTTGTGATTTGACCCTCTTTCAGTTCGAGTATTTTGGTGGTCGTTACTGTGCTTATCTCGTCCATTCCCTTACCGTGGACCACCATTGCGAACCGTGTGCCCAACAGCTTAAGCGCCTCGGCAACAAGCTGCATCAAACCTTCGTCGGCCACTCCTAATATCTGCCTCTGTGCATTAGCCGGGTTCGCCAAGGGTCCTAAAATGTTGAAGACAGTCCGAAAGCCAAGGCTCTTGCGTATTGGCTGAACATATTTCATCGCCGGATGGAACATAGGCGCGAACATAAATCCGATATGCGCTTCTTTTATGCACTCAGCCACAGTCTGGGCAGAGGCATCTATTTTCACACCCAGCTCTTCAAGCACGTCAGCCGAGCCGCACTTGCTGGTTATCCCGCGATTGCCGTGCTTGGCGACATAAACTCCTGCCCCCGCTGCCACTATTGCCGCTGCTGTCGAGATATTGGACGTCTTAATTGCTCCGCCCCCTGTGCCGCAGGTATCAACCAGATTATCAATATCAACCTTCACAGCAACAGCATGGCCTCGCAGCGACCTTGCAAGCCCTGCCAACTCCGGTGCCGTCGGCCCCTTGACTCGCATCGCTGTAAGAAACGCTGCAATCTGAGCCTCTGGCACCTGCCCTTCAAAAATAACATCCAGCAAGCTCGTCGCCTGCTCAAAGCTCAAATCCTCACCCTCCAGTAAGGGCTTAATGTATTCGGTTATTGCTGACATTTCTACTCCTAATACAAAACTCCGCTCTAAAAACTACCGTAGCCCATACTCTTCTATCATCCATGTGAGTTCTTCGCCCGTTGGTGTCTTCTCTTTCCACTTGCTCAACTCCCGTGGCAACTTTTCTAATAATCCTCGCTTACGCAACCTATCCCAGACGATTTTTGCGAATTCATCATCATAAAAACCAGGAATTATAGGGCAAATCTGATAGCTGCTATTTAGATTTAGCATGATATATCCATCATAGGCTTCGATTAATGCAATGCCCTCCTGAACGACATCACTTTTTAACTTAAGGTGGCTTATTTTTGGATTACTGGTGTCTACAGCAAAAGGCCTTTTGTGGCTTTTAAATATTTCTTCAATACAATCAAAATCGCTTGTATTTTGCCAAAATTCAGGTTTTTCATGAAAAGTCAAACAGCATACACGACCAGGATATGTACGAGCAAGTATGCCACCGGCAGAAAAATATCGCCGTCCATAGCCCTTCTTCTGTAAGTCTTTTCGAATATGGGAGCCCCCAGCATAATAAATGCCTTTAGGCAGATTCATCTTATAGCGATACACCTCTATAACGTCGGACATAAAATGATCTCGGTCCGTGACGGACTCTCTTAGCCAGCTTACGATTTGCCATTTCTTTTCCTCCGGGAGAGGAGACTGTTGAAACGATTCGTAAAGCTGCCTCTCTAAATTAAAGCTATCCAAGGAAACGTCAACTAAAACGAGTTTTATCCTTTCAAACGGAGGTCTTTTGTGGTTTTCATCATAAATCAATTTGAAAATATCAAAATATTCCTGATATCCCCAACCAAATTCATAAGAGTTTCGAAGAACATCTATAACCGGTTTAGGGTCATATTTGTCAGACTCTATAAAAGCATCGATTTTGCCTTGGTCCTCGAACTTGCCAAATTCAAGGAACACAACGTTAATAGCATTCTTTTCATAGCAGCGCCTAATTAGGTTCTGTATGAAAATAGGTTCTTCGCGAACCCAGTGACGTTCGCCAATCATAACCAAATCATAGTCTTCAAGTTTTCCAAGAACATATTCAATTGGATCCTGCAATTTGTCTAATTTCTCAGGGAAATCTTTCTCCGCGGGAGCAACTTTATTTGCAGAAGCCTTACTAAAACCGGAGCTAACTATAACAATTAGCATGCACAGTAAACACCGTAAAGATATCTTTGCGAAGAAATCATTCTTCATTCTACTACTCCTTATTTTTTGTTTTTTCCAGTTGCGATTGACAAAATGTTTTCAATTATCTTACCGCCGGCAGGCGTCAAAATGCTCTCCGGATGAAACTGCACGCCGAATATCGGAAGCTCCTTGTGGCGAACTCCCATAACAATCCCCTCAAACTCAGCGGTTTTCTCTAAACATTCCGGCACCTCCGCTGCAACAAGACTGTGATACCTTCCAGCTTGCAATGGATTTTCTACGCCGGCAAATACGTCTTTTCCATTATGAGTTATTCTCGAAGGCTTGCCGTGCATCGGTTTCGACGCATGGCCGATTTTACCGCCAAAATACTGTACAATTACCTGATGACCTAAGCACACACCCAATATCGGCAGTTTGTCTTTGAAGTAACCTACCGCCGAGAGCGAGACACCCGCCGTATCCGGAGTGCCCGGCCCCGGCGAAATCACAAGCAGGTCAGGCTCAAAATCTTCTGCTAACACTTTAAGCTCTTCAAGTGCAGTGTCGGCCCGATAAACCTTAGCCAGGCAATCGCGCTTACAAAAATCATCAACCAGATTGTACGTAAAAGAATCAAAATTGTCGATGAACAAAACTTTTCTGCTTTTATCTTCCATAAAAATTCCTTTTGTCATTGCGAGGAGCTTGCCCCTTAGGGGCGAGCGACGAAGCAATCTCAAAACTTTATGTTTTTTACTCTTCTAATCTTGAATTTGAAATTTTCAATTTGAAATTCCTACTCTCCGCGAATAGCTCGCAAACAGGACCTTGCTTTATGTTCGGTCTCCTCAAATTCGGTCTTCGGGACACTGTCGTGCACGATACCGGCGCCGACTCGAATATAAGCAATATGGTCTCTGACCTGCAAGCTTCTTATAGTAATACAACTGTCGAATTGGCCATCGACCGTCAGATAGCAAACAGCCCCGCCGTAGTAGCCGCGTTTGGTTTTTTCCAACCGGCGAATTATCTTCATCGCCTCAATCTTCGGCGCCCCCGTAAGCGTCCCCATATTCATCGTGGCAAGATACGCACTCAACGCATCAAGTTCAGCCGCAAGCGTGCCCTTGACATTACTTACCAGATGCTGCACCGAAGCATATTTTTCCACCGTCAGCAGCTCTGTAACAACTCTGCTGCCCGGCTCAGCCACGCGGGCAATATCGTTTCTGGCCAAATCAACCAACATTATATGCTCAGCCAATTCCTTACGGTCGAGCTTCAGTTCTGCCTCATATCTAAAATCGGTATCGGCATCGATTGTATTGCCGACTCGGCCCCTTGGTTTTGTGCCGGCTATCGGCCTAATCTCAACGTTGCGCTTCTCGGTCACGCTGACTCGAAGATTTAATTCGGGGCTCGAACCCATCAATATCGTATTAGGCGTATTTAGATAAAACATATATGGCGAGGGGTTCAAAACACGAAGCCGTTTATAAACATCCAGTGGTTCATCCGGGCAGGGCTCTGTTATTGTCCTGCTCAAAACCACTTGAAAAATATCACCGTCGATAATGTGCTTCTTTGCGTCCCTTACCATCTTCTCATATTCCGGCTGTTCGGTATCGGTTGAGGCAGACCGGAGCGAGCCGGTATATCTTTGGCCCTTCGGCGCGTCAAATCTTGCAATATTGAAATAGTAGTCGAAACAATTCTGTGCCTCGGAAATTGCGGCCTCACGGTCACCGTTAGTTATCATACAATTGACAATCACGTAGCCTTGACCGCTATCATGGTCCATCAGGAAGATATTGTCGGCAAAGTACAGCTCATAATCAGGATTGCCCAGCAGATCTTTATTGCTCGGTGGGAGTTTTTCAAATTGGTCGATAAAATCGTAGCTTAAAGCTCCAAGCAATCCACAGGTAACACGAAATGGCTTACTGGCAAGGCGAAACGCAAATGTAACCGCCCGTAACACATCCATCTGGTTTGTGCTCGTCAGCCGTGTTTGCTCGTCAACCACTCCCTGGACTTGTTTGATTCGGCCTGTAATCAACTCCGAACCGAATTCGACCGATTCGCAAAAAGCAAATCTCTCTTTTTGGGTGGCTAAATATCCTAATATGCGTCTGCCGGTTTTGTTCAGGGCCTTGATAGTAAAATCAGCACCCGTGCCGGTAAGGTAAAGTGCTGGCTTTGCCGTGCCGAAGCTTAGTTCCGTAAAGCCGGCCAGGTGCTCCCTGGACTCGAACAAACAGCAGTTTTTGGCCCGGCCGTAGTCGCTTAGTTTGGCAAAAAAATCTACCGGCTCTTTAATATCGATTCGTTTAACAATAGGCACGATTTGACCCGGCTGAGCACTATTTATTATTTGCCTGTAGTCTTCCATAATCTCAACCTTTTATTGGTACTTTCTATTGCCAAATTGCCAAAAATACAAACAAAAAAAGCAGCCTGCTTTTCCAACAGGCTGCGTTACTAAGCAAATATAACAAATTTTTTTATAGCAAATTACCGCTTGCCTGCCGGATTTTATCCCACAGGCCACCACCAATAACTCATATTTTCACGGTTAATCTGCTTCATAACAATAATATTAAACCATTTTCGTCCAACTTTGTCAAGAAAAAAACATAAAAATCCGGAATTCCAGAATTGTGCACATAATTCACAATAACACAACCGAACCGGTTTCGACAATTTCTGATTCCTGCCTGTTTGCTCAGATACTGCGACGGTGCCGCAGGCGATCCAGCGCAACCGCCAGGACGATAATCGCACCGGTGATAATCTCCTGCACCCAGTTCGGGTACCCCCTCTGCGTGCACCCCGAAGCAATAACGGTCATTATCAGCGCCCCAACTAATGTACCGAGAATCGACCCTTCTCCGCCGCTCAAACTGCCGCCGCCGATTACCACCGCGGCTATCACGTTTAACTCTAATCCTACCGCCACCGTAGGGTCACCCACCGTCAAACGTGAAAACTGCATCAGTCCAGCCAACCCGGCAAAAGCCCCGCACATTGTATAGACCAATACCTTGACTCGCTCCACCGCCACCCCGCAAAGCCGGGCCGTTTGCTCGTTTGAGCCGATGGCAAAGGTGTGCCGACCTAACCGCGTGTACCGCAATAGTGCCGCCATCCCCACAGCTAAAATAATCAGCACCCACACCCCAGGCGGCAGCAGCATCCAGCTTCGCTCTTTCGGCAGCGAGGCCAGCAGCTCCTCCAGCCATCTCAAACGCTCCGGGTCAACATCGATTTTCTGCTCCCGTCCGATGCCCTTGGCTGCCCCCCGAACAACCAACATCATACCTAAGGTAACGATAAACGGCACCACGCGCAGCCGGGTTATCAGCAATCCGCTGACTAATCCGAAAAATGCCGCCGCCGCCACACCCCCGACTGCCGCCGTCAGTGGATTCACACCGGTATATCGCAGCAGCCAGGCAATCACCACCGTGCTCAGCGCCACTATCGAGCCGACGGACAGGTCAATACCACCGGAGATAATCACCATCGTCATACCCAGGGCCGCCACGCCTACTATCGTCGTCTGCCGGGCAATCATTTCCATGTTCCGTGCGGTCGCAAAACTCGGCGGCGCAATCAGCACAAACACCCCGTACACTAACATCAGGGCCAATACGGACCCGACAGTATTCAACCAGCTTCGCCAATTGAACGTTCTCTTTTCCTCGTGTGTCATCGGCTTATCGCTCATGCCCCGACCTCCTGGCCGGTTGCCTCTAACATAAGATTATGCTCGTTCACTTCGTCAATCCGGTATGTCGGCCCCAACCTTCCGCGGCACATAACTGCCACCCTGTCGCACACACCCATCAACTCCGGCAGGTAGCTGCTTACCATCAGAACCGCCTTGGGCTCTCGCCCCTCAGTCGGCAAGCCCGTCGCCAATGCGTTTATCAGCTTGTAAACCAGCGCCTTGGCCGCTACGTCAATACCCCGCGTCGGCTCGTCTAACAGCAGCACATCTACGTCGTGCTGGAGCAATCGGGCCAGCGCCACCTTCTGCTGATTGCCGCCCGATAGAGACGATACCGATTGTCGTGGTCCAAGACAGCGAATATCCAGTCTTTCCAACCAGCGCCGCGTAGCTTTATCCTGTCGGCTCGGCAGAACCAGCCCAAGCGGGCCAAAGCCTTTCAGTTTGGAAAGTGTCACGTTGTCCGCCACGCTCAGAGAAACCGCCAATCCCTCTTCCTTGCGGTCCTCGCTCAGAAAACCGACCCCCTGCATCCACCGCCTCACCGGTGAAGCAGGCCCGGTGTAAACGCCTAATCGAATCCGCCCCCGCCTGACCGGCTCTAATCCGAACAAGCTCCGCAGCAACTCCGTTCGCCCGGCCCCAACCAGCCCGGCGATGCCCAATACCTCCCCGCGATGCAGCTCCAGACTCGCCGACCTGGGCTTTTCCAGACCGGCCAAATCTTCAATCTCCAAAATGACCTCTCCTGCCTGACGTGCAGAACGGGGGTACAACTCCTCAACCTGCCTTCCCACCATAAGCGCTACTATCTCGTCGATTGTAATAGCATCCACGTCACTGTTGCCGACCGCTCTTCCATCGCGCAGAACCGTCACCTTGTCTGCGACACGCTTGACCTCCTCAATAAAGTGCGAAATATAAACTATAGCTTTGCCTTGCTGTTTCAGCCGCCCAATAATCTCGAAAAGCCGTTCCACGTCCTGCTGTGTCAAGCTGCTAGTCGGCTCGTCCAGCACCAGCACACGGCAGCCGATAGCCAAAGCCCGTGCAATCTCCACTAACTGCTGCGAACCCACCGACAAATTACTAACTCGAGCGTCAGGGGTCAGTTCCGGATTATCGAATTCCTTAATCGCCTCGATTGCCCGCTGCCGCACCTGCTTCCAGTGCACAACACCTAACGTCGCCGGTTCCATACCCAACATGATATTTTCCTGCACGTTAAGATGTGGCGTCAGCGAAAGCTCCTGATAAATCATCGCCACCCCGGCCCGACGAGCTTCGAGCGGATTACTCGGCCGATACGGCACGCTGTCAAGCCACATCTGGCCCGCATCCGCCTTGACCGCCCCCGAACAGACCTTCATCAGTGTGCTCTTGCCGGCGCCGTTCTCGCCAACCAGCGCCAGCACCTGGCCCGCAGCGACCTCGATACTCACATCTTCCAGCGCTACCGTCGCCCCAAAACGCTTACTAACGTCCCGCATCTGGAGCCGTATCGATGATTGGTCCGAATCTACTCGTTCAGCCATTTTTTGAAATCCGGCTCCAACAGATTCTTCATCTTCGGTTCATCCATATTTTCCGGAGTCGCCACCACTGAGCCGGTGTCGATTCGTTTTTCCACCTGCTCACCCCGCATGTGCGCCACTATTGTCTTAACTCCCAGGTAACCCATATTGATTGGATCTTGCAGCACCAGCCCTTTGATATATCCTTTTCGCAGCGCCAGCACAAGCCGGTCGGAACTGTCAAAACCCACATACATAACTTTTCCCGCCAGCCCGCTGTCCTCGAGCGCCCGCAGCATTGCAAACGCCGTTGACTCGTTCGGACAGAATATCCCGTCAATCGTCAGCCCTCCGTCCGGCTTACGCAGCGGCGCCAGCAGGTTCTCGCTTGCTGTATAGGCGCTTTCAGTAGTTGCTCCGCCGTACTGGTTCGAGCTGACCACCTCGATCTCCGGGTATTTTTCTTTTAACACATCCAGGAAGCCCTGCTCCCTATTCATCGTGCTGGCTGAGCCTTCCTGATAACGCAGCATAATCACCTTGCCTTTTCCGTCCAAAGTCTCGGCCAGTCGTTCACCGCCTTTTCTGCCGCCGATATAGTTGTCCGTCGACACAAAACTGACGTAATCTTCACTTTTTAGCCCGCTGTCGATTATCACAACCGGAATCCCGTTGTTTACAGCGTCCCTGACCGGCATTCGCAATGCAGCATCATCCAACGGCGCCAGCACTATTCCTGAGACTCCGCGTGTTACGAAATCTTCCATTACCCTGATTTGCGACTCCCTGTCATCCTCCTTCAGCGGCCCTTTCCATATAACCTCCACATCTATGCCCGCTTCTTTGAGCTCCTGCTCGGCCTTGACCGCTCCTGCGTGGATTGATTTCCAGAAAACGTGGGTAGTCCCCTTCGGAATCACGGCAATACGATACTTATCCTCGCTTGTTTCTTTCTGCTTACAACCGATTGCAATAAAAACAACCGATATAGCAACGATAACAATGGCTCCTAAGACCTTTTTCATAATTTTAGCTCCCTGAATTTTCGTTTTCGGCAACAATAATAAAAAGTCAACCTCAGATAGTCAATAAAGTATATCTGCTTTGCTCGGCATGACAACTCAAAACCGGCAGGTCTTGTTGATATAAGATAAAAAGGGAAAATTTCTATCGGGGTCTGTTGACAAATCTATTTTTTCTGTTTATTATAAGTACCCAGTTGGAATTTCGTCGCCGAACAAGCATTGCGGTAATTGAGTTCCCTGAATATGTACCATTTACCCGGAAAAGAGTATATCAGCGTAAAGGTTTAGACCAGAGTGAACCCCGTTAGAAATCCTATAATAAGAAACGGTATGATACAGAAAGGGAAAGTTTCTAACGGGGTGAAAATTTTAGCTGTTATACCGGCTCGTTTCAGTTCTACCAGATTCGCCGCTAAAGTTCTCGCAAAAGACACAGGCAAATTCCTCATACAGCACACCTACGAGCAGGCCTGCTTGGCTAAATCACCCGAAAAAGTCATAATAGCAACCGATGACGAAAGGGTTAAAGCCGCAGCCGATACATTCGACGCCGAGTGTATTATGACCTCGGTCGAGCACAAAAGCGGAACCGACCGCATAGCCCAAGCCGTTGCCGACCTGGACGTCGATATTGTCATAAATCTCCAGGCCGATGAGCCGGAAATCGACCCCGACAATATTGACTATCTCGCTCAGCTTCTGACAGACAACCCGGATTGCCCGATGGCCACACTCGCCGCTGAATTCCAAAACGCCCGGCAGGTTGCCGACCCTAACATTGTAAAAGTTGTCGTTACGAGTATCGAGCATCGAGCATCGAGCATTGAAGCCCACAGGGCAATCTACTTCTCCAGAAGCCCCATCCCTTATGACAGAGACAAATCCGGCGTAGGAAACGTAAAGCAGTATCTGCGTCATCTTGGCATTTACGCTTATCGAAAAAAGTTTCTGCTGAAAATCACCGCATTGTCACAGACGCCGCTCGAAAAAATCGAAAAACTCGAACAGTTACGGGCAATCGAAAACGGCTACAAAATCCTGGTCGGCAAAGTCGAACACACCCACGACGGCATAGACACGCCGCAACAATATGCTCAGTTTGTGAAAAGATACAAGGAAAGGCAAAAATAAACATAGTAACGGAGAAACGCTGAGAATCTGTCATTCCCGCGAAAGCGGGAATCCAGAACTACTTAGCCTGTGGTTTTACCACAGGTTCTATTTGGGACAATTAAAATTATAAAAATGGAAATGGATGAGACAATAAACAAGTGGTTTGACGAAACTTTCGAGAAATTCCAGAAGGAAGTGCGCCCATCAACTGAGAATGACCTCTTTCTTGCTGGAGTTTTATTTGCATCGAGGAAGTATGTGCGGGCAGTTCTATCGCTGTTAGCTCAAAAGCATGCGTTACCCGCAAAGGCATCATTAAGGATCTTGTGCGAACTATACGTGAAGATTTTCTGGTGTTTGAATGTTAAGGGTGACACAGAAGAGATAAAGTTCGCAGTCCATGAGAACTTTCAAAGTTGGGATTATTCCAGGCTTATAGAAGACAAGAAATTGTTGATGGATATGGAGAAATATGCAACGGGAGATTTTAAGAGAGACGTCCAGCTTTCACTAGAAAAAGCAGTTAGAGATCTTAAAGACTATAAGACTCGGGGCATAAAGAGAATGGAGAGCGTGGCTTCTCTTTGTGCCGAGTTATCTCGCGACCCCGACAAAGAGGCTATGAAAAAGATATATCCGGAGATTTATCGAAATTACAGCAGGGCAGTTCATATTGATAGGAATACATTTAGCCGTTTGGTACGTGGTGAGGGTGATAGAATAATGTGTTATGATGATTTGGACGATGACATTAATGCTCTCTACGCAAACTGTTTGTGCATGGCTTGCGATATCAATATGCTCATAAGAAAATACTATAACTAGCCAAATGATAGGTTACGTCAGGAATGTTTGAATTTGACATCCGACTATAACGACTAGAAAAAAATATCTCTTTGGCCTCTGTGGCTTAAAATAAAAAGGACAATTTATGTCGAAAGACAATAATTTACTGGCTTCCGTGAGTAACATTTCCACTGACAGTGAATTTTTCTCGCCGATACCCGAAGGTTATGAAAAGGGTAAAACTCGATATGTCTTTGTAATGGGCACTGTAATGAGTGGCCTGGGCAAGGGGATATTTTCATCCTGTCTTGCCAAGTTGATGCAGGACAAAGGCCTGAAAGTCGCACCAATCAAGCTCGAAGGTTATTTGAACATAGACTCCGGCACGCTGAATCCATTCCGGCACGGCGAGGTGTTTGTGCTCGATGACGGTATGGAATGCGATATGGATTTGGGCACTTACGAGAGGATGCTAAATCAGGATTTAAGCAAAGCAAATTTCGCTACAAGCGGGCAGATATTCAGCTCAATCCTGCACAAGGAACGCCACGGTGACTATCTCGGCAGAGACGTCCAGATGATTCCCCACGTTACCGGCGAGGTCAAATTAAAATTGCGTCAATTAGCAATGGAATCCGATGCCGATATCGTTTTTATCGAGATTGGCGGAACCGTCGGCGACCTGGAAAATGCCTACTACATCGAGGCGATGCGCGAACTGGCTTACGAAGAAGGCCCCAACAGTTGCTGCTTCGTCGCCCTGACCTATATCCTGGAGCCTAAAACACTCGGCGAGCAGAAGTCAAAGGCCGCACAACTCGGAATCAAACAGCTTATGCAGTGCGGTATTCAGCCGGACATCATTGCATGCAGAGCCGCCAGCCCTGCCACTGAAAAGGTACGGCAGAAAATAAGTGTGTACAGTAATGTTCCCTTTGAAAGGGTCATCAGTCTGCCGGACTCGGCCAGTATTTATATGATACCGGCAATGCTCAGAGAGGTCGGCTTGGATTTCAAAGTTGCCAGACTGCTAAAAATCGAGGACAGAATCAAACTCCGCCATGAACGCAAGGCCTGGGCGCAGTGGTGCGATTTCACCGATAAAATCGGCGCCGCTAGCAGAAAAATTACCATCGGCATCACAGGCAAATACACTTCCGTCCGTGACAGCTATGCCTCGATAATTAACGCCCTCGAACACGCCGGCATCGCCTTGGCTGCTGACGTCAAAATAAAATGGATAGAAACGACCTCAATCACCGATGAAAACGCAGCCGACAGCTTAGCTGACGTTGACGGGATTATTGTCCCCGGCGGCTTCGGAACCCGCGGCGCCGAAGGGAAAATCAACTGCATAAAATACGCCAGAGAAAATAATCTGCCCTATCTCGGATTATGCTTCGGCTTTCAAATGGCCGTCCTGGAATTCGCCCGTAATGTTTGCGGCTTATCCCAGGCCAACAGCACAGAGATTAAGCCGGATTGCTCCGAGCCGGTAATCGACATATTACCGGAGCAGAAAAAATTAGAAGGTTTGGGCGGAAATATGCGGCTCGGCGGAAGGGATATAGAATTAAAACCTCAGACCTTGGCATGGGAGCTTTTCGGCAAAACGAATTCCGTCAGAATGCGATTCAGACACCGTTACGAAGTTGACCCCCGCTATATCGAACAACTGGAAAAGGCCGGCCTTGTCTTTTCCGGAAAAGCACCAAATCAGCCGATTATGCAAATCCTCGAGCTTCCATCCCATCCATTTTTTATCGGCACTCAGGCGCATCCCTGCCTGACTTCAAGACCCCTCAAACCACAGCCGATGTTCCTGGGTCTCGTCGCAGCAGCAATGCAAAAACATTACCCCGATGAAAAACTGCCCGATTTCATAAAGGCTGTCCAAAAAGTATAAAATCGCACCGATTAGTGGCTACTATAAAAAGTAACTCTTATAAACCTTGACATTTCGACCGAAGTGAGCGGAGCGAACGAAGTGGAGAAATCTATTAAAAAACAGGTTTCTCGACTCGCCTTAGATGTGCCTTTCCGCCATAGGCTGACTCGAAATGACATCTACAATGTTTTCTACGAAGCACTTTGAATTATTAATGAAATACAGGGTGGCACTTTGAGTTATTAATGGAATACTGGGTGGCACCCTCAAACTTGTTTGGGGGTGGTCTTGCCGCAACATATGGTGCTTCAGGTGACTTTGGCCTGAGGTCGAGTCACTGCTGGAGTTTCTCTATTTCTGCTTTGAGTTTTTTGTTTTCCTCAAGAAGTTTTGCGTTTTGTTCCATAACAGCATCAAAAACCCCTTTTACCTGGTTTTTGACGTTTTGTTGTGATTTCTGTTTCCAGCTCTCTTTTTCCTGCACACATTTTGCAAGAATCTTTTCTTGTTTTCTGCTTTCCCTGTTATGCAGCTCTTTTAATCTTTCGATTTCCTTGCTGCTTTGCTCTAATTCTTTTTTTAATCGCATATTTTCAACGGCTATGAGTCTGCTCTTTTTCACACTTGGCGGTCCCTGTTCCCCACAGCCCGCAATCGACATAACAACAACGCCAACTGCCAAAACGAATATTTTTCGAACTGCTCTTTTCATCCTTGTTTCCCTTATTAAATATTTGAATTATTCAAAAAGCACTTTCAATTTTTCTTCATCTGCCATCGCGATTTGGCTCTGGTCCGTCCAGACAGCCAATTCGAGACTCTTCCTGCAGTGACAATCATCATAAACAAGCTCGCGCTCGTTTGTCAAAACGGCTTTTATAAGTTCCAGACAATTATTTGTTGCCGTTTGCAGATTCCCGATTATCTCTTTGAGCAGAGTTTGCTTGTTCTTCTGTGCTTCGTGCGGCCTCCAGCAGTCGTAATCACTGGCCAACCCAATCAATGCGTAGCAGATTTGCGCCTCTCTGGCCAATTTCGCTTCCGGCATAGCCGTCATCCCAATCAAATCAGCCCCCCAGCCCTGGTGCATAAGTGATTCGGCACGCGTGGAAAATTGTGGCCCTTCCATACATACTAATGTGCCCTTCGGATGCGTCTTTATATCAATGCTTTTTGACGTTTCGATAAGTATCTCTCGCACTCGCCCACAAACCGGCTGAGCCATCTCGCAGTGCACTGCACCAAAACCGCCAAAAAAACTGTTTAATCGCTTGAATGTCTTATCAATAAACTGGTCAACAATAACCAGATTTCCGGGAGCGATTTCCTCTCGAAGCGACCCGACCGCCCCGGTGCCTATCACCGTATGGACACCGAGTTTCTTCAAAGCGAAAATATTAGCCGCGAAAGGCACCTCGCTCGGAGAAAATTTATGTCCCTTCCCGTGACGATTCAAAAATGCGACTTTCCCTTGCCCTATCCTGCCGACCATAATAGCTGTGCTCGGCCTGCCGAACGGCGTCCCGACATCGTGAAACTCAGCATCGACGATATGTCCAGCCATCGCATCACCTAATCCCGTGCCGCCTATTATCCCGACCAGTTCTTCTGACATATTCTTTCACTCCTTTACTCTGATTGGGCACTATAGTAATTCCTTTCCCATCCATTTACAATCCTTTTGTCAGCACGGTTCGAAAATCACCATATAAGCATAAAATTCCTTGAACAAATTGCCGTAACCACCATAATAACCTAACGTATCTGGGTTAATCATTATTGGAGACCGGGTTATATGGACCTAATAATTACCGTAAAAGAAATTCAAGGCCACTGCCCAACATACAAGATCGGCGATCTTTTCACCCTTAAGGCAGGCTACCAGCTTGTAAGCGATACTCCCGTATGCATGCATGGCTTAGCTTCTTTAATGCCTTATTATAATGCTCTGCGCGTCTCTGAACCTGCACAATGGGGCCTGGACGGCAAAGAAGACAAGACCAAGGCTTACATACATTGCCCCGACCCTTGCGAATATACACACGGCGGCACAGTAATCTTCGAGATAACCAAAACCAAATAAGGGTAAATGCGAGGAACGCTTTATTCTTCATCGCCTGCCCTCGGCGTTCATGTTGTTATATTTAGCCCCACGTTTCACGTGGGATTTTTATATTTAGCCCGCCGATCTACTCGGCGGGTTGTATTTATCCACCTGTGGCGGAATCAATTAAAAAAGGGGCTTATACCGAATCAATTGATATAAGCCCCCGAATTGCCTGCACTTGCGTAACCGCACCTGTGCCTGCGATACCCCCGTTCTTGCTTTCGCAAGAAAGAACGGGGGTACAGGCAGATACAAGTGACATAAATCTGCTTGCCAACGAAATCTCACGGTTTAGGGTGCCGGCTCCGGCGGCGGTGGATACAGCCGAATATCGTCAAAGTACATCGTACCTGAACCACCAGCCTGCGGGTTGTTCTTATTGCCTAATCCAAGGGCAATAGTATTGACATTGGCAAGGTTCACGCCCTGGTCGGCAAAGGCCTGCAGGTCGATATTCCATTGGGTCCATTTATTTACCTGTGTTGCATTCGGATTATCATGAGAGACCACAGCGCTGCCATTGAGGGCAACATACAACGTCTCAGCAGCGTTAGCCGAATTGCCTCTGAACCAAATCGTCAGTGTGTTGACACCATTCTCGGTCCAGTCACGCGGATAAGTCAGCGTCTTCTCCACCTCTGAATACCTGAGGACACTGTTGTCGTAGTATAACGGCATCGATTGGTTGCCTCCGTGAACGATAGTTTCCTCAGTGTAAGAAGGAGTGTTTTCGTCACCTACAGCAGAGCCGCTCCCATTACCGGCATAGTAGGGTTCAGTACCCGGCGTGCCATAGCCAAGACCGTCTTTCCATGCGTACCATATCTGGTTCTCGCCGGCATCGTAGTCCTCAAAATCGTCCACGATAAGGAAGTTGGCTGTCGTAAAGCTCCATACATTGCCTGTCCACGGACTGTCGGGATTGGCGTTATTGGCCTCATCAATACGCCAATAATAGGTGGTATCCCACAGGAGTCTTCCGGGTTCATAGCTCTCAGCACCAAGGTCCCCTGCGCCTTTATACTCAGGTGAACCTGTATCGGCATTTTTCACGGCCTCTTCATCAGTGCCGAAATAAACCTGATGCGACACAGCATAGACTCCCGGCGACCAGGTAATAATCTGTGTTTGCTTTACATCCACAGTGCCAATAGAGGGGTCCGGGCTCCCGACGGCGCCCTGAGTAGTAAAGCTCCAGACGTCGCCTTTATACGTGTCGACGGCATCGAACTCATCGACCCTCCAGTAGTAGGTCTTAGCCAATTTAAGTGTGCCGGGAGTATAGGTTGCAGTTCCCTGAGGGAGTCCCCCTGCGGCATTTTTGACATCGTCAAAATTGTCGCCGAAGTACACGGTGTGCAATTTTGCACCGAAACCTGCCGTCCAGCTAAGGTCTGCATCCGGGTCAACAGACTCGGCGGCATCAGCCGGGTCGGGTGCATAGGCAGTCTTTGGTGGAATCATAAAGCTCCAGACATCGCCTTTCCAGGGACTATTTGGGTCGGTATCATTGACCTCATCGACCCGCCAGTAATATGTCGTGCCCGGAACAAGGCCTTCCGGATAAGCAAATCCGGGGAAGCCGGCAACCAAGAACGTCGCAGCTTGGTTGCTTCTAAATGCGCCTTCAGTACCATCGTTCACATCATCAAAATTATCATCCAGATACACATCATGAAAGACCGCAGTATCTCCCGCCCTCCACGAAAGATTTACCCATGTGTCCTCATGCATGGCTCCATTTATGGGCTGGGGGTTGAAAGCATTTACTATTGGCTCACTTCTGAGAACGGCTATTATCTCACCCTCGTTTAGCGCATGATCGTAAATCCGCACTTCATCTATAACTCCGCGGAAGTACCGGTCACCAAAGCCGAAGTCCCATCCAAACGTCAAAGCCCCCATCTCCTGCGATGTGTGAGCGATGGCGTTAACAGCGCTTCTCACCTCACCCGATGATGTCACAACGTAGGTCGTTGCCTGGGTGGTTTCTATGGTCAGCGCAACCATTACCCACTCGTCTTGGGGGATGACCGGGCCATCAGCCCACCCCCACGTAGCCGAGCTGTCGTCGTTCCACACGTAATGAAGTGTGTCGTTGTCGCCAAACCATAGTCCACCCGGGTCACCGTCACCACGAGATACCGCGATCGCGGCCCAGTCGCTTGTCTTCCATCCCTCGATCATCGCAATAAACGTTATCGTATCGGTGGTCAGACTGAAATCAGGCACACGTATGTGGTCGTCCACACCATCAAGCTTGATCCCCCCTCCCTTGCGTGTATCCACCCACTCGGGGTCTCCCTCGAGCGTACCATCGTTACCATTGCCACTCAAATCATAGACCATGGTGCCTGAGCCTTCATTAAACCTCCACAAGCCTACGAGATCTGCCTCAGCTGCGCTCGTTAGGACTATAACGAACACTAAAATAAAGTAAATAAATTTCTTACACATAATAATCCTCCGTAAAAAATTAAATATAGAATGTTAATTGAGCACAAAGTTTCCACTCCAACTCCCTACCTTGCATAACAACTCCTCCTCTATCGAAAAACCACTCGTCGGGGCGAAGCCCGCCGCAGCCCGGCAAGAATTGCGCCCCCCCCGTCTTGGCTCGGCCCCGCTCCGGCTCGCTCGGCCTTGACGAGACAAGCCGAGACAGGCTGGATGACCTCAAAGCCAAAAATGCCCGGCTGCGCAGGAACAAACATCATTAATCTTATCTATACCAAATTCTCTACCTTGCCGTCAAGCAAAATCTCTTGATTATGAATGGGCATGCGTTTTTGATAGGATTATGCAGAAATCTGGAAAGGACAGGTACGGCATGACACCGTTGCCCAGCGCCACCCACACAGGCCGGATGGACATGGTAGAACTTCTTATTGCAAAAGGCGCCGATATCAACGCCAGAAGCAACATCGGCCAGACGCCTTTGTCCTTGGCTAAAGCTAAAGGCCACACTGAAATCACCGACCTCCTCCGCAAGCATGGCGCTAAAGAATAACACTAACCACGCTTCATGAGATACGAATTGTCATTCTGAGCGCAGCTGAACTATCTGCCTGCCTCTACGAGCTTCTTAAAACGCCGGTGGTCGCGCAAGGGATCCCAGGCCGGGTCAAGAAAAGTAGTCAAATCGATAATTGTCCTTAGAGTAGCCGGTACAATTTCAGGGCTCAGTCAATCTGTCGTCACTCTTTCCCCGGCGGCACGAGCCGTTTCAACTCTTCAAACCAATTAAGCACGACGTTGATTTGAGTAGCAGGTTGCGTTTCTCCCTCTTCGATCAATATGAAAAAGTCACCCTGAGGACTAATGTCATAGACCCGCCCCCAAAACGACGAGCTCGCTAGGAACCCTCCTTCAAACAGCAGTTCCGGGCTGCCGACTTGAACCGTCGGCTCGGTGAGGATCGAGACCTTAAAGACCTTATCCCCATTGTCATCTCGATAGTACAATTCTTTCTCGGAAGGATCCCACACCGGCTCCCTGCCTCCGTCTGTCGTTACCGGGATTGCTCCTCCAGGACCGGGATAGGGCTTGATGTATATCTCTGCTCGACCCGACTCATCCGATGAATATGCGAGCCATCGTCCGCTCGGCGAGATCGTAGGATGGAATTCATTGAAACGAGTGTTGATGAGTGGCTGCGGAGTACCGGCTGCTTCGTATGGCAGCATCTCGATGTCAAAACCCGTGTTCGGATCAACGGCCTGTGTGACAATCAGGGTTTTGCCATCATCAGCCCACGACATGGGGACTAGATGAAGCCGGTTTGTTCGTTCAGTTAGACGTTTCTCTGGGGCACTGCCGTCCGCTGGTTTTGAGTATAAGTCCATGGTCTCTCCTCCCAGGCTCGAGTTGAACACGATTTGCTTGCCGTCCGGGCTCCAAATCCCCCAATAAGTGTCTCCTCGATCATCCGTAATGCGGCGCTTCGCGCCCCTCACCAGCTCATAGACCCACAGGTATGGTTTTGGTTCAAACTCAACGACAAGCAACCTCTCTCCGTCAGGTGAGATGCGTGGCGACTGATAGTCTCCCAGTGGGACAGGCAACGCTTCAACTTCGCCTGTCCGGTTTACCCGAACGATTCTTTTATTCGTCTCCGTCGCGGCGCTTCCAGGAACATAGACCAGAGAGCCATTTCGGGACACACTGAAGTGAGCACCTCCGTACCATCCGAATGACATGACACCTTCGACGACGGGAACCGATGGGCCGGTTACCTTCATCGCTTCAAGGTCAAATGGCACTGCGATTAAGTCTCCAGCCAAGGAATAAACTAAATGTCCAGTGTGCACATAATGTGCGCGACTGCCTTGCTCGATGAGCATCCTCTTCTGACCCGTTTCGAAAGAAAACGTGGCTATACTGCTCTGACCTGGACTGGCAATGGTGAACAGCACCCCCTTGCCCTCGGGGAGGATATGAGGAAACAAATGCGAATGTTCCCGTTCTTCCCTTAGGAATCTCAATGGAGTTGTCAGTTGCTTGGGTTCTCCTCCGCTTGCCGGCACTTGCCAAAGCCCATATTTCTGCTCATCTGCGAATACAATCGTATTGTCTTCAAGCCAGCACCCCTCTCTTGCGCGTTGCACCTCGCAAATCGTCTGAGGGGCTCCACCCAACAGCGAGATTTTTTTCAACTTCCCCTCAGCGAAAAAACCGATCCAGCTTCCGTTGGGGGAGAAGAAGGGGGCCTCGGCACCCTCCGTACCTTCAATTGTCTTTGCATCGAAATCTTCCAGAGAGCGTAGGCATAGGTGGCTGGTATTACCACGGCGAACGACATAGACCACTCGTGTTCCGTCGGGTGACAGTGTCACCTTAGATCCAACGGCTCCCGGTTCGTAAGCTGTGCCTGCTATGGTCTCACCTTGCGCCAGGTTAATGACGAATCGGCTAAGTTGTGACTTGGGCAGAGAACTGGCGCGCCAAGGACCCCGGAGGGCCACTATGGCGACCAGAATACAAATGAGAGCGGCAACAACGATTATCGCGGGTGTCTGTAGCTTTGGCCGGGGCGCAGCTTCTAATCGGGTCAAAGAGATCGTAGGTGGTGCGGTGGAGGGTGGGCTGAGGGTTTCACGGATTTCGATAACGGCGTCCCCGATGTGCTGGAGCCGCTGGTGAGGGTCTTTCTCTAAGCAGCGACGCAGCAAAACGTGAATATTCGCCGGTGTGCTCTCCGGCAGCGCCTGCCAGTTAGGGTTCGTCTGCAGAATGTTAGCCAGCGTGTCGGAAACGGTCTCGCCTTCGAAGGGGACGATGGCCGTCAGCATCTCATACAGCACACAGCCGAACGACCAGATATCGCTGCGCTTATCAGTGGGCTTACCGCGAGCCTGTTCCGGACTCATATAGGCCGGTGTGCCTATCACCCGGCCGGGCTGAGTGACGGTGGTCGGCTTCTCTGTGGGTTCACCGCCGAGAGCCTTGGCTAAGCCGAAATCCAGCACCTTGACTCTACCTTCCGGCGTTATCTTGATGTTGCCGGGCTTTAAGTCGCGGTGGATAACATTATGCTCGTGCGCCGCCGCCACCGCCTCAGCTATCTGCAAAGCTATCGTTAATGCCTCTTCCAGCTTAAGCGGTCCCTTCGTTATTCGTTCAGCTAATGTCTGGCCCGGAACGTATTCAAGGACCAAATAGCTGGCACCTTCTTCCTGCCCAATGATTTCGTGTATCACGCCGATATTAGGGTGACTCAGTGAGGCCAACATTTCGGCCTCGCGCCTGAAACGCGTCCGCGAATTTGAGTCACCTGTTAGTTTAGCGGGCATACTTTTGATAGCAACAGAGCGCTTGAGCTTGGTATCATGGGCCAGATAGACCACTCCCATGCCCCCTCGGCCAATCATTTCGCAGATTTCAAAGCCCCCGAGTTTCTGGCCAACAAGATTGCTGCTATCATCTGCGGCCTCAGAGCCACTCTCCTCCGCGTGAGTAAGGCTCGCAAACAGCGCATCGATTTTGCGTACATTTTGTATCATCTGCCTGATCTGATGCTCAAACTCAGGGTATTTCTTCACAAATTCATCCACGTCAGGCTGTTGGCCCTCTATCTGCGCATCAACGAATTGCTGCACGGCATCCTTGATGAATCTTTCCTGATTGTCGTCAATCTGCTCAGCCATCAGACACTCTCAAAAGTACTGGCCAGCGCCACTATCGCCCGCGAGACGAGCATCTTTACAGCACCGGCACTCTTGCCTAATCTTTCCCCTATCTGGCTGTAGGAGAGCTCTTCGATTTTTGCAAGCAGAATCACTTCCCTGTATTCGGGTCTCAGCTTATCTATAGCTTCCTCAAGTCTGGCTAAATCCTCTCTCTTCGACATTATAGCGCTTGGCGTGGTAGCGTCAATGGGCCCGGTAGCTCCGGCAAACCTGCCGCCAGTGGTTGGCCCATAGCCACCAAGACGAAGTTCCTTACGAATATCACGCTTCTCAGCGTGTAGCTTGTCTAAATTGTCGCGAAACGCGTTCTCGGCTATTTTTGATAGCCACCGGACGAAGTCGCCCTCGTTCTTGTATGTGAAGTCTTCTATTCCCCCCAAGGCTGAAAGAAGAGCATCCTGGACCACATCCATCGAGTCCAGTTTGCGGCGAAGCTCCTTGCCCATACGAAGCCGTACCATCCACCGTACTCGCTCAGCATAGACACGGCACAGTTGGTCCAACGCAGACGCGTCGCCGCCTTTTGCAAGAGTAACTAATTGCCGGGTCTTGTGGTTGCCAATATACCTCAAGCTTCGCTAACCTCCACGATTCAAAGATATTAAATAGATTTTACCAATTATTAAAGAAAATCTCAACAAAAACCGTGCCCTTGCTCCTTTTTTTCCGTTTTTGTAAGTAGAGCAGGCTGATTCGAAAAGGACCGGTACAGTGCCGGTCAGAGTCAGAACCGAGTTATTTTGCCCAAAAGGGCAGAAAGGAAGGTTCAAAATGAAATGGTTAAATTGTGCAAAAATCAGGTTGGTGTTAGTTGTATTTGTGGCCGCTATTGTGATTGGCGGCGGGAGTGCGAACGCAGATTTTACCTTCGGCGAACCCACTAATCTTGGCCGACCTGTCAACACTTCGTCTGGTGATGCTCCAGATTGCTTCTCATCTGATGGCCTGGAGATGTACTTCGACTCTGGTCGGCCCGGTGGGTATGGGAACTGGGACATATGGGTAGCCAGACGCCCAACGATAGACGATGACTGGGGCGAACCCATGAATCTGGGTCCAAAGGTCAACGGTCCACAGACTGATGGCTGTGCGAGCATATCTTTCGATGGGCTGGAACTGTACTTCAACTCTACTCGGCCTGGCGGATATGGTGATTGGGACATATGGATGACCACTCGCGAAACGAGAGACGCCGAGTGGGGTACCCCGGTAAATCTCGGACCCATGGTCAATAGTTCGTCTGGGGAGGGCCAGCCGTGGATCTCCAGTGATGACCTGGAGCTTTACTTCGGTTCTAATCGCCCTGGAGGGTATGGAAAGTACGACCTTTGGGTAACTACACGGGCAACGAAAGATGATCCATGGGGAGAACCGGTCAATCTTGGGGCTGTGGTCAATAGTTCGTTCTACGAGGGTTATTTTTGTACATCAGCCGACGGTCTGTCTCTACTTTTCTCCGAGCAGCTCGGGGGGCCATACCGGCCCGGAGGATTCGGCAATATAGACATGTGGGTAACAAGTCGGGCAAGTGTCAATGATCCATGGGGAACTCCTGTGAATCTCGGACCCATGGTCAACAGTTCAAGTCACGACTCTGGGCCACGAATCTCACCGGATGGTTCCATGCTATATTTCAGCTCTGAGCGACCTGGCGGATTCGGTGGAACATACGGCGATATATACCAGGCGCCAATTATACCAATCGTTGACCTCAACAGTGACGGGATTGTCGATTCTACAGACGTACGAATTATGGTTGACCACTGGGGCACCGACGAGCCCTTGTGTGATATTGGCCCGATGCCTTGGGGTGACGGCATCGTCGATGTCGAGGACCTGATCGTCCTCGCTGAGCATTTGTTTGAAGAAATTCCGCCAGTTGAACCTGTTGAGTAGATTGCATATTGGAAGCAGAGGACCACCTCAGAAAGAAACAAAACGCCCGGAATAACCACACACCATTACATTTGCCCAAAGGGCTGGCAGCTTAAGACCCTGTCAGCCCTTTTCTTTTACCTGATACCCTGCTGTCCTGATAACCTGCACTCTGATCCCCTGGTACCCTGATCATCTGATAAGCTACTCCAACCATTCCGACCAACCACCCCTCACCCCACCATATAAAGCCACTACCTACCCCACCATTAGTACCTGACCCTAATTTCCGATTTGCCCTGGAGTCTTATTACCAGATTTCCGTATTCGCCGTGAAATTCTGTCTCGGCGGATTTGAAAACAGGAGCCTCTGTCGATTCCTGAACAACTCCACCCGCCAGGACCTCACTCGGCTCCCGCTCAATCCCCGAAACCAGCACATAATACTGTTTATCACCCCAGCCATCCGCCACAAACGCAGACATCTTCTTATCTTCCCTAACATCACTTATCGCACAGGGAGCGTGAATGAACCAGCCGCTATTGGCCAGCTTCTTCACATCATATATTTTACCTTTACCGTAAAGCTCCGCTATATGAGCCTGTACCGTCCCCGGATTTATAGCAGGGCCGGCACCTATTTGCGCTTGCAAATCGAAGAAATCCGGCAGCAACCCCTGGCGTTCCTTGTCCGTCACAGGCCAGGACATCTGAAGGCCGGCGGTCGTAATTCCTTTGGCGATTTTCTCCCACGGCCCCTTCTTATCGCAAACACTCAGCATCTGCAAAGCCGAGCCGTAAACAAGCCCGCACCACTGCACAGGCCGTCCTAACCACAGCGGCGCCCGCCAGTTCGTTGCACCTAATACAGCGATCGATGAGTATGCTCCTACTTTGCCGGATGTCGACGGATACAAATAAACAAACGGTAAACCCGTCCATGCCCAGTATCGCGCCTGCTCAAGATATTTTTCCTCGTCTGAAATAATATAGCCGAGGGTATATGCCTTAACCATATGTGCCGAGGCCAATATGTCCGGCGTGTGCAGCGGCACCTCCCAGGTCTGTGCCCCCCGTGGTACCGTCTCGGCGTAAAGGGCAGTCTGTTTATCGAGCAGTTTAAGTGCTTCACTGATAAGCTCTTTATCCCCCGACAAAGCTGCACCTTCGAGAATCCTGACCATATCTCGGCCTGATAACCCATTAGCGTGTTTTGCAAAATGAGTTCTTGAATAGTCTGTTTTGCCCGGCTTGTAGAGTTTTACGCCGTCTTCGTCAAAGTTTCGAAGCAAGCCTAATGCTTCGCTGCATCTTCCCTGCACGAATTCAAAAGTACGCCCGAAAATAAAAGGTGCCGTTGGCAAGTGCGCGTGCCCGACACTGCTTGAGAAAGGTTGTCCTGATGGTATTTTCCTCAGCGCCTGATATTTTGCACCGTTAAGTCTTTCACAAAGTTTTTTATCCTTGGTATGGTTGCCCAGCCAGTCAATAAACATTGCGGCATCCGCCGCCGGAGCAGGCGGAAAATTATTGCCCCAAACCGCATGTCTGAAAAGACCATCGTGATTTATCTGCGAGTCCAGCCAGCCGTGGGCAAGCAGATTGATCGCAGCATCGAACCCGCCTTCGAATTCGGGCACAGCGGGCAATCCCTTCAACTCCACATAGTGCTTAATCGCAGGCACAACAGTATTTCCTTTGCCGCCGATTATCAACATAGAAACTTTTACCGGCTTGTTCGCTTTCAATTTAAAAGGAGTATGACCGCAAAATTCATTCTCGAAACGAAGCTCCCCCACCGCAGGTCCCGACAGTGCCATAACGTGCGCACCCGAATTGTAAATCCTGTCCGGCGAATCGAAAGCTGCCGCGACCATATCGGACGGCTCCCAGATTACACCGATATAAATACCATTATGCGCAATGGCCATAAGAGGAAAAGTTATCTTGACCGGCCCAGGAACCCGGCGGATATGTTCCGGCGTCTCTATATCCGCTTCACTGCTGCTTGGCTCACCACAAAGATATTCTACGCCTGCGAACAGACCCTGGTACTTCCTTTCGCCGAATGTGCCAAGACCCGTGAAAATCGTCAGCCACGGAATGTGGACAATGTCCCTGTCTTTATTTACTTTCAGCTCGGTTTCTACTACGAGTGTCCCTTCCTGTTTCACAGGCCCTACGATTTTTCGAATCTCCCACGTCGCCTCTCTGCTGTCTCTTATAACTGCCCGGCTTATAAATTCACCTCCCGGCTTACTCTCAAATGTAACTTTCGCATTTTTCAGATTGAGCCATTCGCCAGACTCTTCCAACACAACCCCTATCAATTCACTTTCGTATCCTGCGGCCATTTCCGCGCTTTCCACTTTAAAAACGAAGTTCCCCCATCTACTACCATAATGTTCAAATTCCAAACTTCCCGATTTTACCAACAGTCCTTTACTTCCGATTTTGATCGGTCTTTTAGGTCTCTCGAACGATGGAACAACTATTTCCCCAATCGCTTCTACCTTGATAAAGGCAACTGTAACTTCTCCCTCACCCGTACATGGGTCAAGGCGAAAGCGTGTCCCCTTCCCCAATTTTTCCCGGACAACAAGGCTGTAGTCATGCCATTTGCCATCATTTCGGGTGGTGAACCGAACGGAATGTCCGGCTCTAAACGCCCTGCCGTAAAACAGCTCCGCACCTGTATCCGCGTTTGATTCGCCTGTTAGTCGGAGACCCCTTCCAACAGGGGGAAGCGAGTGTATCCGCTTCATCCGTATTTTTACTCTAATCATTTTCTCGCCGGGCAAATCAACCGCAGGCCCTTCTATCCACGGGTCCTGTCCTATGGATTTAACGAGAAGCCCTTCCGGCGATGAAGTTAGCTTTTCCACCCTGCTGTTCCCTTTCCAGCCTTCTGGACCCTTAGTGAAGTCCCAATAAGCCACAGTATTTGCATAAGATGAAACCGGAACCAGAAAAATGAACGTAAGAACCAAAAATATTGGAAATAATCTCAATTTTTTTCCGGAGCTTACCGTAAATTCAAAGACAGACATAAAAACCTCCTTCCGATTTAGTTTAAGAGGATATCTTTTGGTAGTAATATTGATGTAACAATGTTTTTCTTTTACGTTTGAATATCCCGGTTCCGATTTGTCAGCCCGAAAATAAAGGCGACCACCATTAGAGCTGCTGTTCCTACTGCACCTACGATAATACCATCAAGATTACACTGCGCCCACTGCCACGAAGCTGGTAAGTTGCGGGCAAAAGTTCCCCAGGTGATAACGACGATACTTACCCCAATCGATACAAGACCCTGCCATAGACGAAGGCGAACTCGAATAAAAGCTAAAAGGAACAGGCCCAAAAGAGCACCACCAAATATTCCAGATATCTGCCACCAAATATCCAAAATACTTCTCGCTCGAATCATCAAAAGAGCGGCTCCGGTTCCAAGCAAGCCCCACACTATCGTTCCTAAACGCAGAAATAATACGCTGGCCCGCTCTCCGATATTTGGACTAAAATACCGCTTATGGAAGTCCAGCAGTAAAACAGTCGCCGAGCAGTTCAATGCCGAATCAACAGTGCTCATTGCAGCCGCTAAAATAGCAGCGATAATCAATCCTTTGAGACCTGCCGGAACCTGTGTCGCGATATAGTATGGGAATACCTCGTCACCCTTGACTATGCCCGCCTGTGCTAATTCGTCGCCCCGAGAGTAGAAGGCAAAGAGTGTTGTCCCGATATAAAGAAAAACAGCAGTCAGTGGAATATATATCAGCATAGCAATCCAGATTGAGCGTTTCGCTTCACGCTCCGTAGGAACAGAGCAGTATTTCTGCACGTAGTTCTGGTCGGCCAACAAACTCCGAAGAGCCTCTGTGATTCCGTAGATGAGCATCACCCATACCGTTCGGTCGAACAGATGCTTCTGGGAAGCCAGAGTAAATTTCAAGCTGCCGAAGCTAAATTTATTATTGTCAATAGCCGCTTGTATTAACGGTTCCGGCCCCGAAAAAACATGGATTGACAAACTAACGGCGCAAAACAGGATGCCCACAATCATAATCACTGATTGCATAACATCTGTCCAAATCACGGCCTCCATCCCACCAAGCAGTGTATAAATAATGGTAATCAGGCCGATAACTATAATCACAACAGCAATATTCCACGAAACAAACGTACTTAATAGCAAGCTGGCTAAGTAAAGAATTACCGCAACACGCCCTATCATATAAAGCACAAATGCAAGTGCTGCATATATTCGCCCCCAGGACCCGAGTCTTTCCTCCAGGAAGCTATAAACGCTAATCAGTTGTGTTTTTCGATAATAAGGCACGGCGTATTTGCAAACCAGCCAGGCCACAGGTAAAATGCAAAGCGAGAAAATGAAAGGATGCCAATTACTATCGAAGGCTTTGCCCGGCGTGGCGATATATGAAATGCTGCTCGTATAAGCGCTCATCACGGCCAAGCCGGCCGCCCACGCAGGAATAGAACGCCCGGCAACCATGAATTGTTCCGCCGTTCGACATTTACGTGTGTAATAAATCCCCATCCCAATTAGTACGCAACTATAGAGAAAAAGGATGCCGATATCAATTGTACTAAGATTTCCCTGCATAATTTTTTAATCCATCCATACTCATTCTATTTTTATGGTGTAATTCCAAGCTCTTTAACGTACCGCTGAATCACCTCATGCTCTGCTCGGCGAAAACGATGAAAAGGCTCGGCTAAGAAATCACTGCAAATACCGATACACGAAAGCGCACACTTAATACCTTTCAGAAAACTCGATTCATACCGTCCCACATTATAGATGGTGGTACTGAGATGCATTACCTTTTTGTGCAGAGACTCCACCTTCGGCAGGTCTTTTGAAAACGCTGCATTGTAAAGGTCCACATAAAGCTCTGGAATCAGGTTAGCCCCTCCACACACACATCCGTGCCCACCTAACAAAACCGCCTCAGCCAGCAGCTCTTCCTGACCTATAAGAAGTGAAAACTCCGCGTTCTCTTTGAGTAGGGACTGAAGCCGGCGAAAATAAATCATGTTTCCGGAGCTGTCCTTTATACCCACAATACCCGGAAATTCAGCAGCAGCCCGTATAGTCTCCGGCTCGAAAACCAGCTTGGTGTAGCTTGGCATATTGTACAGAAACACCGGCAGAGGCAATTCAGGCGTGAGATGCTTGAGGTATTCGAGAAGTTCCGATTGCCCCGCAGGAAAGTAATATGGCGGCGCCAGCACAACCGCCTGAGCACCGGCATCCTGGGCTTTGCGGGCAACGTTTACCGACTCCACAAAGGACGTGTCGGTTATTCCGACCAACACCGGTACGCGCCCCTTAACCTGCCTGCAGACGAGTTCAATAAGTTCATACCGTAGCCGGTAGCTAAGACTCGGCGCCTCACCCGTTGTCCCTAAGATAAAAAGACCGTGAACGCCGCCGGCAAGAATATGCTCTATCAGCCGCTCTAAGCCGGCTACATCAAGCGTATCCCTGTCCAGAAGCGGCGTAACCAGAGGCGGAATGATACCTCGCAGCGGTCTCGGCAATACATTCGTGTTCGATCTCATCTTTATTAGTTCTCCATTCTACTGCCGTTTCTAAAAATTGAGTGTAACATTCTATACTTACCGTCATTCCGACCGAAGCCCCCGTTCTTGCTTTCGTTAGAAAGCACCGGGCGAAGCGGAGGATTCTATTTTAACAGCTTCGCCGAGGGCGAATCAAAAAGTTAAACTGATTTATTGGAAACGGCACTACTATTAATTTGACTGCACAACTCGAGAAACGCCAGGACCCGTTCGTCCGGCGTGTCGGCCTCAATATCTGCAACAATAACATCACACGGGGCATATTCGCGCGCGACCCTTTTCAGCTCTGCTTGTATCGTCTCCAGCGATTTATTCACAAGGTCTGTGGGCTGGTACATCAGCGCACGCCGAGCATGAGTAAATGTTTTTCTCGCCTTGGCCAGGTCTGAATCCAGCCCCATGTCAATATAGCCCAGGTAAGGAACGCCGGCATAATCAGCAATGTATGGGTCGGCGTTCCAGGCACAGTTGTGGATGCCGATACAGCCAAAGGTCTCGGCAATCCGACAATCGAAAGGAAGGAGAATGTCACGGTACTGCTCTGGTGATACCATATTGACCAGGCAGTTGCTCACCGTGAAGAAATCAACCTTCACGCCGCTCTCTAATTGTCGCTCATAAAGCCGCTTCGCCGCCCCAGTCATTGTGGTACAGATGCAATCGAAGAGGTGGCGGCAGCACTGCGGCGAATCAATCATATCATAGAAAAGTTTCTCACCACGCAAGCGGTAGGCATTGTTGAGCACGCCCTGCCAGTTAATGAATCCTTCAACCCTGCCCTCACAAGAGGCTATCCAGTCCACCTGCGCCATAAGCTCCTGAAAGAAAGGATTTCCGTCAAGTTCAGGCGGTTCGAGATTCTCAACCTCATCATCGCTGAGGTAGCAATGTTCACAGTTCGGCCAGTTGTCCTCAGCATATATAATCGGAACCCCGTAAATTGCGGCCACACTGTTGCAGCCGTAGGTGCCGGTCAGCACATCCAGAGGTTTATCGGGACGGTCGATGCCACCGATTCTTGTCTCGGGAAATCGGCGTTTTAATTCACTACGCATAACCAGGAGCGTTTGACGCCGGTATGCCGGGTCGGTATGCCACCGCCGGCCGAAGTCAATCCCAATCGCGGTCCGGTACCAATTCGGCGTAAAGCCGATTTCCGGACGCAGAAACGGTTCATCACCCGTCGCCGGACGCCGAGTGGCGGGTGACGCAGACGCAATACAGCTTATCAACTGGCAAGTTTCAATGGACATTGCACCATACATTTTATCCCCTGATTACAACAATGAAACTAAAAACTCACAACCGGATTTAGTATAATCGCTTTTATGAGTTTGTCTCAAGAGATAAAAAGCAAAGCGCTTGAATTAGGCTTCGACCTGATCGGGATAACAGACGCCTCGCCGTTACACACTGAGCAGGTCGAAATGTTTACTGACTGGCTAAAGTCCGGCTATGCCGGGCAGATGAGCTACCTGCACAGAAATTTTGAAAAACGTACTCAGCCCGCCAGACTTTTGGCAAACGCGCAATCAATAATCTGTGTCGGCCTGAATTATAAACCACCCAAACATATCTTGTCGTACCAAGCGCAGCAAAGCACCCCTCCACAGTCATTCCGAGCGCAGCGAAGCGGAGCCGAGGAATCTATCAAAAAAAGCATCCTTTCGTCATTGCGAGTCCGCCATAGGCGGACGCGGCAATCTCATCTCTCACACTTCACTGCCTCAATGGGCAAAGTAGCAAACTACGCCCAATACGAAGATTATCATCCGTTCATAAAGAAACGATTGCGCAAGCTATCTGAATTTATTAGTTCTGTTGCCGGACGGGACCACAAATTCAAAATTTGTGTTGATTCAGCACCATTAGCCGAGCGAACATTGGCTGCAAGGGCCGGACTGGGTTTCATCGGAAAAAACCGCATGCTTATCAATCCCAAGCTCGGCCCCCAGATATTCCTGGGTGAAATCATAACGACTCTAAAACTTCCAACTGATGAACCAATTACAAACAATTGTTCAAACTGCGATAAGTGCATCAGCGCCTGTCCGACAGGCGCCTTGATGCCTGACGGCCAATTCAACGCTAATAAGTGCATAAACTATCTGACGATAGAATACAAAGGCCGGATACCTCCCGGCTTAGCTGAAAAAATTGCCGACCGACTCTTCGGCTGTGACGATTGTGTCCTTGCCTGTCCCTATCAAGAGGATGCGCCCGTATGCAAAAATAAACAGTTCAAACTCTATAATGACAGGGCAAAACTTGACTTGGTGCGGATTTTGAATTTAACACAGCAGGACTTCGACTCCGAGTTCGCCGATTCCACGATTAGACGCATAGACCTTGAACGATTAAAAAGGAACGCCAGAATCTGCCTTGACAATATAAACCGTCTGATATAGTTAACTTTCGCACTTTTTGGGTTCATCATGAAAAACTGTAAAAATAAAAATGGCCTGCCGATGAAATGGGTAATGACGAACCTATTTCATGGAGGCCAATATGAGCACTACTATTCTCACATCGGCATGGGATGCCATAATCTTGAACTTTTCGCCCGTTTTTACCCAGCCAACAGCTCACATCTTTATCAATCT
>Ga0315551_10000007_pt1 | contig 154327 bp, 137 predicted proteins | sample SalMarSW160290MG_FD_203678 | JGI IMG/M metagenome (GOLD analysis project Ga0315551, IMG submission 203678) | Salt marsh sediment microbial communities from the Plum Island Ecosystem LTER, Massachusetts, United States - Salt Marsh Sediment SW1602-90 ...
CAACTGGCTCACTTACCCTGGAGGTGGTATTCAGCCCCACATCCACAGGAAGCAAGACAGCTAACCTGAGGATCCCTTCAAACGACCCTGATGAAGATCCGCTCAACGTCTCCCTGCAGGGCACGGGGGTAGCAGCAGCGTGCAATAATGGAAGCGCAAATATTGCCTTTGTACCGAACCCGATTGGCCCCGGTGGCGGAACGCTGCCCACAACGAATTCAGCATTCGATGCGTTTGCCTTCACAAACGTGTCCTTCGCCTCTGTGAGTGCTGCCACGCTAGCAAGCTATGACACGGTAGTCCTCATAAGCTGTGACCCACTGAATGACTTAAACAGTTCACAGAGAACGGACCTCATCGATTGGATTTCCAACGGAGGAAAGCTGATAATATATGACTCCGAGTGTGTTGAGGATACCGGGAATCCCACAAATGACTTTACATGGCTACCATGTGGATTTGAAAGCTACGGTCCTGGCGGCTGGGGTGCCACTGCAGACTCCGACCCCTGGGTGACCCTGGAGATTGTAGAAGACAATACGCTGTCCAGTAGCGATTCAGGGAGCCCATACTTCATAGATACAGAAATGATAGCCCACGACACGGATGGAGCGGGTGACATGAATGTCTTTCTCACCCGAGAATCCTGCTGGTGCGGAGATATGCTTGGGACCAATGCTATAGATGAAGAAGGACAAGAAATGTCTCCCGGAACTACCGGTTACGTCCATGCCTATAGCCACTATGACCAGGGACTAATAATCTACAATGGGCTGGACATTGATTGGATGGGGTCAAGTACTGATCCAACCCTTGACACTGGGACCAGCTATCTGGCAAAAATCTGGTTATTGGAACTTGAACAGCCTTGGGGAGAGACCTGTGGATTGCCATGCGGAGCTCGCATACAACCATTAGAATGTGATTTTGAAGCTTCGCCAAGAACGGGCTTGGCTCCGCTAGATGTTCAATTCACTGACTTAACGACGGGCACGCCTGACACATGGGAATGGAATTGGGACTTCGGCGATGGTGCAACTTCAACCGAGCAAAACCCAACTCATACCTACACAGCGGCTGGCAAATATACCGTTAGCCTGGAAGTGACCACCAGCTGGGATGAGTCCTGTACTGAAACTAAGGTTGCGTACATAACTGTCCGAGAGCTCCCGACGGAGGAAGAGGAGCCACCAAATCTGGTAGCCGCCTATCTCCTCGTCTCGCCCGAGCAAGTTCAGCCCAACCAGCAGGTGGAGATTTCCATCAACATCGGCAACGATGGTGGGACTGCCGGGACTCGCAGCATTGCCCTGTACATCAACGGCCACCTGGAGGACAGCCAGACGGTAAGCGTTTCCCCGGGTTCTGCCAAGAATGTAGTCTTTACAGTGACCAGGACAGCGCCGGGAACTTACCAGGTGATGCTGGAAGGAAATGTAGGACAGTTTACCGTGCTGGGCACAGCAGGCGGGCATTGGGCCGGTCCGCTGGGCACAGGCGGTATAATTGCTATTGTGGTATTTGTTATCGCACTGGTGCTAGCTCTGGTCTTCGTGCTGAGAAGAGAATAGAGATACAGAGCGTTAATGAAAGACCGAAGCAGGGGCGGCTTCCAGCCGCCCCTGCTGTTATATGCGACCACCCCTCAACGGAGGCATGAAGGAATCACTTCCTTCACAATGGAAACTTAGTGCGATCCGTAGGGGCGGGGCTTGTCCCCGCAGAGGTTGGTTTTAGGAGAATGCAAGACCTTCCGCTGAATACCCTGCCCGAAGGGCTGGCTCTGGCCCGTAGAGAACAGTTGGACTATGCCCGCCTTTCTCCAGATAATTGTCGCGACGAGGTAACCAAAGGAGATATTGCCTGCATGAGTATTAATTGATAGAATTAATTTCACCGGGTGGGCCCATGGCTATGGTGAAGTGCGGGTCGTAGATGCCGGCAATTGACAGCCAAATGGAGGGTTCGATGTAAGGAGGCTTACATGAAGAAGCTGGGGATTATCTTTACACTATGCCTTGTCCTAACCTTTCTGATTTTAGGAGCTACAGTCGCAGGAAGTGCCAGGGCAGATGACCGCGTCCTCGGGAAAGACAACGCTGGCAGTATGACCTTCACCCTCTACACCAGCGAATATGCCATAACCCAGGATAAGCAAGGCCTGGACGTTGTGCAAATGGAAGGCTTTTCTTCAACTACTTCTCCCGGCGACCCGATGCTCTTTCACAAAGTCTATAATATTGCCGTTCCGCCCGATATTGTCTGGTCAAGCTTGAAATTGAACATAGTCTCGGCCGAAACCCGCATGCTTGAGGGGTCATATGATATCAGGCCAGCACCGCCTATCCTCCCTGGGACTAATGACACAGTGGTGGAGGAAGCTGTACAAAAGAAAGAGACCATAAACGACAGGAACATGGAGGTGTATGGAACCGATGCCGACTTTCCTGAAAGCTATTTGGAATTGCTACCCTACTCTCAGATGAGGAAGTGGAAGTATACCAGGGTGGACTTTACCCCCTTCCAGTATAACCCGGTATCCCGGAAGCTAACTCTGATAGAGAGCGTGACCATAGAGATAACCTATGAGCAATCTGGAATCAAGCCGCAAGCAAAGCTCATGAACGATACGGTGATGGACGATGTTGCTGCTCAAGTCTTCTTCAACTACCAGCAGGTCAAGAGTATGTACAGGCCAGGAGCAATAGTGGATGCCTCGTCTGTTACTTACGACTACGTAATCATCACCACCAATGCCATAGAGGCTAACAGCACCAAGCTTGCTTCTTTCATATCCCACAAGGAAAGCCAGGGACACAGCGTGCTGGTTATCACTGAGGACGAGTTCGGCGGCCTGGCCGGGCAGGCACCCAACCACAAAGCAGAGAAGATAAGGAAATGGCTGATAGACAACTATGCAGCTATGGGAATCGAATATGTATTACTGATTGGAGACCCTCACCCGTACGAGAGTGGGGAAGGCGATATCCCCATGAAGATGTGCCACCCAGAGATGAACCAAACCGAATATCCTGAGTGTGAACAAACGCCGACGGACTACTTCTATGCCGACCTTACCGGCAACTGGGACCATGATGGCGATGGATATTACGGAGAATGGACTGATGACTATCCTGTTTCCGGGGGCGTGGATTTTGCCCCAGAGGTCTACGTGGGCAGGATACCGGTATATGGCGCTGACTACAGCACTCTGGATAGTATATTGCAGAAGATAATTGACTATGAGACAGAGGCGAGCATCGACTGGCGGAAAAGCGCTCTGCTGCCCATGGGCTTTCAAGGTGAATATGGAGGTGAAAAGTACGATGGTGCTCCACTGGCCGAGCAAATGAGAGATGATTACCTGAATGCCGCTGGCTTCTCTTCATGGCGGATGTACCAGCAGGGCAATGACGCCTGCGGATTAGATTCCACTTATACCAGTGACGAGGAGCTGAGGGGCGGCACGGTAGTAAGAGACCGCTGGGCAGCCAGCGACTACGGAATTGCTTGCTGGTGGGGCCACGGCAGCCAGACCAGCACTTGGGTGGGCTACGATGGATGCTGGGATGATATATTATTCCAAAGCTCTTATTGCTCCTCACTGGACGATGACCACCCCTCCTTCACGTATCAATGTTCCTGCACGAATGGATATCCTGAACATAGTGACAACCTGCAATACGCCATCCTGAAACAAGGCGGCATCGGCACGGTGTCAGCAACCAGGGTTTCTTGGTTTAATTATGGTGTCGGATATGGTGAGTTCGATGGCAGCCCCACCAACTCGGGTATTGGCTATGAGTACGTAAGCAGATTGGTATCAGACAACCCGGCAGGACAGGCCTTATACTCCACAAAACAGAGCATGACCCCCGACGACCAGTGCTGGCTAATGAACTGGTACGACTTCAACCTCTATGGCGACCCCACAACAAGCCTGGCGTCACAGGGCGGTGAACCCGACATCACCGTTTCCCCCACCAGCTTCGAGGTGACCTTGCCTCCAGACACAACCCAGGACTACACCTTGACTATAGGCAATGACGGCGATGGCGAGCTTGCCTACACCATAAGCGATAGGACAACAGGCGGGGGCGGCCCGGGAGGATCTGAGAGCCTGCTTTTAGAGCCAGCCAGCATGATGCTGGAAGTCCCACTAGAAAGCAGCCCGGTTGAGCCAGAGAATAGCGGAGAGGCTCAGGCTGCCTGGCAGAACATAATGACCGAGGACTTCGAGGGCGCATTCCCAACTGGATTATGGGCGGCCTTTGATAATGACGGAGCTACAAATGGTGAGTATTACTGGGATGACGATGACTATAAACCACACGGGGGCTCCTGGAGTGCGTGGTGTGCTAACGGAGGAGTTGACGGTCTTGACCCAGAGTTTTACTATTATCCCAATAACATGAAATCCTGGATGGTCTACGGACCCTTTGACCTTAGCGATGCCACAGATGCTGAGCTAAACTTCTATTGTTGGCTCCAATCACAGACAACCCACGACTATTTATGGTGGGCGGCGTCCACCAATGGTAGCAATTTCTACGGCTGGGGCACCAGCGGAGACAGTGGGGGATGGGTAAGCCAGTCTTTCGACTTGACGACCGCTCCCACCCTGGGAAACCTTTGCGGCGAAGCTGAAGTATGGATAGCCTTCGTATTCACAAGCGACCACAGTATTTTTGATGAGGGTGCCTTCATAGACGATATCGAGTTGCGCAAATATGTAGGTTCTGCTAACACCCCACCAAACACTCCTTCCAACCCCTCGCCGACAAACCATGCCACTGATGTTTCCGTTAATGCTGACTTGAACTGGACAGGGGGTGACCCTGATGTGGAGGATACAGTGACCTATGATGTTTACTTAGACACCACGGGGGCAACCACTTTGGTTTTCAACAACCAGTCAGGAACTACTTACGACCCAGGAACCCTGAGCCATAACACTACATACTACTGGAAGATAGTTGCCACAGATAACCATACGGCATCGACAACCGGTCCCGTTTGGGATTTCACTACAGCAGCTGAGGACTGCCCCTGGCTCAGTGAAAACCTCACATCTGGCACCATTGGACCGGCTGCTTCACACAATATAACCGTTAGTATAAATACCACGGGCCTTGGCAGTAATTACACTGCCGAGATAGTTATTGCCAGCAACGACCCCGATGAGAACCCCATTACAGTGCCGGTAACCCTGCATGTGCGTCCGGAGCTGCCCGACCTGGTGGTGTCAAAGTCGATTGAGTTCTCGGGCGGCAACTTCACCGTTAGCTACAACGTAACCAACATTGGAAATGCCACGGCAAATGCCAGCACCACCTGCAAGTACCTCAATGGCACTCTTGAGGAAAGCCAGCCCTGCCCGGCATTGGGCCCGGGCGAGAGCTATAACAGCACATTTGACCCCGAGCCCTGCCCCTGCGGCGAAAGCCTCAATGTCACCGTCTGCGCTGACAACGATGATGTCGTTGCTGAGAGCAACGAGACCAACAACTGCGAGATAAACATAGTTGACTGCCCAGCCATGCCAGACCTGGTAATCACCGAAAAATCGGAGGAATGGGTTGATCCCGAAGCAAAGACCTATAACATAACCTACACCGTATCTAACCAGGGGTGCGTCGCGGCGGCTGCTAGCAACACCACCATCACCATTAACGGCACTGATGTCCTGGAAGACCCTGCGCCGGCGCTGGCCGCGGGTGCCAACTACAGCAACACCATAGGCCCGTTTACCATGTCGGGCAACAGCGCCAACATCACGGTCTGTGCCGACAATGGTGATGTGGTCGCCGAGAGCAACGAGACCAACAACTGTCAGACAAACGCCATTGGGCTTATGGAGGGTGACGCCACCCTTAATGGCTGCGTCTCCATCGCCGACGCCATGTTCATCGCCCAATATATCTTTGGGCTTAGAACCCTTAGTCCTGACCAGCTCGAATGCGCTGACGCCAACGACAATGGCAGCGTGACCATGGCAGACGCTATGCATGTTGCCCAGTGGGTATTTGACCCTGATGGGTCGCTCGGTGTCCTGACTAAGCCCTTATGGCAGTCGCCCGCTGATGATGATATGCTAGAGCCGGTGCCATGCTGAGAAACTATGTAGCCAGGAGAGCCTTTCTGGCTAGTATGATATTATATTACTTTTACTTACAAAACAGGCATGAATTTCTCTTACCTGGCTGGATGCACGACCCCAATCTCCTCTTCCCTGGCCGGAAATGAAATTTATACAAGATTATGGGCAATACTAGAAGGAGGAAAAAATGACATTGACCAGAGATAAATCATTGCGAAGGAGAATCAAGATACGCGCTGGGCTATCGGCGGTGCTGGCGTTGCTCCTTGTGGCCTGTCCCCTGGTGGTGCTGGCCGCCGACACCGCAGTATCAATCCCGGATGCCAGCGCCGAGCAGGGTACAGAGGTGACGGTCCCCATCACTATAACCGACATCACCAATCTGGGGGCAATAGACATCCGACTGCACTACGACAACAGTGTAGTCGAGGTCAGCAACGTGGCTGACGGAGACCTTGGCACTATAACCTATGCCATTGACAATCCCAATGGGGTTACCCTGATGAACTGGTTCTCGGCCACGGGGGAGACTGGCGACTTCACCTTCGCCAATGTTACCCTGCGAGCCGTGGGGGCTGGCGGCGCCGCCAGTTCTCTAGAACTCGAGGTCGAGGATATGGTAAATATAGCTGGAGACCCTATCTCCCACAGCGTGGACGAAGGCATATTTACAGCAGGGGTGACCGGGCAATATACACTAACCATTTCCAGCGCAGCCGGTGGCTCGGTGACCACCCCTGGTGAGGGAACTTTCAGCTATAGTGCTGCCGAGACTGTGGACCTGGTGGCTGAAGCTGGCGCTGGCTACCGGTTCGACGGCTGGACTGGCGATGTGGACACGGTGGCTGATGTTAATAAGGCCAGTACGACGATAACCATAGATACCGACAAAACGATCGCTGCTGCGTTCACTGAGATCCCAACCTCCGGTGGATTGAGCACAGCCTGGATAATTGCCATCATCGCCATCATCGTGGTGGCCATCGTGGTGGCCTTTGTCGCCAGGGCGCGAAGAAGGCAGGGCTAGGGCTGTGCAAAGCCAATGCCCGCCAAGACAGCGACAGAACCGCGGCTCGCAAAGGCGGGAGGAGAAGATACCTCGCTATATCAGGTATATTGACAAAATAAATTTCGCTGCTATAATAAGCCCAAATTATTCGGTGAATTACTAATTACCTATTGACAAAATAGAGCAATAGTTTTAAATTAGAAGGTAGGGTAGTAGGCCTGAGCCTAGTATTATGGCTTTTGGCGAGAAGTTTAGGTTTGTTTGAACGTTAATAATTGAATATTGTTAATATCATCTGACGATATCCACCTGTTATTCTGAGCCCCTACCTGTCGGGGCGAAGAATCGCAGAGATTCTTCGTAGTCCCGATGTACCAGGGCTCCTTAGAATGACAATGTTGAATAAAATGGAAAGGAGGTGATGTTTATGGCAAAGTCCCGGAGCGAATCCTCGCCGCTTCCCCTCTTAAGGTAGGACCTATTAAATCTCCCCCTGTAAGACTAAGAGGGGCAAGGCCTGCCCGCCGAACAAATTCTTTGGCAGGCGGGGGAGTTATGAAGCTGACCCATGGATTCGCCGAGGGGAAGAGAACAATGCCTGGCCCGGGCATAAAGCCTTACCGGATTTCTTCGCCCTTGAAAGGAGAGGATTAAGGTGAGGGTTGAAAGGGCAGCCTGATAATGAGGCAGGCTTAAAATTTGGGTTTACTGAAGAAAAAATGTTTCCAATAACTCGAGCCTGGAGTGGTCGACCCCGGGCGAGAGTGAAGATAAGTTGGATACCTATAAAGGAGGAAATATAATGACTAAAACAAGAGCATGGCCAGTGCGGGTGATGTATATGCTCATCGCTGCGGCACTGGTCATCAGTTTGATAATCGTAGCAGCGCCCGCCCAGAAGGTAGCTGCTGACCCCGGTCTCAGCGAGTGGGACAGGGTCCCTACCCCGGCCATGATGGACGACTGGGTCCTGGCGCCGAACTTTATGATCACAGGCTTCGACGCGGGCGCGGGTGCCAGCTATGTCATTGGCCTAGGCTACGAAGACAATGACCTGACAGAAGGCCTCAAATATCAACTACTGAAGTCCACCGACGGTGCTGCCACCTGGAAGAGCATCACCAGTGGGCTGGTAGACGAGGTTGTCGAGCAGGACCTTGGCGATGACATTGACGACATTACGCTGGTGAGTGTCGCCTGCGACCGTGCCGACCCAAGCTTCCTGGCTGTGGCCCTTGTGGTAACCATGGGTACACCGAGTACCGCGGATGACGAGTTGCACGTCTTCATCTCCAATGACGGCGGCACGACCTTCCGGGACACGGGCGAAGTTCACTCCACTCTCACTGCAGGCACCGTCCTCAAGTTCGTGGTCTCTGCGGAACTGGACGGCATGCGCAACATCGCTATCGGCGGCACCAACTCTGCCGGGGATACTGCCCTGCTTTTCCGCTGCCTGGCTATTGGAGATGTAGGGACCGGCTGGGAGAGTGCTAAATATGATGGCTGGGATGACGATGGTGACTTCACTTCGAAAGCCGTTGTCTACATAAGTTTCGCGCCCAGTTGGGCCACGGACAATACCGTCCTGGTCCTTACTGTTCCCAGTACCGGTGACAATGTGCACCTCCAGTCCGGCACTTGGGGAACGATCGAAGCCTGGAACGAAGAGGCAGGCTTTGCGGAGGCCGTAGCCATACTTACTGTTACTGCGGTTGTACCCGTCTACCCAGGGGTAGCGGGCATAAACACGCCCCTGGACTACTCCGGCCAGGACGCCGGACAGAGATACGTCTGGGTGAACGTGAACTACTTTGATGGTAGTAGTACGGAAGTAGGCGAGATATTCCGGGTGAAAAACAAGTCCGTTGTATCCGTCGATCAGCAGATTGAGGGCATGCCCTGGCTGACCAATGTGTCCTACTTTGGGTACATAAGCGAGGGTAAGGCTATTGCCAGCCTGTCTGGCAATGGAACTGGAGCGCCTACAGTGTGCTGCACGGGCGTCGACGTTTATCGCAATGACTCCATCACCGACATGAATATCTGCTGCCTGCCCTGGGACGCGGCGTGCAAGCCGCCGACCGGGAGAGGGCCCGCAGTGGTGGTATTCTACGCAGGTCCCGACATGGCTTATGCCGTTACCCTACTCGGCGGCGAGTGTCAAGAGAGCGCCTGGTCGGTAAGCTTCGACGACGGAGATACCTGGAACCAGCTCAGCCTGGTCAATACCTGGATTGATTACCTGTCGGATGTCGCCGTATCGCCCGACTGCAACAAGACCATGCTGGTCAGTGTTAATTTAGAGTGTGGTTGCGCGTGCGACAGCGTCTGGCTCCATGCTGACACCCTTCCCGAAGCTGAGTTATACAGCGGCCAGTGGCTGAGGACCTGGTGCGGCAACCTGACGGGCGTTAACTCAGGAGACTATCCGTACTATGCGGAGCGTGGCCTGCTCAGACTGGCTCCCGAGGAAACAACCGGCGACACCGTGTATCTCGTTGACCGCATGAGCAGCACCATATACTGGAATGAGCTGGAAACCCTGGCTTGCTGGAAAAAGAGAAGCTCCACTTCCATAATAAGCAGCATCGTTGACCTGGCAGTGAAAGATGAGAGCACCATCTACGCTCTGAGCGCAGGTGGCGCCGTTGCTGTGTCCGATGACCACGGCGCTGCTCCTAGCTGGGAAGAGGCGGTAGACAGTGAAGTGACTAAGGGCTGGACCATAGCCGTTCATGGCGATGACGTACTTGTCGGCGGCCAGAATGGAGATGTTTCTCACTCCGCCGATGGCGGCGAGACCTTCACCGAGCTGGAGGATGTCGATACCTCAGGCTTAGTCACGGTGGCCTTTGACAGCTACTTCGACACCAATGACACGGTCTATGCTGCCATATTCAAGACTGGTTTGACGGGCGGCGGCGTCTACCGCTGGGTCATCGGCGAGAGCACCGCGTGGAGAGACCTCAAGGCTGAGCCAAATACCTACGACGCGACCGGTAGTGGACTCACCACAGACTCCAATACGCTTGCCTTTACCGGCCTGGTTCTGGACAACGCTGACGGCAACCCCATGAGCGGTGCCGACACCGGCGGCGTTCTCTATGCTAGCTATGTCACCATCATAGATAGCACGTACTACACCGGTGTGGCTCGCAATCTCAGGCCTGCTGCCGAACTATGCTGCGAGGAAGCTGACTGGGATTACCTGATTACGTCCAAGTATGCCGACTTTTACGATGCATTGTTCTTCATGATGCCGAAGGCACTGAAGATTTGTGGCTGCCTGACTCCAGACAGCAACAGCAAGCTCTTTGCCATTGGCGATGATATAGATTATTGGTACGACATGAGCGAGGCCGAATACGGCACAGTCTGGACCTTCGAGGACTGCTATGCCAAGGCAGCTCCGGAGCTCACATCTCCTGCCGACGGCGCAACCATTGATGCTGACCCCTGCACGTGTATCAACCTCGAGGTTATCCTCAGGTGGGATCGCCAGTGCGATGCCTGCTCCTATGACATCCAGGTCGCATTGGATGAAGATTTCACCGAAGTAGTATACGACATAGAGGATACTACAGTGCCCAAGGCAAAGGACCCCAGCTACGTCATCGACCGGGGAGGCCTTAACTGCGACAATGTTTACTACTGGCGGATCAGGTCTGCCGATGCCGAGACCGGTCAGATAATCCACAGCTGGTGGTCGGATCCGCGGATTTTCACGGTTGCCCCTGGTCCGGGTACCGGCGTTATATTGACGGCTCCGGATAACGGTGTCACCAACGTGCCCATAAAAAATATCGCCTTTACCTGGGAAATTATAGCGTCTGCCGACAACTTCAAGTGGGTGCTGTCCGAGAACGCCGACCTGTCCGCTCCTGTGGAAAGCAAGACCGGGCTGACGACCACAGCCTACACCTGCACCGTCACGCTCGACTACGACACCACCTATTACTGGCAGGTGACTGCTTACAAGAATGGCGCTGAAATAAGCGAGAGCAGCATTAGCACATTCACCACCAGGCCTGAGGAAGGAGAGCCATATGTACCATCAGAACCGACAACTCCGGCCTGGGTGTGGGTGGTTATCGCCATCGGCGCTGTCCTGGTGATTGTAGTAATAGTGCTCATCTTCAGGACACGGCGGGTATAAGCAAACCCCACCTGACCCTCTCTTAAGGGAGAGATAAAGGTGATTCCAGGAGGGGCGGCCACAAGCCGCCCCTCCCTCTTTCTCCCAACAATTACCACTCCTTCGAATAGCTAAGAAATCCTAAATCCCAAGCACCAAACTCCGAAATTAGTAGTCAGTAGTCAGTAGTCAGAATTCAGCATTCAGAAGATTCCCCTACTGGCTACTGGATTCTGTATACTTGTTACTACCACTATTTTTTGCATTTTGCCAGGATTTGTTTAGAGCTTAGAAATTAGAATTTGGAATTTAGCCATGGGGATTGCCACGTCCCGATAAATCGAGACTCGCAATGACACATAATATAAAGAAAACCAGACTTGACACTTTTTTTACCTGAGCGGCATTTTCGTCTATAATAATAAGAGATGAGTCAACTGCAATTGCTATTTCGACTGTTGACCGTTCTTGCCGTCTGCCTGATAGCCATGGCCTTGCCGGCTACGCCCGCACAAGGCCAGTGTGGGGGCCCCGCAATCGACCTTTCCCCCGGCTCCGGAGACCCCGGAACGGAGGTTGCAGTCTATGGCCAGCGCTTTGATGCCGCCAGATATATTGACCTTTATTATGACGGGACGATAGTAGCCACAGGCAGGACCGACATCAGGGGAACTTTCACCATCATCTTCACCGTTCCTGAATGTTACATGGGAGCCCACAAGGTACTCGCTGACGCAGGCACTGACCAAGCAGAGGCTCACTTCACCGCCAGGCCGGGGTTAATAGTAACCCCTGAAAAAGGCCCTGTAGGCACCACGGTTAACGTGACAGGACAGGGATTTGCCAGGAATGAAAGGGGCATTGAGCTGAGGTATTACACGAACCACAGCTATACAACGATAGAAGCCAATATCAGGGCGAATACCAGAGGCACTTGGGAGACGACTTTCCAGATTCCCGAATCCAGCAAGGGAGAACACAAGATAGACGCCGAGTCTGCTGGGAGCACGCTTTACCCGGTCGAGTATGCCATCTTCGAAGTAACCCCGGACATAAACATAGACAAATCATCAACCATTGTGGGCGATACCGTAACGATAACAGCCAGCAGATTTGCTGGTCATGAGAGGGGAATCAGGATATTGTTCGCTGGCCAGGAAGTGGTCACAGACATCACGGCCGACTCCAAAGGTGAATGGGAGGCAAGCTTCGAGGTGCCCGAGATGCCCAAAGGCGAGTATAGCATCACCGTCGAGGGAGAGCAGACCAAGAAAGCAGACATCGGCGAACTCAGCTTCGAGATAGAGCCTGGCATCGTGTTGTCCTCCGCCGAAGGACATGTGGGCATGGACCTGACTATCACTGGCCGCGGATTCGATGCCGGCGAAGATACGAACATCATGTACGAGGATAGCCAGGTGACAACAGCTACGACCAACGATCAAGGCAGCTTCGAGGCAAGTTTCCCTGTGCCCGAAAGCAAACATGGCGAGCGACTGGTGACGGCTGTGGTTATCGGGGAGACCAACTCCACCGCTGACCTGGTGAACAGTGTCACCGCCATCTTCACCATCGAATCAATGGCGCCGGAGACACCGGAACTCATTTCACCGCCCGACGAGGCCAAGGTGGGGCTCACAGGCAGGGTGACACCGACATTTGACTGGTCGGAGGTATCCGATGACAGTGGAGTGTACTACCATCTGCAAATAGCGACCAGCGACGAAGTCACCGCCAACGGAGAATTCGTTGAGCCCGTGATTTCGATTACAGATTTGACCGAAACAAGCTACACCATAGAGGAAGTAGACGCGCTGCCTTATGGCACTTACTACTGGAGTGTGCAAGCCGTGGACGGCGCGGAAAACGAGAGCATCTGGAGCGCAGCGTATTCCCTCCGAGTTGGACGCTTGCCTAGGGGGGGGCTCATTGCCGTCATAGCCGTGGCAGTGGTGCTGTTCATCGTCCTAATCCGCTTTCTTGTAAGGAGAAGAATATATTACTACTAAAAGAGCGTCCAAGCTCCCCTCTTAAGGTAAGAGAGGCCACGCCTGCCCGCCGAACGAATTCTTTGGCAGGCGGGGGAGTTATGAATGAACTCACCTGCTCAAATCCATGAGATTCTTCGTCCCGACAAGCTGGGGCTCAGAATGACAAATAATGGCAAACAAGGAATGGGTAGGAGAGGTGTTGGCTGGCTACTGACTACTGACTACTAAACACCTATTTTAGATATTAGGATTTCTGATTTGGCCCTACGTAGAGCAGCATTTTATATGCCGCCTCTCTTTTCACAGCTGTGGGTGCTGCAATTTACTTTCGGGAGCGTTTTCTTTTATAATAGCGGCATGTTCTTGAAATTCTTATATATTGTGTTCCTTATTATCTTTTTTTATCTTAATGTCGCATTCACTGCTGTTGTGTCATTTTTGAAGGTTACTTTCTTTGGCTTGTGATATTTGAAGAGAGAAGCGAGCCGAAGGCTGCGACGGGACTGCCAGGGTTTGCTAGCAGTGATATATTCCAACTTCTGCCCTTCGTGAACTCCTCCAGACTACTGCACCAAACAAAAAGCTAAGAGGCTATCGCCTATGCCCAAGAAATCATTTCCTTATTGTGAAGATAAGTCGCTTCGATAAGGAAAACTTTGATTCCCCTCATCAAAGCTCTAATGACCAAAACACGAGGGTTTTTAATTTAGGACATTGAAATTTCGAATTTGTTTAGAGATTAGAAATTAGGATTTAGGATTTAGCTGTGGGGATTGCCACGCCCCGATAAATCGGGACTCGCAATGACAACCCATTGGAGATTTTTCCAGCAAATCTGCCTCAAAAGTGTCAAGGCACTTACTTTTTAGCGGCATTTTCGGTTATAATAGCAAGAGATTAATCAAATGCGATTACTATCTCGACTGCTGGTAATTATCGTCATCTCCCTTGTAGCCATCGCCCAAATGGCCGTGCCGGCGCAAGCCGAGGAAGAACCTTACATCACGCTTTCCCCCAGCCGGGGAGTCCCGGCAACAGAGATTACCATCCGCGGCTATCATTTTCTGACTAATGAGTGGGTTGATATCTATTATTATCTGGACACCACTGACAGAATCCGCGTGGCCGAAGTCAAGGCCACTAGCGCGGCAGTAAGTTTCACGGCCACCTTCGAAATTCCCGAAAGCTGCAAGGGACGCTATAACGTACTCGCCGCCGGGGATAAGGGCAACTCTGCCTACGCTACGTTTACCGTCAAGCCGGGGTTGACGGTAAGCCCTGAAGAAGGACCTGTGGGCACCAATGTTACCGTGGCAGGCAAGGGATTTGACAAGAACGAAGCGGATATCGAGCTGTATTTTAGCGATGAACTGGTAGCAGAGGATATCGAAGCCGATGCCAACGGTAATTGGAATACGAGTTTCCAGATTCCTTCTTCCAGCAAGGGAAACCATGAAATAGACGCCCAGGGTGACGATAGCCACCTTTATGAGGTTGAGGATGCCATCTTCGAAGTAACGCCGGGGATAAGCATAGATAAATCATCAGGCATGGTGGGCGATAACGTAACGGTGACGGGCACCGGATTTGTGGACGACGAGAGGGACATCGCCATATTCTTTGATGAAGAGGAAGTGGTCACGGAAATCAGGGCCGACGAGAGAGGTTACTGGGAGGAAAGCTTCGAGGTGCCCGAGATGACCACAGGTACATACAGCGTCACCGCCGAGGGAGAGTGGACTAAAGAAAGGGATATCGACGCGCTCAGCTTCGAGATAGAGACTGGCATCCTGTTGTCCCCCCACCAAGGACATGTGGGCATGAACCTGACCGTCACTGGCCGCGGATTTGCCACCGATGAAGATGTGAGCATCACATACGAGGATGAGGAGCTAGCGACAACTACAACCGACGACAAAGGCAGCTTCGAGGTGAGCTTTTCCGTGCCTGAGAGCCCACATGGCGAGCGCCAGGTGACAGCCACAGATGCTGACCAGAACATGGCCACGGCTAACTTCACCATGGAATCAACCCCCCCACCCATACCAGAACTCATTTCACCAGCCGACGGAGGCAGGGTGGGATTCGTGGGCAAGGTGACGCCGACCTTCGTATGGGAAGAGGTAGAGGACCCCAGTGGAGTTTACTATAGCCTGCAAATATCAACCAGTGACAATGTCACAGGCACGGGAGAATTCGCTGACCCCCTGGTCTCGAAAAATGTCTCAGTCGGACCTAACTATACCCTGGAGAAGACAGAGGCCCTGCCTTATGGCACCTACTACTGGATTGTGCAAGCCGTAGATAGAGCAGAGAACGCAGGCAACTGGACCGCGGTCTATTCCTTCCGAGCCGGGCTATTGCCTTTAGGGGCATTCATTGCTATCATAATCTCAATAGTGGTGCTCATCGGCGCCGCGGTTTACTTTTTCATAATAAGGAAAAGAACATATTACTAAAGGAACGTCATCGACACATGAAGAAAATCCTGAGCACTTAAGCACTAAGGAGGAATAAAGGTAAAGCAAGAAGGAGGGAAAAATGAAGTTAACAGTTATTGGGCTGGGACAGTGTGGCTGCCGGATTGCTGACCACTTTGCCAGGCTAAATTTCAAGGCGCGTGCTCAGCGCAAGGCAACCATAGCCCCCACTATCATTGCCGTGAATACAGACCAGGCAGACCTGACCGGGCTAAGGTTTATCAGAGACGACTACACGCACCGGGTACTCCTGGGGTTGCGCCAAACCCTGGGACACGGGGTAGGTAAGATAAACGAGCTGGGAGCTCAATTGGCCAAGGAGGATGGTGATAAGGTACTGGATGCCGTGAAAGCTACCCCACAGTTTTACGAGACACATGCCTTTCTTCTCATTGCTGGCACTGCCGGCGGCACGGGGTCGGGAGCACTGCCTATAATAGCCAGGGCAGTTAAGGATAGGTATCTCAGCAAGCCAGTTTATGCCCTGGCAATCTTGCCTTTTGAGCATGAGCAGACTACAGAGTCCAGAGCCGTATTCAACACCGCTACTTGCCTGAAATCCACTTATGATACAGTGGATGCCGTCTTTCTCGCTGATAACCAGAGGTATGTGAGAAAAGATGCCAGCCTCATCAGTAATATGGATAGAATAAACAGGATGATCGCCGAGCCCTTCTATGATTTGATGTGTGCTGGTGAGGTAACTAAGGCCAAATACGTAGGTTCGCGGACGATAGATGCCGGGGACATAATCGCCAGCCTGGAGGGATGGACCACTATTGGCCTGGGGAGAACTGAGCTTCCTTCATTCCGTTTCCCCTGGGAGATAAGGAAGAAAGGTTTTCGTGAGAAAGCTCTGGAAAGCTTCAGAGGGACGCAAGCCTTAGACGCCACTATCTCCGACCTTTCCATCACTTGTGACCCTCAGGATGCCAGCAAAGCTATATATATCATATCTGGTCCGGAAAGAGAGCTAAATATGGACATGGTCAAGAGCGTTAGCGATTACATCAAGGAGCTGGCATCCAACGCCCTGATTCGAGGCGGCGATTTTCCCGGAGAAAAACACTTTGTCGACGTTACCTTGATATTGTCCCAGTTATCCTTTGTGCCCAGGATAAAAGACTTCTACGAGCAAGCCACGCAGTATGCCAAAGAGTATAAGGGACAGCTAGAGCAAACTAAGAAGCGGATTGAATCCCTGGCTGAGTTAAGCAAAGACTTGCCTAGCTTGGAATGAAGTCGGGGCACAAGCCCCTACCATCGTTCCCTCTCCCTCGACGGGAGAGGGTGTGGGTGATGGTGAACAAAGCGAGGGCAGCATTTCATATGCCGCCTCTTTCTTCAATTGTGAAGGAAAGGATTCCTTCACGCCTCGAAAAAAATTAAAATGCAAAATCCAAAAATACTTATACCTTTGCTTGCACCCTTGTTCAATTAAATCGGGGCATTTTTTATTTACCGTTGCTCTGTCATTTCGCATTTTTATTTTTACTTTTGCATTTCAGAACCTGCCTAGCTTTCCCTGAGCCAACCTTTTGCTTCCCTGGGGCTAAGACCTCTAGCAGCCTGAACCACCAGAGCCAGACTCACGAGAAAATCATCATGTCCCTCCTGAGGGTTAACGTAAAAATTCATCGTTTGGTTCGGGCGATATTGCGCCCTAGCTCTTTCCAACTCAAAGAGGGTCTCTTTATACTCTCGGGAGCCATCCTGCTTATAGAGTTTAAGCCTCCCGGAATTGACAAGGGACAATAGCTCAAAGCCCATGTCGGATTTGCTCCTTGAGGTAATGACGAATGGGATGACCCTGCTTCCCAGTTCCTTTCTGAGAAAGCCAGCTACAGGCTGACCAATGCCGGTGGCGTCCACCACTATCCTGTGGCAGTTCCAGACATTCCTAAGGATATCCGTCATCTGGGTATAAAGCTGGCTGTGTGGCGTTCCCGTCCACTGGTATTGTTCTACAACTTTCAAAAGTGGCTGCGCTGGGTTAGTGACATCCACCTCGGCAATGGTGATTACTGTGGAATCACATCCTCTTCCCCTATTATTGACAGGAGCATCCCTTCCTGTCATTTCCTGCTCATGTTCCCCGGCCAAATCTACGCCAGCGATATACGTCCTCTTCCCTTCAGGACACGCTTGCCTATGGTGCTCTCCCAGCAACAGAGCTATCTGCTGTCGTGATAGGAAGCCCCCGCCTTGGGTGATAGCTAATAAAGCATATTGAGTCCTGAACAGGGGATGCTCTTCGCCTAATCTTTGCCGCTCTGTCTGGACGAACTTGACATAGTCAGAATTGTACTGGCCGACCTCCTGCCAATCGTATCTAAAGTGGCGCTTAATGCCGTCCTTTCTTTCCAATTCCAGGTTAGCTTGCTTTACCTCTTCCAGCAAGGTGCTATCATCCCATGTAGTGCCATAAAGAATCGTAGTCACGTTGGTAGCCGAACCCATGGGGCGGAATTCCTTGTTGTACTTTTCCTTGCTGACATCTTGCGATTCATCAATCTCCAGAAGTATGTCAGCGCTGTGTCCCACCACTGAAGACGAGCCCTCAGCCGACAGAAAGATGGCTTCGGCGTTGCCGAGCTGAACGATATAGCCCATCTGGAGACGATAAACGCCATCAAAACCAAATTCATCCAACCTCTGTTTCAACCTTTCCATAGATATAATGGTTTGAGGCTTAAAGGTTGGTGAGCATTTTATAAGATTGCCTCCCCTGGCCATATATAGCGTTAACAGCAGGACTTCTAGATGCGCTGAAAGCTCGTTTTTGCCCCCTTGCCTGGCAATCTCCACAGAAAAGGTTAGTCCCATTCCTTTCTGGATAGAGTCCATAGCCGCCCGGGCCACTTCCAGTTGATAAGGTCTTAGCTTCATAAGAATAGTGGTAGTAACAAGAATACAGAATCCAGTAGCCAGTAGGAGAATCTTCTGAATACTGGCTACTATTTCTTGAATTTAGTGCTTAGGATTTAAGCTGTAGCGTGCTCACTTACTGGCTGCTTTAATTCCGATACCTATCCCTAATGGCACAGCGACTTCGGTCAAGACTTTCTGGATGGCTTCCTTGAGAGACTTCTTCTGCTCTTTGGTAATTTGATACCGGGTCCTTACCAGACGAGCTATGATATTGGCTGCCTCGAAGTGCAGGTCAATTCGCTCCGGCTGCTCTTCCAAAAGTTCCTTGAGCTTTACTCTGAGAAGGGCAATCTCCTCGTCGATTCCTTCGACATGAGAAGCTTCCTCCATCTCCAGCTTTTCCGCCTCATCCAGAGCCCGGCTATAGAAACCCCGTGGGCTACCCTTTCTCTTGCCTTTTCCTTCTGTTGCCATAACACGTACGGGGCCTCCGAAAATTCGCAGATTTTTTTGGGTTTTCTGCCGATGCTTTGACCAAGCCATAGACGAGGACATGAGCTGCTAAGTTGTAATCCTGCTTCTGAAGGGCCGCCGGCAATAGCTTCAAACTCAACCTACTTTCCTTATTGAACCCTTATCGCCTATTTAACGAAGCTGAATTGTAGCACAGGTGTTCTAAGGGGGCAAAGGGGTTTTGTCACCTCAAAAGGCAATCTTCAGAAATGACGCTATTATCCAGCCGAGAGCAGCACATATCGGAAAGGTTAAAACCCAGGCCAATACGATATTTCTGGTTACCCCCCACCTTACTGCGGAAAGACGTTTCGTGGCGCCCACACCCATTGTAGCTGCAGTGGCACAATGAGTGGTGCTTACGGGAATGCCCAAGCGCGAAGCTATCTCAATAACCGTAGCCGCTGAGGCCTGCGTAGCAAAACCATGAATAGGTTGTAAAGCAGTTATCTTTACCCCCACGGTTTGAATGACTCGCCAGCCGCCCAGAGCGATGCCCGAGCTAATAGATAAAGCGGATATGATTATTACCCACCACGGGATATTATCCCATAGACCACCCTGCCCGGTATAAATCACCAGGGCGAAGGTGATAATACCTATGGGCATCTGACCGTCATTTTTGCCGTGGCTGTAAGCCAGGAAAGCGGTAGTAAGCCATTGCAGACGGCTGAATATAACCCTCATCCTGGCAGGGGCGCTTCGGCGAAATGCCCAGAGCAGGACAACCATAAGAGCAAAGCCACCGATGAAACCCAGGGCAGGAGCAATAGCCACTGATGCCCCGATCCGTTCCAGGACATCCCATTTTACTACCCCCCAGCCCATCACTGTTATTCCCGACGCTGCCAATCCGGTCACAAAGCTATGGCTGACGCTCACCGGCAGACCCAGGCGAGTAGCTATGCTTCCCCAGATGATAACCGTAGCCAAAGCAGCAATCAGTATCAAGAAAGCAGTAACCGGTGGTAAAGATAAGATTGTTGCGGGGTCTAAAATTTCCTTCCCGATGGTTATAGCTACTGCTTTGCCAGTAGCGGCACCGGCGAAATTACAAAAGGCAGCCAGTATTATAGCGTTTCGAGGAGATATAGCCCGAGAACCAATGGAAGCAGCAACACTATTGGCAGCATCGTTAAAACCATTAACCACACCGAAGCCGATGGCTGCCGCAATTACTACAATCAGCAGAACGAGCTCAGGCATGCTTCAATACTATACCCTCAAGGACATTGGCGACATCTTCGCCCCGGTCGGTGGCGTTTTCCAGGTGCTCATAGATTTCACGCCATTTAATTACATCGCATGCGTTAAGATGGCAGACTTCGAATAGCTCAGCCAGGGCAGCATGTTGCACGTCGTCGGCTTCGTTTTCCAGGGTATTGATTTGCACACACTGCTTTAAAATCCATGTATACTGGTCGCGGCGGCGCAAACGAGGTATTACTTCGTTCAATTTGCGGGCCATCTTAAGCACGATTCGGGCTAGTTCTCGGGCCCTCTCCGTGGGTTGAGTAATACCATAAAGAAAGGTTGTTCTGCCCGCAGCCTCGATGAAATCCATTACATCGTCCAGGCTATGGACGAGCTGCGTAATATCCTCTCTGTCAATGGGTGTCACAAAGGTGCGATGCAGTCGGGCTATTATTTCGTGCGTTATGACGTCGCCTCCATGTTCTAACTCCTTAAGCTCTTTTGCTTTTGCCTCCACGTTTTCGTAGTTGTCAAAGAGGTCAACCAGCTTTTCTGCAGCAGTGACTAGATTAGCCGTCTCTTGTTCGAACATGTCGTAGAACTCCATATCTCTAGGGATGAATGAAAACTTAGCCAAAGTGCACCTCCTCTGCCGTACCAGATAAGGGGATAGGCAAGCGAGAGTATTCCTCTAGACCCTCTTTGCTTGGAGAAAGCAATATCAGCAGAATCAATCTATTCGTGATAGCAACAATATGAGAAACAATGCAGGAATGCAAAACCCAGCTCTTCTTATTTCGACACTGGTCAATACATACTTCCCGTCCCAAAGTTTTCTTCAGCTACGTCCCGCATTATAGCATACCATAAGGAATTTCTACTGTGCCCTGTACTCACTCATGTGATTTTGTGTTTTGGCCCCAACGCCGTTACTTGAACCTTCTCACCTGAAAGCGATAGAGCTTAATCGGCTCGCCGGCTGATATCCCCGCCTTGAGCCGACAAATAGCAATTTGTTCCTCAACGCTGTCTACGCCTTCCAGGTCAGGCAGCAAAAGTCCCTTTTTCCAATCACTCTCCACGATAACGCCATATTTCTTGTGGTCAAGTTGGCTGGTATCCGTGACTGGCTCAGGCCTAGTAAGGATATCTACGCTATATTCCAGGTCATCAAGCTCAGAAGCAGTCACCGGGGGAAAGCGAGGGTCTCTGGTAGATGAGCTAATAGCACTGGCAATGATTTCCTCAGCCACATTATCCTTAGTTGGCTCAAAGGTGCCAATACATCCTCTTAATTGCCCCTGCTTATGAAGAGAAACAAAAACTCCCGCACTCTCTCTCATTTCCGGCGTTAATTCCCCTGGCTCGGGCGTTTTACCCTCCCGGATATAGCTTTCCACAGTATTCTTAGCCAGTTCTACCACAGGATGAAGTTCCCTTGCCATAAAGCACCTCCCTCACGTCCGGAAATTAAGCTCAGCTCCGCAGAATTTACACCTCGAGCCATCTAACCCCACTACCTGAGTATCATAGCCAATGCGATGAACGACTGTTTTGCCACACGAATAACACACAGTATTTTCGTAATCGTGCCCTGGCACATTGCCCAGATAGACGAATTTCAGCCCCGCTTCTTTCCCAATCTTATATGCCCTCTCTAAAGTGGATATCGAGGTAGCCGACAGATGGTTAAATTCGCGCAGGGGATAGAAACGAGTCACGTGCCAGGGAGTAAGCTCGCCCAGGTTATCTCGAATCCAGGTAGCAATGTTCCTGAGCTGCTCCTCGTCATCGTTCATCGTAGGAATGACATTGGTCACCACCTCAACATGCATATGCCATTTCTCTTTAGCCCGCCTGGCGACGTCCAGAATGCCCTGCCACCGAGGAATCTTGGCTAGCTGCCGATAGAACCCGTCTGTGAAGCCCTTGACATCCACCCTCCAGGCATCGAGCCAGGGCCCTATGGTATCCAGAGCCTCAGGCGTGGCATAGCCATTGGTCACATACACAGTGTACAGATTATTTTCTTTAGCCAGCCTGGCTGAATCCAGGGTGTATTCAAACCAAATAGTGGGCTCATTGTAAGTCCAGGCAATGCCCTGGCAATTATATCTCTTGGCTAGCTCTATCTCCCTTTCCGGGAGCACTTGTTGGGAACCTCGCGGGATATCCACGCAGGAAATCTCCCAGTTCTGGCATCCCTTGCAGTGGAAATTGCATCCCCAGGTGCCTAAAGAGAGGGCATAGGTACCAGGAAAGAAATGAAATAGAGGTTTTTTCTCAATATGGTCGGCTGCCATTGAAGATACCTCAGCATAATTCATACTATACAGCTTGCCATCCCGGTTGATGCGCATACGACAGACTCCAAGCTTACCGGGATTAATAAGGCACCTCCACTGGCAAACACGACACCTCACCCTACCACCAGGGAGTGTCTCATAGAGCATCGCCTCCCTTTCCATCCCTTATCATTATACCACCAAGGACTACCCCGATATAGCTCCGAGACTATCTACCAGCGGTGTGATAAGGGACAAGCCCCGACCCCACATTAGTGAAAATCCTAAATCCCAAGCACCAAATCCTAAACAATATCAAAGCCCAAAATACCAATGAACAAAACAGTTTAGAGATTTGAATTTTGATATTTGGATTTGTTTAGAGCTTGGATTGTGGGATTTGGAATTTAGCTCTTGGCGGGGAATAAATCCCCGCCCACAACCTAGGACTGCTCCCGATACACCTTGCTCAGGTCGGGAATACCCAGGGGACTGAGTTCATAGTCTTTGACATAGGGCTCCACCAAGATATAGTTGGTGCCATGGAACAGGGGGAGGCAAGGGGCATCATCAACTACCAGTTGCTCAGCTTGTTGGTACATAGCCAGGCGGATAGCCCCATCCTGTTCTATAGCTGCTTGATCAAGTAAAGCGTCCAGGGTGGGGTTGCTGTATTCGGAGATATTAACTTCGCTTCCGGTATAGAACAGAATGTCCAGAAAATTATGCGGGTCGGGGTAGTCAGCTATCCAACCCATTACAAACATATCATCCTTCTCTTGCTTCAGGTTATAAATGAAGTTCTCTGGTTCCAGTTGCCGCACCGAGATTTCCACGCCGAGGTTTTGTTGCCATTCCTGGATGATGGCGCCTAGATAACTGGGAATGCTATTGCCATAGCCATCAACAGTCAGGGTGATAGGGGGCAAGTTCGAGGCATCCCCATATCTCGAAGCGGCGATGAACTCTTTCGCCTTTTCCACATCGTAGTCCAGTCCTTCGAGAGCTTCGTTATAGCCGGGCATGCCCGGCGGTAAAATACCATCAGCTATATTTACCATGTCCCTCAATATCACCTCGGCAATATGCTCTTTATCCACAGCATGACAGAAAGCAAGACGGACGTTAACGTCGTCGAAGGGAGGTTGGGCAGTGTTGAAGCCAATATAATAAAGACTAAGCTCGGGGGTTACGGCTAACTCGGTATAAAACGGGCCAGTCTCATCACTCACTCGGTCAATGTAGGCCAAGTAAACAGAAACGACATCAATTTGCCCTGTCTCATACAGGGTCATGGGCACATCAGACAGAAGATAGACGACCTGTTCCAGTTTAGCCGGCTCGCCGTAATAAATTTGGCTGCGCTCCAAAATCAACCGCTGCCCTTCTTGCCATTCCTTTAGCTTAAATGGTCCTGTCCCGTTTGGCTCCTGCCACCAGTTTTTCTCGGATTCCACATTAGCCCTATCAACCACAAAGGCGGTGGGATAAGCCAGCTTGCTCAAGAAGTAAGCCTTGGGAGCATCAATGGTAACCCGAAGAGTATAGTCACCAATAACTTCGACCCCTGAGATTTCTCCCGTTTCTCCCGCCAGCATATCCTTGGCGCCAACGATATCACCCAAATACGTAGCTGCTGTGCCAGATTCGGTGTCAGGGTCGCAAGCTCGCTCCCAAGAGTATTTGAAATCGGCAGCTTTGACCTCTCCACCGTCATGAAATTTCACTCCCTGCCGCAGGTAAAAGGTATACGTTTTGCCATCGGGGCTTGTCTCCCAGTTCTCAGCAATATCAGGCACTATATTCAGCTCATGGTCAAGGCGAACCAAGCCAGAGAAGATATGCATGACGTAGGTATGAGAAGACATGTCGGCAGAAATCGCCGGGTCAAGCGTTATGGGACCGACATCCCAGAGGCGGAGGACGCCTTCGCCATCCCACCAAGAATAACAACCAGTCGAAGGTGAAACCAATAAAGCCGACAAAAGAAGAGATAATAAAGCAAGCTGCCAAATTCTTTTCACTGGTCACCTTCCGCAAAAAGAGACTGTAACGCTGCAAACAATTGAGAAGGCCCTTGACAACTCCCTGCCAGCTTCTCGAAAGGGCACAAGTCTGTGCCATCATAGTTAGAGATATAAGGAACTGTGCTCTTACTACTAATGGTCAACCCATTCCCTTCCAGCATATCAAGCGCTCCCCGGCTTACTATGCCAGCATACACCGAGATTATCCGGGCCTGAAGGCAAAGCATAGCTACAGCCAAGCCCACGATGCGGTCAGCTAGTGCAGCATTATGTAAACTTATCCCCATACTTTGGACAGCCTGGAAAAAGGGGGCTACTCCCCGCTCTCTGGAGTTGAAAAGAACTTGCCCTCCCTTCACTATAACGAGATTCCATTTCTCCTCCTCCAAAAGAGAGCGAGCCAACTCAATATCTTCCATGTTACTCCATATAGCGTTGTAAATAATTGCGCATAAACACTCGAGATTAAATCCTAAATTCTAAGCACGAAATCCTAAACAATATCGAATTTCGAAAATCAAAATGACAACTCAAAACGCAAAATTTTTAACCTTTGCCTTGTCATTTCGTATTTTTATTTTTGCACTTTTAGCTGGTATTTCGTGTTGCCTAAGTCAAGTTTTTGGGCAGTTCTTATTTGAATCAGACTGTCCGTACCATTGATCTTGCCCAGTATATCGGGAGAGCTGACGCTGGCAAATTTCCCTACGGGCTTGCTCTGAGCAACCAAGTCCAACGATGCCTTGTCAATAGCTACCACGTCTGTGGAGGCGAGGATGCCAATATCGGGGACTACTGACAAACCCGACGGCGTAGCGCAGTCACACAACGGCGTTACATCCTGGACGAAATTGATGAAAACTACTTTGGAGTGAAATCGGCTTAGCACCCCGGCGGCAGCGTGAGCCAGATAAACCTGAAACACCTCTTTAGCCTGGGGAGGCAAGGAGAAAACACCCTCTGAACAAGTATAAAGACAATTATTGCAATTCATGCATTTTTCCTCATCACGCACCATTTTCTCCTCAAGTAAAGACAAGGCTTCGAAGGCACAAGCTTCAACGCATTGTCCACAACCCGTGCACTTAGAGAGATCGATGACACCACGATTTACCCTATGCTGAGCAGCCTTCGACTCCTTGGTAACACAGCCCATAGCCACATTCTTGATAGAGCCGCCAAAGCCAGATAGTTCATGCCCCTTCAGATGAGAAAGCACTATCATAGAGTCGGCATCGAAAACCTCCCTGGCTATCTTTACTTTATCTAAAGAGCAATCAGAAACCCGCCTGGGGGTATCCACCCACTCGCCATCATAGCCCTGCTCCCCATCAGCGATAATGACAGGCGCTCCCAACGATTCCTCAGTGAAGCCATTGAAGGCTGCTGTCGCCAGGTATTGGCTGGCAGTGAATCTCCCCGCGGGATAAAGAGTAGTGGTATCCGTGACGAATGGCTTAGCTCCAGCTTCTTTAATCAAATCACATACCCGGCGTACTATCGGCGGGCGAAGGTAAGCGCTACCGCCATATTCCCCCATATGAACCTTCACCGCTACTGAATCACCCACCGAGACAACGTTGGCTACTCTGGAGAAAAGAGTCCTCAACCCTCTGAGGAAAGCCCTATCCGTATCATAGGGGAAAAAGAAAACCTCGCTCTTTTCGCCAGTCCTCATGATACTCACTTGCCCATTAAAACAAATTCTTTGCCTTCAGGCTTAAGTAACTTTTATCGCAGACTATGATATGGTCAAGGACATCAATGCCTACGATTTCTCCAGCTTTAGCCAACCGCTTGGTTAGCTCAATATCTTCTTTGGATGGCTCGGGGTCACCCGAAGGATGATTGTGCACAAAGATTACCGAAGCAGCGGAGGAAGAGACCGCTTCCTTAAACACTTCACGAGGGTGAACGATGCTCGTATCCAGGCTGCCTATAGAAACAGGCTTGCAATTTATTAACCTGTTTCTAGTATCTAAACAAATTACCCAAAAATGCTCCTTCTTCTTGCCTTTCAACCGGCTCCTCACCTCAGCAACCACATCCTCCGGGGACTTGAGCACCCGCTTTGGTTTCTCACCGACATCGACGTCCAGCCTCTTGCTCAATTCAAGGGCAGCTTTAATCTGAGCCGCCTTGGCTGGCCCAATACCTCTCGTCTGAGTCAACTCCTCCACAGAGGCATTAGCAACGCCTTTGAGACTACCAAACCTGCTTAACAGCTTCTGGCTAGTCATCATGACGGATTCACCTTTAATTCCTCGACCCAGGATTAAGGCTAAAATTTCCGGGGCGGAAAGAGCTTCGCTGCCCAGCTTAAATAACCTCTCCCTGGGACGTTCACCAAGAGGTAAATCGTGAACAGTAAAAGAGTCTCTCATGGCTTATCTTATATTGTTGATTTCCCAGATGCCTTTCGCCGGCCTCGCTCTTTCAGAGCCAGAGCACCCCACAAAGCCAGTGCTGTAGCTAATGCCGCCAACACGCCAATTAAGGCAGGATGTAGCCATGTCCTCTTCTGAGCTTGAGTTACCGGATTCGACAGTGCTCCTCGCCAAAGAGCATCAAGACCATCTATATCAAAACTATAAACCTCAGTCAAAGCTTCATCATAGGTACTACCCTGCTTCAAAATAGCCAATAATTCGAGCATCCTGTCTTGTCCATAATTATCCAGAAGGTACCCGACAAGGCTATAGCTTTGAGCATAGGAAAGGCAAGCTATTTCATAGTCAGCGGAAAAGGGGCTACACAGGCTGCGCACCGAAATAAGCTCATCTTCCAAAATAGCCTCTTCTAGGTAGGAGCGAAAAACAGGCTCAAGCTCACCCTCATTATACATAGCTAACCCTTCGTCAAGCCAGAGAGGAAGCTGTCCATAGGGGCTAAAAGTTGCCTGATGAACAACGAGATGTGTCAACTCGTGAAGCAAGGCCCTCTTGCCCCAATCAAGTTCGCTTGGTGAAATACCGATCGCAATCGTACTAAACTCAGTAAAGGCAACGCCGCCAGTCCATTCCTGAGGAAAAATCATAGCCCCCTGTAAATCACTAGTGGAGGCATAAATATATATCTTGATGGGCCTTTCCGGATATGTACCAATATCCTGGGTCAACCTGGCAAGCCCTTCCTCACAGACATCCATCAACTCTCGGGCGAAAGAATCCCCGCCTTCATACCAGAAAAGGGTCAACTCACTACCCTGAGGTACGGTGCTAGCCAAGCTTTGCCAAAGATAGCGCTTGTCATCGAACTGCATTACCTCGGGGGACATCTCAAATCTGTTCCCGTCGTCATCCTCAATCATCCACCAATATGTGACTTCAGCGCCAGGTGGCAAGCTCGCATTACTCATATCCCATACCCAATCAGCCTCTATCCTGCTTGCCGGAGTAAAATCAGCCCAACCTTCACTGACAACTTCAGCGTAGTTCATCTTATCCACCTGGTAATAAAGACGAACATCAACAATATTAGCGCTGCTTTCAGCCTCAAGAGTGAACACAGCCTGGCTCGGGAAATTTACTTCTACATCGCTGGCTATAACTGCAATATCATCCCCAGCTGCGACGAGGGAAGGGCTCAAAAGCAAGAGAGGCACCGAAGTTATTAAGGCGATGCGTTTAATCATTTTCCTACTTTAGAACGAAGGTAGTCAGTTATAAATCCATCTAGTTCCCCATCCAACACAGCTTCAGCATCGTGGACCTCGTAATCGGTGCGGTGATCCTTCACCATTTTGTAGGGGTGAAGAACATAACTTCTAATTTGATTTCCCCAACCCGCTTCGATACGCTCGCCTTTTAGCCTGGCTCTTTCTTCCTCTTTCTTCCCACGCTCCAGCTCAAGAAGGCGAGAATAAAGCACTCTCAAAGCAGCTTCCTTGTTTTGGTGCTGAGACCTCTGGCCCTGGCAAGTAGCTATCAGCCCTGTGGGTAAGTGAGTTATCCTGACAGCGCTGCTTGTCTTTTGCATATGCTGCCCGCCAGGACCACTGGATCTGAAGGTATCTATTCTCAAGTCTTCCGGGTCTATTTTGACATCCACCGTCCCTTCTGCTTCAGGGAGGACTTCCACCAGGACAAAAGATGTATGGCGGGCATGGTCAGCATCAAAGGGGGAAAGCCGCACTAACCTGTGCACTCCGTGCTCACCTTTGAGATAGCCATAGACATAATCCCCCTTAATCTCCAGGATAGCGCTTTTGATACCAGCCTCTTCTCCCGGGGAGACATCTAAGACCTCGGCCTTACAGTCATGCCGCTCTGCCCACCTCAAGTACATCCTGAGCAACATGTTTGCCCAATCCTGAGACTCCGTGCCACCAGCACCAGCATGAAGGGCGAGCATGGCATTTCTACTATCGTAATCGCCAGTAAAAAGCTGTTGGCTCTCCAACTGTTCAAACCGAGACCTCAGCTTTTTTAGCTCCAGTCGTATCTCTCCCTTGAGAGAGTAATCTTCTTCCTCAATAGCCAGACCAATCATTTCCTGAAGATCGGCAGCCTTCTTCTCCAGTTCGCGCCAAGCATTGACCAGATTTTTCTTGCCCCTGAGCTCACGCATGATAGTTTGAGCTTTAGCCGGGTCATGCCAAAAACCAGGTTGGGCCGACTCTGCCTCTATCCTGGCAATTTCCTTTTCCTTGCCAGGGATGTCAAAGATGCACCATAATGTCTGAGATTTGGCGAAGCAGGGCTTCTAGGTTTTCCTTCTCTTCTTGCATCTGAAATACTCCTTAATCGAATAACTTCCCTTGACAGCTTGGTTCGGAGGTCAACATTCCTCCGGCAGCGAGGTGAGCCAAGCGGGTAGGTTCAGGAAGTCTATACCCACGGCAGCAGTTTATCACCCACTGTAAAGCCGATGCCAGGTCAATTTTATGGCCCACGGAAACATATATTGGCCTTACTCCAGATTTAGTCCTTAATGCTGCTCCAATAAGCTCCCCATTGTCAAGCAGTTCGGCATGAGAGCCAGCTTCTTCTCCTAAAGGCCGATGCTGGCCACAAAGGATAGATTTTGCACAGCCTATAGTAGACAAATCAAGAAAAAGTCCCACATGCGAGGCAAGCCCAACCCTCCTGGGATGAGCAATCCCTTGACCATCAATCAGAATAAGATCGGGGGTATTACACAGTTTTTCACAAGCAGCCAGAATCAAGGGGCTTTCTCGGAAAGACAATAGGCCAGGAATATAGGGCAACATAAGCTTACCTCGAGCTACCTCTACCTCGACTATGTTCAACTCAGGATAACGGAGAACTACCACTGCTCCTCTTGCTATGCCCTGAGCATCAGGAGCAGATATGTCAATACCGGCAACAAGGCGTGGGTCGATAACTTCGTTTTCAGTTACCACCTTTTTCGCCAGGTTCAATTGTATTTCCCTTGCCCGGGCAATGCTCACATCCCACCCATGTAATGCCTGCACCCTCATATCCTGAATTATAAAGCATTCCACTTTAATAACAAACTTTGAAGTTGCCGATATATAAGGAGCACGGATTTCTTACCAAGAGTACCAGTTTGCTAAAAATGAACCGCCTTGTTATAATCACGGGCGCAATCAATCACCAGTTGCTGAAATGATTATTCGCCCGATTACAGACACAGCTTATGCTCAGATGTTGTCTAGTAATAGCCCAGGGAACTATCAAAAAGACGTGTTATGGCCAAAGAAATCACCAATAGCGTAGAAGCCCTTGAGGTCGAAGCCGAAAAGATACTCGAAGAGGCAAAGACCAGAGCCAGCGAAATCCTCCTCGAAGCCAGGGAAGAAGCTAAGAAAATGCTTTCTTCTCCGTTGCCCCTCGATGCGGTACAAACTGAATGTGACAGGATTGTGATTGAGGCTAGGGCAGAGGCCGATGAAAAAATCAAGGACTCTGAGAAGAAAGCTGCTGAAATCGGCATCAATGCTGATAAAAAAGTAAAAGAGATTACGGAGCTCCTTGTGAACATTGTCAGGGGGAAAAGCTGACATGCCGGCTGTAATCGTCAATACGCCTGACCCCATGGTTAAAGTCAGGGTAGTGACTACCAAGGATTACTCCACCAAGACCCTCAAAACTCTACATAGAGCTGGTGTGCTTCACGTCGAGGAAAGCGAAGAGCTAAAGCCTGTAGACAAAGAAGCAATTGAGCAGGAGAGAAAGGAAGTCGGTGAATTATTAACCAGCATTAACGATGTATTGGCCTATGTTCCAAAGGGAGAACGAGTGTTGCTTGGTGAGGACATGGAGGTCATTTATAACAGGCCTCTCTCCGAAATTGACAGCGAAGTAAGGTTGCTATGCACCAAGCTCAGCAACATGCATCAAAGAGCAACCAAACTCGATGAAGAAATTAAGGAGCTAACAGAATTAGGTAAATATCTTCGTTCTCTGGCACAGCAGGCTGATGTAAAGTTAGGAGATTTAAACTTTTCTGGAAGTTATCTTTTCTCCCGGGTCCTTGTGTTTCCAAACGAGTTATTTGAAACTTCATACCCTAAACTTAGAGACTACATGCTTGAGAGCCTTTCGGGCACGGTAGAAAACGAGACTGTCTTGTATGCCATTGCCAAATCTGAAAATCGGGAAACTATAGAGTATGCAGTCGAGGATGGGGGAGGCAGGATTTTACCGATACCAAGGGAAGATTTGACAATAAGAGAATTTCTTGAAGCAGCCGACGGTAATATTCACAGCCTTGAAGAGGAACTGGCAAAGCTTCATACCGAGATTGAAAGTAAAACCAGGGAGAATTTAGAAAAGCTCGTCCTTTTCAGGGAGGCATTATCAGCCGAAACAGAAAGGTTAGCAGTTTTGGCCAAAGCCAGTGAAGCAAAATACGTGACGTTAATCGAGGGCTGGGTTCCGGAGAGTAACGTCGAAACTACAATTTCCGAACTCAGGGAGAAGGTAGGCTACGTGTTTGTTGACAGAAGGAAGCCGGAACAGGTAGAGGAGCCACCGACAAAGATGAGGAATGCGACCGCGCTCAGGCCGTTCGAAGTCATTGTGAACTTGTTTGGTACCCCGAAGTACAAGGAATGGGACCCCACTCCGGTAATAGCATACTCCTTCGCCTTATTCTTCGGCATTATGATGGGAGACGTAGTGTATGCCGCCCTCCTCATGTTGTTTGCTCGCTTCGGCCTGCGACTTCTAGTTGATGACCCCCAGTCCGAAGGCTTCAAGCTATTCCAAAGGATAATTTATATAAGCGGCGGCGTTGGTTTGGTCATTGGTCTGCTTACGGGAAACTATCTGGGCAATTTCTACGAGTTCTTTGGAATCGAAAGCCTAACACTTGTCACACTAGTCAAGTTTTGGCTTTCAGATCCCGTGCACTTCATAGGACTCGCTTTGATAATAGGTCTGGTCCATGTGAACATCGCTCACGTGCTCGCACTTATTAAAGGAAGAAGGGAAAGACAGAAGGCGATAGTTCCCAACAAAGTCGGGCTATTTCTACTTGAGATCGGCGCCATACCCTGGATTATGCATCATATACTGGGCATGAATCTTCCCTTGCTGACTGAGCAAATGTATCCCATCCTGTTATATGTTGCGATTCTGGGCGTAGTATTGATCGTCGCCTCTTCCATTATGGAGAAGGGTGCTTTCCTGGGTAGTATCTTCTGGCTATTCGATATCACCGGCATACTGGGCGACGTTATGTCATATGCCAGGCTGGCAGGTGTGGGGCTGGCCACATATTATCTGGCATACTGCTTCAACTTGATTGCAGAGTTATTACGCGGAATGATGCCTGCCGGAGTAGTCCAGATTATCCTCGGCAGCTTAATATTCGTACTGGTCTTGCTTGCTGGACACGTACTCAACTTGGCTCTCAGCGGCATAACATGTTTCGTACACTCCCTCAGGCTGTGTTTCGTGGAGTTCTTGTTCAAGTTTTTTGAAGGAGGCGGCCGGGCATACAGCCCATTTCGGTTGAGGCCTCGACCTGTATCTGTCAAAGTATGAGCACAGAAAGAATATTTTTAACTAACGGAGGTGTAAGATGTTAATTAGTGCCGAAGCCCTGGCAGTCGTCGGAGGTGCCATAGCATTAGCCGGCGGCCTGGCAGGGTCCTCAATAGGCATCGGTATCGCTGGTTCGGCCGGCGCAGCTACGCTGTCCGAGGAACCGGGACAGCTCAGAAATGTCATCCTACTGGCGTCGCTGCCGATGACACAGACCTTTTATGGCCTCATAACACTGATACTTGTCTTAACGACAGTACTTGACAAACTCGGTACTATGACCGACGGCGGCGGTCTGGGTCTGGCGGTATTGGGCATCGGCATCATAACTGGCGCTGCTGAAGCATTCTCGGGAGCTTATCAGGGCTCTGTGTGTGCTTCGGGTATCTCGCTTTTGCCCAAGACAAAGGGGCGGATACTGACCAACTCCATGATGCTAGCCGTGTTTGTCGAGCTAATAGGGGTGTTCGGACTGGTATTCGCCATAATGTCCTTCGCCTTGTTAAAACTTTTCTAAAGGCATCAAAAATGGAAAAAATAAGTGAAGCCGTTGTCGGCAAAGTGAAGCTGGACGCCCAGAATATAATAAGAGAAGCTGAGGAGAAAGCGCAAGAAGAGACAGATAAAGCCAAAAGGCAGAGGGAAGTAAGGTTCGAGGAAGAGAGAGGCAGAATACTGGGAGAGGCAGAGGAGGAGGCTGCGAGGATTTTGGCTCAGGCCTCTATCAAAGCGCGACAGCAGCTATCGAGTGCGAAAGCTGACGCAATCGCCAAAATAATTGATGGGGCGCGGAAGGAATTGTCCCAAATTCCAAGCGATGAAAGCCATTTTCTAAACTTGATCAGGGAAGCTATTGAGGGACTCGGCGTGGACAAAGCCAGAATTTACGTTTCTCCAAAAGATGTAAGCAACGTAAAAAAGTTTCTTAAAGCGGATAAGGAATTATCCGGCAAGATAGTGGAGGTCAGGGAATCCAATTGCCTGGGAGGGGTCATAGCCGAGGATGTTGAGGGAAAGCTCAGGATAGATAACACTTACGAAACCAGACTCGAGATGCTGTTACCAAAGTTGCTGCCCAAGATAAGCAAGGAACTCTTCGAAGCTCAGTAAAGGAATGTCGTGCTTGGTCCAAAATACGCATTTATATCAGCTTGTCTGAAAGGAGAGGAACCTAAAACCGTCACCTCCGAACATATAGATAAAATGATGACAGCGCCCAACCTCCAAGATGCGCTGGCAACCATCAGAGAGACCGATATAGGAAGCTATCTGGAGGAATTGCCTGTTAAGACTTTCGATTATCTAGATGAATGCTTGTGGGGTTATCTCGCGCAGCGCATCCGATATGTAGAATCATTTAAATTCCTGCCCAAAGAGATACCGGAGGTATCCAAAGCATATGTGGTGAAGTATGACGTCTCTAATATTAAAGCTGCTTTACAAGGCATCTCAGGTGGTAAAAAAGCCAGTATGATACCGGTCGGGATTATCCATAATAATGCATTGCTAGACGAACTTTCTAACGCTGAGAATGTAGATGACATCATCCAGCTACTCATCCAGTGTAAACTAGGAGATTACATACCTGCCCTGGAACAATACAAAACAGATAAAAGCGCAAAGTCGAAGCTCATTGTTGAGGCTAACTTAGACGGTGAGTATTATAAAAACATGTTAAACATGGCAAGAAGAATAAAAGATGGCTCTGTACTTACCCAAGCCTTCGGCTTAGTGATAGACCTGACAAACCTGCAAATTGCCTCGAGAGCTATAATTGAAGGCATAGGACCCGATGCTGCTGAATTTATTATTGCCGGCGGCTACAGGATTACAGACAAAACCATTAAAGAATTACTACCCCTGAAACTGACCGATATACCTGCCAGGCTGGAGGATACACAATATCGGGATATAGCCAATGAAGTATCCGCTAATTATGATAAAACCAAAAGCATCACGGCTGTAGATGAAATTATCGATAAGCATAAGTTCAGGATACTCAAGGAAATGTTATCACCAAGAGTGCTATCCCCGTTGGTGATGGCCTGGTATTTAATCCTTAAAGAGGTTGAAATACGCAACTTGCGGCTAGTTCTAAAAACAATAGTCGATGGTGTTTCCGTTCAGGAAATAAAGAATTATTTGGTGCTGTGACAAGATGCCTATCCAACAATTAGATATAGCTGTCATAGGAGACGAAGACCTGGTCAATGCACTGAGGTTGGCTGGTATCAGCAAGCATTACACGATAAAGGGCAATCATGATATCCGTGACAATGTAAGGAAAGCTCTAACTGAGTTGCTAGCCGGGCCTGATGTTGGCATAGTAATTATATTGGAAGACTATGCAGAATACGTTGAGGACCTGGTAACCCAGGTTAAGAAAGGGAAAGGGACGACCCCTGTAATTGTCCAAGTCCCATCGAAGTTTGGCACAAAGCACCCGGATATCAGGGAATATTACAGGGCGCTTATCAGAGAATCTATAGGATTTGAAGTAGAAATTTGAAATTATAACAATAGCAGGAGGTTGAATATATGGGCAAAATATGGAGAGTTTCAGGTCCCCTGGTTATCGCCGATGCCATGAAGGGTTCCCTGGTTTATGAAGTTGTCGAGATAGGTGAAGAAGGGCTTGTCGGGGAGATAGTAGGACTGGAAGGGAACAAGGCGATAATTCAAGCACACGAAGATACTCTGGGATTGAAAGTTGGCGAGGTGGTGAGGGGAACGGGAAGAATATTAAGTGCAGAGCTGGGCCCCGGGCTTGTGGGCTCTATTTACGATGGGCTACAAAAATCTTTACTCGCCATGGGTGAGAATATTGGCCCGTTTATAAAACGGGGAGCCAAAGCCTCGGCTCTTCCCCGCGACAAAAAATGGCAGTTCACACCGAAAGTCAAGGTCGGGGATGCTGTTAGCCAGGGGGATATAATAGGCATAGTACCCGAAACCAATCTAATAGAACACAGGATAATGGTGCCGGTGGGAATCAAAGGCAAGATAAAGGAGATACGCCAAGGCGACTACACTGTTGAAGAGCCTGTAGCCTGGGTAGAGCATGATAGTGAAGTAAAGGAACTCACGCTGATGCAAGAGTGGCCAGTAAGAAAGCCCAGGCCCTATAAGCAAAGGCTTGATCCTTCGGGCTTGCTTACTACTGGCATGCGAATTCTGGATTACATGTTCCCATTAGCTCTTGGCGGCAAGGCATCGATACCCGGAGGATTTGGTACTGGAAAAACCGTTGCCTTGCAGCAGCTGGCCAGATGGGCTCAGACACATCTGAACATCTACGTCGGCTGTGGCGAAAGGGGCAACGAGATGGCAGACGTGCTTTATAGCTTTAGACAACTCAAGGACCCAAACACAGGAAGATTGTTACAAGAGAAAGAAATCTTCATAGCTAACACCTCAAACATGCCCGTTGTGGCCAGGGAAGCAAGTATCTTTGTTGGCATTACTATGGCCGAGTACTTCCGGGACATGGGTTACGATATTCTGCTGGTTGCCGATTCGACATCGAGATGGGCTGAAGCTATGAGGGAGATGAGTGGAAGACTGGAGGAAATGCCAGGGGAGGAAGGCTTTCCTTCGTATATGGGTTCCCGGCTTTCTTCTTTTTATGAAAGGGCAGGAATGGTTGAATGCCTAGGCAGTCCTGAAAGGAAGGGCTCAGTAACAGTAGCCGGTGCTGTAAGTCCCCCCGGAGCTGACTTCAGTGAACCGGTAACCCAAAACACGCTTAGAATAATAGATGCCTTGTATTCCTTGGATGTTTCGCTGGCAAACAAGAGACATTTTCCAGCCATAAGCTGGCTCACTAGCTATAGCCTTTATGCAGACGCAGTTAAAGACTGGTGGAATAACCACGATCCCGGATGGCAAGATACCAGAGCTAAAGCTTTGAGAGTATTACAGCAGGAGGCTGAGCTGGAGGAAATTGTGAGACTCGTAGGTCCCGAAGCTTTGCCCGAAGGAGATAAATTATTGCTTCTTACCGCCAGGATGATACGCGAGGACTTTCTTCAGCAAAGCGCCTACAATGAGGTCGACACCTACTGTACACCAGCCAAAGCCGGCCTCATGCTTAAAACTATAATGAAGTTTTATACACTAGCTCAGGAGATGTTGAATTCGGGGACAGGCATTGAGAGCATCCGTTCATCGCCAATGGTGTACAGGATATCCAGGATGAAGGATATACCCAATGAGGTCTTTGAACAGAGAGTCAAGGAATTGTGGTCAGAGATGGAACAAAGCTTGGTAACTGGCAAACACGTTCCCTGAGAAAAGGAGGGCTTTTATGGATTTCTCCTCACTTTACGTTAAAGAAGGAAGAGCAATTAATAAAGCTAAGGGGTCTTTGCTCGTAGCTGAGAGCATACCTGGTATAAAATTTAATGAGATGGTCGACGTTCAACTTGGGAATGGTGAAGTGAAAGGTGGTCAAGCAATAGACATCAGTGAGAAAGCAGCTATAATCGAGGTATTTGGTGGCGTCAGCGAAGTGGACCTCATCGGAAGCAAGATAAGGTGTAAAGGCGAAACTTTAAAGTTGCCAGTATCTATTGACATCTTAGGGAGAATCTTTAATGGGATGGGAGAACCAATAGACGGAGGTCCACGGGTGATCCCCGAAGATTACCTGGACATTAACGGTGAGCCCGTAAACCCAGCACTCCGCCAGCCTCCAGCAGAGTTTATTGAAACGGGAATCTCGGCTATAGATGGCTTGAATGCATTAGTTAGAGGACAGAAGTTGCCCATATTTAGCGGCTCAGGCCTGCCTCATAACCGAATTGTAGCTCAAATAATCAGACAGGCAACCGTAAAGGGCAAGGAGGAAAGATTCGCTTTAGTATTTGCTGCTATTGGTATTAGTTACGATGATGCCTCTTTTTTCATGAGGAATCTCGAGAGGACAGGTGCCCTGGAGAGAACTGTGGCCTTCATCAATACTGCGTCAGACCCTGTCATCGAGCGAATATCAACACCGAGGCTAGCTTTAACCGCAGCCGAATATCTGGCATGGAAACAGAATATGCATGTGCTGGTCATACTCACCGATATGACCAATTATTGCGAAGCTCTCCGCGAACTTTCTTCCATGCGTGAAGAGATACCATCAAGAAGAGGGTATCCCGGGTATATGTATACTGACCTGGCTATGATGTATGAGAGAGCAGGCAGGATTTTTGGTAAAGAAGGCTCAGTAACTATAATGCCCATTTTGACCATGCCTGACGATGATATAACACATCCCATACCCGATCTTACCGGCTATATAACTGAGGGTCAGATTGTTCTTTCCCGAAATCTAGAAAGAAAAGGGATATACCCGCCAATAGATGTATTCTTATCCCTTTCCCGAATGATGAAAGAGGGGATTGGGCCTGGTAAGACCAGAGAGGACCACAACAATGTTTTCATGCAATCCTACGCCGCTTATGCTGAAGGATGTTATCTCAGGGAGATATCCACCATTATAGGTGCTGAGGCACTGGGTGAAAGGGATAAAATATATCTGAGCGGTGCAGATGAGTTCGAGAGAAAATTCATATCTCAAGGTGAGTGGGAGAAAAGAACAATAGAAGATACCCTGGATATAGCCTGGGAGCTATTTTCAAAACTGCCTGAAGAAGACCTGAAACTAATTAAAGAGGACTTCATCAAAAAGTACCTCCCCAAGTATCGGAAGTAGAAGCAGGTGCAGGGAAATGCCGGAATTAATCAAAGTCAGGCCTACAAAAATCGAGCTGGTAAAACTAAAACGCAGGCTTACCCTGGCTCAAAGAGTACAAAAGATAGTAAAGGACAGGCTTTCCATACTATCTATGGAATTCCTACAGACAGCAAGAGATACACTGGAAGCTAAAAGAAAACTACTTGATGAATTATCCAAACTTTATAAAGCGCTATCAGTTGCTGCTGGGTATCATGGGTACATAGCGCTGGAAAAGGAACTAATAGCCACTGAGAGTGATTTGAAAGTCGCCGCTGGCTTAGGAAACGTTGCTGGTGTGCGAATTCCATCTTTTGAACTCATGGGCAACGTCAAGTCAATGAAAGGGTATAACCTGGTTGATACCTCTTCGTGGTTGGATCATGCAGCACAGCTATCTGAAGAATCTCTTAGAGCTATTGTAGAATTAGCTGAGCTTCAGAGGGATTTTGAATTACTGGCAATGGAAATAAATAGGACAAAAAGGATAACCAATGCCCTAGAATACATAGTAATCCCGGGACTACAGATGACGATAAATTACTTAAATATGAAGTTTGAGGAAAGAGACAGAGAAGAGAAAGCACGGCTGAAACGCGTGAAAGTCCTGGTTGCCCGAGAATAAACAAATGCCTAATCCATCACAACATGAAGCTGCACAATCCCCCTATGAAAAGATGCTTCAGGATTGCTTAAGAGGCGAACTCAGGATAGTAAATACTGGGTTACCCCAGAGTCAGAAGCGGCTATCAAATTTACTAGACGAGAAATATCCTCATGTGGTATGTAACGATGGCAGCACTCACTTATTTAAAAAGAGTGAACTTGAGTATCTGGCAAGCATGCTAGATACTGATGAGCAAGAAACATTGCCATTGCCCATGCTTATAGAGCTAGGAGCAAATCAAGCTGAGGCAGCCATAATATGCGAAGGGAAAGTAGAGGAGAAAGTCATATCAAAAGCGCTTAATATGCCGGTCACATGCGAGGAAAGAAGGATTAGGATATATAAACCACAACTAGCTTTGCTAAGGAGGAAGTTCAAAACAACAACCGTATATGTATTCTCTCCCAAAATCGTTGTCTAAATTGCCCGGCCACTATATAATTTTCTTATTTGTGTGCCGGCAGATTATTAAAGTATGCCCTCTAAGCCAGAAGCCATTGACAAACATCGGCACTTAAGAGATAATCACCTTATTAAATGGTTAAAATCAGATTACGCCGTATGGGAAGGAGAAACAGGCCATTCTACCGAGTGGTAGCAGCCGACAGTCGTTCTCCCCGTGATGGTAAATTTATCGAGATTATCGGGCATTACAATCCTTTGACCGACCCCGCGACTATCAGCATTGATGAAGAAAAAGCTTTGAAGTGGCTTAGCTATGGAGCGCAGCCTACAGATACGGTGCGCAGCTTGCTCGTCAAACTAGGCATTGTGGATAAAGTTAAGCCGCCCTCAGACCAAAAACTAACTGCTAAGGAGGCGAAATGAAAGACCTGCTGGAATACATTATTAAAGCCATTGTGGCAGAACCTGACGCGGTAAATATCACCGAGGAAAATAGTGATGAAGGCTTGCTAATTAAATTAGAGGTCGCTCCCGATGACAAGGGAAGGGTCATCGGCAGGCAGGGTCGCGTAGCCCAAGCGCTACGAACGCTACTTCGAGTAAAAGCAGCTAAAGAGGATACCAGAGTCAGGCTGGAAATAGTGTAATTAGGATTGCTAACAGCCAATACCCAGGGTTTGTCAATCCCAAATTATGCACACAGCCGGGGGCGCATTTTTCGAGGAGGCGGGGAGTTCTTTTGAAAGGGATTTTTAATCCCTGAGAGCAATTTCTACCTTCATCAAATATAATCTTTAAGTCCCTGCAGGGTTGCGATGCCATTTTCTGGAGAATCTATAATACAGCCTTCTTTTATCCCTCAGCCTGCTGCCCCGATAAAGCCACCCGATTTAGAAAGACCAAGCCCTGGTTGGCCAAAATGAAGTTACCCATACCCAACAGCCACCCTAACGAGTAAAAGTTTTCCTAAAAATTGTATTTGACAGACTAATAAAATGTGGTAAATTGTATTCAGATTTGTTTAGGATTTAAGTTGGGTGCACCTCGAAGTTATCAAACAGAAGGAGTCATCTTAAAACAAACCAAGCTGGGCGAATTCGATAAGATTGTAACTATTTATACTCCAGAACTTGGCAAGTTAAGAGCGGTAGCTAAGGGAGCTTGTCGCCCCAAGAGCAAATTGGGTGGCAATGTAGAACCATTGACGCATAGCTTGATGTTGCTAGCCAAAGGGCGCAATCTCGATATTGTCACCCAAAGTCAAACGATGAATGGTTTCCTGGCTTTGAAAAGTGATTTATGGCGCATGGCTTGTGGCCTTTACATCTTAGAGCTTATTGATTCTTTCACTATTGAGGGCGGTGAGAATCGTCCTTTGTTTGATTTATTACTGGAGATCTTAAACCAATTGAGCGAGCCGGACAGCAACGAGGCTACATTGCGTTATTTTGAGCTACACCTTCTTCACCATCTTGGTTACCGTCCCCAGTTGCGCCGATGTGTTAACTGTGATTCGCCCCTCAAGCCGGTAGTCAATTTTTTCAGCCCCGGCAAGGGCGGGCTCCTGTGTCCCAATTGTAATTCTGAAGAAAATCACCGTTACGAGCAAATTGAAGCGATTTCCTTAAAACCCTCTCTTCCCCTTTCGGTCGGGGCTTTGAAGGTTCTTCGTTTGTGGCAAAGCTGTGACTATGCTACTGCAAAGCGGGTCAGAGTAAAACCGGATTTGTCCCGGGAGTTAGAACAAGTATTACACGAGTATATAAGATACATTTTGCAGCGAGAGCTTAAATCACTGACCTGGCTAAAAGAGTTAAAAAAGGGAATTGCTGCCGTATAACCCAGCACTTGACAATCATATCGGAGGGGATTAAAATCGCTGGACGCTTAACAGCGGTGGGATAACGAAGTAATATGAATGGAGAGTGCCTAGCATTCTAAGTTAACCTTCAAGTTTAGTTGCTCCTCGATCTGGAGCTCCCCTTTTTCAACCTAAGTCCATTGATTCATTGAAATGATAACAAAATCGGCTCGGTATCGAAGATAAGATAATGTATATAGTAATAGCAGGCCTAAGTACTATAGGGAAGAATTTGGCGGATCTCCTTATTAAAGAAGGGAATGAAGTACTGGTTATAGAGCGGGACCCTGCGAAATGTGTTGAAATAGCAGAGGGTTCCGAGTGTATGGTGATCACAGGAGATGCTGGCCAGAAATCTACCCTCGAAGAAGCAAGAGTTAGAAATGCCCATGCCTTTGTAGCTGCAGCCGGCGATGACTCGGAAAATTTAATGCTTTGCATGATAGCCAAGGAAATTGGGACAAAAACGGTGATTTCCATTGTAGACGATGCAGAGCATACAGAAACCTTCAGGCAGGCTGGGATTAATTTACAAGTTAACCCAGACATAGTAGCAGCCAAGCACATCCATCGCCTGATTTCACATCCTTATGTAAAGGACTTTCTCTCTTTCGAAGGGGCAGAGATCTTCGAAATAGAGATTGAGGAGGGCATGAAATGTGTCGGGCGAAGTGTTTCTGATTTAGCAACCCCGAACGGTATAAAGGTCCTCGTTGTACAAAGAGGGGGAAAATATCTGGATGAGGATAAAGAGATACAGCCTGAAGATTGGCTGACACTCATTGTGAATCGGGAATCTGCCAAAAAGGGGACCGAATTCATGAATAGATGGTTTACCAAAGGGTAAGATTAACCCTACACATCATTGGCTCGTTTCTAAAGTACTTCGCCTTAGCCTATATCGTTCCTCTGGTAATCGCTCTTTACTATGGCGAGGACTGGTGGATTTTCTTATATTCGCTATTAGCCACTTTAGCTATAGGGCTACTTCTCGAATTTGGTTTTAGAACCACTAAGGAAATAGAGCGTGCCGATGGTTTTACCATAGTGGCTTTTACCTGGCTTCTAATCCCCCTCCTTGGCACACTCCCTTATGTATTTCTGGGGTTGGGTTTTCTCGATGCCTTTTTCGAGACCATGTCAGGCTTCACTACCACCGGGGCTACTATACTAAAGGTGGTAGAAGAACTACCCAAGAGCGCTCTCTTATGGCGTAGCCTTACTCAATGGTTGGGTGGGATGGGGGTTATTCTTCTCTTTATTTCTATCTTGCCCAGACTGGGGGTAGGAGGCTCCCAGCTCTTTGACCGGGAGTTTCCCGGACCATTGCCCGAAAGGCTGCGCCCCAGATTCAGAACTACAGCAAGGCTTCTCTGGACAATCTACGTGGGTTTGACTGTTGCTCAGATAGCGCTACTTCATTTTCTGGCCAGGCTCGAGCTCTTTGACTCGATTTGCATCTCCTTCGCAACTATGCCTACTGGCGGATTTACCCCCACCACGGCAAGTATTGGAGCTTATGCTAACCCCTTAGCTGAGTATATTATTATGTTCTTCATGTTCTTAGCAGGCATGAACTTCATAGTTCACTATCAGGTTTTACGAGGGAACTGGAAAGCAATTAAAAACGAGGAATTCAGGCTCTACTTGATTATTCTGGCGGTCGCTATCTTTCTATTAATACTTTCGCAAGGCTTTAACTCATATAGAGAGGGAATGTTTCAGGCAATTTCAATCATGACTACCACAGGCTTTGTCACTGCCGATTTCAGTTCCTGGCACTCTGGCGCCAGAATAGTGCTTCTGGCTTTGATGTTCATCGGAGCGTGTGGTGGCTCTACTGGTGGGGCAATAAAAGTAGTACGGTTTTTAACCCTGATAAAACATGTGAGGGTAATGATGAGGAAGGCTATTTTCCCGAAAGCTGTGATTCCAGTGAAACTAAACCAAAAACCCCTCCCGGAGGGAATAATCCGAGATATAATCTCTTTCCTCTTCCTCTATATTATTGTTGCCGTTGTAGCTTCATTAGTGCTTTGTTTCCTGGGGCTTAATTTAGAGACAGCAATTTCAGGAGTAGCTGCTACTTTGGGGAATGTGGGGCCTGGTTTAGGTGGAGTAGGTCCCAGTTCGAACTATGCCCTGCTTCCTGGCGCAGCCAAGTTCATCTTGATCATCTGTATGTGGTTGGGGCGGTTAGAACTGTTTACAGTTATTATGATATTTTCTCCTCGCTTCTGGAAAGGCTAATCAAGCTACAGTAGAAGTTCAAAGGCGGTTTGGGCTATACTTTCAATAGGTTTATGGTCAAGGTTGCTTTTCAAGGAGAAAGAGGCGCTTTCAGCGAGGATGCAGCAGCAAAACTTTTTGGCGGGAACATTGATTTTTGGCCTTGTGTCCGGCTGAAAGAGGTTTTTGAACTTGTGTCGCAGGATAAGGTTGAATTTGGGGTAGTTCCCGTGGAGAACTCTCAAGCCGGCAGTATCAACGAGATCTACGATTTATTGTTGGCGTATCCTCTCAATATCTTTGCTGAAGCTATTCTAAAAGTAAGCCATTGCCTGATGGCTTTGCCAGGGGAAAAACTGGCTGGTATAACAACGATTTACTCCCACCCCCAAGCTTTAGCTCAATGTGCTGAATTTTTAAGCAAACTGAATGTCGAAATTATGTCCAGCTATGATACCGCGGGCAGTGCCAAAATGATAAAAGAGAAAAAGTTGAGGAACTGTGCTGCCATAGCTAGCAAAAAGGCTGCCTCTATTTATGGGCTGGAGATTCTGGCACCGGAAATTGAGACGAGTGTCAATAATTACACCAAATTCGCGGCTATCTCAAAGCAGAAAGCTAAACCCGCGAAGAAAAATAAAACCTCTATTGTTTTTGCTTCTGAACACAAGCCTGGAGCTCTATACAGGATTTTGGGTATCTTCGCCACCAGAAATATAAATCTAACAAAACTGGAGTCCAGACCAAGCCGGACTAAGGCCTGGGAATATGTTTTTTACGCTGATTTCGAGGGCCACTTAGATGGCAAAGTTTACCAGGAAGCTATAAGAGAGTTACAGAAAGAGGCTACTTTCGTTAAGATACTTGGCTCCTATCCTCAAGCTACCTAAAGTCGTCTAGCAACCCGAATCGTCATTGCGAGCGAAGCGTGGCAATCTCAGGAGATTGCTTCCGTGAGTTCTCTCTCTTGCAGCCAAGATGCCTCGCAATAACATGTAGTGATCGGTAAGTAATCTGCCTTTTTCAATCCTGTTCAGTCTGGAGATTCCCTTCCAGTTCTCATTCTGGTAAAAGGCTAAGTTGCTTTTCTGACCACGAAGAATAGCGGAATTGAGATTAGCTCCATGACGATGGCAAACAGGATTAAGTGGTTGATAGAAAGCTCATAGAGCAGCCCCATCAGGGCGCCTCCCAAAAGCCAGCCGGCTCCGTACATCGTATAGAAGACTCCATAGGCAAATCCTCTTCGTTCTATAGGCGTCAGGTCGGCGACGGCGGCACGCATAATCGTTTCCTGAATCCCCATTACCACACCCCACAATACCATGCCTATTAGCACCGAGCTGTAGCTGGTGGAAAAGGCAAAGAAGGGAATGGGCAAGGTCAACAAAGGAACCGCTAATAGCGATGTAAGCCCAATTCTATCGTATGTTTTGCCCACGACAAGAGCTGCCAGGGCATCCACACCCATAGCAATCGCATACATTATGGGGATTTGAGCATCCGGGACGATACCTTGGGCATGGAGATGGTAGGAAATTAACTGAAAATTGGCAAATCCGGCCACAGAAAACAAAGTAAAAACAGTATAGAGCCAGAAAACTCTGGGGAGTTTACCTTGGATGTCTTGTCTGCTTGCTTCCTCTGGAGTTTCAAGTTTCTGTGGTGAAGGGACTTTCTTCCTGGCTATGGCTAGAACAGCCAGGGTTAGCAAAGCAGGTATCCATAACAGGGTAAAGCCTTCACGATAGTCGCCGTGGAAAAGGAGAACAAGGGAAAAGACAATGGGACCAATGACAGCGCCAATCTGGTCCAACGCCTCGTGAACGGCAAACCCCCAGCCCCTCCCCACCTCTTTTGTGGCATAGGAAAGCATGGTATCCCTTGCTGGACTTCTTATTGCCTTCCCCATCCGTTCCAAAATGATAAGCACGGCAGCAAGTTGCCAATAGCCAGCGAATGCCAGCAAGGGAATGGAAAGGAGCAGTCCATAACCGACAAATGTCAAAAGCCAATATGCCTTGGTGCGATCGGCAACATAGCCAGAAGCTAGGCGCAGACCATAGCCAACGAATTCGCCGATGCCAGCTACCAAACCAACAACACTGGGACTCGCCCCCAGCGTATACCCCAGATAAGGGCCGGTAACGCTTCTAGCCCCTTCGTAGGTTATATCCCCGAATAAACTGACAATCCCCAGGAGAATGATGAAATACACGACAAATCTCTTTGTATTTTTGAATTACTGTTTGCCCAACTGTCTTGTTTTGGCTGTAAGGAGAGGCGCTGTACGTTCTCAATAAAATTTGGCAACTGTGCTATAACTTTGCCCTTAGCTTCCGGTATGTGCCACTCACGGCTTCCGATACGACTTTGGTATCAGACAACACCGGCATAAAGTTAGTGTCGCCTTGCCACCTGGGGACTATATGAGTATGGAGGTGCTTCGCTATCCCGGCTCCGGCAACTTTGCCCAAATTTAAGCCGATATTGAAGCCAGTTGGCTCCATTACCTCTTTTAGAAATCCTAAGCTCTTCTTGATAATGTCGAAGTGCTCCTTTGCTTCCTCATCAGTTAAATCCTGTAAATTTGCTATATGCCGATAGGGGGCAACCATTAAATGCCCTGGATTATAGGGGAAGGCGTTCAGGATTATAAAATTGTGTTGACCACGATAAAGGATAAAATTTGCCTCATCGTTGTTTTCCCGGGGTTTCTGGCATAAGATACAGCCGCTTTCTGGGGCTCTTTGTATATATTCTATTCGCCATGGTGCCCAAAGATATTCCATTAAACCTATATAGTATGCTGATTCTGGGTTAAGTGCAATGGGATTCTTAATTTGAGATGAAAAACTCTTGACATGGCAAAATGAGTTGACTATGGGATTTAGCTAAGAATAAAATACTTGGGGGTTAATATGCTTGAAGTCTTGACCCAAAAGCTGACCGGTGTATTCGCTAAGCTTGGCAGGAAAGGCAAGCTTAGCGAAGGGGACATCGACGATGCTTTACGCCAGGTACGGCTGGCGCTTTTGGAAGCAGATGTAAATTTTAAGGTGGTCCAGGAATTCTTGCCCAAGGTGCGAGAGCGTGCTCTTGGCTCTGAAGTATTGCGCAGCCTAACACCAGCCCAGCAGATTATCAAAATTGTCAATGAAGAATTAATTGCTATCTTAGGTGGAGAGCCCAGCCATTTAGCTTCGGTTACCGGCTTACCTGCGGTCGCCTTGCTTGTAGGATTGCAGGGCTCCGGTAAGACCACTACGGCGGTGAAGCTAGCTCTTCAGCTCAAACATCTCGGGCAGCGTCCTTTATTAGTAGCTGCTGATACTCGCCGGCCTGCTGCTATTGAACAACTCCAATTACTGGGTGAGCAACACGATATCCCAGTATATAGTGAGGATGCTAAGGTAGCGTCAACAACAATTTGCCAGCATGCTTTAAAGCAAGCTAAAGAAAGGGGAGCGACCTGGGTTATAGTAGATACTCAGGGACGCCTACACATTGACGAAGCCCTGATGAAAGAATTGGCTGATATTCAATCCCTGATACAGCCTTCTGAGGTACTGCTTACGGTAGACGCTATGATTGGGCAGGATGCCGTGAGAGTGGCTCAAGAATTCCACGGCCGAATCGGGCTCACGGGACTCATCCTGACCAAGATGGATGGAGATGCCCGAGGTGGAGCTGCCCTTTCTATTAGATTTGTCACCGGGGTGCCCATAAAATACCTGGGCACTGGTGAGAAGATGGATGCCTTGGAAGTATTTTATCCCGACCGTCTAGCGTCTCGCATTTTAGGTATGGGAGATATGCTCACTTTCATCGAACGAGCTGAGACAACCCTTGACCAGCAACAGACCAAAAAATGGGAAAGAAAAATGCGCACCGGGGGTTTCGACCTTGAGGACCTCCTCAGTCAAATGCGTCAAATTCACAAGATGGGTTCTTTAGGGGGGCTGGTGGAAATGATACCGGGTTTCTCCAAATTCGCTTCCCATTTGCCAGATGCCGAAGGGGAGAAACAGTTAAAAAAGATAGAAGCCATTATCCTGTCTATGACTTACGAGGAAAGGCGTAATCCAACCATTATTGATGGCAGACGTCGAAGCCGTATTGCACGAGGAAGTGGCACCACGCCCAAGGATGTTAATCAACTCCTTAATCAGTTTCGCGAGATGCAAAAGTTGACTAAGTCAATAACGCGCGGCAGGGTACCTAAAAAAATTGGTACTATGTTTGATATGCCCTTAAGGTGAAACCTGCTTGCGCTAAAGCTTCAGCGAAGGCAAGTCAGTCTAGATAGCCTTTGAGCTTTCGACTGCGGGTGGGGTGACGTAACTTGCGTAGAGCCTTACCTTCAATCTGTCGTATTCTTTCGCGAGTTACATCGAATTCTCTACCCACCTCTTCCAGAGTTCGCGCATGTCCATCTTTTAGGCCAAATCTAAGCTGCAGCACCTTTTTTTCGCGCTCGGTAAGTTCATCAAGCACTTTGTCTATTTGTTCTTTGAGTAGCTGTTGTGAAGTGGCTTCGGTTGGTGCTAAACTGGCGTGGTCTTCAACAAGGTCACCTAGACGGCTATCGGCATCTTCGCCGATGGGCATGTCCAACGATATTGGTTCACGGAAAAACAAAGCCATAACCCCTTCTACCTTTTCTGGGGATATATTTAGGCGGTTGCCAATTTCTTCGTAACTTGGTTCGCGTCCAAGTTCTTGAATTAACTGCCGGGTTGTGCGCAATAGCTTGTTAATTGTTTCTACCATGTGTACCGGAATGCGAATGGCACGAGATTGGTCAGCTATAGATCGAGTGATACCTTGCCTGATCCACCAGGTGGCGTAGGTACTGAACTTATAGCCTTTTCTATACTGGAACTTATCTACAGCTCGGATAAGGCCAATATTCCCCTCCTGAATAAGCTCAAGTAGGGGCATACCATGGCCGATGTATTTCTTGGCTATGCTCACCACCAGACGTAGGTTTGCTTCGGTGAGGTGCCTTTCTGATGCTTTTGCTTCAGTCTTTATCTGCTCAAAGTAAGCTTTGAACTCATTGCTATGAGAATCGATTCGAGCCAAAAATCTATCGTCAGTCGGGAGAGTCTTTAGTTCTTGCCATGAATTTTTATCTCTGGCTAGGAGCTCCAGCAATTGCGGAGGCAGAAGTTGACTGTTTATGGAAAGATTTACTATAGCATCTTCAGCCGCAGTGGTTCCTTTGTCTATTCCCTTAGCGATTGCCGCTATTAACGATGGGTCTATAACAGCATCAATGGCGGAGCGAAATTTAGGATCCTTGATCGTCTCCACTACATTGCTGGAGGGATTGATGCCAATATGCTCTTCTATAATCTGAACAATAGGGTATGACTTGGATAATTGAGAAAGAACGTGAATAACTATGTCAACGGATGAGGGGAATTTCTTATATCTCCTGAAATGGTTGTCTTCGATCCTTTCCAGATTTCTGCCCAGCTCTATCCTCCGGCATAGTAACTTCTCTTCATGGACATTGAGAAGTGGTACTCTGCCGATTTCCTGAAGATACATACGAGCTGAGTCATCAATTACCTCATATTCCCCTAGTGGCGGCGGAGGCTTGATTTCTTCAGTTTCTTCGGCAGGGAATTTTTCGCCTTCCTCTTTTTCTTCGACTTCCTCGGCTAAGGTACTGACATCCTCAGTTTCAGCGTCATCGCTAAGTAAGCTTTCAGCCTCTTCCTCATCACTATCCATGTTGATGTCTTCTTCTTTCATTGAACCCATGGTTTTTTTCCTTTTTTAACAAAGATGTCCTGAAGTTGTTGCCCGGATTTTATTCCTTGCTCCTCCAGTTTGGACAACTCTGAGCCTATACCACCCTTTTCCCGCTCGACCTCAAGCATCGCCTCTTTCTCGGTTTCTAATCTCCGGGATAACTTTTCTTGTAGACGAAGAATATAATCGGCTAAAGCAAAGTGTCGTGTTCGCTCGCTCTCCCCTATGGCTGGCGGGAAAATTTTATTAACCAAGTAGTATAAATGTTCTAATAGACTAGTGTCAAGTTTACTTTCAAGTTCCGAGGTATCAGAGTAATGCTGCCATTTGACAAAGACCTCCCGATTTTCCGTGGATTCGAAGTGTTCCGGTGATAGCTCCTGAGCCGAAGGACGAAGTTCTGGGTACTGCATGAGAAGTGCCAGGCAATCCTCTTCAACAGGGCTGGATACAAACTGGCGGGCAAGGCGAGACTGTTCTGTTGGCTTGCCAAGTTGAGGCCTTTTCCGACCGGCTTTTGATTCCCATAAAGCGGCTTTTATAGCGGACTCTTCGATTTTTAATTCACGTGCCAGTTTCTTCAGGTAGTGGGATTGTTGTACAGGGTCTTTTATTTCATAAATTGATGGCAGGAGTTTTTGCACAGCCAGGGACTTGTCTCTGGCTTTATTGATATCAACCTTGCTTACCACAGATTGAAAGGCGAAGTCCATAATAGGCATAGCTTGTTCCACCAGTTTCTGCCAGAGAGCAGTGTCCTCTCTTATTACTTCATCCGGGTCTTTGCCTGGAGGTAATAAAATGACATTTGCTTCAGCGTTGGAGTAAGCTAATATCGCTTTGCCTCGCAAGGTAGCTTCTTCTCCGGCAAGATCGGCATCGAGTGCCAGGTTTATGTTATTAGTCAATCTTTTAACGCCTTCTACTTGCTTCTCGGTTAAAGAAGTTCCCATTGAGCCAACTACATTTTGCCAGTTGTGCTGGTGAGCAGTGAGAACATCCATGTAGCCTTCCATGATTATTACCAAGTTTTTCTTTTTAATGGCAGATTTAGCTTTATCAATGCCGTACAAGATGCTACTCTTATCGAAAATCGATGTCTGGGGGGAATTGATATATTTAGGCAGGGAGTCATCCAGAACTCTGGCTCCGAAACCAGTGACTCGACCCTGGATATCACATATAGGAAACATCAGGCGGTTGCGAAATCGATCGTAACTACCTCCTTCCTCTTTCTCGATTATTAGACCAGCTTCTACCAGCTCCTTTTCTGTATAACCTTTACCCAGCAGGTAATTCTTGAGGGTTTCCCAGGCATCAGGACTGAAACCGAGACGGAACTCTTCGATAGTCTCAGTCGTGACCTTTCTTTTTGCCAGATAGTCTCTCGCTGCTTCTCCTGCCTTAGTGCTCGAAAGTAGATGGTGATAGTATTCAGTAGCTGCCTCATTAATCTGGAATAATTTCTCCTTCTTTTCATCCTCGACCTTGCTTGACGCCTCACGAGGGCTTAAAATTATGCCCCCCCTTTGCGCTAAAAGACGAAGAGCCTGGCCAAAATCAATGCCCTCCTTTTTCATAATGAAAGAGAAGATATCACCGCCAGTTCCACAGGCGCCAAAGCAATGCCAGCTCTGTTGCTCAGGAAAAACAAAAAACGAAGGGTGTTTCTCACTGTGGAATGGGCATAAGCCTTTGAAGTTACGCCCTGCTTTTTGCAGAGTAACATACTCAGAGACAATCTCTACTATATCTAATCTCTGCTTTACTTCCGTGATCACGCTCATTGAGATATTTCTTCAGCCAATCTTAGCGCATATTGATCGGTCATTCCAGCAATGTAATCAATGACTTTGCGCTCCTTGTTATCTGGCAGAGAGGCAAATTCTCGAGGTAATCCGTCCTCATGTTTCAGGAAATAATAATATAACAGACGCAGTACCTCTACCGCCTTTACTGCCTCATCTTCGTCTAAGCTGGGATAATATACTTTGTCAAATAGAAACTGGCGGAGTATGTTAGTTGCTCTGAGGACTTCAGGGCTCATGCCTATAGTTGGCTTGGGTAAATCGCCATTGCCACTAACTGGCCAAGAGCAGTCAATAATATCACAAACCAGGGTATTAATTCGCTGTGAATGCGTATTTCCCAGAGTTGATACTACCGGCCTGGGTAAATCATTCTGGGAGATAACGCCAGCCCTTATGGCGTCCTCGACGTCGTGGTTAACATACGCCACGATATCGGCTATCTTGCATATCTGGCCCTCTAGAGTATTGGCATCTCCCCATCCCTCTCCCAAGATCTCAGCTTGTCCCTTGGAATGATTGAGGATACCATCTCGCACTTCCCAGGTAAGATTTAGCCCCTGCCCTTCCTTTTCCAACAAATCAACCACTCGTAAGCTTTGTTCATTATGCCTGAAGCCACCGTGGTACAACTCGTTCAGGACCTCTTCGCCTATATGACCGAAAGGCGTATGCCCTAAATCATGTCCGAGAGCGATAGCCTCCGCGAGGTCTTCATTGAGATTTAGAGCTCGAGCTATAGTCCTGGCTATCTGGGATACTTCCAGAGTGTGAGTAAGCCGGGTGACATAATGGTCCCCCAGGGGAGCAATAAAAACCTGTGTCTTGTGTTTTAGCCGACGGAAGGCCTTAGAATAGATGATACGGTCACGGTCACGTTGGAAACTGGTCCTTATAGGGCATGGCTCTTCCCGCTTCAACCGACCACGACTGAACTTACTCTTAGCGGCATAAGGAGAAAGAGCTTCTTCCTTCTTCTCCGTCTGCTCACGTATATTAGGTTTGTTAACCATGGAATCACTGTAATATAGTAAGTCAAGGCAAAAATCCTTAATTTATCGCAGCAGCACCTTCATGTCCTCACACACGTTTTCTTTTGATTTTTGCCTTCATTCTGTTTTCCACCTCTGCGATATTTAACCTCGTCGACAGCACCACATCCGGGTTCAAAGACATCGAATCTATGCCGCACTCAACTAAAAAGTCGGCAAATTCCGGAAAATCACTCGGTGCCTGACCGCATATCCCTACTTTTCTCCTCGGTTTGTGATTGTGTGCCGCATCTATGACTTGCTTCACCAACTTCTTCACCGCTTCATTCCTTTCATCAAATATGTGCGCCACAAGCTCGGAATCTCTATCCAAACCGAGAGTTAATTGCGTTAAATCGTTCGACCCTATGCTGAACCCATCAAAAACACCGGCGAATTCCTCGGCCAGAACCACATTGGATGGTATCTCGCACATCACATACACTTCCAAACCATTTTCCCCTTGCCTTAAGCCAAACTCTTCCATGGTTTTTATTACCTTCCTCCCTTCTTCCGGCGTCCGGCAAAAAGGAACCATCACCTTCACATTGGTCAACCCCATTTCATCCCTTACCTTCTTTATCGCTTGACATTCTAAACCAAAGGCAGGCTTAAACTTCTCATCGTAATAGCGAGACGCTCCCCTCCACCCTATCATGGGATTACTTTCCTCCGGCTCGTAACGATACCCCCCGATTAAATTGGCATATTCATTTGTCTTAAAGTCAGAAAAACGAACGATGACTTCATTGGGATGGAACCCCGCCGCTATTTTCGCTATCCCCATGGCCAAGTTGTCAATGAAAAACTCCCTTTTATCCTCATATGACGCGCTCTTCTTATCTATCTCTTCAATCACCTTTGCCAATTTCTTGTCATTACTCGCTGCTTTTTTCAACTCATCATATTCTATCAGCGCCATAGGATGTATGCCGATGTAAGAGTTGATGATGAACTCTTCCCGAGCCAAACCCACGCCGTCATTGGGAATTTGACTTTGAATAAACGCACCATCGGGAATGCCAAAGTTCATCATTATCCTGGTGTCGGGTCTGGGGATCTTAGTTACTTCTACCTCATCGACTCTGTATTTCAATTTTCCTTCATATATCCTGCCCTCACCTTGCGAACAATCTATCGTGACCTCTTTTATCTCCTTCAAGACCTCTGTCCCCTTGCCGGTGCTAATTACACAGGGTACCCCAAGCTCACGACTCACGATAGCTGCATGGCATGTCCTTCCACCCTTGTTTGTAACTATGCCACTGGCAATCTTCATTATTGGCTGCCAGTCGGGGTCTGTCATATCAGTGACCAAAACTTGACCCCTCTTGAATTTGTTAATTTCACTACTATCTTCTATCACATTCACCTCGCCCTGCCCTATCTTTGTACCCACTGCTTCCCCTCTGAGCAGTAACTTCCCCTTTTCTTCAAGCACATAAGTCCTGAGCGAAGCTAAGTCCATTTGTGAATGCACTGTCTCTGGCCTGGCCTGGACTATGAAAAGTTCCCCGGTTACTCCATCCTTTGCCCATTCGATATCCACTGGCCTACCATAGTGGTCTTCTATAATGCAGGCCCACCTTGCAAGAACCAAGATTTCATCGTCACCCAATACAAACTTCCTTTGGTTCTCTAGTTTGACTTCTTTTTGCTCCGTTCCAGCTCCATCTCTCTTGTAGACCAATTTCTTCTCCTTCGTCCCCAGCTTCTTTTCCACAATTGGCCTGAACCCTTCCTTTAGAGTGGGCTTGAAAACGTAAAACTGGTCTGGATTAACAATTCCCTGTACCACATTCTCTCCCAGCCCATAGGCAGCAGTTATGTAGACCACATCCCTGAAGCCTGATTCTGTGTCTATGGAAAATATGACACCGGAGCAGGCTAAATCAGAGCGGACCATCTTTTGCACCCCTATGGAGAGGTAAACGCTGAGATGGTCAAAACCATTATCCACCCGGTAGGAAATCGCCCGGTTCGTGAACAAAGATGCAAAGCAGTCCATGACCTTTTCCAAGAGGTCAATTTCTCCACGCACGTTCAAATAACTCGTTTGCTGTCCCGCGAATGAAGCTGTAGGCAAATCTTCGGCAGTAGCGCTGCTTCTCACAGCCACATCGACGTTCTTTCCAAATCTTTCTTCCATCTTTCGATAGCAAATTCTTATCTCCTCTTCTAATTCTTTAGGGCAGGGAGAATTTGCTATCAAATTCCTTATCTTTTCGCCCCTCTTCGCCAAATTTTCCATATCTTTTGTATCCAGGTCCGCTAAAGTGTCTCTGATTTTTTGGCTTATGCCTGCTTTCTCTACCACATACTTATATGCTTCAGCAGTAATAGCAAAACCGGGGGGAATGGTTACCCCTTTCTTGCCCAGATTTCTTACCATTTCGCCAAGAGAGGCATTCTTACCGCCGACTAAAGCTACATCCTTTGCTCCAAATTCCTCAAACCATTTCACAAACTTCATAGTTCTTCCTCCGCTTTACAAAGTATTGTCATATTCACACATGCCATCTCAGCTAAATCTGCATCCTTGCTTACAGGCAGTTAAACTAAAAAACAAAGCCAAATTATATCATGTTTCAGCAAGGCTAAAACAAGAGAGATTTTTGCCTCTCCTGCCTGGCCCTACTGCGGTCAGCCTATCCTCCCGCCATCTGCTGCAGCGCAATTTTAATCTTCTCTTCTAAGCTTAGCTCCTCAGAATCTGGAAGCTTAGAGATAGCTTTGGTGGCTTCCGTTAAAGAGTAGCCCAATCCAGTTAAAGCAGCTATGACATCGGCACTCTCCGGGGCCAGGGGCAGGGCTACCTCTTTCCATTCCTTTTCCAACTTGCCTCTGAGCTCAACGACGAGGCGGCTGGCCATTTTTTTACCGATGCCAGGCGCTTGGCTGATGAGGTCGATATCGCCGCTGGTTATAGCCATGACAAGTTGTTCAGGATTCAAAGCCGAGAGTAGAGCTAAAGCCACCTTAGAGCCAACTCCTGAGACGGAAATAAGGTTTTTGAACAAAGCTAATTCCTCGCTTGAGGCAAAACCGTAAAGAGAAATATTATCCTCTCTAACATGGAGATGGGTATAGAGGGAGACCTTGCCTTTAGCAGCTCCTAATTGGCTTAAAGTTGAGCCGGAGACATATACCCGAAACCCTACTCCACCGACATTAATGATAATGGAGTCGTTACCACGCGATTCCAGTATTCCTTCTAATGTAGCTATCATTTCGGCGTATGTTCAGTGAGCCATTGGTTAAGGCGCCTCTGCTGAATGTGGCACATAGCTATAGCCAGGGCATCAGCCGCATCGCTAGGCTGAGGTAGCTCAGAGAGCCTGAGCTGGACTCTTACCATTTCCTGAACCTGTTGTTTATCGCTTTGCCCATAGCTGGTTATTTGCTGTTTTATCTTGGCTGGTGAGTAATAGTAGACGGGCAATCCCTGGTTGACCGCTGCCAGGATAGCTATAGCTTGTGCTCTGCCAATAGCGAACGCGGACTTCACGTTGTGGCCGATAAAGGGCTCTTCAATGGCTACTTCGCTCGGTTTATGCTTGGCGATAATTTTGCTTAACTCGTCGTAGAGGGAGTGTAGTCTTTCCTCCATAGGAAGCCGGGATGGAAGCTTGATCACTCCGCAATCTACCATATGCATTTCCTCCTCGCCATCTACTACACCGTAGCCTAAATTTATAGTGCCAGGGTCAACGCCTAGAATGCACATGTTAGGTTCAACTGCGCAGCTTCTCTAAAGTAGCCTCAGAAAAATCGATATTGGAGAAAACATGCTGCACATCGTCTAGTCCTTCCAGCTCGTCGAGGAAATTCAGGGCCTGAATTGCTTTGTTTTCCTCCAGCAACACTGTAGTTTGAGGCGTTAACGAGAGCTCCGCCGAAATCACATGCTCGTTCTCCTCAATAACCTTTCTTACTTTTTCTAAATCCTCTGGTTTCGTGTAAATTTCCACATAATCCTTCTCGGTCTTAACATCTTCAGCCCCGGCATCAATAGCTCGTAGCGCTATTTCTTCGGCATCTGAGGCATTGCTTTCTACGGTGATCACTCCTCTACTCTCAAAGAGCCAGGAGACACAACCACTCTCACCAAGACTACTCCCGTGACGGGTGAAGAGACGGCGCACATCCTGAATGGTGCGATTACGGTTATCGGTCAAGGCTTCCACCAAAACTGCTATCCCGCTTGGCCCATAGCCTTCGAGTTTCATCTCAATTAAGGCAGCTTCCCCGGCTTCACCACTACCCCGTTTTATGGCTCTCTCGATATTCTCCAAAGGCATGTTATTATCACGGGCTTTCTGTACTGCTAAACGTAACTGGAAATTACTTTCTGAATTAGCTCCACCTTGTCGCACTGCAACTATGATTTCCCGGGCAAGCTTGGTAAATAACTGCCCGCGCTTGGCATCAGCCACTCCCTTCTGCCGCTTAATCTGTGACCACTTAGAATGTCCTGACATTGCTATCTTTTATATCATTTTATCACCGCAACTCCTAAAAGGGAAAGCAGATATTATGTCGCAAACAACTTGATGGCATCGGCACTATCATGCTAGGTTTATGATAGCGGGTAAGTCCTGTGTTAAGTGTGTCACCGGAAAGTGGCATAAACTAACTGTAAGCTAGTCGCGCGCAGGGGCCGCTTTTTTCATTTCCCAAAATCTCGTATCAAGCTTTACCACACACAGTTACATTTAATTCTTCTACAATCTATCCCTAGCTTTGCCCACATTGCTTTAATTGCTTTTAAAGCACTCTATAATAACTGGCGAAATTCTTCACGGCTCATCTCTGCATCTCGTAGGATCTTAGACAAAATACCAGAGCCTAAATCCTCACCTTTGTGCACTGGCACTACGGTAGCTCTCCCATCAGCATGCCTCATATAAATATGGCTACCTCGCTGACGGACTATTTCAAAATCTGCCTTTTGTAGAGTACGAACTACTTCGCTGCCAGTTAGGTGAGGTAATCGGCTCATAGAGCTACCTTTTGGACACCTATAAGTTGTAGTTGTTCAGGAGCCAGATCGCCTTCTACTTCCAGGCACAATTGGATAGCTTCTTTTATGCGCTCCATAAGTTCATCCAGAGAGCGTGCCTGAGTATGACACCCCCTAAGGGAAGGTACAGTGCCCACAAAGAGGCCCTCCTCGTCGCGCTCGATGATAACAGTAAACTCTTCTCTCATAATATCTCTCTTTTAACTACTACTTTTAGTATAGCACATGTCTATTACAATGCCTTTACCATACACAGTTGCACTTAATCTTTCTGTAGTCCATCCCTGGCTTTGCCCACATTATTTTCACTTCGTAACCTCTTGCCAGAATTGGTGGAGGAGGCGCTGGCGAAGTCTGGGGTCGAGGATGGAGCCGAGATAACCCTCAAAGACTCCATCCGTTTTTTGCTTCAACTTCCTTTTACTATTCTTCTCTCATCCTCAATTGTAGGATAATTTGGGAAAACTGCAATGATTGCAAGACTTTAGAGTTTTAGCCTTCTCTCCTCTAGGATCACTTTGCTATGTTTAGCAACTCCTTTCCATAAGGCTCCCTTATTATGCCCTTCTCGGTGATTATGGCAGTTATATAACTATGGGAAGTGACGTCGAAGGCGGGATTAGCTGCTCTTATGCCTTCGGGAGCAATGGGTACTCCCTGGATATGAGTTACCTCCTCAGGGCTTCGCTCTTCAATTGGGATTGTGTCTCCCGAGCTTAAGGAAAGGTCAATAGTGCTTGTAGGAGCAGCGACATAAAAGGGGATTTTACTTTCTTTAGCCAGTACTGCCAGAGTATAGGTGCCGATTTTATTGGCGACATCGCCATTGGCGGCAATCCTGTCGGCGCCAACAATGACACAGTCTATCTTCTTCTGATGCATAAAATAGCCAGCCATGGAATCGGTAATCAAAGTTACAGGGATACCCTCTTGTCTTAGTTCCCAGGTAGTGAGCCTGGCTCCCTGGAGAAGGGGACGGGTTTCCGTGGCAAAGACGCTCACTCTCTTTCCTTGCTCTTTAGCAGCTTTGATTACACCCAGGGCAGTGCCATAGCCGGCGGTGGCTAAAGGACCGGCGTTACAATGAGTAAGCAGGGTGAAACCATCCTTGATAAGCTCGGCTCCCAGCTGGCTGAGCTGCATGGTTGCGGTTATTTCTTCCTGGTGAATTCGCTTTGCTTCATTTATAAGCGAATTTTTTATTTCAGTAACGCCGTCTCCCCTGGTAGCTTTTTTAATCCTGTTGATAGCTTGAAAAAGGTTGACCGCGGTAGGCCTGGAGTCAGCAAAACTTTGCATGACCTGATTTAATTGGGCGAGAAATTCATCCTTGTTTGCTGTTTTAATACCCGACGCCCCCAGAGCTATACCGTAGGCAGCAGCGACCCCGATGGCTGGCGCCCCGCGAACCCGCATTTCCTTGATAGCCAGAGCTACATCACGGTAATTATCCAGGTCGGCAAAGATTTGCTCCCTGGGAAGCTTGCTCTGGTCCAGTATCCTCAGCTTGCCGTCAAGCCATTCTATTGCTCTGACTGTCATTGCCTGATAGTATAATTCAAAGGATGGAAATAAAGGAAGCAACTGACCAGGCAATCTGTCTGTCAATCTGGCTAAGGCTTACAACGCAAAAATATAAGAAGGAGGCAAGATGAATGTTTGCATAATAGGTGGTGGAGGAGGTGCTAATAATGCAGCCAATGTTATTCGCCGTTTGGATGAAGAAGCTCAAATTGATTTATTCGACAAACGTAGCGAGATAGGTCACGAGCCTTGTACGATTCCATACGTGCTGAACGGATTCCTCCCATCCTGGCAGGACACTTTCGTGTTCAGGCAGAAATTCTACGACGAAAGGAACATTAATGTTCACTTGAATACGGAGGTTACCGATATCGTCAGGGAGAAAAAGCTCCTGATAGCCGGTGGAGAAAGTTACCGGTATGATAAAGCGATTCTAGATTTGGGTTCCATATATGCTATCCCTCCTATACCAGGACTGAACGGCGAAAATGAGTTCTCATTAAACACCAGTCTGGAGACTGCCAAAGCCTTCGAGGATGCCATTCCCAGGTATTCGAGCGCTGCTATCGTGGGCACGGGGCAAATCGCTCTGGATGTAGCTGAGGTTCTAAAAGCAAGAAATTACGAAAAAATATACCTTCTAGGCAGGTCAGATTGTGTCCTCCGAGCCTACCTGGATAAAGATATGGCAGAAATCGTTGAAAGAGGGATAAAAGAAAAAGGTATAGAGATGATTCTGTCGGCGAGGGTCAACGGCATAAAAAGTCATAATGGTAAAAAAATCGTATCTCTCCCGGGTCGGGAGCTCAAGGTGGACTTCGTTTTCTTCGCTACCGGTTCCAAGCCCAATGTAGAGCTAGCCAAAAAAGCCGGTATCCGGATAGGCGAATCGGGGGCAATTGCTGTGAACGAATACCTCCAGACCAATGACCCTGATATTTATGCTATCGGGGATTGTATGGAGAATTGGGACAGAATCACCGGATCTAAAAGGACTTACCAAACCGCCACCTCTGGGGCTAAAACGGGAAGAATTGCAGCTACAAATCTAGTTCGAGGCAATGTTCTTCCTCACCAGGGTACGGTAATGACATTCGTTACCAGAGTTTTCAACTATGAAGTAGGCACGGTAGGCTTCAGCGAAACCTATGCACGAGAGCAAGGATTGAATGTCGTCTGTAATATAATGAGGACTGCCACGCGGCGGAGATTATATGGGGGCAAACCTATCCACATCAAGCTCGTTGCCGACCCGCGGACCAAAAGCTTGGTTGGAGCCCAAATCATTTCGGAAGAAATGGTGGCAGGGAAGATCGATAGACTCGCTCTTGCCATAGCGCTGAGGGTCCCGGTTAAACAACTGGCCTTGATTGATACTTGTTACTCCCCAACACTGGGCTCAGCATACGAGTCAACGGTAATGGCGCTGGACCAATTAATGCCCCAGCTTACGTGACCTGGCTTGCCTGATATAGCCCGGGATTTCGTTACCCCCGACCAATATATTGATTTGATAAACGGAGGAAATCATGCTACCCTTATCTGATTTATCCTCGGGGAGGCAAAGATGGCCAAGATTTATTTTTTAGATGTTACCAACCGCGATGGCGTTCAAACCGCCAACCTCGGTCTGTCCAAGCTGGAAAAGACCATGATGAATATTTACCTCAACGAAATGGGCGTCTTCCAGTCCGAATTTGGTTTTCCTACGACGCGACACGAATCGTTTTACCTTCAGGCGAACGTGGAGTTAGCTGATAGGGGAGTCCTGCAACCCATCCGGTTGGGAGGGTGGATAAGGGCAGTTGTTGCTGATGTGGAAAAAGCCTTCAGGCTTGTCCCGACTATTAAGCACCTTAATATCTCTATTTCCACATCGGCCCAAATGCTTCAAGGCAAATTCAAGGGCACAAAGAGCCGAGAAGATATCGTAGGCATGATGGTCGATGCTTTAGAAGCGGCCCGTGCTCATGGAGCTGAAAGCGTAGGTGTAAATGCCGAGGATGCCTCCAGAACAGAAACAGATTTTTTAGTCAAATTCGGCCTGGCAGCCAAGGAACACGGGGCTGACCGACTCAGGTATTGTGATACCCTGGGCTATGACAATGCATTTACCATCTACGAGACTGCCAAAACTCTGGCGGAGGATGTCGGAATACCTATTGAGCTTCACTGTCATAACGACCTGGGAATGGCTGTGGCTAATTCACTTGCCGGGGCTAAAGGGGCTATAGACGGTGGACAGGATGCTTACATCAACACCACAGTCAATGGAATTGGAGAGAGAGCCGGCAATGCTGACCTTGTAGCCTCCGTTCTAGCTGTCACCAAATCCAAGGAATTCGCGGACAAATATCAACTGGGAAAGCCCATAGACCTGACAAAGGCCTGGAAACTAAGCAAATTTGCCAGCTATGCTTTCAGGGTCCCCATTCCTATCAACCAGCCTGGCGTCGGAGCCAATGCGTTTGCTCACAGCTCCGGTATTCATGCTGATGGAGTATTGAAAGACCCCGAGAACTACGAGCTATATAGCTTCGACGAACTGGGGAGAGGTGAACAGGAGCTTGTAGAGACCGGCAGAGAGATATGCTCAGGAGAATATAGCGGGATATCAGGCTTCAGTCATATAATGGGCCAACTGGAGGTATCGTTTGACGATGCCAGGCAGGCTGAAGAGGTTCTGGAACTAGCAAGATATGCCAACGTGGAAGCGCAAAAACCACTGGAGGAGGATGAACTGCTCTTCATTGCCAAATATCCCAAAATTGTCAAGAAACTGTTGACACTTGTACCACCGGAATAACATCTCCTTGACACCATTATCCCTCCCATTTGATATAATATAGTTAATTGCGGGTGTAACTCAGCGGTAGGGTGCTTGCTTCCCAAGCAGGTTTTGAATAGTCATTGGGGTGGATAACTACCAAATGACTTCAGCACCAATAGCCATTAACAGCACTCATGCGGGAGTAGCTCAGTGGTAGAGCATCTGCTTCCCAAGCAGAGGGTCGCGAGTTCGAGTCTCGTCTCCCGCTCATCTAACTACAAAGCACACACCGCAAACAACCACTTCACAGCCCATTATATGACTGAAGCCTGATATCCCGCTATATTACCCAGAGCATATAACACTACATCACTAGAATACATCACTCTATCTAACACCTTTTTATCTTCCGATACCATGCTTAAAACTTCCGATACCGCTTGAACCTTCCTTTTCAAAATCTGCTGAAACGGGATATATGTCAAGATGGATAACTTACCACTGGTATAAGATACATACTAGTAATACTTAATATATAAGATATATATGTAATATCTTCTCTTCTTGTTACTTCTTCTCTTGCTTCTTCTCTCGCTTCTTCTCTTCTTTCTCTTCTCTTCTTCCCCTTCTCTTATCTTCTCTTCTCTTATCTTCTTCTCTTCCTTCTTCTCTTGCTTCTTCTCTTGCTTCCTCTCTCGCTTCTTCTCTTGCTTCCTCTCTCGCTTCTTTTCTTGCTTCTTTTCTTGCTTCTTCTCTTTCTCCTTCTGTTCTTCTTTCTCTTTTCTTCTCTTCTCTTGCAGTGGCTTGTCGCAAGCGACCGCCACCGCCTCTCGCTTTGCCCCACAATGCCCTCAGAGGCACTTTTAAGCCTCTTACAAACCTATCATCCACCCCAGACATACTTCTCCTCCATCCAGTTCACTCTACAAACTCCATTTTCTTCATTCTCTGGACATTTAAAACCTTAATTTCATTATACCTATACAGCAACATCTGTCAATAACCTCGTTCTAGACAAGAACGGGGTAAGCTGTAGGGAAAATCCAGTCAAGCCGAAATTTCTTGCCACTCTTTTTTCCTGAGCAAAACGAATATTAGAGGGAGAATTGCCCAAGGTAGCAGGAGAGGAAGAACTACCCAAGAAGGAATATTTAAGAACTCATCTGAAACTCGAGCGGTAGGGAGCAAATCAAAAAACATAAAAACCAAGAGGCAAATGCTCGAAGCGAAGCATATTTCCCAATATTTCCTCTTAAGGCAAAACACCCCACAAGTAGTAAAAAATACGGCCGCAATAATGGAGATCAGGAACATTTCAAGGTTCAAGCCACGAAAACTCCACTCATCCATAAAAATAGAACTAACATAAAGGACAATCGTTTTCACACCATACATAATCATCAAAATACCAGCTGCTATTCTCATTCCAGTTACCTACCTTACTGCATTATATCTCCACAAAAATACCTGTCAATACCTCATTCTAGACAAGAACGGGGTGAACCAACTCAGGACTGGAAGCAAACTTCAATAGAATATTGCTATTTTAAAATCATCTGGCGTAAACGGGCGACCTTTCTCAATATTCACTAACAGCAATTTATTCAATATATCGAACGATTCCACCATTGCCTTATTCAATTCCTCAAGGGATAATTCTGCTCCGTGAACTGCTTTAGACCTTACTACATAAAGTTTCCGCACTTTGTCAAATTTTTCTTTACGAGCTATCCCTCTTTCTTCTAAGAGAGCAGCTACTTGAAGCGATATTCTATAAACCACTTCGGAGCTAATCCCAAAAAGAGCTTCTATACCACTCCATAGCTGAGCTATTGCCATACGTGGGCCAGGTGAATACTGCCAATTTACTGCAGCTGAAAGAGCAAATCGAAATCCCTCTGATTTTGCCGCTAGATAATTGAACTTTTCATAATTATCCTTAATCCAATCTGCATCTTCTTTCGTCAATATTGTCTTTACATTCTCGGGAATCAGTAAGCTAGTGTGCACATCCAAAAGTCCCCCTTTGAACGCTGGTAATGCCCTTCTGGGAGAATTCACAGCAGATTCTACTTCCTTCTCTTCTAATTCCTCTTTGAAGATTCCCGCTGTGCGTTTTTGATGTCCTGCAATCACATTCCATGAATATGAACTACATGCCAGTGACAAATGCGCATTAAAACCTTTCAATTTGATTAATGCTGATGCAAGCCATGCCCTATTTAATGTGTCATATCCTGGCTCAATGGCCATATCTTGAGCCGTCTCTATTTCACAAACACACCTAGGTAAGAACGGCTCTAACATTGCCCATTCTCTAAATCCTGCCCCACCTGCAGCAGCAAGGTCGAACACCGATATATCATCATCAAGACGCCGGATAGAAATCCCGGGCCCTAATTTCAAAGATAATCCTTCAACATCTAGGTTCCAAATCAATATATACCAATTACCCGAATATTCTTCCATATTATCAAATATTCTATCACACACTACTAAGTATTATACGAAAACTAAACTTCTGATAAGAGGATGAGATACATCCTCAGAAACTCATTATATTTATTAACTTCATGGCGTCAAGGCACGCTGATACTTAGTTCAGCTTTACAAACTTGACCACATGAACGCCCCATCAATGACCACTCCCAAAATGACCAACATAATAAAAACAGCAGCAGCTATCAATGCTGCCATTTTTCCAGACCATTTATAGGCTAGGTAAATCATCACTCCGAGACCTACAGCAGTGGCCACAACTTTATACACCAATTCAAACTCATAAGTAATAAATAACGAAAATATTATCCAAAAGACAAAACCTGTTCCAAAACCTATTGCTGCGGCAGCCAATGTCAATGCTATCCTTTTACCAATACTTCTATCATTCATACCTTCCCCCCTTCAGTTAAGCAGCTCCCCAACATCCTTTTTTACACATCACTTCCGCTGCGCGTAACGTTCACTTCCACCTTTACGAAGCATACGCTTCATAAGCTCCCTTGCCCAAGCTATATTATTGTCACCGGGATTATTCCTCGCATACCACGCAAAGACTTTGCGCATCCGCAGTAGGTCCTCATACCTTAATACAGTTCTCACAGCAACACCTTCCCGAACCTTTGGGAACATATCACCAACCAAATCATCTATATCAGCTCCAGCTACTATCTCACTGGAAACTGGCACTACAGCTACAGAATCACCAATACGTTCACCTTCAGTTAACTGTAATTGCTCAACCTTAATTCCACCATTATCACCACCGGCCTTTTTATACTGTTCACCCAACAGCCTAAGAGGACTATACTTATCCTGTAGTATATCTTCAACGTCATGAATATAACCCATACTTGTTTTCAAATCATCATGCTGAAGCAGAGCCTTTACCACTAACGCCTGGCCCGTCTCACGCGCTACCAACGAAGCACTACTATGCCTTAACGTGTGTACACCCACCTTTTTTCCTTTAATACCAGCACGTTCAATTACATACCGAACTCTATGACCAAGGCCATCACCATCCTGATAAAACCCGCCGGACTTTTGCTTAAATACAGGCTCATCATCACCACCAGCCAGAACTCTTAACTTCTCACACAGCTTTATATCAAGCCTATAACGCCTCTGCCTGGTCTTACCCATCACATTAATAAACCCATCTCCCACATCACCACCTTTCAAATTTACCAATTCACCTATACGACAGGCAGAGTCTATTAACGTCAGAACCAGCAAAAGCTCAAATTCATTCATACAAGCCTTGATTATCGCTACCAGCTCATCAATCGTAAAGTACCGGCGCTTCCTTTTACTTACCTTCGGTCTCTCAGCCTCAGCACACGGATTAGCTACCTTATAAGCCTTATGCATATACTTCCCAGCAGCATTGACGAAATCAAACCACATCTTAATCGTCGTATCGGCATACCCTTCCAAAGACGCTAACCACTCATTAATAACCACACCCCTAACAGGCCAATCGTCCGAATACCGAGCCAACGAACCCAACGCATCACGATAATGTCTTTGAGTATTAGGCTTCAATCTCTTACCTTTCAAAACTTTTTCTAAAACCTCTAACGTTTTCATTTACCTTTAAGTATAATCATACTTTCACTTACTCATCCCTATCCCCAAAGTGCCCAATTTAACTACGTTTGTTCAATTACAGTATTTACAGACAACCAATTCGCTGTTACTTTTGTGCATCACGTCCAGCCACCATCTTTTTTATAACCCTAAACATATGCTTATACCAAGCTACAAAAGCACTTCCAGCTTTACGCGCTATGAATGATTTCAGAAACACCAACATACCTCCCTTCTACTATCACAAGGAGAAATAACCCACAACTCTACTAGACCTCATTTGCCTTGACATTCCAACCCCCCTAAAATATGATAAAATATAATAAAACATGATAGTTTAGACGTCAATAGTCATTCCTTTTACTTACTAGCTTCCCAAGCAAGACGTCGTGGGTTCGAATCCTACCACCCGCTGTGGTGATAGTCGTAACGAGCAAAACTATAAATTAGAAAATGAGGATAAAGCTAAAGAATAAGCAGTTGGCAGGGTTGGCACATCAGCTTCCCTTCGAAGTGATTGTAGAAGACCCGAGGGATGTTAAGGGCCTGTTGGAAATATTAGGCCACAATATGCCCTGGGATGAAATGGGGCTTAATAAATTCGGCGATCCCCTCAGGAAGCCAAACAGGGTGACCTTCTCTGTGGAGGCAGTCGACGGGGGATTTGTCTGCGATATTCACCCCGCTTTCGCTATCTACATTTCCAATCTTTTGACAGTAGAAAAATAGGCTGCGCATAGTTCACAAAGTTATGGGCCGTTAGCTCAGTTGGTAGAGCACCTGACTTTTAATCAGGGTGTCGCAGGTTCGAATCCTGTACGGCCTACTTAAAACCGAAAACCGTAGCTAAAATGGCTGGAATCGGCCTCAACTGAGGCCGATTTTTATTTGGCTTCAGCAAAATTGTCAACCTGATTTTGGAGCCAGTGTCAACCTGATTTTTTTAAAGGAGGCCAAAATGGAGACCAGTGCATTAGAGCTCAAAAACCTCATCCAAGGTTTCAAATTGTCATGCCAGACGGAATGCAAAAGCCCTAAAACTATTGAGTGGTACACAAGCTTTTTAGACAGATTCCATAATTTTTTGGAGCGAAACAACTGCCCTACTGATGTGAATTACCTGGATAGAAGCCACATTAGAGACTTTATCCGGTATTTACAGGTTGAAGCAAGGATCCCTCACACAGGCACGCATTTATCCCCAGCCACCATCCAAGGTTACATTCGTACTCTAAAAGCGTTTTTCTCATGGACAACACGGGAGGAGTACCTCAGGTCGAATCCTATGGCCGTGATACCAATGCCGCCGCTGGACCTCAGGATCCGCAAAACCATCCGCAGAAGTCTCCAGTAATCTGAAAGTCTCTTCGATAGAAATAGCCTTATATTCCGATGTTCTTTTGACCGCTAAATTATCCTTCATTGGATTCTCTTAAATAATCAATTTAATCATAATATAGTACTCAATCTGTCTTCATGTTAAAGAGGTGGGCATGATACGGCTCGAGGGCAACATAAAGTCCTTGACTCCTGACCTCATCAGGATCTCGAATATAGGTTATGCTTGTCAACTCGTCAACCAATGTTATACTTCTTGTGTTTGCCTCTGGCACCGGTACCTTCAGCCGACCTTGTGCCGGATTTAGAGAGTAGTTCACAATCACTACCTTGGTATGTGTGTCATGATGCCAAGTCCAAGCTAGTAGGTTTTTATAACTTTCATTCCCGTCCCATGCCCGATCTGCTTTCATTAACTTCCACTCCCCTTCGTGGAGCGTTGAGTCGTTGCTAAACCCTAGCAGGCAATCGTAGAATTGCTTGATCTCGGAGTCAACATTGTCCTTCGGTTCCCTAACCAGTTGGACCGGTATTTGGATGTGTCGGCCCTCAAACTGACCATTATAGAACAGGCGAAGACCGGGAAGAGTAGCTATGATAGTGGCTGCCATGAGTGAGCGTTCGCGACCAAATGCCGTAATAGCGCGAGGTTCATCATGATTCTCAACAAAGTACACCGAACGTTTCGGTTGCTGGGCATCCGATTCTAGGTAATTGTAGATTTCCTCTGGGGTTGAGTACCGCAACTTGTCGTAAAGCTGCTTATTGTAGGTGAAATCAAATCCCAACTCCTGAAGCCTTTTCTCTAGTCCCCAATATACCTCTGCTATGAACAGAAAATCGGATCTGCGTTCTTTCACATGTCTGATAGCTTCAGTCCAGAATTCATTCTCTGGTCTAGAATGGCCCTTGATGATCTCTCCCCATGTGTTACTAAAGACAACGTTTAGCGTGAGCATTGCCATATCACAGCGCACCCCGTCAGCCACTTCGATAATTTGCAGTAGCTCATTGATAAGAGCCTGCCTCAAATCAGCTGAGTAAATGTTAAGCTGGGCAGTATCAGTCCATGGCGGAAAATTAGGATCCCTACCATGTGCTAGATAGAAACCTGTTTTGGAAGGGAAGAACCATTCTGGATGATCATGGACATCTGAGTCTTTTCCCTGAACGAACCACTCGGGATGAGAAATCGTCCACTGATGGTCAACGGCTACATGATTTGGGACAAAGTCTAAAATTAAGGCCATACCGCGACGATTCAGGTTTGATTTCAGTTGAGCGAGTTCCTCTACCTTACCCAGTGAAGGCTCAAGGCTATATGCATAGATCGCATACGGAGATCCTGCAATGTCTTCAGCAGACCAGTCGGGTAAGGCTCGCTTGTATTCCTGGCGGAGTGCAAGGTCAAGTAACGCTTTCCGCCGTGAATTAGGGCTGCGTTGCCATACCCCCATGAGCCATACTAGGTTGATACCAAGGTGAGAGAAGAACTGCCATTCCTCTTCTGGGATCTTTGCCAAGGAAACAGGACGATTGTATTTATCGGATATTCGCCTCAGTAACAAACACGCATTGGCTTCATAGAGGTGAGGATAACGACGCATATTAGACCTGTCCGTGAAGAATTCGATCAAATCTCTGTATCCTTCCAATAGCTTTGCCATTTTGATGGATTCGACCATCTCTCTGGCATCCATGTCGGTCCCGGTCGGCAAAGACGTAGATCTTTACACGAGGGGCAGTCTTCGCTAAGGCGAACCCGACCGTTTGCACCCCCTGACCAGCTTCTCCACCAACCATGAAATTAATCTCCGTTGCCATCTTTTCACCTCCTTGGAAACTCTGCATGTCCCAATTCTATTCAATTTTGGCAACGAGCCTTTTGATGGCTGATGCCTCGCTTCGGGACATCTGTATCCTGATAACCTGACGTCCTGCCGCTTGCAAGGATTGAAAGTCTCCCAAGGCCTGGGCATCAGCGACTGTGCCAAAAGTGTAAGGCTTTCCTGGGATAGGTAGGTCTTTCTCATGATTTACAGTGAACTGCAAGAAAAGCCCTGTGTTTTGTCCGCCTTTATAGAGCTGCCCTGTAGAATGTAGAAAACGTGGCCCATAGCCCAGTGTGGTGGCAATATGGTAGCGCTCCCCCACTTCCCTGCGGAGTTCGGCTAATACCTCGTCCATTTCAGGTGTCTGGCGTAGATAAGCCATTATTGCCAAATACCGGCCTTTGTCGGCAAACCTCATTAAGTCTGCGAGAGAACCGGTGGTCTCCAACTTTGGGAGGCGACCGGAAACACCATATTCCTGTAGAAGACGGCCTGTAGTAGCTTTGGCTTTTTGGACGTCTGGCTGATCAAACGGGTTGATACACAGGATGGCACCAGCTACAGCAGTGGCAAATTCCCAGCGGAAGAACTCAGCCCCCATGTCATACTTGTTTCGCATTTCCAGGACAACCACAGGGTGTCCTGAAGAAATCAAGCGGCTAATTGCAGTATCTGTAGCCTGGTTCTGGTCGCCTTCAACACGCAGATAGATGAACAGGCGATCATTACCATAGTAGATAGGCTGCATCAGAGGCTCATTCGCTATCGGTATAATACCCTTGCCGTCTTTGCCAGTGCTTTCGGCAATCAGCTGCTCTACCCAAAGGCCAAAAGTGCCTATAGATGGCGACGTTACCAAGGTTAGCTTATCATGCCCTTTTTGAGCTAGAGTGCCCATGCAGGCACCCAGCCAGAATCCAGGGTTCTCATGCTGAGGTACATTGGAGGCACAAGTTAACCGCATGCGATTAGCCTGCTGCAGCAGTTTTGTAATGTCAATTCCTATTAGGGCTGCCGGCACCAAACCAAAATAGGACAGTACCGAGTACCTGCCGCCAATATCTGGCGGATTCAAGAATACCCGTCGAAATCCCTTGGCTTGGGCGAGAGTTGCCAATGGTGTTCCGGCATCTGTGATGGCAATGAAATTATGTCCCACTTTCTCTTTGCCCACCATCTTTTCTAATAGGTCTCGGAGGTATGAATGAAGAATCAGCGGCTCAGTGGTCGTGCCAGACTTCGAGGATACCAAAAACAGAGTAAGGGCTGGATTTATCACCTCTACCACTGCCTGGACTGACTCGGGAAGCGTAGAATCCAGCACGATTAGTTCCGGGTATTGGTCACCACTGCCGAAGACCTGCCCCAATACCTCAGCGCCAAGACTGCTGCCGCCCATACCAAGAAGAACAACGTGGCGAAAATCGGCGTCCCACACATCCTTGGCAAATGACTGCAGCATGGGCACATGTTCACTCATCAAATCAGTGACGGCTAACCAATCGAGACGATTCGTAATCTGGGTTGGCTCCGGCTTCCAAACAGTGTAGTCTTCTCTCCAGATGCGCCGGACGATATTGGCATCACTAAGCCTAGCGAGAGTTGCCTTCACGTCAGCCTCATACATGCCAATATCCGTCTTTGGATGGCTTAAGGCCATTTTTCTTCTCTCCTCAGTGCTCTACTTATTGAATAGACCGGGAAATACGCTGTTATCACTGACGGGTGAAGTAAATGGTTGCCCCGCTATTGGATTCCAATCGCTACGCCGGCAACGAGGACATCTCTTTGGTTTTGCTTTCCTTGGCACCCAAGTGTGATTACAATGCTTACAGGTATATCTGGTTTTCTTCATATTGACACCTCCTTATCACATGGCTTTTGGTTTATTGCAATCGCCCTCCTGCAAGTAGATATACGCCCAATTCTTCGTGATGAGGCGTTAAGTAAAGTGCCTCTCTGTAAATAGAAAGACAACCAACATTCTTGAAACTTGCCACTAGCTTACTCTCCCCTGTGCGGCCACCTCATTTATAGCTTTTTCGACCTCATCGGTGTCTCCCAGATAGTAATGATTTAGCGGTTTCAGTCGCTCATTAAGCTCGTAGACAAGTGGTATCCCCGTTGGAATATTTAGATTGACTATCTCATCGTCACCAATCTTATCAAGATATTTAACCAGTGCCCGTAGGCTATTGCCGTGAGCCGACACTATCACATGTTTTCCCGACTTCAGTGTTGGCGTAATAACTTCATGCCAGTAAGGAACACATCTAACGATAGTGTCCTTCAGGCTTTCTGTGAGCGGAAGCTCACTTTCAGCAAGCTCTCTGTACTTAGGGTCATTTCCCGGGTATCTTTTGTCAGTTTTATCAAGAGCTGGCGGTCGAATGTCATAACCCCTTCTCCACATATGAACCTGCTCTTCGCCCATTTTCAAAGCCATTTCCGCTTTATTCAACCCCTGCAATGCACCGTAGTGCCTCTCGTTCAAACGCCATGAGCGATACACGGGTATCCACATCAGGTCCATCTCATCCAGAACCAGCCAGAGGGTCCTTATGGCTCTCTTAAGTACGGAGGTAAAGGCAACACCAAAAAGGTATCCCCTTTCTCTTAGTGTTCTTCCTGCCTCTTTAGCTTCGGCAATTCCCTTATCGGACAAGTCAACGTCAGTCCATCCTGTAAATCTATCTTCCAAATTCCAGATACTCTCGCCATGTCTCAGGAGTACAAGCTTCATTACCTTAAATAACCTCCGATTTGATCACAATTATGTCTCTAGCTAACGACCTCCACTTTGAGCAGATTCGTTGTACTTTCCAAACCAAGAGGTATGCCGCCGGTGATTACCACTAGGTCGTCAGGCCTAGCCAGACCGAGTTCTTTCGTGATGGCTGATGCTGTTGTAAACAGACCGGACACGGAGGAAGGCGTGGCTATTTGGACAGGTTGAACTCCCCAATACAATATCAGCCTTCGGTAAATCGCCTCGTCGGGTGTTATCGCCACAATAGTTGTACGGGGCCGGTATTTTGATACTCTCCCGGCTGTGCTGCCTGACTTGGTAAAAGCAACAATGGCACGCGCACCCAAGTTATGGGCGGTAACACAGGCATTGTAGCTTATCAGTTCCTCAGTTCTTTGCTCAAACCATATCTTCTTTTCGGACAATGCTATTTCATAAGGCAGTTTTTTTTCAGTTTCACGGGCAATCCTATCCATTATCACTACCGATTGCACCGGATTTTTTCCGATTGAAGTCTCTTCCGAGAGCATGGTAGCATCCGTGCCGTCGAATATAGCGTTGGTTACGTCACTAGCCTCTGCCCGTGTGGGTCGCGTCGATTTCACCATTGACTCCAGCATTTCAGTAGCAGTAATCACCGGCTTGCCAGCCTGATTACACTTCCTGATTATCTCTTTCTGCACCAGAGGCACCTTTTCCAAGGGGATATCCACTCCGAGGTCTCCCCGGGCCACCATGATGCCATCAGCATTAGCTAAAATACTATCTAGGTTTTTCACCGCTTCACCACGCTCAATTTTGGCGATAATGGGTATTTCCGTATATTTTTCTCTCATGAGTTTTCTAACACCGACTATATCTTCAGCTTCGGTCACGAAGGAAAGAGCCAGATAGTCCGGTTTCTGGCTCAGAGCGAAAATTAGGTCTTCCCGCAAAGTGTCGGTGAGAAACGGCCCGGAAATACGCATGCCTGGTACCACGAGGCCCCGCTCTTCAGTCAGAATTCCGCCAACGATGACGCGGCTCATTACCTCGCCGCCCGCTATTTTCAATACTTTGGCCTGCATCTCACCATCAGCGATTAGAATGATATCCCCCGGCTTTACATCTCTAGGTAGATTGGGCAAGTTTACCGAAACCCTTGTCGCGTCTCCGTCTATCTGCTGCGTGGTAAAAACCAACTGGGCACCCTTTTTTAAAAGGGCCTGGCCCCCTTTCAGCTTTCCGGTACGATATTTGGGACCGGGTAGATCTATAAGAACGGCAACATTTGTGTGCAGACCCTTGCTCAGATTTCTTATAGCCTGAACATATCGGGCATGTTCACCCGGCGTGCCGTGCGCTAGATTAAGCCGGGCAACATTCATACCAGCCCTGATTAAACTCTCCATCATCGCTGTCGAGCTGGTCGCCGGGCCAATGGTGCATACTATCTTCGTTCGTCTTGGGTATAATCTTGACCGCCTCATTACCTTTCCTTACTTTGAGAGTATTTCCGCATCAGTAGCTTTTATACCAGCCTTCAGCCAGGTCTGAAAACTGGCCATTTGTTGAAGTCCTCTTAGTTTGCCTATCGATAACCTATCCATTTTATCTTCCTTTTTCGTTTTTACGCCGCAAGCAGTCCGGCCAACTCTTCAAGTCGTGTACTTAGCGGCTTCTTCTTTTCCCAGGTGTCCCGCAATGGGGTGTAGCTTATTTCGTTATTTATCTCGCCAACCATATAACCGTTTTTGCCACTTAAAAGAGCCTTGACGGCAGCAGAGCCTAAGCTACTTGCCAGCACACGGTCGCGGGCAGTGGGTGAACCCCCACGCTGGATATGCCCCAGAATACATACTCTCGACTCAACATCTATATTTTTCTTTACCTCTTGAGCAATCTGAAAGCTGTAACCAGGTTGTTCAGCCTCGGCTACCACAACGATGGCGCTTTTCTTACCCCGCTTAAAAGCCTCCTTCAATTTTGCACAGAGTTCTTCACTGCTGAGCGGCGTTTCAGGGATAATTAGCTCTTCAGCACCCCCGGCGATGCCACTTTCAAGAGCGATAAATCCCGTGTGGTGTCCCATGACCTCCACAAAGAAGAGCCGTTCAAGGGATAGGGCAGTATCACGGATACGGTCGATAGCTTCAAGTGCCGTGTTTATGGCAGTGTCAAAACCTATGGTGTAATCCGTGCCATACACGTCGTTGTCTATGGTTGTCGGCACGCCGACAATACTGACGTCGCACTCATCTGCCAGCAGGGCACCACCGCGGAAAGTACCATCGCCACCAAGCAGGAGCAGCCCGGCAATTCCTGCTTCATCCAGCACTCTTACTGCCTTTGCCCTGCCCTCGGGGGTCTTGAATTCAGGACAACGTGATGTTTCAAGTATAGTCCCACCCCTGTGAATAATATTAGCTACGCATTTTCTGTCAAGCACAGTCATCTCATTACGAATGAGTCCACTATAACCGCGTCTTATGCCTAAAGCCTCCACATCAGCAGCCGTGGCAGTCCGCACGGCTGCCCGAATACAGGCATTCATACCCGGGGCATCCCCTCCACTCGTCAATATGCCAATCCTTTTCATCGAATCTGCTCCTTTGTGATTATTTTCGTACCAACTTTAAAGTGACATCAAGAATCCATCTTTTCTTACTACTTATCCTGCAACACAGCTACTCCAGCTAATACTTTGCCTTGCAGGAGTTCCAGTGACGCCCCTCCTCCTGTGGATACGTACGACATCTTATCCGTTAATCCCATTTCTTCCACAGCCTCAGCGGTAGAGCCACCACCAATTATCGTAGTGGCCTTGAGATTTGCCAGCACTTTGGCCAGGCTGCGTGTTCCCCCTGCAAATTCAGCGATTTCAAAAACTCCTAAAGGTCCATTCCAGAAAACTGTCTTGCACTTATCAAGCACTCCGGAGAACACCTCCACGGTCTTGTGCCCAATATCAGCAATAATCCAACCTTCAGGAACCTTGTCCATCGGCACTGTCTTGGTAACGGCACCAGATTCCAGCTTTTCCGCGACAAGGAAATCCTGTGGCAACACGAGTTCAACACCAGCCGATTTTGCCTTGCTCACAACCTTGAGGACATTCTCTATTTGGCTATTCTCCACCGCTGAGCTGCCTACACCGTGGCCCTGACTCTTCAAGAATGTGGCAGCCATACCACCACCAATGAGTAGGCAATCTACCTTGGTTATCATATTGTTGAGAAGTCCCAGTTTGGTGGCTAGTTTTGCCCCGCCTATCATCGTAGCGAACGGCCTGCCCGGATTTGCCATGAGGCTGGTCAAGGTCTCAAGCTCTTTTTCCAAGAGAAACCCAGAAACGGCAGGCAGGTATCGCGCTATGCCGACGATTGAAGCGTGGGCACGGTGACAGGCACCGAAAGCATCATCTACGTAGATATCTGCCAGACGCGATAAGCTCTGGGCGAAATTGGGGTCGTTCGCTTCTTCCTGTGGGTAAAACCGCAGATTTTCAAGAAGGACTATCTCGCCATCCCGCAATCTGGATACAGCGCTTTCAACCTGCATGCCAATGCAATCATTCAGCGCCTCGACTGGCTTGTTAATGAGTTCTGACAATCGTCTGGCTACGGGCGCGAGCCTTAGCTCTTCTACTACTTTGCCACCAGGCCTGTCCAGATGTGAGCAAAGGATGATTCGCGCCTGATGCTTTGCCAGATACTCTATTGTCGGCAGGCAGGCACGAATACGTGTGTCATCAGTAATTGCGCCATCATGGTTCATTGGAACATTGAAGTCAACACGCACCAATACTCGCTTTTTCACGACGTCTACGTCTCTTACAGTTTTTTCTGCCATTGCTACTCCTCCAATCCCAAATGTTGTCTCACGCACACATTGTTTGACCAGCTAGTGTTCATACCACAGTATTTGTCTGGCCTCCAGGGGCACCGCAGCCCCACCGAAATAGGGAACGATGCGTGGCGTATAGTGTTCTGCCGGCCGACGCGCCGGGATACGGGCACGATACAGATAGCTATTCGCTGTTCCGGCGGCCTCAGCTACCTCCATGACATGAATTTCGGATTCCTCGTTACCTTGCGACTCGGCATAAAGCTGGACCTGCACTGCCTTCGGATCAAGCTCATCAAGATACACTATTACGGTGATTGTGTAATCTTCCCCTTCACTCTGCACAGCTAGTCTTCCGAAGCGTAATTTCTGCCAATGCATCTCCAGTAACTCTCGCCAGCGGCATAAGCGTATTGACTCGTTTGCCCCGTCGGCAGTGCGCTTATGATAGTTCTGGGCAGCAGCGAGGTATAGCCTATCGACATACTCTCGCAGCATTCGGTTCGTACTGAATTGCGGGGTGAGTTCGGCCATACTCGTACGCATGCGTGCTACCCAGGCGGTGGGGATGCCTCGGCCATCACGTTCATAGAAGCACGGAATAATCTCTTCCTCGAGGAGACGGTAGGTCTCTTCCGCTTCTTGGGTATCCCAGTCGGGGTCATCACCATGCTCCCGTCCATCGCCGATGGCCCAGCCGATTTCGGGACGATAAGCTTCTGCCCACCACCCATCCCGCTCCGATAAGTTTAAGCCACCGTTTACCAGAACCTTCATGCCGCTGGTACCGCAAGCCTCCCAGGGGCGGCGGGGTGTATTTATCCAAAGATCCACGCATTGTACCAACTGCTCGGCCAGAGCCATGTCATAGTCAGAGAGGAAGACTACCTTGTTTTGCACGTCGGGACGAAGCGAATACTCCCACCACGCTCGGATCAGGGCTTTACCTTCTTCATCGCGGGGATGGGCTTTACCGGCAATAACGAGTTGAACAGGCCGGTCGGGATGGTTCAGTATCCGGCTTAGCCGATCGGGATCATGGAGCAATAGATTTGGTCGTTTGTATTCGGTGAAGCGCCGGGCAAAACCTATTGTGAGAACGCCAGGGTCCAGTAGTTGGTTGGATTGCTTTACGAGTTGTAACGAGGCGCCGGCTCTCGCTAGCTGACGGCCGAGACGTGCACGTACGTAATGGATCAGTTGCTGTGCTTCTTCCATGCGTAGTTGCCACAGTGACTCGTCAGTTACCTTCTTAAAATCGTCTTTAATCGCATCCATGGTATTTAGCCAACGCTCTTTCTCGCAGGCATTGGTCCAGGTCGTATCGGCCGTTGCAGAGTCCCATGACGGCATGTGAACGCCGTTGGTAACGTGGGTGATCGGCACCTCGCCACGAGGCCAGCGTGGGAATAATGGTTGAAAAATGTGACGACTTACCTCACCATGAAGACGACTGACACCATTGACCACCCCTGAACCTCGTATTGCCAGAAATGCCATATTTAGTGGCTCCTGTGCGTTGGCAGGATCCTGGCGACCTAAAGCTAGAAGACCGTCCAATCCAATACCCAGTTGATCCGCATAATTTGCCAGATACCGGCTCACCAGTTCCGGAGAGAACCGGTCAAAACCCGCCTCAACGGGCGTATGCGTAGTAAAGACATTGCCCGCACGAGTTGCGGCCAAAGCTACCTTGAAAGGCTGATGCTCACTCAACATGAAGCTACGCGCCCGCTCGACCACAGCCAGTGCCGCATGTCCCTCGTTAAGGTGACATACCTCTGCTTTGATACCCATAGCGTCCAGCAGTCGCCAGCCTCCGATGCCAAGCACTATCTCCTGCTGCAGGCGCATTTCTGGTCCGCCGCCATACAGCTCGCTGGTAATCCCACGGTCAGGGGGACTGTTGATAGGGTCATTACTATCCAGGAGATAAAGCTTCATCCGTCCGACCCTGGCTTCCCAGGCACGCAACCAAAAGGCGCCACCGGGAAAGCCTATCATTACTCGGAGCCATTCCCCATTTTGATTGCGAACCGGCATAATCGGAAGCTGACCGGGGTCGTTGTACGGGTAAGACTCGGTCTGATCCCCACGGGCATCGACCGCCTGGCGGAAATAGCCCTGCTGGTATAGAAGACCCACTCCAATTACAGGAACGCCCAGGTCGCTTGCCGTCTTGAGATAATCGCCCGCCAGTATCCCGAGACCGCCCGAGTAAATCGGCAAAGCTTCACCAAGCCCATACTCCATGCTGAAGTAGGCTACTTTTAGTGTCGATTCAGGATACGTCTGTTGAAACCAGGCCTTTTCTCCTATAACCTCGCGATATTCCGCTACAAGTTTGTCCATCAGTCCCCGGAAAGTGGAATCGGTCGCCAGTGCTTTAAGGCGATTCGTTTTGACTGTTTGAAGCATGAGCCATGGGTTAGAGGTCATACCCCATAATTCTGAATCAATATATTTCCATAGCTTGTCAGCGGCGTGATTCCATGACCAGCGAAGATCGAGGGCCAGTTCGGCGAGTTCCTCTAGCCCTTCCGGTAAGGGAGGTAGCAGATAATAACTGGATACAGCCATGATAGTCTCCTTATTATTTACCCTTACCAGGGGCTCTTAGCACATTCTTAGGCCTCAGGATATTTTCATTCTCATGGCCAGCAGCGAAATCGCTGATGTTTTGAATAGTCGTCTTGGCAATGATGGCCATAGCCTCCTCCGTAAAGAAGGCCTGGTGGCCGGTAACAAGTGCGTTAGGGAAGGTCAGGAGTCGCATAATCACATCATCAGGAATAATCTCGTCAGAAAGGTCTTCAAAGAAAATATGCGACTCCTCTTCATAAACGTCAAGACCGACAGCTCCCAGGTGATCCTTTTTGAGAGCACGGATAAGAGCACGGGTATCCACCAGGGCTCCACGGCTGGTATTAATAAGCATAGCTCCTGGTTTCATGTAAGAGAGGTTCTCGGCATTAATCAAATGCCGGGTCTCAGGTGTTAAAGGAGCATGTAAGCTAACAATATCCGCACTGTTCAATAACTCCTTCAGCGGTACATACCTGACTCCCAGCTTGACGCATTCGGGGTTCTCGGTCACGTCATAGGCCAGTAGAAGGCAGCCGAAACCCTGTAGAATACGGGCAAGTACACTGCCTATCTTCCCGGTGCCGACAATGCCCACTGTTTTGCCATGCAGTTCAAAACCTATTAATCCATGAAGCAGGAAATTACCTTCACGAACTCGATTGTATGCCCGGTGGATCTTGCGGTCTAAGGCAAGCATCATGCCGACGGCGAATTCGGCTACTGCGTAAGGAGAGTAACGGGATACCCGCATGATAGTCATGCCTAGTTCTTCGGCTGCCTTGAGATCAACGTTATTGAAACCTGTTGCCCGCAGGGCGACGAGTCGTGTGCCACCATCCGACAACTGCTTGATTACTCTTTTGTTTAGAATGTCGTCAGCAAAGCAGCAGATTGACGAATATTGCCTGGCTAAGACGGCCGTTCGTTCGTCAAGGTGGGCTTCAGTGAAATGTAGCTCATGTTTAGCCTGGTTTGCGGCCTCAAGAAACTCCTGATCGTAAGAGCGCGCACTGTAAACTAGAACTTTCATAATTGCCTCCTCAATTGTAATCCTGCCCACGGAACCTAATCACTAAATTTAGAGAGCTAACCGCTCAACTACATCGAGCAAGCGTTTTGAGTATCCGAACTCATTATCATACCAGACCTGGACTTTAACCATGGTCCCCTGCACCACCTGCGTGGAAAGGGCATGAACAATACCGGAATGGGTATCACCAATAATATCGGCTGACACCAATTCCTCCTCAGTGTATCCGAGGATACCGTTAAAGAACCCTCCGGCAGCTGCCTTGAAGGCGGCGTTGACTTGCTCCACTGTAGTGGATTTCTTAAGGTCTGCGACGATATCAGTGATAGCGCCATCGAGAATCGGTGCACGAATAGCTAGAGCTCGAAGCCTATCCTTGAGTTCAGGAAGCACTAATGTAGCTGCAACATCCGACCCAGTAGTGCTGGGAACCAAAGATACAGCAGCAGCCCGTCCTCTATGCCGTTTCTTATCCGGCCTATCAACAAGTGCCTGACTCGCCGTGTAGGCATGAACAGTAGTTGCCATTGCCCGCTCGATGCCAAAGTTGTCCATTAATACCTTAAGCGGCGGAACTAGTGAGTTTGTAGTGCAGGAAGCCATAGATATTACACGGTGGTTTTTAGGATCGAATTTGTTTTCGTTTACACCGACAACTATTGTGATGTCGGCGTCGGGAGCCGGTGCGCTGATGATTACCCTTCTTGCTCCTGCCTCAAGATGTTTGGCGGCCAGTTCACGTTTGGTAAAGTGGCCAGTGGACTCAATAACTGCATCAATGCCAAGCTTTTTCCAGGGTAACTGTGCCGGGTCTCTCTCGGCATAGATGTTGAGGGTTATGTCACCCATCTTTACGGCATGTTCAGTCGCCTCGACTGTAAATGTTGCTCGTCCATGCACCGAATCATAGCTGATTAAGTAGGCAAGGTCGTCTGTCGGTACCAGGTCATTCGCCGCTATCAGCTCAACCTCCTTCGGGCGAACCTCCATATAGTGCCTCAGTACCATGCGACCTATACGCCCCAGTCCGTTAATTGCTATCCTTTTCATATTAACCTCCTTTCCATTGCACTCTCCTGTTACAACAATAGCTATTACCCATGGCTTAAACCCTTACTGATATTATCGATATCTGTTAACAGGACCTTTGTTTTTTCTAACAATAGTGTCTTGTTGGCAGCGCCTATATTGACGCGCAATATTGATTCGGTATGGGAAAGGCGGACATTGAACCACCAATCGGGATAGTCCACTGAGAGGCCGTCAAGGTGATCGATATGCCCATCACGATATTTATTTTCCATCGGTGTAAGCACCCTTTCCCTGTCAACAACATTCAGGTTGATTTCGCCACTGGTGGGGTAATGCTGGAACGGTTTGATTAATTCGGAAAGTGGTTTGTCTTCTGCCGAGACAATGTTGACCAATTCGACAAGTGTACGCAAACCGTTGTCAGTGCAATGAAGGTCTGAGTAGTAATAGTGCCCTGAAAGCTCCATGGCGAAGAGGGCGTGATTATCCCGCATGGCACGTTTAATAAAAGCATGACCCACCCGGCTGCGTACTGATTTACCCCCCGCCTCGTTAACCAGTTCAGGCAGGATACGGGAGGTGCGCAGGTCATAAAGTATGGTCGCTCCTGCATTCTTTCTCAGGAGGTGCAGGGCAATCAGCCCGCCTAGTGCATCGGGCGGCACCATTTTACCTTGCTCGTCAACCACCACTGCACGGTCAGCATCGCCGTCGAAAGCTAGGCCGAAGTCGAGTTTTCTTTTCCTAACAGTCTCTGAGAGACGATCAAGGGCTCCTTCTTCCAATGGGTTAGGAGAGCGCCCCGAAAAATAGCCGTCTGGATGAAAGCTAAGCCGCCACAACTCTACCGTGTCAAAAGGTGAAAATAGTGCCTCGGTGCTGATGCCCCCCATGCCATTGCCAGCGTCGACGGCAATTTTGAGGGGCCTTACCGGTTTCAACCTTGACCGGATACGCGCGATGTATTCACCCATGGGTGAAGCAAATGCCAGCAATTCGCTGCTTTGCCGTCCCGACTGTTTCGGCGTCTTTCGTGACATCGCCTCAATCTCAGGTAAGCCATGCTCATTGCTTAAGGGTAGCGCATCACGTTGACAGAGCTTCAATCCGTTGTAATTCGCTGGCAAATGACTGGCGCTTATAGCAATCGAACCATCGAAACCACCTTCAGCTCCGTACCAGTACACCATAGGAGTACTGGAAAGACCTATATGGGTTACTCGGTGGCCCGACTCGCGGAGGCCGACGCTTACCGCTTCGGCCAGTGCCGGTGAACTCCACCGACCATCATGGCCAATAAGGAAACTCCCCGGTTCCTTCGGGCAAATGTAGTCCCCGTAGGCACGGGCAATCGTCATGACTGTTGCACTGTCCAAATCGTCACCGACAATACCGCGAATATCGTAGGCACCAAATACTCTTGAATAGCGATCTTCTACCTTTTTATCGTTACTCATCTGATCTGCCTCATAATTATATAAGCTACCCAGCTAGCTGATGTCTTTTGCCAAACCAGCCTGAATTTTGCTCACCCAAGATTCGATACCCCAAGAGCTTCACCCGGTCTTGAATCAAGAAAAGCACAAGGCAATAGCCCCAGGCAATTCCGGCATAATACCAGCCCAGAGGAGTCATAAGTAGACCATAGACGGCAATAAAAGTAGCTACTATTTGCGTGCCGATGACCGCTAATACGAGAATCCGTGCCGGCTTGATTGACCAGAAGGGACCACGAGTACGAGCGGCAAAAACAGTGAGGTGCCCTCCTATAGAGAGATTCAGATAGATCAGCGTTCGCAGCGTATCTTGGCTGAGATGGAAAACACCATCACCTATATAGAAGATGCCAAAGGATCGAGCCATGGCAAATAAGCCCAATATGGTAGCCATACCCAGTACTCCGCGCATGTTCCACGTTTCAGGCTGGTTAGAGTAGCGGACGTTGTCATAGGCGATGGAGAGTATGGCGCCATCATTCAGGATGGCCAGCAGGACTATCATGATGGCCGTTACCGGGTATATCTTGAACAGCAGGATAGCCAGGGTCAGGAACCCCAGCAGAGCTATTGTCTCGGCAATACGATAGATGGCATAATTGATCATGCGGTGAAATATTTTGCGACTCTCTTTGATTGCGTCAATGATTGCGGAGAGGCCTGGAAGTAGTAATACAATGTCAGATGCTGCACGTGCAGCATCAGTGGCCCCGGCGACAGCAATACCGGCATCGGCCTTTTTCAGGGCTGGTGCGTCATTCACGCCATCCCCGGTCATACCTACGATATGGCCTCGCTGCTGGAGTACATCGACGATGTGGTACTTGTGCTCAGGGAAGACCTGAGCAAAGCCATCGGCACGTTCAATGGCAGCAGCCAATTGCCCGGCTTCATGGGTTTTGGTTTCGTCGAAGAGACTGGCATCAATAATGTCTTTACCAAGGTCTAACTGGCGTCCTATCTCCTTGGCAATAGCAACCTGATCCCCGGTTACCATTTTTATGTTGAGGCCCATCTCCTTGGCCGCATCGATAGTAGCCTTGGAATCCTCACGGACTGGGTCGTAAAGTGGTAGTATGCCCAGAAACTGCCACTGGCCTTGCTCATTGGTACGAGCCACGCCTAGAGAGCGAAAGCCACGGGCAGCGAAGTCGTTCACCGCTTGTTCAACCTTGGATTGGATACGGGCCGGGTCGGTGTCCAGCGCCAGGATGACCTGGGGCGCACCTTTGGTGACCTTGAAATCGCGCTGGCCTTGTGCTTTAACCGTGGCTTCTGTGCGCTTATGAACGGGATCAAAAGGCTGGAAGTGAGTCACCTGATATAGTTTTAATTTCTCGCTATCCTTTACTCCGGCGAGCACAGCCAGGTCGATGGTGTCCTGGTCTTCCGCCCGGGAAGCCAGAGCCGCATCAAGAATTACCTGCTCAGGGCTAATGTTATCTAGGGTGAAAGGGTCGCCCATCGTCAATTTGTTTTGGGTTAGGGTACCTGTCTTGTCTGAGCAAAGAACATCAACACCGGCCAACTCCTCAATGGAAGAGAGCCGGGTAACAATTGCCTGCTTTAACGCCAGCACCCGGGCGCCCAGCGCCATGGTCACCGACAATACCGCCGGCATGGCTACCGGCACAGCAGCTATAGTAAGAATAAGCACAAATCGTAGAATATCAAGTAGCGGATCGTGCCGGAAAAGGGACACAACCAAGATCAAAATAGCCAGAGCCAAAGCAATGAAGATGAGGTAATCTGCAATCCTGATGACGGCACGCTGCAGGTGACTGCGAGTTTCAGTTGTCCTGACCAGTTCGGCGGTCTTGCCATAGTATGTGTTGCTACCAGTAGCATAGGCCAACGCGTCAATTTCCCCTCGTCTGATTATGGACCCAGAGTACACGGCGTCACCTGGCTTGCGCTCTACCGGCAGCGATTCGCCGGTCAAGGCCGATTGGTCTACTTCTACTGAGTCCCCCTCGAGCAATCTGGCATCTGCCGGTACAATATCACCGATACGCAGACGTATGACATCACCTGGCACAAGTTCACGGGCGGGGATACTGGTCCAGGCACCATCTCGTTTAACTTTGGCCTGGACCGCGAGTTTTTGTTTCAGCGCCGCAATAACATTACCTGCCTGATATTCCTCACGGAACCCTATAACTGCGTTCATCACCAGTAGAGCCACGATAACGCCGAGATCAGGCCAATGCCGCAGTATGCCCGATAGGACCGCCGCTATCATAATCATTATGGGGATGGGCCCCCAGAAGTACGAGAGGAATTTCAAAATTGGGCTACCTTTCCTCTCGGGAAGCTCATTATAGCCGTACTTTTCTAATCGCTTCTGTGCCTCAGCTTTACTAAGACCATCCGCGGAACTGGACAGCTGCTTTTGCATTTCTGCCAACGGCAAATCTTTTAACTGCTGCTCTGCTGATTGGGTCATCTTATCTTTGCTTTGAGATTGACCTGGCTTCTCACCTATGGGCTTACTCATTTTGCCCTTGCTGGTGAGAACAGCCAATCTGGCAGTAACATACCCAGCTGCCTGCGTCCTGTTTGTCGCTGTTGCCAGGTCGCTAGCCAGCTTTTCGTCCCCGATTACGTCTCTTACCCATTTACTAAAGTCGTTCCTCTCCGAATTTACGTGATAGGCAAAGATATCATCCGATATGGTGACCAGACCGTCGGCCAGTTCCTTCATATCCCTGAACGTGCGGCCGTCATGACACCGGAAGACATCTTTCCCCGGTACTTTGAACAGGAACTTTTCTTCCTGCTCTTTTAGTTGTGCTTGCTCCTTCTGTTTTGCTTGGAGTTTCACTTTTTTCGCCATACTGCACACCTCCCTAGTTGCATAACTGCGCACATCCCCGGTCGTCCCTTGTGATGTAGTGAGGATGAAACGACAGTACCCTAAGGAATAACCAAAACGGTTTTGCTGTATGCCAGCGTTGCCTAAGTAACCTCGCTAGTAAGAATAGTCAATCTGGCAGCCACACATTCAGCTGCCTGCGTCCTGCTTATCACTACTGCCAGGTCGCTCGCCAGCTTCTCGTCCCTGATTACGTCTTTTACCCATTTACTAAAATCGTTCCTCTCCGAATTTACGTGATAGGCAAAGATATCATCCGATATGGCGACCAGACCTTCGGCCAGATCCTTCATATCCCTGAACGTGCGGCCGTCATGACACCAGAAGACATATTCCTCTGGCACTTTAGCCAAGGCCTTATCTGCCTGCTCTTTTAGTTGAGCTTGCTCCTTTCGTTTTGCCTGCGATTTCACTTTCTTCACCATGTTCTATACCCCCTTAGCTTTATGATTATGCGCTTTCCCGGTCCATCCTACTGCCTCGCCCCCCGGCGAGGATTATCCCTAGCACTCTCTCCATTCGACTCCCCTGTACCCTATCTAAAGCCCTCTAGTCTCTGTTACTATTCTAGTAAGTTTCTTATCGAAAAGTTATAAAATATAGAAGGGGAAATGTTGCAAAATTATGACATTTTTCCGCTGTATTTTGTGTTAACTGTTGCAACAGACAGTGACTACACTGAGCATGTTAGACGGCAGCCAAAGACCTCCTCCTATCTATTTGACCAGATTTTACCAGACCACTTTCCTTGCGTCATATACGTAAAGCCCCTTATTTTTTGTGAAAACCCTACGCAATTATTATTCAAGTGACTTTATGGCTCTCAGTATGGAGAGGGGTGCAGTCTTTCGTTCGAGTTTCTATTTTACGTTTTCAGGGTCGTCTTGGAAGGGGGTGATAAACGTGTTAGTTCTTGATATCACTTGATGTATTTTTTGTTGGATGGAGACGGATTGCACAAATGTCAGGGATGTTGGGTAACAATACGATGAATTGTTCACTACAATCTGCGATTAGCCTAGAATGGCTAAGCCTACATTGATACCTCTTTGCACTGCATGTTAAAGGCGTACTAGTGGAAGCATATACTTTTTGCCCTGGCCAGCTTTGTGTATAGAGAAGTAAAACGAGGATAGTGTTAAACAGGCTTTTGTTATTCCATCGGGGATGTCTGGAGCTTTCAAGACCCTGCCAACAGCTTAAATTACAGCTAGGATGCCAGTTTGTCCCTGAAGCTAGATAAACAGCTACTTTTCGACCTAAGTATATGTTAGAATAAGCGAGATTCGTTCCCTTCTTTGAATGAGCCGGATAAGATTTTCACTCGGAGGTACATATGATCTACTGGGCTCAGTTACTGCATTTCTATCAGCCGCCGACCCAGGTGCCGTCGGTCCTAAAAAGGATATGTGACGAATCATACCGCCCTCTACTCCAAGTCTTTGAGGAGTATCCCAACGCTCGAGTAACCATAAACTTCAACGGCGTCCTGACTGACATGCTGATAGACTGTGGCCACGAAGATATAATTGATGGCTTGAGAATCCTTGCTGAGAATGGCCAGCTTGAATTCACCGGAACCGGCAAATATCACCCTATCCTCCCCCTGATACCCAAGGAGGAGGTAAAGAGGCAGATAGACCTGAACACACAGACCAATCGCCGCTCCTTTGGAAAGGCATATGCACCCCAAGGATTCTTTCCCCCGGAGATGTGCTACAGCCAGGACATTCTGCAGCCTATTATCAAGTCAGGGTATCGCTGGATTATTCTGAGTGGTATTGCCTGTCCGACAGACTGGCCTATGGATATTATATACAAAGTGGAGCATGAGGGCCAGAACCTAATGCTCTTCTTCCGTGACGACGTGCTCAGCAATAGGATAAGCTTTCAGGACCTAGAAGCCAAGACATTCATTGCTCATTTGGAGGAGTGGCAGGGTAAACGCGAGAATATCTATGTAGTCACGGCCATGGATGCTGAAACCTACGGCCACCATATACAAGGATGGGAGAGGGCATTCCTGGCCAAGGTTTACAATGAGCTAGAACCACCTGCAGAGCCTCTTGAAGAGGTTAAACAAGCCAAGGCACTAGCCGGGCAGCATGCCGCCCTTTTGACAAATAACGAAGCTGCCGGCAAAATCCAGATGGTCACCATCAGCCAACTTCTCGACCTCTTTCCCCAAGGTCAAACGATAGAGCCACGGCCATCCTCCTGGAGCACCACGGCCGATGACATGAAAGCCGGTAACTATTATCCGTTGTGGCAAGACGAGAAGAACGAGGTGCACCGTCTTCAGTGGGAACACCTCGGCATATGCATTGAATTGGTGAATAAGGCACTGGAGTGCGCCGATAATGAGGAAAGCCGGCAATCTGCTACCATTGCTCGGGGACTTCTGGATCGGGCTGAATGTAGTTGCCAGATGTGGTGGGCCAGCAACCATCCTATGTGGGACATCAACCTCATCCACATAGGCTTGCTCGATCAACTCCGAACCGTGGTTAACGCTTACCGGGCTATAAACAAGAGCGGGGCCAGTGAGGAGACCAAACGAGAATATTATTACCGCACTGTTGCTGCCAGGAATATCAGAAACAAACTGGAAGATAGGCTATTTGTGCAATAGCAGTGAAAGAGCAAAACCATGTACTGGAGCAATTTCCTTCACATATATCAACCACCGACCCAGACCGAGGCAATAGTCCGCAAGGTCACCGATGAGAGCTATCGGACGCTGGTGCGTGTTTTGAGGGAGGCACCTGGCGGCAAAATCACCCTCAACATAAATGCTGTCCTCACAGAACAGCTTGCCAGATACGGGCTTGATGACGTGATTCGAGGTCTTCGTGAATTAGCCGAGCGGGGGCAGATCGAGTTCACCGGGAGTGCCATGTATCATCCTATTTTGCCTCTTATTCCCAAGGACGAGGTCATCAGGCAGGTCAAGCTCAATACTGATGTTAATCAGCGTTACTTTGGGGAAATCTACAGGCCTACGGGCTTTTTCCCCCCGGAGATGTGCTATAGTCAAGAAGTAGCCCAAACCGTGGCCGAGCTTGGCTTTCGCTGGATAATCGTGGACGAACTTTCCTTTAAGGGGAAGATTGGCTCCGTTAAATATGACCGACTTTATAAGGTAGAAGGGCTCGGAGATTTCCTGGTGTTCTTCAAGGAACGCCCCTTCAGCGCTGGCATTACCTATGGCACATATCCCTCAGCAGAACCTTTTCTGGCAGCCCTAAAAGGCAGGTTAGAGGGGCACAGCTACCTTCTCACAGGCACCGATGGCGAAGTCTATGGACACCATCGCCCGGGGCAGGAAAGGCTGCTCTCCGAGGTATTTGCCCGGGGAACCCCCAAAACATACACCATCTCGGAGCTAATCAAACACTTCGTTCAGGTGGACACTGTGAACCCCCTTTCTTCTTCCTGGAGCACCTGGGAGGATGAGATGGCACAGGGCATACCTTATCCTCAGTGGCAGTATCCGGGACATGAACTGCACAAGTTGCAATGGCAACTCACCAATTTTGTGCTGCACACTGTCAAGGGGGCTCCAAAAAAGTCGTCTGGATTTTCCGAGGCACGCAGACTTCTGGACGAGGGACTGCATAGCTGCCAGTACTGGTGGGCCAGTTGCCGGCCCTGGTGGAGTGTGGAGATGATTGAGTGGGGTGCCCAAAAACTATACCAGGCTGTGGAGTCGCTGGGGGATGCCACCGAAAAGAAACGGAAAGAGGAAGCCAGCAGACTGTTTCAAACAGTGGTGAGCAAGGCAAGGGAATGGCAGGAATCAGGTGAGGCCCAGCGTCTGAAGCAGAAATATAGAAAGGAGCACCCCGAGGTTTCCACCGAACTTACCTTTGGGGGTTAGGAATTATTATGAAGCGTGCTTACGTTATCCTTGCCTTTCATGCCCATGAGCCGCTGTGGGCCCTGCCCAACGAGCTTATTGCCCTGGCGGATGACCCCGAAATACGCGATGCCATTCGGGGAGAAAACTATGTTCTGAAAAGGGCGCGGGAGGAACGTGATATATACGCTCACTTAGTACAAACGGCGGAATCGTTGGAGGCTCCGGTAGCTCTGGATGCCACCAATGAACTACTGGTGCAGTTAGCTTGGTACGTACCGGAGACATTCCAGAACCTGTCGGCAGCTTACAAAAACGGTACCATATACCCCTTGTACACACACGCCCATCATACCCACACTGCCTTACTTACTTCCGATGAGATATCCGATGAGCTCCGCCTCAATGTAGAGCTGCTTCACAACGTTATGGGCGTGCCTGAGCCGAAGCATCGTGGCACATTTCCCACCGAAGGGTCTGTGGATGCGGCTAAGTTAGCTGCCTATAAAGATAGCGGGATGGAGTACATCGTCTTTCCCCATCTGAGTGACCGCAAGGCACATTTCATCGTGGATGGCAAAGGTGATATCCAATACCGTGCCTTTGTGGTGGGGCCTGATATGCTGGCGCTGCCCCGCCATTTCCCAGTCTCTCAATACATCTGGCGACCGATAACCCGTTATGACCCCGAAGGTGTAAAAAATCAGGGATATATTCTGGGAAAGTACTGGGTCTTTGCCGAAGAATATCGCAATAAATCATACATTCCCTTTCCCATATCCTGGGAGGAGGCAGTAGCCGAGTATACTGCAGTACTGGAAAATGCACTGACAGAGTTGCCTGACAGGGGATTAATCTTCTACATTCAGGACCTGGAACTCATGGACTTCGGCGATATCGCCCTCCGGATACTGGAGCAAGCCTGGAAAAATGTGATCACCAAGAAGATTGCCGAAGTGCGCTTCGTGACTCCAGATGACTATCTGGAGAGCTTGGGCGATATGGCGGAGCTGCCTCGCGTCCGATTAAATCAGGTCTCCTGGGCTCCTGAGATACGCCTGGTACTCCGCTACGATGGCCATTATCCGCCACTTAATGCCGGAAAGTTCAGGGATGTGGACCTCGATACAGCGGTTTTTAAGCACTTACCATTCGTCTTCTGGGAACCCGGGCGTTTCCTCATAAATATTTACGGGGCAATCCTGGATGCCTTTGGTATGCCCAGGCGGCTAGCTACAGACGCAGCCTTGCTCCATGATACCAGATATGCTGTCCCACGCTTTGATTTAAAAGACCAGATAGCCTTGCACTACAGGCTAATGAAGCGAGCCTGCAACTGGGGCTGGCGACCCGAAGAGGGGCGCCAGAAGCGACCTTTTTTACATGGCTATCGCCTTTCGGAACTTCTTCTCGGAACTGCGCCTGAGGATATTGCCTTCGCCGGCACCAGATACGTGCACCCTGGTGATAGCACCTACCTGGGAGCGGAGCGCATCCTGGAATTCCTCCTTGACACTCGATTTGACTATCTGAGAACTGGCATTGAGGAGGGTGGTCTTGCTGGTGAGCAGAAAGAGGCAGCCCTGCTGGAAATTAAGAGGGGGCAGAGCCATCGCGTGGTCGCCACGGAATTCATTCAGCGCGCACTCGAAGCCAGCCGTTCCATTGAATCAGCAGCGACTCCCGATGGAAAGGGCGAAGCGTTAAATCGCCTTGTGCGAGAGTTGAAAGGATATTGCCGTGAGGTCTTTGTCGCCACCGACCACATACAGCGTGCCTGGGGTTATATAAGTGACCTGGATTCCATGGTCCTGGCTATGTACCAGCACCTGTACGAAATTTATCCCCCGAGGTTTCCGTCGATGTTCAGAGAGCTTTTACCCGAGGAGTGGAAAACGCGAGAAAACCCCAAGCTAATTTAAGTCTCCGACAAGACGTGCCTTCAGCGAAGTCCTCAAACTCTCTTATAGCTTACTCTCCAGAAAAGAAACTCTCTGTGCTACTGCCTTGCCAGCTTGGATACGGGACTTAGCCTTGCTCAGGTCATTCGCCAGCTTATTATCCCCCACCACATCCCTGACCCAGTTACTGAAATCGTTTCTCCCCTCACCAGCGTGGTAATGGAAAATATCGTCACTCGTGTCATTTAGAGCTTTTCCCAGCTCCTTGATATTCTTGACAACCTTGCCATCTTGACACCAGAAGCGTTTATCGTCCGGCACATCCCCTAAACGTCTGCTTGCTTCCTCCTTGCTAATCTTGACAATCTTAGCCATGCTCACACACCTCCTAATTCGATATTACACTCACATTATACTACAAAATTACCGACTAAAATCAAAGGGAATCACAAATCTTAGAGACAATATACGCTACCGAGTCTGCGGTGTAGTCCCCTATTCCAGCTTTGTAGAAGTTGGGTGGCAAGGAAAGAATGTAGTTATTCATATAATAGCATATGTCATGTTCTGCTATAATACAATATTTATCTGGCCTTAAAAGGAATCGCCCTATATCTCCTTGGTGAGCCATAACAGGAATACAAGGTTGGCATAACGACAAAGATGACAACAACAATAGGTGAGCAGGGGAGAAATATGTATCCGAAAGGAAAACTACCCGAACGAATAAACAGACTGGAGGAGCTGGCCAATAATCTGTGGTGGAGCTGGCACCCCCGGGCACGTAACCTTTTCCGGGTCCTGGACTATCCCCTATGGCGATTGGGTGGGCATAACCCGGTCAAGCAATTATGCGAGATCAGCACCGACAAGTTAGCAGCGGCTGCCACCGACCCCGCTTTTCTTAATCTATATGATTCTGTGATGTCGGCTTTCGACGCTGAAATATCCGACAAGGATAGCTGGTTTGCTACCAAATATCCCAACGTCCTAGACGGCCCCGTTGCCTACTTCTCAATGGAATTTGCCATACATAACTCCCTTCCTATATATGCCGGTGGACTGGGAGTTTTAGCCGGCGATTTGTGCAAGGAGGCAAGTGACCTGGGACTACCCCTGGTCGGAGTTGGCTTCATGTATCCCCAAGGCTATTTCCACCAGCATATTTCCGCCGAGGGCTGGCAAGAGGAAATTTATGAGCAATTAGATTTTGATGAGGCACCTATCAACCCAATCAATCCAGCCCCTCGTTCCAATTGGTGTGGCCCGTTGATTCAGATTAAACTGGGTGATAGACCTCTATATATTGGGGTGTGGCAGGTGCGGTTGGGCCGGGGCAATCTTTATCTGCTATGTTCTAATGTCGAAGGGAATATGCCCCAGGACCAACAGCTATGTGCTCGCCTCTATACCGCTGACCAAGAACAACGAATCCAGCAGGAGGTCACGCTGGGAGTTGGCGGGGTGCGTGTCTTGCGGGCACTTGGCATCAAGCCCTCCGTGTGGCATGCCAATGAAGGCCACAGTGCCTTTATGATCCTGGAGCGTGTCAGGGAAGAGGTAGAAAAAGGCGCGACATTTACCGAAGCCCTCCAAAAGGTACAGGCGACTACCGTTTTCACCACTCACACTTCGGTCACCGCGGGGCATGACGTCTTTCCTATTTCACTTGTGGAGAAATACCTTCATAGTTATTGGGAATCCCTGGGAATCAGCCGGGAAACATTCCTGGAGTTGGGACGACAGGATGGCCCAAGCGACCAAAGCTTTAATATGACTGCGCTTGCCTTAAGGATGGCTGACCATCGCAATGCCGTCAGCCAGCTTCATGAAAAAATTACCCGAAGGATGTGGCATGGACTCTGGCCCGAAGTTAAAGAGGATGAAACGCCTATCTCTTATATTACTAACGGGATTCACGTGCCCACCTGGGTTGCTCCGGAGATGAGCCGCCTCTACGAAAAGCACTTAGGTCGGGATATATCAAAAAGATACGATGATACCAACCTTCGGGAGCTTGTGCTAAATATCCCTGACGAGGAACTCTGGGCAGTGCGTCAAATTCTTAAACGTAAGCTTGTCGGCGCCATGACAGAGCGAGCATGGCAATGTTCCACTGAACGTGAATGCACAGCCCGACAGGTGCTGGCTATGGGCGCTTTGCTCGACCCGAATGCTCTGACCATCGGTTTCGTCCGCCGTTTTACCGCATATAAGCGGCCGGAGCTAATCTTCCATGACGTAGAACGTCTCAAACAAATTGTCACTGAGAGACGGCACCCAGTCCAGATAATCTTCGCTGGCAAGCCTCACCCCGCTGATTTTCCCTCAAAGCAACTACTTCAGCACATATACACTCTGGCTACGGACCGGGAATTCCAGGGGCGAATAGCTTTTGTTGAAGATTACGATATGCATATGGCTCACTATCTGGTCCAGGGAGTAGATATCTGGCTGAATACGCCTCGCCGCCTTCGAGAAGCTTCCGGCACTAGTGGTATGAAAGCTTCGGTAAATGGTGTCCTGCATCTCAGCGTCCGAGATGGCTGGTGGCATGAAGGCTATAATGGCACCAATGGCTGGGCCATCGGTGATGAGGTCGAAGCATATGACCCAGGGGAAGAAGATGAGTCAGATGCCGAGGCGCTCTACCGTCTTCTGGAAGAGGAAATTGTACCCCTCTACTACCAGCGGGACAGGGGTGGGGTGCCCCATGAGTGGATGCATATGGTCAAAGAGGCAATTGGCTCGATTGTACCTCACTTTTGCACACGGCGGATGTTGAAAGAATACGTCGAGCAAATGTATATACCGGCGGCTCGCAAGTAAAATCGACCTCGAAAGGGAACTCAATTTAATGGAATTAGACACGGCATTCCCGAGGGGTTAAAATAGCTATGAGGCTGTTCGAAAAATGTAGTTGCCTAATTTATTTTACCCCACAAAATCTATGATTTGGTTGGGTGAGGTAATGCGTAGATGAAAAAGGTATTGGCTCTAATTCTTGCGGGAGGAGAGGGGAGAAGATTAAGTGTGTTAGGAGAAAAGCGTGCCAAGCCAGCAGTCCCCTTCGGTGGTAAATATCGTATCATTGACTTTACCTTAAGCAATTGTGTTAACTCCGGGATCGACAAAGTGGCGGTCATACCACAATATAATCCTCGCTCATTAGCACGCCATATCGGTGTGGGTAAACCCTGGGACCTCGATCGTGTAGTCGGGGGGATGGCTTTACTCTCCCCCTTTGTAAGCACCAATGGAGAGATGCACTGGTATAGGGGCACTGCCGAGGCTGTTTATCACAACCTCGATTTTATACAGGACAGCCGTGTTGAGCAGGTTCTCATCCTCTCGGGAGACCATGTTTATATCATGCATTACGAGCAGATGATTGAGTTTCATCGCCGCCAGGGAGCTGACGTTACCCTCGCAGTCACAGAAGTGCCTTTAGCTGAAGCCAACCGCTTTGGCATCGTGACTCTGGAAAATAATAGGGTGGTTGCCTTTAAGGAAAAACCATCACAACCAAAAAGCAACTTAGCTTCCATGGGCGTTTACTCCTTTAATAAGAATATCCTCTTCAAGGTCTTAGAAGATGCTCATCGCCGCGGATTGCAAGATTTTGGCAGCCAGCTCATACCTGAGGCAATAGACAAATACAAGGCTTATGGCTATGAGTATCAGGGCTACTGGCGTGATGTCGGCACAATCGAAGCCTACTGGCAGGCCAATATGGACCTCATTATTGATTTGCCCCCATTTAATCTCTACGAACCTGGGAGTCAAGTAAGAACACCCTCGTCAGACATGCCCCCGGTGAAGCTGGGGCCAAAGGCCCAGGTAGGCAGAAGCCTTGTCAGCAATGGTTGCATCGTAAACGGCAGCGTATTTAATTCGGTGCTTTCTCCCCATGTTTATGTGGAGGCAGGAGCTCAAGTGATAGACTCCATTGTTTTTGATGATACCATTATTGCCAAAGATGCTGTTGTCCACCGCTCCATCATTGACAAGGGATGCTATATCGCCCAAGGATGCTGCATTGGCTATGGCGATGACTATGTTCCGAATAAGGACGAACCCGTATACCTAAATTGTGGCATCACTGTAGTGGGCAAAGGAGCAAGGTTGCCCCCAGGATTGAAAGTCGGGCGAAACTGCAAAATTGAGGCCGGGGTCCAGGAAAGCAACTTCACTACCCTCTTTATTCCCAGTGGTAGTTCCGTCGCAGGCGGAGGAAACATTCTCCAAGCCCGATTTCAATAATGAGAATTTTGTTTATCGCCTCTGAGGCTTTCCCTTTAGCTAAGGTAGGCGGACTGGCAGATGTCACAAGCTCCCTAGCCACAGCCCTCCAAGACATAGGACACGAACTGTGTTTTATACTGCCTAAATACAGGAGCATAAAGACCTCTGTCCAAGATATTCAGGGAAAGAATCCCGACAAAGTCGGGACTGTCAGCTTTATGGGGTATTCTGAACCAGTAACCTTGAAAAAGACCATGCTAAAAGGGAAAATTCCCGTGTACTTGGTGGAGAACCAACGTTACTTCGGGGTGGAGGAAATTTATGCCCAGGGTGAATTAGAGCGCTTTCTTTTTTTCTCGCTAAGCATACCAGATGTCATTTCCCAGCTTGAGCTTCGTCCCGATATTGTTCATTGCCATGACTGGCATACAGCCTTGGTCCCTTTGAGGCTTAAAAAAGCAGAGATAACGCTGCCCAGTATATTTACCATCCACAATCTGGCTTACCAAGGTCCCTTCGACCAGCAATTTTTCCAGCGCTCGGGACTTTCTTCTGTATGGCAAGAATATATTCCAACTGATGCTCCCAGGCCATCGCTAAACTTCATGAGCCAGGGAATCCTTCTGGCTGATATTGTGACCACGGTCAGCCCTACCTACGCCTCAGAGATATTGACACCACAATATGGTGAGGGCCTGGAGCAACTATTAAACTATCGGCGCAATGAGTTTTACGGCATAGTTAATGGTATTGATTATGATGAATACAACCCGGCTACCGACCCCTATCTGGAAAGGAACTATGATTCTAATACGATAGAAAGAAAGGTTGAGAATAAACTCGCCCTGCAAAGAAAGAGTGGGCTGCCACAAAGCTCTGATATCCCTTTGTTTGGCATGGTGTCTCGTCTCGATGAACAAAAGGGGATTGACTTGCTGCTCCAGGCTATAGATCCGTTTATTACAGAAACAAGAGCACAACTGGTTATCCTTGGTGAAGGAAGGGATCATTATCATAAATTGCTTACCGAGGCGGCGCTAAAGTATCCCGATCGTTTCTCGGTATTCATCGCTTACGATGAACGATTTGCCCGCCTTATCTATGGCGGCTGTGACATATTTCTCATGCCCTCGCATTTTGAGCCCTGTGGATTGGGGCAACTAATAGCCATGCGATATGGTGCTATCCCTGTGGTGCGAAATACTGGTGGGCTGGCTGATACAGTGAAGGATGTGGCTGAAGGAAACGGGAATGGCTTTGTGTTTCAAAATTATAATGCCCTGGAAATGATGGAGGCGATAAAAAGAGCCGAGACGAGCTTTTATCATGGGGCTGAATGGCAAAACCTGATGAGCTATAATATGAATCTAGATTTCTCCTGGAAAACCTCGGCTAGAAAATACGAAGAGGTTTATCTGCGAGCACGGAATCTATCTCAGACTTAGCAGCCACGACCGTCAGCTTGCAGACTACCTTTTTTGCTTGAGCCTGTTCTCAAGTTTGTCTTTTTCTCTTTCCCATCGTGATAAGTAGAAATTCAATGCCTGAAGTTGACCATCTTTGCATATGTTCGTTGACAACGATGCCCCAATAAGGCACAATTTTTCTTTGAAATAGAATGGTGACGGAGCAATAAGGCAAGGCTACAGGACCATGGCAGAGGCGACAGGCCAAATACGGGTGATCATTGAAGGGTTAAAGCCTGAAATCGACGGCGGCCGCTTTCCCATCAAGCGAGTTGTCGGCGAGAGAGTAGTCGTGGAGGCCGACATTTTTGCCGACGGCCATGATGCCATATCGGCTCTGCTCCTTTATCGTAAGGAAAACGACCCTGGATGGGCCGAAACTCCTATGGAACCACTAATCAATGACCACTGGCGCGGCTCGTTTGTGGTCGCCGAGCTTGGGCGCTATCGTTACACTGTTTTAGCCTGGGTTGACCAGTTCAAGTCATGGAGGCGGGACTTAACAAAGAAGTTCCAGGCGGACCAAGAAGTTTCGATTGAGCTTGTGATAGGGGCTCAGTTGATTGCAGAAGCAAGCCAGCGTGCTCCTAAACGTGAGAGACAAAAGATGGGAGAATGGGTAAGCACCTTGCAATCTACACAGATAGCAGAGCAGGCGAAGGTCCAGCTAGCCCTAAGCGAGGAGTTATCAGAGTTCATGGATAAGTATCCTGACAGGCGATTTGCCACCACTTATCCTAAAGAGCTTGTAGTGGTGGTTAACAGGGAAAAAACTCGCTTCAGCACCTGGTACGAGATGTTTCCCCGTTCTTGTATTCTTCAGCCCGGACGCCACGGAACTCTCCAGGCCTGCGAGGCTCGCCTTCCTTATATTGCAGCTATGGGCTTCGACGTACTCTATTTCCCCCCCATCCACCCTATTGGCCACACGCACCGTAAAGGGAGAAATAATACTCCTCTAGCCAACCCGGATGACCCCGGAACCCCCTGGGCCATCGGTTCCGAAGAAGGAGGGCACAAGTCCATTCACCCCCAACTCGGCACATTGGAGGATTTCCAGAGCTTTGTAACCAAGGCTCGCGAATATGATATTGAAATCGCCATGGATATCTCCTTCCAGTGCAGCCCTGACCACCCTTATGTAAAGGAACATCCAGAATGGTTCCGCTGGCGCCCTGATAACACTGTGCAGTATGCGGAAAACCCACCCAAAAAATACGAGGATATCTACCCCTTCGAGTTCGAGACCGGGAATTGGCAAGAGCTCTGGGAAGAGCTCAAGAGTATCGTGCTCTTCTGGATCGAACAGGGCATCCGCATCTTCCGCGTGGACAACCCTCATAACAAGCCCTTCCGCTTCTGGGAATGGTTGATTACCGATATTAAAATGTCATACCCCGATGTCATTTTCCTTTCCGAAGCATTCACCCGTCCCAAGGTGATGTACCAATTGACCAAGTTGGGTTTTACTCAGTCATATACCTATTTTGCCTGGCGCAACACCAAGCGGGAGCTGACTCAATACTTCACCGAGTTGACTCAAACGGAAGTACGGGAATATTTCCGTCCCAACCTCTGGCCAAACACGCCGGACATTTTGACCGAGTATCTGCAGTTTGGCGGACGGCCAGCGTTTATGGCACGATTGGTCCTGGCAGCTACCTTGGGAGCCAGCTATGGCATCTACGGCCCAGCTTTTGAGTTCTGTGAGAATCATCCCAGGGAACCAGGGAGCGAAGAGTATCTCGACTCGGAAAAATACGAGATCAAAAACTGGGATATTGCCAGGCTCGACAGCCTGAAGGACTTCATCGCCCGAGTCAATCGGATTCGGCGAGAGAACCCTGCCCTTCACAGCGACTGGAGCCTTCGTTTCCATGAAGTAGACAACGAGCAGCTAATTTGCTACAGCAAGCGCACCGATGACCTCTCCAACGTTGTCCTGGTGGTGGTGAACCTGGATCCGCACCATACCCAGTCCGGCTGGGTAGAGTTCCCTCTGGAGGAACTGGGCATTGACCCCCAAAAGCCTTACCAGATGCACGACCTCTTGAGCGATGCCCGCTATCTCTGGCAGGGGTCGCGAAACTATGTTGAACTCAACTCGCAAGTCGTCCCCGCTCACGTCTTCCGTATGCGTCGGCGGGTGCGCACGGAGCGAGACTTTGATTACTATATGTAGAGGGGAAAATTATATTTAACTGCTGTATCATTGCCGGTAAACAATCTGATTGAACAATGAGTGCTAAATCAATAATTTTGGTAGTGGATAGCAACCGCAGTAACCTGGAATTCTTGTCGCAGCAACTCGGACAAGCAGGTTACCAGCCACTCACTGCTGTCAGCCTGGAGGAACTGGACCAGGCTATTCAGGGAAAGGAGAAAATCACACTTTCCCTGATAGATATCTCCGGGTTTGACCGGCGTATCTGGGAACGCTGCGAAGAGTTGCACAAAGCCAAGACACCTTTCATCGTGATCTCGGCCCGGCGCAGCCCGACTATTCAACGGCACAGCATGAAACACGAGGCCAGCGGGCTGTTGGTCAAGCCGCTTGACTTTAAGGATTTGCTGGAATATATACACACAGTGCTTGGTGACTAGGATATGAAGAAACGAAGTCATACAGGACCATCGTCATTCAGTGATGAGCCTCTTTGGTATAAGGACGCTATTATCTATGAGCTTCACATTCGTGCCTTCTCAGACAGCCAAGGGGATGGTGTGGGCGACTTTTTAGGCCTTATAGAGAAGCTTGATTACCTTGAAGATTTAGGGGTTACAGCCCTCTGGTTGCTCCCATTTTATCCTTCACCCTTGAAGGATGATGGTTATGACATCTCCGACTACACCAGCATCCAACCCGTCTATGGCAACATGCACGACTTCAAGGCTTTTGTGGATGAAGCGCACCAGCGTGGTCTGCGTGTCATCACAGAGCTAGTCGTTAACCATAGTTCTGACCAGCACCCCTGGTTCCAGCGAGCCCGACGGGCAGCAGCGGGAAGCCGCTGGCGCGACTTTTATGTTTGGAGCAACACGCCAGAAAAGTACCAGGACGCCCGCATCATTTTTAAAGACAGTGAATACTCAAACTGGACATGGGACCATGTAGCCAAGGCATATTACTGGCACCGCTTTTATTCACACCAGCCAGACCTGAACTATGACAACCCCACCGTTAGGCGGGCTATCTTCAGAATTATGGATTTCTGGCTGAGGCTTGGAGTCGATGGGCTCCGGGCTGATGCAGTGCCTTACCTCTACGAGCGAGAAGGTACCAATTGTGAGAACTTACCCGAAACACACGTTTTCTTGAAGGAGCTGCGCAAGCACATCGATGGAAAATTCGTGAATCGCCTGCTTTTGGCAGAAGCCAACCAGTGGCCAGAAGATGCAGTGGCCTATCTTGGCGATGGGGATGAGTTCCATATGGCTTTTCACTTTCCCCTTATGCCACGTATGTTTATGGCCATCCGCATGGAGGACCGCTTCCCCCTCATCGACATCCTCCAGGAGACGCCGGCAATTCCGGAGACCTGTCAGTGGGCCATTTTTCTCCGCAACCACGATGAGCTAACTCTTGAGATGGTCACTGATGAAGAGCGGGATTACATGTACCGGACGTATGCCAGTGACCCTGCTGCACGGCTCAACCTCGGCATCCGCCGGCGCCTGGCACCACTCTTAAGTAACGACCGCAAAAAGATTGAACTGATGAACGGCTTGCTCTTTTCTCTGCCAGGGACGCCGGTGATTTACTACGGTGACGAAATCGGCATGGGGGACAACTTCTATCTCGGCGACCGCAATGGGGTGCGTACCCCGATGCAGTGGAGCCCTGACCGAAACGCAGGATTCTCTAACGCCAACCCCCAGAAACTTTATCTCCCCCCAATTATCGACCCCGAGTATAACTACGAGTCCATCAATGTAGAGAACCAGCAAAATAATCCCGACTCTCTTCTCTGGTGGATGAAGCGCACCATTGCTCTCAGGAAGCGGTTTAAGGCTTTTGGACAAGGGAGCCTTGAATTCCTGCAACCGAAAAATCGCAGGATTCTAGCTTTCCTTCGCCGCTACCAAGATGAGGCCATCCTGGTCGTGGCCAACCTTTCGCGTGCCGCCCAGCAAACTCGACTTGACCTTACCGAATTTCAAGGAAGGGTGCCAGTTGAGCTCTTTGGGCGAGCAGAGTTCGCTCCCATTACCGATGGTCAATACTACTTCACCCTTGGCCCACATGCTTTTTACTGGTTTTCCCTCGAATCAGAACGCGCTGAGACGCTTCGCTTTCGTACCTTGTCTCCAGAGGCCGTGGTGACCCTTCCCACTCTGGCTGAGACAGAGGAAAAGCTCTTTGTAAAAGAGAATTGGTTTGTCCTGGAAGCAGTTCTGCTGGACTACATAAGGGGCCGTCGCTGGTTCCGTGGGAAAGCGCGAGCATCCTGGGGACTGCAGATTTTAGATATCATACCTATACATTCTCCGGAGTTCGCTGCCAACCTTGTCTTGATTGAAGTGGACTATACGGAAGGAGACCCGGAGACATACATACTTCCCCTCACCAGCGCCCCTGCCGAGCAGGCAGACGAGATTATGGCTGAGTATCCACATGCTGTTATAGCCCGCCTGAAACCCGGAAAAAATGAGGGTGACAGCGGGAGCTTAGTCTATGATGCTCTGGTAAACAAACATTTTTGCAAATTCCTGATAGAAGCCATTGGTCAACGGCGTCACTTCAAAGGAAAGGCCGGCGAAGCCTTGGCCTCAAGAACCCGGGTCTTCCGTAATGTCCGCGGACCAGCTGAAGTCTCCCTGGAACCTGCTCCCGTTAAGGCAGAGCAGACCAATACATCTGTGGTCTACGGGGATCGGCTAATCCTCAAACTATTTCGGCGCCTCGAAGAGGGAATTAACCCCGAACTGGAAATCGGTCGGTTTCTCACGGAAAGAACTGCTTTCCCCCATATTTCACAGGTAGCTGGTGCCCTTGAGTACCACCGTAAGAAAGGCGAGATAATAACTCTAGCCACCCTTCAGAGCTTTGTGCCGAATGAAGGAGACGCCTGGCAATATACCCTGGACTTCCTCAATCGCTATTTTCAATATGTACTGGCACATCCCACAGTACAGGTGCCACCCGTTCCTGAGAAACACCTGTTGTTCTTGCTCAAGGAGCCACCTGCGCTGGCCCAAGAGACCATCGGTCCCTATCTCATTTCGGCACAACTTCTAGGAAGGTGCACTGCTGAACTCCATGTGGCCCTGGCCTCAGCACCGGATGACCCGGAATTTGCCCCAGAGCCATTCTCTCTTATTTACCAGAATTCACTCTGCCACGCCATGCGGAGCTTTGCTACCCAGACATTGCAACTGCTGCGGGAGCAGCTAAAGGAGCTCCCGGAGGAGCTTAGGGAAAATGCTCAACAGGTTCTCGACTCGGAGGAGAGCATCATGCAACGCTTTCGCTTGATTCGCAATCATAAAATTTCGGCGGCACGAATACGTTGCCACGGGGATTACCATCTAGGACAGGTGCTCTATACCGGTAAGGATTTTGTCATTATTGATTTTGAGGGTGAACCGGCACGCTCCTTGAGCGAGCGGCGAATCAAGCGGTCACCTCTAAGGGATGTTGCTGGTATGATACGTTCGTTCCACTACGCTGCCCACAGCGCTCTACTCCACCAATCCTCATTGGCACTTAAACCGGAGGACCTGCCTGCGCTGGAACATTGGGCGCAATTCTGGTACGTCTGGGTGTCATCATCTTTCCTTATGTCCTATTTGAACGACATTGAACAAGCCCAATTGCTTCCTGACGACCCGGAACAACTGAGGATTCTTCTGGACGCCTATCTCTTAGAAAAGGCTATCTATGAAATTGGCTATGAGCTAAATAATCGTCCACACTGGTTGAAGGTGACACTTCAGGGTATATTACAACTGATGAAAGCTGAAGAATGAGCATCGGCTGTGGAGATATTCTTCGAGATACTTAAGTAACCGGTATATGCGGTTAAGCAAAGCAATTCAAATAGGAGACATTATCCAGAAATGACACAGGGAAAAGGCAGAGGGAAAGAGATGTCCTCCAAGGATGAGATGAATACTCAGCCAGTGCGCTATGACATAAGCATGCTGAGCAATGACGACCTTTTTCTCTTTAATGAAGGGTCTCATTATCGACTTTATGATAAGCTTGGAGCTCATCCCGTAACGGTGGATGGAGTGGAAGGAACCTATTTTGCCGTGTGGGCACCTAATGCCAAGCAGGTCTCTGTCATGGGTGAATTTAATGGCTGGGACAAGTCGAGCCATCCACTGCGTCCAAAAGGGCAATCCGGTATCTGGGAAGGATTTATCCCTGGTGTTGCTAAGGGCACAATCTACAAGTATTACCTCGTCTCCCATCGCCGCGGCTATCATGTGGAGAAAGCCGACCCATTTGCCTTCCACACCGAAACGCCTCCCAAAACAGCCTCCATCGCCTGGGACTTAGATTATAGCTGGGAAGACCGGGCGTGGATGGAGAAGCGACACGCTCACAATGCCCTTGATGCCCCCATCTCCATTTACGAGATGCATCTGGGCTCCTGGCAGCGCGTGCCTGAGGAGGGGAATCGCCACCTTAGCTACCGGGAACTGGCTCCCAGGCTGGCTGAGTACCTGAAGCAGCTGGGATTTACCCATGTTGAGTTTCTACCGATAATGGAGCACCCGTTCTATGGCTCCTGGGGTTATCAGTTAACAGGACACTTTGCCCCGACGAGCCGCTACGGCACCCCCCAGGATTTCATGTACCTTGTTGACTATTTACACCAGCATGACATAGGTGTAATCCTCGACTGGGTACCTTCTCATTTCCCTAATGATGAACACGGACTGGGATATTTCGATGGAACACATCTCTACGAACACGGTGACCCGAGACAGGGCATTCATCCCGACTGGAACAGTTTTATTTTCAACTATGGTCGGGACGAAGTGAGAAGCTTTCTCCTCAGCAGCGCGCTGTTCTGGCTGGACAAATACCACGTCGATTGTCTACGTGTAGATGCAGTGGCCTCCATGCTCTATCTAGATTACGGCCGTAAAGAGGGTGAGTGGATACCCAACAAGTACGGCGGGCGGGAGAACCTGGAAGCCATCGCCTTCTTACGCCGCTTTAATGAAGCGGTTTATCAAGAAAGTCCTGACACACAAACCATTGCTGAGGAATCCACTGCCTGGCCCATGGTATCTCGTCCAACTCACCTGGGAGGATTGGGATTTGGCCTGAAGTGGGACATGGGCTGGATGCATGATACCCTGGAGTACATGACCAAGGATCCCGTATATCGGAAACACCATCATAATAACCTGACTTTCCGCTTAGTTTATGCCTTCTTCGAAAACTTTGTCCTGCCGCTTTCTCACGATGAAGTTGTACATGGCAAGGGTTCACTCTTAGGAAAGATGCCGGGGGACGACTGGCAAAAGTTCGCCAACTTGAGGCTTCTTCTGGGATATATGTATGCCCAGCCCGGGAAAAAGCTCCTATTTATGGGAGGGGAGCTTGGCCAGTGGCGAGAGTGGGCTCATGATGAGAGCCTGGAATGGCACCTCCTTGACTACCCGCCACATTCTGGTCTTAAACGCTGGGTTGAAGACTTAAACCGATTTTATCGGGGACAGCCAGCTCTCTACGAATTGGACTTTGACCAGGCAGGCTTCGAATGGATTGACTGTAATGATGTCGAGCACAGCGTGATCAGTCTCATTCGCAAAGGGCATTCACCAGACAACCTTCTTGTGGTCGTTTGTAACTTCACTCCCACAACTCATTTTAACTATCGAATTGGCGTACCGCAGCCAGGATTCTGGAGAGAGCTATTAAACAGCGATGCCGGAGAATACGGAGGCAGCGGTCAAGGCAGTCTAGGCAGAGTGGAAGCAGCGCCGATTCCCTTGCATGGCCACCCCTATTCCTTGACCATTACCCTGCCATCCCTGGCCATTGTGTTTTTTAAATCCTCACAGTGAGGCAGGGTTGGAGCTTTTCAACGCCTAGCTCTGCCAGAGTATTACCTATCAATAACTCCGATACCAGCCTTCAAGCACCGTGGCGAATTCGCCGTTTTCAGCCCCCAGTCTAGAATACCAGGGCTTACCGTAGCTATCAGCTATTTCACCTAGTTCCTTTAACCTTGAAGCAGCCGTATTCTGGAAAAAATTCATCCTCTCATCCCGGGAACGAATTTGGGCGCCCTCCTGCCACAGGGCACGCCCTGCCAGAAAACCAGAGGCCCCCGCCTTACAGGCTATCTTCACCTGCTTCCTGAACGACTCGAAGTCAACACCGGCACTGAGCAGCACCCAGGGTAGCCGGGATGCCTGGTTTAACTCCTGGCAAAACCCCAGCAGCTTTCCTTCATCTTGTTCAAACTTAATATCGGCCGGGAATTCTGCTTTCAATACATCAATGGGCAAGGCAGTAATCTGCCGGGCAGTTTCGATTACCAGTCCAGGCTTTATCTCGGCAAACTTCTTCGAGGATGCCCCACCTCTCTCGATAGGATAGCTTACCGGCTCGACCAGAAAGGCTATATCTTCCTCAAGGCATTGGTCGGCCAGCCTTGCCACCAAATCGAGCTGTTTTGAGGCGATATCCTTCAGGTCGGGCCTGAAGTAGATTAAAAGCTTGACCGCTGAAGCTCCCATTTTCTTCACCTTTTTTACGCTCCAGCCGGGCAGAAGCTCAGTAATTCTAGCCGTACTGTCTCCGGTATAGCCGGTCTTTTCCATGCCGACAAGAAGCCCCTTAGGCCCGGGCAAGAGACCCGCAGCTATAGCTTGCCCAGCTCCGTATTCCGGGTCGAGCAATATAGCACTGGCAAAAGGCGCTACCGCTTGACAGAGGTCGAGCTTAAAATCGACTATATCCTGGTAACTCACCGCATCAGGGTTTTTCGCGTTCAGGGCCCGCTTGAGCGCTCCCCTGTGGTCAATGGCACACATTGTCATCATGCCCCTGGAGTCAGCCAATTGTTGGAGCCCTCTTAGCTTGCCGATAGATATGTTCATTACATCACCCTCCTAGACCAAACTAGGACCATATTTTTCCTTTTACTCACAAAGGAGCTTTCTCATCCCCACAAGCTCAACATTCAGCTCTTTTCCCTTTTCCCAGGTATATTGAAGCGGAGTATAGGTTACCCTCCAATTGATCTCGCCCACCATGTATCCACTTTTGTCGGCCAGGAGTGCCTGTACAGCCGCGATGCCAAGCTTGCCAGCGAGAACTCGGTCACGTGCCGTCGGCGAACCTCCCCGCTGAATATGCCCCAGGATACATACCCTGGAATCGAAACCCAACTTAGCCCTCACTTCCTGGGCTATGCGGAAGCTATCGCCTGGCTGCTCAGCTTCCGCCACTACCACGATGGCACTCTTCTTTTCCCCTTTGAAGCCCCTTTCCAGGTGTGAGCAAAGCTCATCAACACTCATGAGAACCTCGGGGATAAGCAGCTCTTCGGCGCCACCAGCGACACCACTCTCGAGGGCAATGAATCCAGTGTGGCGCCCCATCACCTCCACGAAAAATAGGCGTTCATGAGATAGGGCGGTGTCCCGAATACGGTCAATGGCCTCCAGTGCGCAATTTACGGCGGTGTCAAAGCCTATGGTGTAATCTGTGCCATAAACATCATTATCTATCGTCCCCGGCACACCGATGATGCTAACGCCACATTCTTGCGATAGAACGGTGCCACCACGGAAAGTGCCGTCGCCCCCGATAAGAATCAGGCCCTCGATACCCGTCTTCTCCAGGTTTTCTATAGCCGTGACTCTGCCCTGGCTGGTCATGAATTCGGGTGAGCGGGCGGTGCCCAGTATCGTCCCACCTTGGTGGATAATATTGGCGACGGATCTCCTGTCCAGGGGCTCCGTCTCACCTCGGATGAGTCCGGCGTAGCCACGCCTTATGCCAAAAATCTCAAGTCCCTGAGCCAAGGCAGCACGCACTGCCGCACGTATACAAGCATTCATGCCCGGGGCATCGCCGCCGCTGGTCAATACGCCAATCCTTTTCATAGATACCTCCTAGATTATCCTTCCCTTCTCAAACTTTGTTATAGCTACATCTTCCAGCAGCAAAACCTTGGATTTCAAGGGCTTTGCCTTGTCATTTCCTGGAGAGCAAAGGCAGCGGCACCGAGCACGCCAGAATTCCGTCCTAGCCCGGCAGAGGCAAAGCGCACAGCCTGGAAAGCTTCCTTATATGCTCTCTCCTCAGCCACCTTGAAGGCTGGCTTGAGCAGCATATCACCGATGTTTGATAAACCACCACCGATAACTATCAACTCAGGGTTGAATATGTTTATTAAATTGGCCAGCCCTACACCTACGTAGTAGCCAGTCCGAGCAATAAGTTCTTTAGCCAAGTTATCACCATGCTCGGCAGCGCTATGAACAACCTGCGCCGTCACCTTTTCCACGTCACCCTCGGCATACTTCAAGATGGACGTCCTGTTTCCTTCTTCAATCCGATGCCTTGCTTCCCTGGCCAGAGCTGTCCCCGATGCCAGTGTTTCCCAGCAACCTCTGTTTCCACAGTTGCAGATTGGACCTTCATCATCAATGGTCATATGCCCTACTTCGCCAGCGGCACCAATAGCTCCACTGTAAATCTTGCCATCAATGACAATGCCTCCGCCGATGCCTGTGCTGAGAGTAATATAGATGAAGTTACGAGCACCCCGGGCAGCGCCAAAATAAAATTCCCCCAGGGCAGCGGCATTGGCATCATTGGTGAGAAAGGTTTTCCTGCCCAGCCTTTCTTGTATTATGTCCCTTAGGGGAACGTCTCGCCAACCTGGCAGATTCGGTGAGGTAAAGAGGATGCCCGTCTCGGGGTTTGAGAGACCAGGTGCCCCGACTCCTATGGCAGTAAGCTCCGAAATGGCAACATCTGCCTGCTCTAAAGTACGATGCGCAGACTCCAAAATAGACTGGATAACTGCTTCATGGCCTTTTGGGGCTGGCGTTATACTGTGGTCGCGCGATAGCATTTTCCCCTGAGAGTTGGTCACCGCCGTCAGAATTTTGGTGCCTCCAAGGTCAATGCCCAGAATCAACTCGTCAGCATTCTCACCCAATTTCAAACTCCTGCTTTGAGCCTCAGTTATAAGTAGGCCCCTTTGCCGAAGCTAGCATTTCTTTCAAAAGTAAGAGCTTGCCTCTATCTTACTCATAGATTATCCTTGTGGGTATCTTTGTAGCCTCACTCCCAAGCTTGGCAAAAACGGTCAGCTTGGATTATATTCATCTTCTCCCAACTTGCGGACCCTATCCCAATGTCAATGATAGGTTTTGTTACAGTTTATATTATATTGTATACTGGGACGGATAATAAAAAAAGACAGCAAGTCTCTCGTGAACAATCAAAGGCAGGTCCCCATTATTTACAATTTATTCCCCCGCTTAGCAGGGACTATGCCTGATTGGCTCCAGCACGCATCCCGTGCCGCGGAAATGGGCTTCAACTGGCTGTACATCAACTCAATTCATTACCCGGGGTTTTCTGGCAGCTTGTATGCTGTAAAGCATCACTACCGTATTAATCCGCAATTCCTGCCTCCCGATACCGAAAAGGACGGCCTAGCCATCTTAGAGCAAACCCTTCGAGGATTCCAGGACTTAGGGCTCTGGCCTATGATGGACTTGGTCATCAACCACAGTTCACGGGACTGCCCTTTAATTAACGAACACCCAGCCTGGTATACCCATGATGAACATGGTGAAATCGTCAGCCCTTTCGCCCGGGACCCTGATGACCCGGGAAAAGTGACGGTATGGGGTGACCTGGCGGAGATAGACAACGAAGGTTCAAGCGACAGGGAAGGCCTCTGGGCTTACTGGGCCGAGCTTGTAAAACGCTACCTTCGGTTGGGGTTCAAAGGCTTCCGGTGTGATGCAGCGTACAAGATACCTGCTGCCCTATGGCGCTATCTCGTTGAGGAAACAGCAAGTATCGACTTGGAGGCGATATTTTTTGCTGAAACGCTGGGATGTGCTGAAGAGGAGGCCTTGGCGCTGCACGATGCCGGGCTGCATTACTTCTTTAATAGTTCCAAGTGGTGGGACTTTGTACAGCCGTGGTGTCTGGAGCAGCATGAGAAGTTCGGCAAGATTGCCCCATCGATCTCCTTCCCCGAGAGTCATGATACGATTCGCCTTGCTGCTGATACGGGTGGCAACGAGGCTGTGCAGCGTCAGCGTTATGCCTTCGCCGCATCATTCTCCGCCGGGCTTATGATACCTATCGGCTACGAGTTCGGCTTCAGGAAAAAATTGGACGTTGTTTCCACTCGCCCTACAGATTGGGAGACAGCCTCGTTCGATATCCAGAGATTCATAAAGAGGGTTAACAAACTCAAGATAGAACATCCTCTGCTCCATGGTGAGGGGGAATTAAAGACGGTCACAAGCGATAGGAGCGCTCTTGTGCTAGAACGGCGTTCAGAGCAAGCTTCTGGGCAGCTAGCTTGGGTCTTGGTAAATAAGAGTAAGGGCAGACATACAACAGTAACCCTCGATGGCATTGCCCTCAGCCCCCGGCATCGCTTGCATCGCATTTGCCGGAGCGAGAACTCCTCGCCCGAACTGCCGGTTTTAGGGCAGACTGTTGTGCTCGACCCTGCCGAAGTGATACTGCTCTTGGAATCCTAACAAAGCAATGCTAAGATTTTGCGAGGAGAGCATAGCATGAACTTTCCCAGAGCAAGCGGGATATTATTGCACCCGACCTCACTTCCGGGTCAATTCGGGATAGGAGACTTGGGCAGGGAGGCTTATCAGTTCGTAGATTTTCTGGCCAGCACTGGGCAGCATATTTGGCAGATTCTGCCCCTGGGCCCCACCGGCTACGGCAATTCTCCATACCAGTGCCTTTCTGTCTCCGCTGGAAATCCGCTGCTTATAAGTCTGGAAAGACTGGTTGAAGATAAGTTCCTGGAACCTGCTGACTTAGAGAATAGGCCCTCCTTCCCTAAAGATAGGGTTGACTATGGCTCAGTTATCAAGTTTAAGACGCCCTTGTTGAAAAAGTCCTTCGAGTTCTTTCAGCGGAAAGCTGCTCCAAGTGAGCGGGAGCAATTCGAAGTTTTCTGTCAGCAGAACACTTCTTGGCTTGAAACTTACTCCTTGTTTATGGCATTGAAAGAGGCTCATGGCCTCGCTGCCTGGAACACCTGGGAGGAAGATATCCGAAGACGGCAGCCGAAGTCTCTCGAACGCTGGAGCAAGAAGCTGGACCACGAAATCCGCTGCCACAAATATCAACAATATCAGTTTTTTAAGCAGTGGTCCGAGCTAAAGAAATATTGTAATGAGCGTGGGATCAGGCTCATCGGTGATATGCCCATATTTATTGCTCTTGATAGCGCTGAGGTCTGGTCACACCCAGAAATGTTCTATCTGGATACCAGTGGCAAACCAACGGTGGTGGCCGGGGTGCCGCCTGACTACTTTAGCAAGACCGGACAGTTATGGGGAAATCCCCTCTATCGCTGGGATGTAATGACCAGGGACGGCTATGCGTGGTGGATTGAGCGTTTCCGGGCAACACATGCCTTGGTGGACATCATCAGGTTAGACCATTTTCGCGGCTTCGAGAAATACTGGGAGGTTCCAGGCACAGATATCACTGCCATGAACGGGCGGTGGGTCTCCGGACCGGGGGTTGAACTCTTCAAAGCCGCGCAGAAGACATTAGGCACCCTGCCCATTATTGCCGAGGATTTAGGGGTAATCACACCAGAAGTAGACGCACTTAGAGACCAGCTCGGCTTTCCGGGGATGCGGGTTCTCCAGTTTGCCTTTGGCAGTGACCCCAAAGCTGATGATTACAAGCCTCATAACTACCCGCGAAACTGCGTAGTGTACACTGGCACCCACGACAACAATACAACCATTGGCTGGTTCAAGGGTAGCGCAATAGAGGGTGCCAATCAGAGCAGGGAGGAGAAAAAGAAGGAGAAGCAGGTTGCCTTGAAGTATCTTGGCACAGATGGGCACGAACTCAACTGGGATTTCATCCGCCTGGCTTTGATGTCTGTCGCCCATACAGCTATCATCCCTATGCAAGATGTTTTGGGATTGGGCAGCGAAGCCAGGATGAACTTTCCAAGTACCACGGAAGGGAACTGGTGTTGGCGTTTTGTGCCTGATATGCTGACCGAAGAAATCAAAGACAGGTTAAAGGAACTAACCGCACTCTATGGACGCTAGTCCAGTGCTATGGTCTTGTGTCGGGTACTGAAGGTTCATCAGCTTAAAGAGACTGGCCTGTAGCTAGAATAGTAAGCTCAGCTTGACCATAATATTATTGCCCGTAATATGCCTATTGTAAAGCCAGTATTACTGGCACCATCTGCCACGGGACTTCCTCGACGCCAGGGCAATTAAGTTCTCAATTGCCATCTACCACTTAATTTGCTGCTCCGCAGAAAATCTGCCCAAACAATACGAGTGCCCAAAATGTGCAGCATGGGCAATAAAAGCCTGTTTTGTTACCTCATTGCACAAAATGTTAACTGAACGATAACTTATGGGAGAAGTTATTTGGGAACTAAGTTGGCAGGATGAGCCCACCCCCTCCTCCCCCTCTCTATGGCAGAAAAGGTTCAATATGCCTTCTCGGGCCTCTCAGGTGCATTCTAGAGGGAATTTCAGGCATACCGCGTCAATTACGCCTACTACAAATTGTAGATCGTAACCTCTGCACGATATGGCGTTTCTTGTCAAAAAAGGCTACACGTAATACAAATCAAATCCACATCATTGGCAACTGGCCTAAATCGTGGTAATGTTATGTTGGCTCTAGAATTTGGGGCCTTTGGTATTTTTATAGAAGTTGTCAACCTGATTGTTTAAAAATTGAATAGTTTTTAAGCCGATTCCAGCTTTGAAAAAAGGCCGACATCCTGAAAAATGACAACCTGACTTTTAATCAGGGTGTCGCAGGTTCGAATCCTGTACGGCCTACCAGCTAAATCATCGGATTTCGCTAACATAAGCCTCTCTAATTTCAGTGTGCCGACCGGCGTCCAAATAACTGATCAAATCCCTGTACCACAGCTTTCTGAGGACCTGACCAAACTTGACTGCATCAATCAGATTTCGCAGGGCAGGGATTTATTCCCCGCCGAAAAAAGGCAGTATATGAAATGCCGAAATTTGAACAGAAAATCAAAATTAAACAGCCTGAAACTCGTCATCCGAGATACCCTATCAACTCGCGGCTGTTACTTGGATGGCGCAGCTTAGCCAGTGCTTCTTTTTCAATCTGGCGTATTCGCTCCTTGCTGAGACCTAGCTCAGTGCCAACCTCTGCCAGGGTTCGACTGTACTCATTGTCCAGCCCAAACCTCAATTCAATGACGCGTCTTTCCCTGGGTGTCAGCGACTCTAATGTCCTGCTCAATTTTTCCCTGAGCAGGCTTGCAGTGGACTGCTCTTCAGGCTGCAGAATTGTCTGATCCGCGATGAAATCACCAAGTTGGCTTCCCTCTTCTCCTACAGGTTTCTCAAAAGAAACTGACCCACTAGAACTAAGCTTAAGCAGCAATGCTATCTTTTTGGGCAGTAGTCCCGTCTCGGAAGCTAATTCCTTATCGGTCGGCTGGCGACCAAGCTTCTGGGCTAAGCTATTTCTTGCCCGGGATAGCTTCGTCAGATCCTCAACCAGGTGGCCCGGCAGGCGCACAATACGTGACTGGTCATTAACTGCCCTGTTGACTGCCTGCCAGACCCAGGGAATAGCATAGGTGCTAAACCTATAGCCTCTGCGATGGTCGAATTTCTGCACCGCCTGCATTAACCCGATATTGCCTTCCTGAATAAGATCAGGTAGAGGCACACCCCAATCAATATGTCCCTTGGCCACGCTTACGACCAGGCGCAAGTTAGCTTGAATCATGTGGTTGGTTGCCTGGCGGGACCTTTCTCTTACTTGCTCAAAGTGTTTGACAATTTCTGAGCGATGCGCTTCCAGTTTGTCATGGAATTCTGGCGACTGCAGCGCCTTCCCAAATTCGGCCAGGGAACCCCTCTGGCTTGCTCCTTCTATGATATGCCAAGGTATCAGCCGGCTGTCCAGTGAAAATTCAATCATGGCCTTCTCAGTTTTAGTTTGGCTTGCCCCAGTGATTTTAGCTATAGCGCTCGAGAGATTCTGATCGATATTGCCATCAATTGCACTGCGTAGATCCGGGTGCGATACCTTATCTGCTATACTTCCGTGAGAAGGAAGACCCAGATACTGATAAAGGGCTTCAAAAAGCAAACGCGCCCGACTGAATCGCTCCATCAATGCCAACAACAAGTCTATTGCCGAAGGCGGAGCGTCATGTTCAGCAACCCAGTCCTCCTCAAGCCGGGCAATATACTTGCCCTCCTCTATCTGGCTGCTCAGTACTTTTGTCTCCTCGGCATTGAGAAGGGGAGTTTGTCCTATTTCGGCGAGGTACAAGTTCAACGACTCCTCACCAAGCTCAAGCTCCCGCTTTGGAGGATTAATCCTATGTCCAGAAACCTCATCCTCCTGATCAATCTCCTTATTAGCCAAATCTAATTCCTCATCCCGGGAAAAGACTTGTTCTCTATCTTTAACATTTTCTAAAACCGTTACCATCTTCAGCCTCCTATATATTCTTCGTTCGGATAACTGCATTTTCCATGCAAGATAATTGTATTTGAGGGAGCAATCATTGTATGCGACTTTTGTCTCATACAGACATGGCAACGGGATAGAGAAACTTAGAACATTAAAAGATCGGCAAGGAAAGAGAGTGAAAATATCATATAAAAGGTCTTAGTCGGTCTCTAGGGCTCTTGGATGATTATCTCAAAGGGGCAACTTATGGCGCCGGTGGGGCAAACGAGTTCGCAGTCCGTACACCAGTCGCACTCCACTGTTTCGACAATGGTAACAATATTGTTAACTATCGCCAGAGCATTTAAGTGGCACACGCCAACGCATAACCCACAACCATCACACTTTTGGGGATCTATAACAGGCATTTCAGTCACTGATTTCAGTCTCCATTTTATTTATTTTAAAAACAAAGTTTGACACCCGTCTGTAACTTTTGTCTCAAGAAGGCGCCTCCATTATTTCTCTGAGTGCTTCTTTATCCGTAATTATTATGCGATGCCGATCCAACTTGATCGCCCCTTCTTCCTCTAATGCTTTTAGCGACCTGCCCACTACCTCCCGAGCAGTACCCGCCATTGCTGCCATCTCTTGCTGTGTAAGCCGTGGCCCACGGCCTATTTCACTTCCGGCGTGCTCAAGGAGTATCTTTGCTACTCTGCCGATAACATGCTTGAAGGACAGGTCCTCAACCAGTGATACGAGGTGACGCACTCGACTTGCCAGTACCTTAATCACATTCAATGCTATCTGTGGATGGTTCCGGAGGATAGCCTCCATGTCACTCTTCTTTATCCCATAAAGAAGAATGGGTCCCATAGCCCGAGCACTGACGGGATTTGGACCGCCGTCAAAGATAGGGACATCATTGAAGGACTCCCCGGGGCGCACGATGTTCAAGATCTGCTCCTTCCCTTCGGCCGAGGTCTTGAACACTTTCACCACCCCCGAAGCGACGAAATACAGATTCGCAGCCGGTTCACCCTCAAGCAAGACCATTTCTGCTCTATCAACAGTTTTCTCAAAGACGAGCTTTCTGATCGACTCAAGCTCAGCAAGGCCAAGATCGGAAAAGTATAGAATGCCCTTCAAAAACTCCAACTGAACAGCCATACCTCATATCCCCACGGGGTAGCAAAATTTGCTTTATTATAACACCTGAGTGACTTCCAAGTTCTCACCATCTGACCATATCGCTATGAGCCAGTTCACATGAAAGGGGGGCAAACTTCTTCAACTTTATCTTATAACTGTATACTCATGGGCGGCCTGTGTCTGTGACTTTTATCGCTTTGGATTCAGATATAAAATGTCATAGTTTTGTAATATTTCCCATCGGTATTTTATGACTTCTCTATGGCAGGCAAACTATAATTTCACTCCATATGAAAAACGAAATATGAGACGTGAAATTTCATACCTAGCGTGGTTCAGCATATAATAAAACCAAGGAGGTGAAGAAATATGAGGCTAAACGGCAAAACAGCGATTGTAACTGGAGCCCGGAGAGGGATGGGGCGTGCTATTGCCCTGGCTCTGGCCAGAGAAGGAGCCAATGTAGTTGTTAGTGACATAAGCCAAGAAGATTGTCAGAAGGTTGTTGATGAGATAGAAAAGCTGGGGCGAAAAGGGTTGGCAATCAAGTGTGACGTCAGTTCCGGCGGCGACGTTGAGGATATGGTCAAGAAAACAGTGGCAGAGTTTGGCAGAGTTGACATCCTGGTAAACAATGCGGGAATCATAAGTTACAAGCCATTCCTGGAGCTTACGGATGAAGACTGGGACAAGACTTTAAACGTAAACCTCAAGGGGCAGTTTCTCTGTGCTCGGGCTGCCGCCAAAGTCATGGCCAAGAACAAGTGGGGGCGCATCATTAACATCGCCTCCATATCTTCTGGAGGATGTGGCATTGCCTTTCCTCTCATAGCTCATTACACGGCATCAAAAGGTGGTGTGGTGGCTCTGACCGAAGCACTCGCGCTGGAGCTTACTTCCCAGGGCATAAATGTGAACGCGATTTGCCCCGGGGCTATAGATACTGACATGTCTAAGGGAGCCAAGGAAAGCGGTCAGTTGGCGCAGGTACTGGCAAGAATTCCTAAGGGAAGACTGGGACAACCGGAGGAAATTGCTAACCTTGCCGTTTTTCTGGCGTCCGAGGAGGCTGATTATATAAGCGGGGCTCCCATTGTTATTGACGGTGGATGGCTAGTCACATAGCCTATTGATAAGTGTCGCCCCTACGACCAAAAACATAAGCGCTTGGGTGGTTCTATAATGGGGACATCGTGCTAAGCTTGGTGCTAGCATCCTGTCTCGGGCTGGTTATCCGAGTGTTTACAACTCACCACTGGCGAAGCTTTTAAGTACCGGGCAAATGGAGATCGGAGGGATTATGAAGAAATATGATGTCATCGTCATCGGTTCAGGCTGCGGAATGATTATTATCGAGGAAGCCCTGTCCCATGATCTAAATGTGGCACTTGTGGACAAAGGCCCACTCGGAGGTACCTGTGCCAATCTTGGCTGTATACCATCCAAGATGCTCATATTCGCTGCCGACAGGATAGCCGAGATACAGGAATCCAAAAAGCTGGGCATTGAAGCAGGGATAAGAAACATCGACTTCGGCTTTATCATGGAGCGTATGAGGAAATTCGTACGGGAAAATCAAGAACATATGAGGCAGGGGCTCTCCCACGCGGAAAATCTAGACTTCTATGAAGGCGAAGGACACTTTGTTGACGATTACACTATCGAGGTTAACGGTGAAAAAATAAAGGGCGATAAGATTTTCATCGCCGCCGGCTCACAGCCCCTGATACCGCCGATAAAGGGTCTGGATAGTGTGGACTTTCTGACCAATGAAACCGTACTGCAATTAAAAGAGAGACCGGAAAGTCTCATAATTATCGGTGGGGGGTATATTGCAGTGGAATACGGCCACTTTTTTGCCGCCATGGGCACGAAGGTGACTATTCTGGAGATGGCTGACCGGCTCGTCCTTGCCGAAGAGCCGGAGATAGCCGAGGCCTTGAAGAAGGAGCTGGGTCGGCGCATGGATGTTTACACCGATGTTCGGGCTGAAGAAGTGAAGAAAAACGGGCGTGGCGTTACTGTTATCGCAACGGATGCAAAGGGTGGCGTGAAAAAGGAATTCACAGCACAGAGAATTCTGGTCGCCGTGGGACGAAGGTCTAACGCTGACCTGCTGAGGGTGGAGAATACCGATGTGGAGGTAGATAAAAGAGGTTTTGTCAAGGTTAATGAGTATCTTGAGACCACCAAGAAGAACATATTCGCCGTGGGAGATATCAATGGCCAGCAGATGTTTACGCATGTAGCCAACGTAGAAGCATCACTGGCTGCCGATAATGCCATCCATGGCAGCAAAATAAGGATGGACTACAGCGCTGCTCCCCATGCTGTCTATTCCCACCCGCAGATTGCATCAGTAGGAATGACTGAAGAAGCTGCTAGAAAAGCACATAAGATTCTGGTCGGCAGGGCTAAGTATTCAGACGTGGCCAAGGGCGAGGCCATGATGGAGGAAAACGGTTTCGCCAAAGCTGTTGTAGAGGCAGATACCGGTAAGATACTGGGTTTTCATATCATCGGCCCTTACGCGCCTATTCTGATTCAGGAAGTGATAAATGTCATGGCGTCTGGCGGTGGCATTGACCAGATACAGAGGGGCATGCACATACATCCCGCCATTACTGAGCTAATACCTGTGGTGTTGAATAACCTGAAGAGCACGACTTCATGACCCATGGGAGTGGGGCTTGGCTGAAGACCCTTCACAACACCCTGGCTCTCCTGGATGACCACAACAGTTCTGTCTTCGCCAAATCTTTATAAAGTTATTGCGAAACACCAGTTTCAGCTTCCGTCCCAGAGGCATGGGCGCTGACATATTGGTGAAAAACGCTCTTACTGTTGGCATATTACGACCTCCTAAAAATACTCCTCGTTCTTCAACCTTAGGTAATGCTACATATTGCTTCGTTTACTGTCCCTACCTACGGATGTTTAACATAACTGCTAATCACCCTGATTTCTTTAATCCTCCGACTCTTTCGGCTCCCAGATTCTGTAAACCGAGATTACTGACTACCTGAAGTACGGCGTCACTTTGATTAAGAGTGTAGAAATGAAAGTACCGGACACCATGCTCCAAGAGGTCAGTACATTGCTCGGTAGCCACTTCTACACCAATTTTCTTTGCGTCCCCGGCCACAGAGCCCACCTTCTCAAACCTCTGGATAACATGTTCAGGAAGTGTAGCGCTACACATTTGACTGAACCTTTTGGTCTTATCGATGTCAGTAATTGGCATAATGCCTGCTATGATCGGGATCTTAATGCCGACCTTAGCCGCTCTCTCCAGGAAATCATAAAAGTAAGTGTTATCAAAGAACATCTGAGTTATGGCGAAGTCAGCACCAGCATCGATTTTCTGTTTCGTGTAGTACATATCCATTTCGAGGTTTGGCGATTCGCAGTGGCCTTCCGGATAGACGGCTACGCTGATAGAGAAGCCCGATAAGGAGACGGCGAGTTGCACAAGGTCTCTGGCATAACAGAAGCCGTTTTCCAGCGGAGTGAACTTTTCAGCTCCTTTAGGCGGGTCTCCCCTGAGAGCGAGCACATTTTCAATGCCGAGTTTCATGTAGTCTTCCAAAATAGCTTTAAGCTCGTCTATATCCTGGTCTACACATGTCAGATGCGGCATGGGGACCAGAGGAGTCTCCCGCAAAATACGCAGTACGAGATGCCTTGTATTCTTTAACGTACCGCCACCGGCGCCATATGTTACCGAGACAAAGGTGGGATTGAGGGCCTCAAATTTAGCAATATTCTCGAATAGCCGATCCTCCGCTGCCTTATCCTTGGGCGGGAAAAACTCCAAGGAAAGGCTTTTCCCTTTCTCTGCTAGGAACTGACCTATTCTCATAGTGGTCTCCCTCCTATCGCCGAAATCACGTCGACTTACATAAATTCCGCCAGGAGTTTCTCAACTCGACGGGGGTCAATTTTCTGTTTCACCAGTGGTCCATCGCTCAGTGCCGGTATCTGGTCTTCGTAAATCGGTAAATTTTCTTCATAGATAATCCCGATGGGAATTTCCTCTACCCATATAAGTGCCTTTTCCAGTGCCGCCTTCCTGTCGCTGGGGTCATACTTTTCATCTTCCAGATTATATACCCGTTCCTTATACCACTGGAAGGTATTTTTATGGTTGAATGAGATGCAGGGTTGCAGAATATCTATGAGGGCAAATCCCCGATGAGTGATACCCTTTTTAATAAGCTGGGAAAGGTGGTCTATATCCCCGGCGAAGCCCCTACCGACGAAACTGGCACCGCTGACAATCGCCAGGGCGATAGGATTTACCGGGTTGGCTGCTCCGTAAGGCGTCGTCTTGGTGATAAAACCGACATCACTGGTGGGTGATGCCTGTCCCTTGGTCAGCCCGTAGACCTGATTATCATGTACCAGATAGGTAATATCATGATTGCGACGGGCAGCATGGAGAAAATGGTTGCCCCCCTCACCATAGGCATCCCCGTCACCGCTGACGGCGATGACTATCAACTCAGAATTGGCAATCTTAGCGCCGATGGCTGGCGGAACCGGTCTGCCATGCAGAGAGTTGAACACATTGCCTCTGGTGTAGTGAGGCAGCTTGCCTGCTTGGCCGATACCGGAGACCAGTAAGACCTGATGAGGCTCAATCCTCATCTCAACCAGTGCTCTATTTAGTGCATTCAATATGCCGAAGTTGCCGCAACCTGGACACCACGCCGGCTTAAGTCCGGCATAATCAGACACTGTGACCATCTTTAGCGTCCCTCCTTTCTCACTGCTTGGGCGATATAGGCTGGTGTAAAAGGCCGCCCATCATATTTCAGGATTCGACCGCCGACATCGTATCCCGTTTCTGTCTTTATGAGACGGGCTAGCTGTCCTGTAGCATTGTTCTCGATGGCATAGCTATTTCGGGCCTTACTGACAGCATCGGCTACCGCCTTCGCCGGGAAAGGCCATAGTTCATTGAGGTGAAGCATATTGACGCTGGTGTCTTCCCTGCGCAGGATATCCACTGCCTCGTGGATAGCTCCATAAGTGCTGCCCCAGCTTATAAGAGTTGTTTCCGCCTTTTTAGGGCCATACTTCTGTGGTGTGCTGATCTCTTTTTCAAGTGGAATAAGCTTGCGCAGTCTTTTCTGCACCTGCGCTGTCCTCTCCCCAGCATCTTCAGTGAGGTGTCCTTCCTCATCGTGCTCGTCACAGTCGGTGACCACCAGTGCCTCACCCAGCCCCGGGAAGGCACGGGGAGAAATACCGGACCTTGTTACCTTGTGTCTCATGTACTCCAAGGGGTCATCTTCTTTCTCTGAAAATAACATGCCGCGGTCAATTGTTACCTGCGAGAGGTCTAACGGGTCAACAGTGGCGTGGGAGCTTGCCAGATGCTGGTCGGTTAAAATAATAACCGGCAGTTGATATTTTTCTGCCCAGTTGAAAGCGTTGACCGTTACCCAAAAGGCGTCTTCAATAGTAGCCGGTGCCAAGACAGCCCTGGGGAAATCGCCGTGGTGGGCATGGAGCACAAACTGAAGGTCACCCTGCTCCGTTCGGGTGGGTAGGCCTACCGCCGGACCCGGTCGCTGCCCGTCAACTATCACTATTGGTGTCTCAGTAATGCCCGCCAGCCCTATGCCTTCCACCATGAGACAAAGGCCGCTGCCAGAGGTGGCAGTCATGGCCCTGACACCAGCGTAGGCGGCCCCAATAGCCATGTTGATGGCAGCTATCTCGTCTTCAGCGTGGACCATTACCAGGTCAAGGTCTTTTGATTTGGCTGCCATATATTCCATGATAGAGCTGGCAGGGGTCATAGGATAGGCAGCCATGAATTTGCACCCTGCAGCAATGGCCCCCAGAGATATTGCCTCGTTGCCGGTGAGCAGCATCCTCTTAGCCTTAGAAAGGGGCTTTATCTTACGAAAGTTGCCTTTGTGCTCGGACTGGACATAGTCGTATCCCGCCTTTGCCGCTGCAATATTCCTATCGCTAACTTTGCCCTTCCCAAACCGGTCTACCAGAACCTCATTTAACATGTTCAGATCGTAATTTACCAGGGAAAGAGCAGCTCCGAGGGCGACGGTATTAATCATGAGCTTGTCTCCAGCCTTTTCTTCGGCCAGCTTTTCCAGCGGTATGCTCAAGAGGCTACCATTATCACCGCTGACTCCTTTTATCTTTTCGCCATCGAAAATGATAATGCCCTTAGTAACCACCTCCGGCTGGTGCAATTCGATACTGTCCATGTTAAGTGCAATCATTATGTCTACTTCTTCGGCAATGGCATCTACCCTGCCGTCACTGACCCTGACGCGGAAGAAGTTATGTCCGCCTCTTACTCTTGATTCGTAATCCTGGTCGGCGAAGATGTGATAGCCGCCGCGGGCAAAGACTTTAGCCAGCAGGAATCCTACCGACTGCACTCCCTGCCCGGCTTCTCCTCCAACCATAAAATTAAAGTCAATTGGCATTGGTTACCTCATACCTCCTTTCTTGCTGCTTTCGAGGACTGAGCCTGACCAGCCCGAGAGGACTATCGCCAGATGGCATGTATCATCTATTCCATTCCTGCACAACTCATGCCAGCATTGCTGGGGAGCAGAGCCATTTACACTTCATTTGGCTGCCTTGACAGCCTTCTTCTTCGTTGATTTGGTAGCCTTCTTCTTGGCTGATACGGCAATTTTCTTTGGTTTTACCTTGGCTGATTTAAGGAGAGCGACCTCAAGAACCCCGTCATCGAAGCTGGCTTCGATCTTGTTAGCATCTACGTTAGGCGGAAGAGGGATCGAGCGATAAAAGCTGCCATAGCTGCGTTCACATCGATAGTAGTCCTCCTCCTTAACCTCGGTCTCAGTCTTCTTTTCTCCTTTGATAGATAGTGTGTCACCGACCACCGAGACATCGATATCCTCTTCTTTCATCCCCGGCAGTTCTGCCTTGACGACGAACCTGTCCGCTTTCTCAAAGACATCTACCGCTGGCATCCAGCCTCTTTCCTCGACAGGCAATCGCCACGAGGGCCGTCCGAACAAATCATCAAAGCGCCGCTCCCATTCTTCTAAATCCCTGGATGGTCTCCAGGGGAGCATTCCCCACCTTGGTCTCCATATTTCTATAGCCATAGCGTCCTCCTTTCTCACTTAATAGGATTCAGGCTCTGCTCCCTGGCAACACTGCAGCCAAAATCGGTCAACCTGCCCTTTGTTCCCTAGATTCACTACACTATTTCGATACCGCGATTTCTTTCTGTGATTGCCACAGCCCATGTATATTACATAGAGCGGCAGCGTAGATAACTCCGGGCTTGTCGGTTTTCATGGACAAGCTAACCTCGTGGTGAGTATATACCGAACTTTTGTCCGGTCCCTCCACCGATTCCCCATGGGCGGCAAACTCAAAGTGACCTATCTGGTAGGTAAACTTTTCCCCGTCCGGATGGAAATAGACCGAAATCCACCGGATATGGTGTTCGGTCGTATTGGGATGAGCTATCTCCTTTCCCAGGGTCACATTCACTGGAAAGAACTCACCGCCTTTCACTTTGTCCGCACACTCTATTACCGGGACATGCTTCTCCATCTTCCAGTCCGCCGTCTGAAATAGTTCTCCAAATTGCTTCATTTCGTCCTCCTTTCGTTATTATGTTCATTAATGTGCCCCTTATTATCTCTCCCTGGTTTAAATACTAGGTGCGCACCCGGGCGCTCTGACCATTAATACGGGAACGAGACTACCTCTGAAAACCCTGTCGGCAACACTGCCGTGGGTCCACCGACTGATACCGGTGCGACCATGGCTGGACATGACTATGAGGTCGCAGCCGGGATGTTTTGCGTAAATAATAATTTCCTCGGCAGGATCGCCAAGAAGTACCTCCGTATCTACCTTGATTCCTTTAGCTTCCATTGCTTTAGCTATTCTGCCCAGATATCTCTGTGCCTGCTTCTCTTTCTTGCCTACTGCTTCAGGTACAATTCGCCGACCCGTTGGCTGGCTAGAGTCTGCCAAGGCGCTATAGCCTTGAATGCGCTCGGTAACGCTGACCAGAATTACCTTTTCTGTGCCGCAGCCTTTAGCCAACGCTTCTACATAGGGAATTGCGCACTCGGCCAACTTAGAGCCATCTAACGGAACTAAAATTTTCTTGTACATTTTGACCTCCTTCTGGCATATCCTGATTCAGACTAAAGCCTCAATTATTGCCCTGTTGAATTTCGGCAGGTCAGCAGGTTTACGCGCGGTGATGATATTGCCATCCCTGACCGTAGGTTCATCAACCCAGATAGCGCCGGCATTTTTCAAGTCTACCGCTATCGAAGGCCATGAAGTTACACGGCGCCCTTTGACTATATCGGCTGAGATCAGAAGCTGAGGACCGTGGCAGACTGCGGCTATTATTTTGCCCTCAGCGTGCGCCTCTCGCACCAGATCAATCATCGGCTGGTGCAGGCGCATCTTGTCCGGAGCATAGCCACCGGGGACAATTATTGCATCGAATTGACTGGCTTCAACTTTATCGGCGGTTGTGTCTACCTTTACCTCGGCCAGGCCTCTCTTTCCCTTGTAACTTTTCTTTGAGCCGCTGCCCACAATCAGTACTCTAGCACCGGCATCTCTCATCGCTCGCAGAGGTTCCGTGAGCTCGGAGTCTTCGAAATTTTCCTCGGCCAGAATGGCAATGCGCTTTCCTGCAAGCATACGTGTTATCTCCTTTCGAAATTGTCGTCTTTCTCCTAGTGCCAGGTTTTTTCAGCTTCCTTTTGTGCTGTGTTGAATTACTTGAAGCAAGAAGGTCAAACGGAATCTCATTGTCTTGAGTCACCAGCAGACTCAGGTATTCGGTGATGCCATCGATGCATCCGAGAACAGGCATTATCGCTTCAGCCAGGCTTTTCTTATCTGCAGCTTCAACCATGGCAATGACATTGGGATACCCGTCCAGCCGGTCAGCAAGAATAACCTCTGCCCTGCTCCGCAGCAATTCAACCGCGCATTCGCAGTTCCTATCTACAATATCAAGCAACATGTACGCCCTCACGCTCATTTCTTTGCACCTCTTTATTCGCCCATGATTTCTGGACGATACCACGCTGCGAAAGGATAGAATAGGAGGCAATCAGGTTACCTCGGAAGCCTGATGTGTCCGCATGAGGCAATACCCTGGAATCACGCCCTATCACAGTGTGAGATGGCACAGTAACTCCTTTCCCTAACACAGTAATATCGCAGTCTCCTGACAGGGTAGACTTCCCGAAGCCGATATAGCAAAGTTTGCCTATGCTTACTCCTTCATCAATGATGCAGGTATCTACCACGCTGTGGTATCCGATAAAGGTGTTGGACATTAGCACCGAATTCCATACCTCAGCCTGTGCATCAACCCAGACTCCCGGTGATAGGATAGAGTTCTCCACATATCCCTTAATTACGCAACCAGGACTGACTAAGCTATTTACCACCTCGGCTTGCTGAGATATGTTGGGCGGTGGCAGGTTCAGGCGTTGGGTGAGAATCGGCTGTGTTCCGTTGAGGTTGAAACGAGGCTGCGCACAGACGAGGTCCATATTGGCGGCGTAATAGGCCTGGGGTGTGCCGATATCTTGCCAGTAACCGGTAAATTCATAGGCATTGACCTTGTCCTTTCCCAGCATGCCCGGAAGAATGGCATAGCCGAAGTCGTGTGGCGATTCCGGCTGGATGGCATCCTCCTTCAGACGCTGCGCGAGGACATCCTTGTTAAAAACGTAAATGCCCATTGAGGCCAGGTTGCTCCTGGGATTCCTGGATTTTTCCACGAAATCCAGGACCTCATTACCATCACCCAGGGCGACCGTGCCGAAACGATGAGCATCTTCAATAGGCACTTTGGTGACTCCTATGGTTACGGCAGCTTTTGACTGCTCATGAAAGGCAACCATCTTGTCGTAGTCCATCTTGTAAATATGATCGCCAGCAAGTATCAGCACATTTTCTGTATTGAGTTTGTTCAAATACGGGAGGTTCTGGAATACAGCATCTGCAGTGCCTCTGTATGAGCCTGATTTTGGCTCAAGGATACGGAATGTCTTGCCGGGATTTGTTAAGCCCCACTGCTTGAGGTACTTCGCCATATAGGACCGGTGGTAGTCAGTTAATATGGCCAGATCATTGATTCCAGAGTAGACGCAATTGCTCAACGTAAAGTCAATGACCTTGAATCTCCCGGCAAAGGATAACCCCGGCTTTGGCCTAACTCGGCACAGAATATCCATCCTCTTGCCCCGCCCACCAGCCATAATTACAGCAACTGTCTTTCTCATGACTCATCCTCCTCTCCCTTGGTCGTCTTCGCTCTCAAATAATGCTGAATCACGCAATATGTCCGATACAGACGGCATGACTCTGGTGTACCGCAATCATGAAACTCCTGTTTACCTTGCTGCTCGAACATGCTAGTTTGCATTAGAGATATTCTATAAATCAGGCAGTGGAAAAGTCATAAAATGCGGGTGGAAAAAGTTACAAAACTATGACATTTTGGGGGGTATTGGAGAGGCCAGGCAGAAAGCACTTTCAGGCGGACTGCAGGTCCATGATGTAGCCTGTCTTGGGTATGGTGCGAATGAGCTTGGGATTGTCGGGTTCACTCTCTATCTTTTCCCTTAACCGGCTAATCCACGTGCGCAGTATCTGTATATCGTCCCGATACTCGGGCCCCCAGACTCGTGTGAGAAGGTCACTGTACAGCATAAGACTGCCGGCATTCTGGGCAAGCTCACTGAGCAGAAGCCATTCGATGCGGGTCAAGCTAGTTTCTTTTCCCCGTACAACGACAAGGCGCTTTTTGAAATCAATAACCAAATCACCCAGAGACAGTTGGTCACGGATTTTCCGTTTCTCATCTGGTGACAGACGCCGCCTCACCGCCTCAATTCGTGCTACTAGTTCATCGGGGCTGAAAGGCTTGGCTAGATAGTCATCGGCACCGAGGCTAAGTCCCTTCACCTTATCTGCATTGGTTCCCTTAGCGCTGAGGATGATAGTCGGTACCGGGGAAAATGTGCGGAGCTCCTTTAATGTCTCAAAGCCGTCCTTTTTGGGCATCAAGATATCAAGCACCACCAGGTCCGGCTCCTGCGCCTGTACCTGCTCTAAAGCCTCCACTCCATCGCTGGCGGTAAGGACCTCGTAGCCTGAAGCCTTCAGCTTGGAGCTGAGGAAGTTAAGAATGCGCTGCTCATCATCGACTACGAGGACACGAAACTGTCTCATGGCATTTTCCCGTACACGCTCGTTTGCTTAAAATAATATCTGCCAATGCAAGTAATGTCAAACATATCCACTATTCTTGTTGACTGGCAAGCAGGGCAGAACTAGAATATGAACAGTTGGCCTGATTAACAGGCTGGTGCAAGGAGATGGAGATATGAGCGTAGCATTCATCTTAGTTATTTCTATTCTAATTCAATTTGCAGCGGCAATTTTAGCTTTGAGATTAATCCGTATCACCGGTAGACGCGTGGCATGGGTATTGATTGCAACGGCCCTTTTTTTCATGGCTATCCGGCGTTGCATCACACTATTCCAGGCAGAGGTTTTGGGCGTGCCCTACACCACTAGCATGTCAGCCGAGTTAGTGGCGCTTGTAATATCGATACTCATGTTGAATGGAGTAATCTGGATTGCGCCCCTCTTTTTGTCTCTCAAACGCTCGGAGGAGGCGCTACGTAAAACGCGCGATGAATTGGAGATGCGCGTTCAGGAGCGCACGGTAAGTCTAACTGAGACTAACCAGAGACTTGAGCAAGAAATCACTGAGCACAGGAAGGCTAAAGAGGCATTATTGGAGAGCGAACAGGATCTGAACCGTGCTCAAGTGGTAGCCCATACCGGTAGCTGGCGTCTGGACATTCGGCACAACCAGCTTCTGTGGTCCGACGAGACCTACAGAATCTTCGGCACCCCCAGGAGCACGCCAATGACTTATGAAACTTTCCTCTCAATCGTTCACCCCGAGGACAGGGAATACGTTGACCATAAGTGGGCGGCAGCCCTCAGAGGCGAGCCATATGATGTTGAGCATCGTATCATTGTGGGCGACGAGGTAAAGTGGGTGCGTGAGAAGGCCGAACTGGAGTTCGATTCAAAGGGTGAGCTTAAAGGCGGTTTTGGAACTGTTCAGGACATCACCGAACGCAAAAGAATAGAGAATGAACTCAGAGTCAAAGACTATGCTGTAGCATCAGCTATCACTGGCATTGCCATCACGGACCTGGATGGCAATGTAACTAATGTGAATCTTGCCTGTCTCAGCATGTGGGATTACGAACAAGAAGAAGAGGTGCTTGGTAAGCCCGCTGCCAACTTCTTTGCAGATAAAAATGAGTTTGGTGTGGCGTTGAAGACAGTCTTGGAGGAAGGTGTGTGGCAGGGCGAAGGCAAGGCCAGGCGGAGTGATGGGTCGACTTTCGATGTGCAGGTCCTGGCAAACCTGGTTACCGATGCTGATGGCGAACCCTTCTGTATGATGGCTTCCTTTGTGGATATCACCGAACGTAAAAAACTTGAGCAGCTTAAAGACGAGTTCATTGGACTCGTATCCCATGAATTGCGGACACCATTGACTGTAATCGGCGGTTGTTTGAGTACTTTACTCACCGAGTGGGACCGCTTGTCACCAAAGGAGGTACAGCAACTACTCAAAGATGCCCTTCTGGAAAGCGAGTCCCTCTCTCACCTGATAGAAAACCTGCTGGAGCTTTCACGAGCCCAGGCTCAGCAATTGTCCCTATATTCGGAACCAACCGCTGTTAAAACCCTGGTCAAAGAGGTACTCTCTAAGATAAAACAGCAGGCTCCTTCACACCGCTTCGTCACCTCTATCCCGAGTGAGCCCATGTTAATGTATGTTGACCCACTGAGAATCGAACGCATCCTCTACAACCTTCTGGACAACGCAGCCAAGTATTCTCCGCCGGGCAGCCAGATAAAAGTCTCAGTTAATGCAGAGCCGGAGCGTTTTGTCATAGGTGTCAGCGACCATGGTGAAGGCTTATCCTCCAGCGAGCAGGCCAGAATCTTCGGCCCATTCCAGCGTCTGGAGGATAAGAGACCCGACCAGGCCAGAGGGGCGGGGCTCGGCCTGATGGTTTGCCGGAGATTGGTGGAAGCTCACGGCGGGGAAATCTGGATGGAGTCTAAAAAAGGTAGGGGTTCAACCTTTTTCTTCAGTCTGCCCCGTAGAAAGAGCACAGATGCAGGTAGGGTTAGCCTTGAGACAGCAAACTGAAACTTATTATTTTGGACCCGGACCAGACGCCGGTAGATTTTCCATCGGTTCACGACGAGGTAATGCGAAGATTGTTCAAAAGGTTTTCGATAAGGAACTTTGGTATCACAGGTTCGAACTTTGTACGGCCTACCAGCTAAATCAGGCGTACTGATTTATGCCATCTAAGTAAAAAATAAGGAGGTCGAGCCTATTCGAATACCTATTATCTTCCAAACGCCATTCTCCTTCACCAGTCGAACCCCTAATGGCAATCTTTGGTCGCCGGTATAAATAATGTCGCCACTCACATCGCCTTCAGTGATACCTCCAACACCGGACCGTGTCCCCTGGTCGCCGATAGTCAAGCGCTCGTAGCCTGCAAATACGTCGTAGCTGTTTTCGATGAACCCGGCTATGTCTTCTTCAGTAGCCGAGTGGGGAGACCAACAATCATACGCTGCTCCCATATCCCTTGCCGCCCCGGCTTCCATGAATTTCGCAATAATCGATTCGAACACAGAACGCTCCCGACTCATTCTCAAGGCAAATACGACTACTATACCAATGATAACTCCTAAAATTATTGCGACTCTTACTCCAACCACCTGCTCTTCCCCTTATTATTGAAACTAGTTCACGTATGATTCTTGCTATTATAATATGCCGGCTTGTTTGGTTGTCAATACTTCCTTTTGCTGAAGAACTTTTCACCACCATAAAAGGCAAGTTGGTACCGAATGGCACCGCCTGATCTAAATATCATACTTTTGAGACAAAAATCACATACAAAAATCTTGCAACCACGTAAACTAGAATTCAACTTTATTGCTGACTTGTGCGGCTTTTGAGAGAGCAGCTACAGAAACGGATGAAAAGAGAAAGGAGAAATTATGTTTAGACTATTCACGCTCTCTATGCTCTTAGTTTTTATACTGGCGCTATTTCTTTCACCTGGCTGTTGTAGTGAAGTGTTGCCAGATGGGAATGACCAATACCCAACACAAGGAGGAGATGATATGGCCGACAAGGTTGTCAAAACTGACGAGGAGTGGCGGCAAATACTCACACCGGAACAATATGAGGTTACGCGGAATAAGGGTACTGAACCACCGTTTACAGGCGAATTCTATGACTTTCACGAACAGGGTATCTATAGATGTGTATGCTGTGGTAATGAGTTGTTCAGTTCAGAGGCAAAGTTCGATTCTGGAACGGGATGGCCGAGCTTTTGGACTCCCATCTCGGATCAGAGCATCGAAACCGCCATAGATACTAGCTATGGAATAGTAAGGACCGAGGTAATGTGCCGGAGGTGCGATGCCCACCTTGGACACGTATTCGCAGATGGCCCGCCACCGACCGGTCTTCGTTATTGCATAAATTCAATTGCGTTAGACTTCATAGAAACCGAAAATGGACACGAGTAGGAAATGACAGGTTCGAATAAAGCAACTATACCATTATTACTGGGTGTAATATTGATTGCTGCTATTCTGGCTGGGATTCTTCTCGGTTGTCCCAAGGAGGATACGACGATGAATTTTACAAAGGGCGGTGTAATTCCTGGTGACTCTATACCTCCCATAGATGCGTCTGCACCGGCGCAAACTGAAACGGCGACTTTTGCCCTGGGCTGCTTTTGGGCTCCGGACTCCATCTTCGGGAGCCTGGACAGTGTCGTCCGAACCCGCGTCGGATACGCAGGCGGTACAACAGAAAGTCCTACTTACCACGACCTGGGTGACCATACCGAGACTATTCAAATTGATTACGACCCGACTCTAATCTCCTATGAACAGCTACTGGAGATTTATTGGGATAGTCACAATCCCACAGTGCGACCCTGGTCAAGGCAATATATGTCCATAGTTTTCTACCATAACAGCGAGCAGCGCGAACTAGCTATGGAAACCAAGCAACGTGAAGAGGCTAGCTCGGGTCGCCCGGTTTACACTGAGATTATTCCCTTTTCCGAATTTTATTCGGCCGAAGATTATCATCAGAAGTACTACCTGCAACAGGTACCAGAGCTTATGAAAGAGTTAGCTGCCATCTATCCGAATTTTGCCGACTTCATAGATTCCACTGCTGTGGCACGCATCAATGGATACGTCGGTGGTCACGTCACCTTACAAGAACTTCAAGAGCAGCTAAACTCTTCCTGGCCTGCCTCCGGCTGAAAATGAAATGATGTTAGAAATTGGCAGTCGAAAACTGTCAGACTAGCAGAGCTCCCAATGGAAAGGCAGAACCCCCGTGCCCCTATCTTTTAATCAGGGTGTCACAGGTTCGAATCTTGTACGGCCTACCAGCTAAATCAATTGTCAAGGGGCAAAAATACCAATCTTTTGCCTATTTTCGATGTGATATAATTACACTAAAAGGTCAATAGAGCCGTAACAATGACGGTTGAAACGAGTACCCTACTAGAGCTTGACAGAATAAGTCAAGGTGATTCGTTAACCGCCTTGCAATCTCTTCCGGATTCTTGCATTAATCTGATTTTCACCTCACCGCCATATGCTGATAACCGGAAAAACACATATAAGGGAATCTCTATAAAAGAATATGTTAACTGGTTTTTGCCAATATCTTCCGAATTGAAGCGAGTTCTAAAGAATGATGGCACTTTTGTCTTAAACATAAAAGAAAGAACGGAAGATGGCGAACGTCAGACCTATGTCCTTGAGTTAATCCTCGAAATGAGAAAACAGGGTTGGCTTTGGACAGAGGAGTATATTTGGCATAAGAAGAACTGTTACCCGGGTAAGTGGCCTAATCGATTCAGGGATGCTTGGGAACGATGTTTACAGTTCAACAAGCAAAAGAAATTCAAGATGTACCAAGAAGCTGTCATGGTCCCGATAGGTGATTGGAGCAAAAAAAGACTATCAAATTTGAGTGAAACAGACCTTACTAGAGACGAATCTAAGGTCGGAAGTGGCTTTGGTAAGAACGTTTCAAATTGGCTTGGAAGACGATTCGTCTACCCCACGAATGTATTACACCTTGCCACTGAATGTGCCAATCGGGGTCACAGTGCTTCATTCCCTGTTTCTCTACCAACCTGGTTTATAAAACTCTTTACCCAGGAAGGAGACATAGTACTTGACCCCTTCATGGGTTCAGGAACAACCGCTATTGCTTGCCTGGACTTAAACAGGCACTATATTGGAATAGAGGCAATGGACAGCTACTACAAACTAGCACATGAATCAATTGAAAAGTGGAAAGCTGCAAATAATGGCCACTCTGGGCAGATGACTTTATGGACATAATTAGAACACAGGAAGTCCGCCAATATGTAGAACATAACATCGGCAGCTTCCACACGGGTAGGTTAGATAGTCTAAGAAAGCTTAAATTAACCAATATCCTATTAAGAAAGAATCCTTATCTTTTCAAGGCTCGAAACATCCTACTTGCTCAAGACTTGGTGAGAATCTTACTCGATGCCCATTTATCCTCTCAAGAAGAGACAATATTTGGGAACTTCTTAGAAGGATTGGCCATCTTCGTTAACCAAAAAGTATATAACGGCTGGAAGTCATCAACACAAGGCATAGACCTGGAATTTAACAAGGATGATATCCGCTACATTGTTGCAATCAAGTCTGGCCCGAATTGGGGAAATAGCAGCCAAATCAGAAAGATGCGGGATGATTTTCGAAAGGCTAAACAAACTATCCGAACTAGCAATTCAAAGTTATACGTCGTCGCGGTAAACGGATGCTGCTATGGTAGGAATACTAAACCCGATAGGGGAGATTATTATAAATATTGCGGTCAGAAATTCTGGGAATTCATATCCGGGAACGGTGATTTATATTTGAAGATAATTAAACCTCTTGGATATTCAGCAAGAGAAAAGAACGAGGAATTTCAGAAGGAATATGCTCAAATAATTAATAGATTTACCCTTGAGTTCAGTGAAAAATTCGTAGTAAATGGCAAAATAAACTGGGATGCTTTGGTCAAGTTCAATTCCGCTGAATCAAAGCCCACCCTATAATCTAGTACGCAATGCCAGCGACAATGAATAAATTTTTTTGCTAACGAATACTGAATCATGGCTGACTCGCAAATCAATATATGCTCATGGCGCAGATACCTTACCAGAAACTTGACCGTAGTTCCTGAGCTCTTAGGCCTATCACACGAATTCGCATTCAGGAACGGTCAGGTTAAGATTGAGCTACCCTCCGCTGATAACCTGCCGAAAGAAATAACCAATGAATCTATAATGGAATCTCGCGACTCTGTGGTAACTATCAAGTCGTATCGAGAGGAAGCCGGTTGTAAGCTTCCTTTAGCAGTCTCAGTCAAATCTGTTGACGTTCAAGTTGACCTGGGTGAAGTAGTTACTCTACCTGAAGAAGTATTAACTCGCCAACCTAATCCGGTTGATCTGCTATCCAAAGAGCAACAGACTCAGTTAGACAAGACCATGAACTCCCATACAAACTTTGCTGACGAAGCCTTTGATCGGTGGATAAGAATACTACGCTGGAAGTCAAACAATGGCTCAATCGCGAGGCCAGAGATTCACGGACTGGACTCGGGGTGGGGGACTCATCTACTTGACAGTGCTACGAAGCGACGATTCTGGCGTAGTGGGGTTACTGTAACTGTATACCTAGATCATGCTATAACCCTGCAAATATGGCATGATGTTGAAGCAACCATCAAGCACGGGCAAGAATCCCCTGTATACGTTGACTTGATGTTTGACGGAATAGAACAACTTAAAGTTGGCAATCTCCAGCAATCAGTAGTACACCTCGCGGTGGCTTGTGAGGCCTTCATGCGCACAAAAGTAATGCAGAATCTCCCAGAAGGTTTAACTACTGCAGTTGTTAAATACATTGATGAAGCTAATATTAGACAAGTACAAGAGCGCCTTTTTAAAGATACATTAAACGATGAGCAAACAAAGCTCCTCGAAAGCATCAATTCTCGTCTTCACCAACTATTCGATGCTAGAAATACCATATTGCATTCAGGCCATAAAGAAGACTTAACATCAGCCGATTGTCAACAATATATTAAAGCTACGAAAAAGCTAATTGCAATCTGATCAATCAGCTGCTTTCCCTAAGTCCGATTCAAGAATTACCCTTCCTTTTTTTGATTCTGTGCAACTTTCAAATTGCTAACGAACTTTTCACCACCAAAACCCAAAAGTTGCCTTTAACGGTATAAATCACAATCAACCAGCCTCCTTTTGCGAAGCAAAGAGCATCAGATGTTTTGGTAGAAAGGGCATAGTGTTAAAATTAGTTATATGCCAGCGAATTTACCGCCACAGTATTTCGAGGCTGAGAAGAAATACAGGACAGCCAGGGAGCCAGAGGAAAAAATTGCGGCTCTGGAAGCCATGCTTGCCACTATGCCCCATCATAAAGGCACCGATAAGCTTCATGCCGCGCTAAGGCAGAAGATTGCGAAGTTTTCCCAGGAGGCAGAAAAAAAGTACGCCACAGCCCGAAGAGCAGGCTTTTATATCAGCAGGGAGGGCGCCGGGCAGGTAATGTTGGTCGGGCCGGCCAATGCCGGGAAATCACAGCTATTAGCGGCGCTAACCGAGGCTATTCCCGAAATAGCCGAATACCCCTTCACCACCAAAACCCCTATTCCGGGGATGATGAAGTTCGAGGATATCCAGATACAACTGGTGGATACGCCGCCCATCGGTCGCAAAGAAGTGAGAGTGCTACTATCAAATGTCCTTAGAAACGCCGATATCATTGCCATTGTAATAGACTTATCCCGGGAGCCAGTAAGCCAGGTAGAGGCAACTCTTCAAGGGCTAAGAGACGCAAGAATAGAGCCCTTAACAGATGATGGTACACAAATAACTCCGGGAAGTTATCCCAGGAAGATGTTAATCGTGGGGAACAAGAACGAAGTGGCAGGTTCCAACGAAAATTGGGAGCGCCTGCGTTCAAAATATGCCCGGCTGTTCCCCCTGGTCTCCATTTCAGCCAGGGAAGGCGGCGGCCTGGAGGAGTTCAAAAGAGCAGTTTATCAAGCCCTGAATATCATCCGGGTTTATACCAAGACCCCCGGCAGCAAGGCCGACCTGACCGACCCTATGATACTGGAGAAGGGCAGCACACTGGGGGAAGCCGCTGAGAGCCTCCACAAGGACTTCTATCAAAATTTGAAGTATGCCGTCGTCTGGGGCTCAGGAAAGTACGACGGGCAGAGGGTCAGCAAGGGACATGTACTTCAAGACGGCGACATAGTCGAGTTTCATATCTAGACTTACGCAGCTATTTTCTGGCTCCGATAAGTTGTGCTATCTCCACTGTTGTTTGCACTATCACACATTGGGGACATCGGACATCGGTTTGGTAACCAAATTGAAATATCGTGATATAATCGATTGTAATTCTTCATTACGTGAGGAGGTTATTATGGATTGGTTTATGAGTACAGGTATCAGAGTCATTGTTATTGTCGCTATTGCCGGCGCAGTCTTCCTTATTTGCCGTCCGATAATACGTTCTGTCATAAAAAGAATCGTGTCTCGCCGGATGGCTGACGAAGACGAAACGGATATACAGCAGCGGACAGACACGTTATCTTCCATACTCGTTAAAATCGTCGGAATACTTGTCCTGATTATCGCAATAATCACGATACTGCCTGAATTCGGTGTGAATATTTTCTCCCTGATCACCGCTATTGGTGTCGGCGGTCTGGCTATCGCTTTCGCTGCCCAGAGCCTGATAAAGGACTTCATTGCGGGCTTCTTTATTCTCCTGGAAGACCAGTATGGAATCGGTGACGTGGTATCTATAGCGGGAATCGCTGGTGTTGTCGAGGATATCGCTTTGCGACGCACTGTACTCAGAGATTTAGATGCTAATGTGCATTCAATCCCTAATGGCAAGGTAGAAATATCCACCAATATGACCAAGAAATATTCCAGGGTCAATCTCAATGTGTCGGTAGGCTACGGTGAGAACCTGAAACATGTTATCGATATTATCAACAAAGTTTGCCGGGAGATGGCGGAAGACCCCCGGTGGAAAGATGATTTCATCACAACACCCTCGGTCTTAAGGGTGGATAATCTGGGCGATTCGGGCATAGACATTAAAATCCTGGGAGATACCAAGCCATCGAAGCAGTGGGCTATTATGGGTGAACTGCGGCTTCGCCTGAAAGACACATTCGATAGCGAGGGCATAGAAATACCCTGGCCTCACACGAAGGTATATTTCGGGAATGCCCCGGCTGTTATCAGTGAAAACTAACAGGCTGTCAAGCAGCGGAGCATCCGCCGACCAGAAATAATACTATTAAGGGACAGGAAATTGCGGTAAAGAACAGGGGGTGTGTCATGTCTGTAGAACATTACGGAGAGGTATTCCAGTGCAAAATCTGTGGCAACAAGGTGGAAGTAATAGAGGTTGGTGGCGGTACACTTATGTGCTGCGGTAAGGAAATGAAGAGCATAGAGGATAAACCTGAAACCACGGTAAACTTACCGGATTCTAGCTGCGAATAAACTATCGGGGCACTCGACATTCACGCTATTTACCGAAGTGGCCAGATTCCCCGCCAGGGCCTCAATGTATTCTCCGTTTTCCAGCTTCAAAAGCCCAGATGCTTCAAAATAAAAATGTTCAGGTAGCGACTTTCAATAGTTGCAATTTTTAAAGCGCTTTATTATACTTAAATTGGTGGTTATAAGTGTAGGTTACCACGTCTCTATGAAAGCTCTTTCGAGCTCACGCGTGAACGTTGGATGACCGAAACTCGAGCCAAGTATTATAAGAAAGGAGGTCGTCCAATGGGATTTACAGACAAAACTCTACAATGTTCTGACTGCGGTGCTTCATTCACCTTTACTGCTGAAGAACAGGAGTTCTATGCTAGCAGGGGGTATACTAATGAGCCCAAGCGTTGCCCTGCTTGCCGTGAAGCCAAGAGAGCCCGGTACGATAGCTTTGGCGGTTACAGAGCTAACCGCCAAATGTATCCCGCGGTATGTGTCGAGTGTGGTAAAGATTGTGAAGTGCCCTTTGAGCCTCGAGAGGGCAGACCGGTATATTGTAGTGAGTGCTACAACAAGATGAAATCGGGCAGTCGGCAATAATTCAATGTAGCTAGATTCAAAGGGGGCTGGAACCAAACCCAGCCCCCGAAGGTTCATGAGCAGAGGCATCCAGCGTGTTTTAAAAGGTTTGGTTGCACGAAGGGTCAGGCTATAAAAATTGAAAGGAGGTTATCATTGTGAATATATATATAGGCAATTTATCTCGTGAAGTTTCCGAGGACGAATTGCGCCAGGCATTTGAGGCTTTTGGGCAAGTCACATCGGTAAACGTAATTAAGGATAGGTACACTGGCGAATCTAGAGGTTTTGGGTTTGTCGAGATGGCAACGAAATCTGAGGCCCAGGCTGCAATCAACGGGCTTAATGGAACATCACTGGGAGAGCGGACTCTCAGTGTTAGTGAAGCACGCCCTCGCGCCGAAGGCGGCAGGAGACCCTATGGCGGCGGCGGCGGCGGGTTTGGCGGAGGAGGTGGAGGAGGTAGACGGCGCAGATTCTAAGCTGCCAGCATCTTACGAATTGATGCCCTTATAATAGTGACCCGAAGTTCCAGACTGAGGAAGGGAAGTTTGGGATTCCCTTTCATCTCCCCTCTCTTTCGTAACTCGAGGTTACCGGCGCACATGCCGGTGAGCTTGACAATTTGCAGAGAGGTTGCTATCATGTAGGGCTAAATTTTCAAGTAAAAAGGTAGAAAGTTATCTTGAAAAAAGAGACAACAGCCGAAATCACAGCCAGAGGTCGATCGACAGGTCAGGTCAGGTGTATGAACTGTATGAACAGGATTACACCACCGAAGGGTTCAAAACAATACAAATGTCCTCACTGCGGCTTCGAGTGGCGCATAACCTGGCTATGGCCGGACTTTCCCAGGATCAGGGGACCGGTTTGGGATGTAAACAGGCGACTTACCATGGAAGCCACAGCTAAATCTAAAACCACAGCTAAAGCTGAAACTAAAACAAGGAAGAAGAAAAAATAGACATGGCTCTAAATAGAAAGATAGCTTATATTAACCTAACTACAGGTGAAATTGAGAAGAAGCCTATTCCCATCGCGGTGCGAAAGAAGTTTCTCGGTGGTAGAGGGCTGGATATGTACTTAATGTACAATCATATAAAACCGGGGGTTGACGCCCTGGGACCGGATAATGTGGCCTGTGTTAGCGCCGGGATTCTGGTCGGGACTCTGGCCTCTGCCTCTGCCAGAACTCATATCGGTGGCAAGTCGCCGCTCACCGGCTTCGTTGGCAGCGCTAACATGGGCGGTTTTTTTGCTCCGGAGATGAGACTGGCCGGCTTCGACCACCTGGTAATAAAGGGGAAGTCAAAAAAGCCAGTATATCTGTGGATTCACAATGGCGAAATTGAAATAAGAGATGCTTCTAACATCTGGGGGAAGGATATCAGTGAGACCCAAGAAACTATTCGAGAGGAACTAGGCGATAGAGATATAAAGGTATTAACCATTGGCATAGCCGGTGAAAACCTGGTGAGGTTTGCCAATGTTATGACCGGACTTAAAAATGCCGGCGGCAGGACAGGGATGGGTGCACTCCTGGGCTCCAAGAACCTCAAGGCAATAGCAACGAGAGGTACTATGGATATAAAAATAGCACACCCCGCTGAAGCCCTGGAATATAACAGACATGTAATTGACATGGTAGTCTCTGCCAAGGTATCTAAGACACAGGGTAGATTGGGCACGCCATTTATCTGGGGGGCGACTAATTCCTGGGGCGGAATAAGGACCAGAAACTTCCAGACCAATCAATTCGAGTACTGTGATGCTACTGAGCCGGAAGCGATTGATGAATATGTGACCGGCTATGCCAGTTGTTTCGGCTGTCAGGTTCACTGCCGGGCCAAATATATTATTCCCTCAGGTGAATATGCCGGTGTTTATGATGAGGGGCCTGAGTATACAGTGCAGGGTGCCTTGACCGCTGAGCCAGGGTGTTCCGATCCGATTGCCCTCTTATCCGGTGGCCACTTGTTGAATTCGTATGGTATAGACTGTCTGGAGGCAGGCAGCATAATTGCCTGGGCAATGGAACTGTATGAAGCGGGAATCCTTACCGATAAGGATACCGGCGGTCTGGAACTAAGGTTCGGTAATGTGGAAGCACTTAATGAGATGATACACCGTATTGCCCATAGAGAGGGACTGGGTGATATTCTGGCTGAAGGGCCGTTACGAGCCGCCAAGAAAATAGGCAAGAATTCTATTAAATATTTAATTCATGTAAAAGGGATGAGCAACCTCCACTCGGATGAAAGAGCAACACCGGCACTGGCACTGGGTATAGCCACCGGCTCAAGAGGTTCTGACCACTTGAGAAGCAGACCAGCAATTGACCTTTACGGGTTGCCGGAACCAGTGCTGAGAAGGATATATAGCCAGCCGGTTCCCTATGATGGCCCACTGACCTCGCATTGGAAAGACTATGAAGGGAAACCCTGGATGGTAAGATGGCAAGAAGTGTGCTACGAGGCAGTGGATTGCCTTGGTATATGCAAGTATCATACTATATTCCTCGGTCCGAACTTCCCCAACTTTGAAGAATGGTCCCGGCTACTGTACCTCAACACTGGATTAGAGTTATCGCCGCTTGATATCTGGAACGTTGCCGACAGGTGTTATACCATAGAAAGGCTATTCAACATCAGGGAGGGGCTAACCCGAAAGGATGACTGGTTGGCTGACCGATACTATGACGAACCAACTACACGAGGCATACCTGCTGCTTGTGGCAGGACGATAGACAGAAAAAAGTTCACCAAGATGATAGACGAATACTACGAGCATCACGGCTGGGACGAGAATGGAGTTCCCCGCCCGGAGACCCTGAAAAAACTGGGCATAGATAAAGAGCCATCTCATATGCTCTAGCATCTGTAAAATGTTCTAAGGAGGACTATTTAATGGCAAAGGTCCTGGTGATAGATTATGAGAAGTGTACTGGCTGCCGAATATGTGAGCAGGTTTGTACTGTAAAACACGAAGGTGTAGTCAATCCTGCTCGAAGTCGGATAAGAATAATCAAGTGGGAGCAAGAGGGACGATATGTCCCCATGGTCTGTCAACAATGTGAATCAGCTCCCTGCCAGTCAATATGTCCGGTAAAGGCTATTTCTCGCGACGAGAGCCTAAATAGAGTAATGGTTGATTACGATATATGCATCGGCTGCCGGATGTGTGTCGCTATCTGCCCCTTTGGCGGTATGTCATTTGACCCTATAGCTCAAAAGGTAATAAAGTGTGACTTCTGTGATGGCGACCCCCAGTGTGTCAGGTTCTGTGAAGTAGACGCCATACAATATTTGGATGCCAGTGAACAGAGCATGGAGAAGCAGGTAGCAATCGCAGACAAATTCTCAGGGGCAATGCGGAAGGTTGCCGCAGCAATAGCCTCTGTTTAATACCGACCCCACGCAAAAGAAACACCCACCTGCATAAGTATTACGTCAATTTCAAGACTCGCTTTTCTGTTAGCAAGCGTCGAGTCCTGGATGAAAGATAAAGGAAATAATGAGCGTTAAGATAAACATCCATCCCTTCTTATCTCAGCATACTAATAACCAGGACGTGGTCGAAGTTAACGGGAGCACTGTCGGCCAGTGTCTTGAGGAGTTAGTCGCCCGGTTTCCTGAGCTCAGAAAATGGCTGTTTGAAAAGAATGGTAAGTTAAATAGACTCGTTGAAATCTATGTTAATGCGGAAAGCTCCTACCCGGAAGAACTGGCTAAGCCAGTTAAGGACGGAGATGAGCTTTATATACTAATTATAATTTCCGGAGGGTGAGACAGGGCACCCTCTGTCCGGCACTCAGCCTATTTCTTAACGGGCTCAAAGGCAAAAAATACCCTCTCCACAGTTATTTTTTCTTTTCTGAGTTCTATCGGGTGGGCTGGAACATCAAATACGGCAAGCTGAACTTCATCACCCTCTTTGAGAGTCTCCGGGGGACAGTTTATCATCCGGCTGAGTATGTGCTTGACCGAACTATTTTTACCCAGGTCAATCCAGGCATCAATTAAGGGTGGCTTGTAGCATATAGGGACCCCTCCCCATTTCTCTACCACAACTATCACCTTGCCTTTCTTTGGCAACTCGACCCACTCAAGCTCGTCAGAGTAGCACTCAGGACATATCACGCGAGGCGGATATGCCACCCGCCCGCACTTCTTACATTTCGTTGTCGTAAACTTGCCTTCACGAAGGTTTTCATAGAATTCGTGTATCCGGTTAAACTCCTTAGCCTCTATTGGCCACATATCCAGTGTAGGAGAATATCTTCCCTCCAAGAAAGGAATCCATGCTTTTGCCATCCTTCGCCTCCTTTATTTTACGGGCTCTCTGCCGTAGATAACAATCGTGTGCTCCACACAGGAGCCGCTCAAGTTGTGTGTAAGACCAATCGCTGCTTTATTGACCTGGCGTACAGCTCTTCCCTGAAGCTGCCTTAATATCTCTATACCCTGACGAATCCCGGTTGCCCCGAAGGGATGCCCGCAGGAAAGAAGACCGCCATCAGTATTAGTGGGGACGGCGCCCCCGAGCTTTATCTGCCCTGATTCCACAAAAGGTCCACCTTCTCCCTTTTTGCAGAATCCCAGCTCTTCTACCTCGACAATCTCGGAAATGCTAAAGCAATCATGAACCTGAGCAACATCGACCTCATCAGCGCTGATTTTCGCATTCTCATAGGCTTTTTCAGCTGCCAGCTTCAAATGCGGCCAATCTCCTAAATGCTCTCCGGGCCAGTTAGCGCTTATACTGTGAACTGACAATTGAGCTCCTCCACGGATATAAACGAGTGGCCTATCGCTGAGCTCCTTTGCCTTCCCTTCAGAAGCAATAATCACTGCCGCAGAGCCATCCGTCAAAGGACAACAATCATATAATCCCAGAGGAGCGGCTATCTCAGTTGCATTGAGGACATCTTCCATCGTCAGCTTCCTTTGAAAGTGACCTTTGGGATTCTCATAACCGTAATCATAATTTGTTACGGAAACCATCCCCAATTGCTCCCTTTTTGTCCCGTAATGTCTCATATGTTCCTTGGCAATCATCGCAAACCATAGCGGCGGAGGCCCGATACCTTGCGGTCCATCCCAGTCGTGGTCTATAGCAGCAATCTCATCATATTGCACCTGCCATCTCTCAGGAGTGTAAAGTTTCTCACAGCCCGACACCATCACTATATCAGACATCCCACTCTCTACGAGTCCCTTGGCCAGAAGAATTCCCGTGCTTCCACCTGCACAAAGGACATCCACCCTGGCGCAGACAGAAGTCGGTTTTAACCCCAGTCTCTCAGCCACGACAGGAGCTGTATTGGCCTGGACAGAACGCCTGCCGACAAAAGTAGAGGCAAAAAGCAAACCGTCAATACCCGTTGGCTTAAGTCCAGGTATATCAGCCATACATTCCTTGGCTGCCTCCTGAACCATATCTATATAACTTGCCTCCCGAACACCCCACTTGCACATGCCGCCTCCAACTATACAAGCATTCCTTCCAGCCATTCTTGACCTCCTATATCAAAGACTCTTCACCCTTAGTTGCCGAGAGCAATCCAGAGTTGTCACTGTTGCTGGCTGTAGTCATAGAAGCCCTTGCCCGCCTTCACACCTAATTCACCAGCCTCGACCTTCCTTCTCCATGTCGGGCAAGGCCTGTAACACTCTCCGAGTTCATGTCGCATGTAATCCAGCGAGTGCAATCCGACCGGTATCCCATTGACTATGTCCTGTGACTTAAATGGACCCATAGCATGCCCCAGTCCCAACTGGCACCCTTTATCAATGTCCTCGGCACTGGCTACACCTTCTTCAAGCAACTTAACCGCCTCATTACAAAAAACGAGAAACAATCTGGACACAACGAAACCCGGGACATCTTTATTGACAATAATCGTCTCCTTGCCTATCCTGGCTGACATGTCCTTGATGACCTGGCAGGTCTCGTCCGAAGTCTTGACTCCACGAATTATCTCAACCAATTTCATTACCGCTACCGGGTTAAAAAAGTGCATCCCTATCACCTTGTCATGCCGCCGGGTCAGCGAACTTATGGCAGTAATACTAAGTGCTGAGGTATTAGAAGCGAGTATTGCTTCCGGAGCACACGCCTCATCCAGTCGCTTAAACATCTGTTGCTTTAGCTCCATCACCTCAGGAATGCTTTCAACCACCACCTGCACTCCTTCTACCGCTCGTTTAAGGTCAGCAGTACCTTTAATGCGGCCCAGCACTTTGTCAGCTTCTTCCTGGGTCATTTTGTCCTTGTCGACAAAATACTTCTTTAAATTGCCTTTAATGGCGTTAATGCCATTTTGGACAAACCTGTCTTCAATATCTGTCATTGACACTTCGTAACCGTTATGAGCCAGGAGCTGAGCAAGCTGACTACCCATGACGCCAGCGCCCACAACACAGACCTTGTTGACCTTCATTTTGTTTCCCCCCTTTTTAATACTTTCTGTAATAAGAAATTAGCAGCAGGTCAAAAAGCGGACATTTCTCTGGGATTTCCTCCGATAGACAAGCACCCTCTGGGTGTACATCAAAGTGTATATAATATCTTGTCTTCGAAAGCGTGTCAATATTCGCATCCGTTCGCGAGACTCTTATCCGGGGTGGCGACGGGTCGCGCCGGATTTCACAGGGACCGGCGGGAACGCTAATTTTTCGGCCACATCGTCACGGCGGCACTGCGGACAGAGTTCAGTAAACTCGCCATCGAGGCCGCTCCCGGCCAGTACCTCCTTCAGGCGCCCCACGGTCGGTAAGGGTAGATAGTAGCGACCGCAGCGCGGGCAAACCGCAGAATTTTCAGTGATACCTTCGCTGATGGCGAGTTGCCTGACATCTTCGACAAATTCTGCATACTTAACACCGGCCGGACACAGCCGGGCACAAACCTCACATTCCAGGCAAAACCAGATATTCGAGTCCTTTAAGATGTCCAGCCCCAGCAGCGCCTTTTTGATAATGCCCCGGGCAGAGAACAAGAAGGAGAACCTGTCATAGAACTCGGCCATGGGGCAACTGGCGACGCACTTTCCGCACTCGACACAGAGAGCCAGTTTCTTTTCGTCAATGATTTTGGCCAGCGGGTCTTTCCCGGCATTAACTTTTCCTTCTTGTTTCATCAGTCGCTGGGCATCTCCTCTAACTGTTTAAGTGTAAAAACCGGGCCGTCCAGACAGACGTACTTACTGCCGATGTTACAGCGTCCACACTTACCGATGCCGCACTTCATCCTTCTCTCCAAGGTGGTGATTATGTGCTCGCTGGAGAACCCCAGTTCGTTCAGGGCCTCGATAACAAATTTAATCATTATTGGCGGCCCGCAGGTAATGCTGGTAGTATTCTCCGGGGAAGGATTGATTTCCTTCAGAAATGTCGGCACCAGCCCCACATTCCCCTTCCATTTCTCATCGCCACGGTCAACGGTGAGATGCAATTTGGTATTATCCACCGCCTGCCATTCTTCATATTCGCTGGTGAAGACGAGGTCCTGCGGGCTCCTGGCACCGTAGATGATATCAATATTGCCGTACTTTGCCCGATTGTCTAAGACGTTGAGGATAACCGAGCGCAACGGTGCCAGCCCAATGCCGCCACCGATGATGAGCAGATTCTTCCCCTGAATCTCTCCAAGAGGAAAGGAATTCCCGAAGGGGCCGCGAATACCTATTTTATCCATGGGCTCAAGTTCGTGGAGAGCGTTGGTCAGCTCACCGACTCTTCTGATGCTGAACTCAATGGCTTCCGGGCGGGTCGGCGAAGAAGTAATTGATATCGGTGCCTCTCCCACGCCAAGCACCGATACCTCGGCGAACTGGCCGGACTTGTATTCGAATTTGCCGTTCCCATCCGAACCATCAATAGTCACCCTGAAAGTGGTGACGTCTATCGTCTCTGGCTTCATACTCTGGATGGTCGCCATACGCGGCAGATATATATTCTCACTCATTTCCGGCTTTCCCACTGGTTACATCCTCTATTATTTTGGCAATATCTATATTGACCGGGCAGTACCTAATGCACCGGCCACAACCGACACAGGCCACCTCACCATTCCGGTCAGGGAAGTACTTCAATTTATGGAAGAAGCGCTGCTGCACCCTCGCCTTCCGGTTAGGTCTGGGGTTCTCCCCGCTGGCCATCAGGGTAAATTCGGGGAACATGCAGCTGTCCCAGCAGCGAAACCTCTCCCCACCCTCGTCCAGGCTGACATCAGCGATGTCAAAACAGTGACATGTCGGGCACAGGTAAGTGCAGATGCCACATCCCAGGCACTTCATGCCGATGCTATCCCAGTAATCGCCTTCATAAAGCGGCGCCATTTTATCGGCGATAGCTTTGACGTCCAGTTTCTTCATCCCGACAAGCCCGGCTTTCTTATTTTCTCTGAGCTGTTCCTCATCCCCCTTAAGCTTGTCAAAGAATTCGGCAAACCGGTCAAGCAGGGCTGCCCCTTTCTCGGTGGATGCCTCTACAAGATAGCGGTCGCCGATGTCGCTGAATAGTATATCAACATCTTCCCCCGAAGCTGGGTCTATGCCAAAGGTCGGGCAGAAACAGGTCTCGGCGGGGTCGAAACAGGCAAGACCGATGAGAGTCGTCTTCTCCCTCCTGTTCAGGTAATAACTATCCTTGTACTGCCCGTTAAAAACCATGTCCATGAGGCGCAGGCTGCGCGCATCACAGGGACGGATGCCGAAGATTACGTGTTCACGGTCTGCTTCGTCATCCTGCTCTAGCCCAAGCCCTCCGTTGTTATCCCTGGAAAACCGGAAGAGTGTCTCCGTCTGCGGGAAGAAAGCGTTCTTGGGGGACAGCACCGTGTTGATGTAGTCCAGCGTGACCTCGCTGCCCGATTCTACCCGCCGGAAGGAAACGTTATTGTCCCGCACCGGCGCAATCAAATGGTAGTCGTGTGCCAGTTTGTCCAGCAGCTTGGTCAGCTTGCCCTTTTCGATTATTCTACTCTTCGTCTGGCTTGTCATATCAACCCCTAGAGAGACTCATCGAGGTCTCCGACCTTAAACGTTGTCAGCGGTGGCTGCTGCTCAACATCAATCCCTGCGGTATAGTCAAATAGCTCCAGCAAGTCCTTTTCCACCTTCTTGTTCAGGCTCCGCAATGGAATATTCATCGGGCACGCCCGCTCACACTCACCGCAGTCAACACATTTCCCGGCAACGTGGAAGGCACGTACCAGATGATAAAACAGATTCTCCGAGATATCGTTCGCTTTGGTGAGCCAGTGCGGCGCCTTTTTATCGAAGATACATTCCGGGCAGGTACAGACAGGACAGACATTGCGGCAGGCATAGCAGCGGATACACCGGCTTAATTCCTTATTCCAGTAAAGCGCCTTCTCCTCTGAAGAGAGCGCCTCCTGTTCTTTAATCACTTTGTAATCGTCACCTACCCAGGGCAGGCTGGAGACGGCTTCTCCGAGCAGCACGTCGTAGACCACTGGAGTGGGATATTTACAGACCAGGCACTCACCCCGTAGTACCTTCTCCTTATCCACTCGCTTCTTGCCCTTTTTGAGGGTAACCAGGAAGGCATCACCGTCATCCTCCACCGCGACCACCTCACCCGGCGAGACACCCAGAACCTCCAGCAGCTTTTCCCTGTCCACAATACCGCTACAGGGGACACCCATGATGAAAACCTTATCCCTATCGATCTGGTTCTCTTTGAGCAACTCCACCACTGACCGGGAGTCGCATCCTTTGACTATGATACCTACCTTTCCTTCAACGTTTTTGAAATCCAGCAAGTATTTGGAGAGGTTATTGGCACAGAGAGGATTCCAGACCAACCGGGAAGCCGCCTGTCCGCTTTTCAGAAAACACGGCGTTACACGCAGGCCATCGGAGCCTGTTTCATAGCCGATGAAATGGGCGATACTGCCATCTTTAAACAGCTTCTTGACTCTGGCCTGTACTTCTTCCGAGGTTGCTTTCATTTCTTGTCTACCCACCTGTTAGGACCCAGTGCCTTGATCTTATCCGTCGTCTCCTTAACCACAGCCGAGAATTTGGCGCCCTCGGCGGCCGATACCCACCTCAACTGAAATCTTTCCGGCTCGATGCCGATATAATCCAGCAGCCGCTTGAGAACATGCGCCCGCCTTCGGGTCAGGTAATTGCCCTCTGAATAATGGCACTCTCCGGGATGACAGCCGAGCACCATTACGCCATCAAGACCATTGGCCAGAGCTCTGATTATCAGTTCCGGCGGTACTCGACCGGAGCACATCACCCTTATCACCCGCACGTCCGTTGGCATCTGGAAACGGGAGACACCGGCCAGGTCGGCACCGGCATAGGCACACCAGTTACAACAGAAGGCGAGGATTTTCGGTTCAAATTCAGTTTTGACTTCTTTGGTGTTCTGCAACTTTATCTCTTTCCACTCAGGGCATTAACCATGCTCAGCAACTGCGTATCTGTAAAGCCTCTTTGCTGTACCGCACCATTAGGGCAAGCCGCAGCACAAAGCCCGCAGCCTTTACACAAGGCGGTATTAACCTCGGAGACAATCTTACCTTCAAGCCCTCTTATTTCAGATTTCTTCAGCTCGATAGCATCAAAGGGACATACCAGGACACAGGCCCCACACCCCTTGCAGATTTTCGGGTCGACTACAGCCGTTATTGCCTCGACCTTGACCTTGCCCTGCCTCAAAGGAATCATTGCCTCCGAGGCGGCGGCATATCCCTGAGCGATACTCTCCCGAATATCCGCCGGCCACCGACAGGTGCCAGCCACGTAGATACCATCCATGGCAAACTCAACGGGGCGCAACTTGATATGAGCCTCGAGAAAGAAGCCTCCATCGCCTATCGGCACCTTCAGCATTTTGGAAAGCTCTTCATTATCCTCATTGGCAATCAAAGGAGTAGCCAGAACCAGCAGATCACAGGGAAGCTCCAGCTCCATATCCATTAATTCATCATATACCTTTACCGACTCAACCTTTTCTTTCCCCATAACCTGTGGCGGGTTACTCGGGGTATACCTGATAAATCTGACGCCGGCTTCCTTGGCTTCCCTATAGTACTCTTCAAACTCCACGCCATAGGTCATCAGGTCTCTATACAGCACGTAGACCCTGGCTTCCGGGTTAATTTCCTTCATCAGGGCGGCGTTCTTGATGGCAGTCATACAGCATACCCTCGAACAATAGGGTCGTTCGGGTATCCGTGCCCCAACACAGTTAATCATCACCACATTCTGAAACTCTCCCAGTTCGCCATCCTTCAGTCGCTGCTCCAGGTCGAGCTGAGTAAGCACGTTAGCTAATTCACCGTAGCGATATAGCTCCGGCTTGAGTACCTGAGCGCCAGTGGCCACGATAATCACCCCTACCTTGAAACTAACTTCTTTCCCGCCTTCATCCACGCTGATATCGAAATTACCGATATATCCGCTGGCAGCCTTGACCACAGCCGGCATATGGAGCTTTATATTGGAGTGACCCTCCATTGCCTTAACTATATTCCCGACCAGTTCGCCGGGTTCTTTGTTGATAGTGAAAAGCCGGTTGAGTTTGAGCAACCGCCCACCAAGTTCTGGCTCTTTCTCTACCAGATGTACCTCGAAACCCTGGTTAGCGAGATTGAGGGCGGCGCTCATTCCGGCAACGCCACCGCCAATTACCATGGCCGCCGGGTAAACTTCAGATTCAAATTCCTCTTGAGCATCCAGCCACCGGGCCTTGGCTACCCCCATCTTTACCAGTTCCTTGGCCTTCTCAGTAGCCTCCCGCCGGTTCTGCATGTGAATCCAGGAACAATGTTCTCTGATGTTGACAAACTCGAACAGGTACGGATTCAGTCCCGCATCCGCGCAGGCATTACGGAACAGCGGCTGGTGGGTTCGGGGGGTACATGAAGCCACCACCACTCGATTGAGGTCATATTCCTTAATGCCATGCTTTATGGAAGAGATACCCTCCTCGGAGCAGGTGTACATATTAGCCTCGGCATGTGCCACGTAGGGCAAGCCCTTAGCATACTCTACTACCTGGGGGACATCTACAATCCCTCCGATATTAGTGCCACAATGGCAAATAAAAACCCCAATACGAGGTGCCGCCATCTAGTCCTCCTTACTCAGGAATTCTGCCGCCCGGGCTGCGGCCGCCGATGCCTGGACCACCGAATCCGGTATATCCTGTGGTGCCTGGCAGAAGCCGCAGGCAAAGATTCCAGGTATCTCCGTGTCCACCGGCTGAAACAATCTATCCGGAATGTTGACAAACTGGTAATCATTCAGGCTCAGATGCAGCATATCGCTTATATCTTTTATACTACCGGACGGAATCATCGCCTGACAGAGCACGACCATATCCACCTCCATGCTGGTTCTGGTTCTGGCTGTGGTCTCTTCATACCAGATAATGGGGTTCCCATTGTCCGGGTTTTCCGTAATCTTACTGGGGCGGCTTCTGATATAGGTCACATTATATTCCTGCTCAGCCCGGGCAACATATTCCTGGAACCGTTTGCCCACCGCTCTCATATCTGTATAGAAGATGAAGGCCTTTAAATCAGGATAGTGCTCGTTGGCCAGAATAGCTTCCTTGGTGGCATGCATACAACAAACACTGGAGCAATACAGCTTATAATGAGTATCCCGCGAACCGACACATTGAATAAAGGCCAGCTTCTTTGGTGTTTTCCCATCGGATGGCCGCTGCAATTGTCCCCCGGTCGGGCCCGAGGCGCTGATCATGCGCTCGTACTGCATGGCCGTAATTACATTTTTGATTTTGCCGTATCCATATTCCTCCAGCGCCGAGGGGTCATAGAGGTCAAAACCGGAGGCGAGAATAATGGCGTCAACATCCGCCTCGATTATTTCATCTTCCTGGTCATAGTTTATCGCCCCGGCCTGGCAGAAGTTTTCACAGATCCGGCAGTTGCCCGTCAGAAAATGAATACAGGCCTCCCGGTCAATCACCGGGACCTTAGGTACTGCCTGGGGGAAGGGAACATAGATGGCTGACCTTGGACTAAGCCCGGCGTTAAATTCAGAGAGAATCGGTCTGGGCTCTTTATCGGTGATATCCTCCAGTTTAATGGCTCCGGTAGGACAAACAAAGGCACAGGCACCGCAGCCCTGGCATATCTCAGAATGTATATGGAAGGGGGTATCTATCTTCCGATCCAGCCCTCTGCCGGAAAAACTGATTGCGCTTACCCCCATCCTTTCTTCACAAACACGCGCACATAAACCACAGAGAATGCAGTTATCATCCTCTAGCTTAAACCGCGGCTTTTTAATTCCGTAATTCTTGGCTAGCTCCTGAATCAACGGTACGTTGGGACATCTGGCCAGGAGCAGCTCCAATATCATCCGGCGTCCTTTTATCACCGCCTCCGAGTTTGTGCTGACCTCCAAACCCTCTTCAACAGGGTAATTGCAGGAAGTTACCAGCCTTTTCCGGCCCCGGCTGGTGATTTCCACAGTACAAAGGCGGCAGGCTCCGAAGGGTTCCAGCGCCGGATGATAACACAGGGTAGGGATGTCGATATTGTTGGCCTGAGCAACCTGTAAGATATACGTCCCTTCTTCAGCCGTTATTGCCTTGCCATCGATTGTTAGATTTACCATGGTTAACCTTTTTTCCTTACTAGGACCCTGTCCTTAACCGGGGGTGGCACCGGCTCACCGGAAAGCCGCCGCACCGCACTAAAACGGGGCGGGCAAACTTCAAAGCAGGTGTTGCACTTTGTGCACTTTGTCTGGTCGATGACATGAATTTGATTCTTGCCACCGCTTATGGCTCCGACCGGACACTGTCTGAGGCAAATCATGCAGGCCTGGCATTTCTCAGGGTCAATATAGTAAGAGATAAGCTCTTTACAGACATAGGCTGGGCAGCGTTTCTGCTCAATGTGGGCCATATATTCGTCCCGGAAGTACCGCAGGGTGGACAGTACCGGATTAGGCGCTGTGGCCCCCAGGGCACATAGCGAGAAGTCTTTGACCATGGCGGCGACCTCTTCCAGGAGTTCAATATCTCCCTTTTCCCCTCTTCCCTCGGTAATATCGGTAAGTATGTCCAGCATCTGCTTTATGCCCTCACGGCAGGGGACGCATTTTCCGCAGGACTCATCGGCAAGAAAGTTGAGGAAGTATCTGGCGGTATCAACCATACAGGTATCCTCATCCATCACAATCATGCCGCCTGAACCCATCATGGAACCAGCTTTAGTGAGTTCGTCAAAATCTATGGGAAGGTCAATATACTTTTCCGGAATAACACCCCCGGAGGGACCACCGGTCTGGACTGCCTTGAACTTCTTTCCGTCGCGAATCCCGCCACCGATATTAAAAATAATCTCTCTGAGCGTCATCCCCATCGGTACTTCAACCAGCCCGGTGTTGTTAACCTTGCCCACCAGAGAGAATATCTTGGTTCCCTTACTGCCTTCCGTCCCGATGCCAAGGAACCAATCAGCACCTTTGTTGATAATAAGTGGCACAGTAGCCCATGTCTCAACATTATTGAGGTTGCTGGGCCTATCCCAAACGCCCTTAATAACGGTGTGGATATACTTCGGCCTGGGCTCTCCTACCTTGCCTTCTAATGCCGTCATCAAAGCACTCGATTCACCGGAAACAAAAGCGCCAGCTCCCCGGTGCACCTTAACGGTGAAATCAAAACCTGAGCCAAAGATATTTTTCCCGAGTAACCCATATTCTTCGGCTTGCTTGATCGCGACATCCACATTCCCTACGGCTAGGGGATATTCCTGCCGAACGTAAATATATCCCTCGTGGGAGCCGATGGCATAAGCACCGATGATTAGACCTTCCAGCACGCTGTGGGGATTGCCTTCAAGCAGACTCCTGTCCATGTAGGCCCCGGGGTCACCTTCATCAGCGTTAACGATTACATACTTTATCTCACCGGGGGCATTGCGGCATTCTTCCCATTTCCTACCGGCAGGAAAGCCACCACCTCCCCTACCTCTCAGATTGGATTTTTTAACTTCTTCCAATACCTGCTCGGGGGTCATCTGGGAAAGGGCCTTCGCTAGGGCAGAATAACCACCGAGCGCCAGGTAGTCATCGATGCTCTTGGGATCAATCTTCCCGTTGGAACCGAAAACAAGCCGCTCCTGGTTCTTGTAGAAAGGGATTTCAGATTCATGAATTATCTTTTTATTGGTGGTAGGGTCGGTATAGAGCAAACGCTCTACGACCTTCTTTCCCTTTACAGTCTGAGAGATAATCTCAGGAACATCCTCGGGCTTTATCTGCAAGTAACATATTCCTTCAGGGTGAATAACTACAATAGGGCCTCTCTCACAAAAGCCATGGCAACCAGTCATTCTGAAGTCTACCTTGTCACTTAACTTTTGTTTTTTAAGCTCCTGTTCAATGCTCGCAGCAACTTCTGCGCTACCAGAAGCATGGCAGGCAGTCCCGGAACAGAGTGTAATACAAGGTTTATTGGGGTCTCTTTTCGACAGGATGCCTTTCCTGAGTTCCTCCAATTCAGCAGGCGAATTTATCCTTGGCATAATTTTCCCTTAATCATAGTTTTTCAGCACTTCTTCTGCCTCGGCTGGTGCTAACTTGCCGTGATACTTTCCATCAACCACCATCACCGGCCCTAAAGCACAACATCCAAGGCAATTAACCGTATTCAGAGTGAAGCGCCTATCGGGGGAGGTTTCCCCAGGTTGTATCTTTAATACATCGGTGATTCTATCCAGAAGCCGTGGTGAACCGCGTATGTGGCAGGCAGTACCCATACAGACGCTAACTAGATGTCTGCCCCTGGGCGTCAGGCTCATTGCCGTGTAGAAGCTGGCAACACGATATATCTGACTCTGCGGGATATTAAGCCTCTGGCTGATTCGCTCCGCCACCTCTTTAGGAATCCAGTTCAGTTCCTGCTGTATATCCAGCAAAAGCTGTATGAGGATACCCTCTTCCCCTTCATACTTATCGATAATCTGGTCAACCCGGCTAATTTCTTCAGTGGTCATACTTCTATTCACCCTTCTTCTGAGAAACATAGGCTTTGAACCTTACCGGGCAGTTATTCCAGCAATCACCACAGCCGGTGCATTTCTCTTCATCCACAGACCTTGCTTTTTTCCTGATTTTAATCTTGAATTTTCCGGGTTTCCCCGCCACTTCCTCTACCTCAGAATAGGTCAGCAGCTTAATATTGGGGTGCCGACTCGCCTCAATCATCTTGGGGGCAAGGATACACATGGAGCAATCATTGGTAGGGAAGGTCTTATCCAGCTGAGACATTCTACCGCCGATGCTGGGTGTCTTTTCGACAAGGTATACCTGGAACCCCATATTGGCCAGGTCAAGGGAAGACTGGATACCAGCGATACCACCACCGATTACCAGAACAGATTTTTTCGCCAAATTAAATCCTTGCAGCTAGCGGAAGGCTATAATCCCAGCTAGGATGGGCAGCCATGCGGGCCGCCAGAATCATAGCTATTTGCAACAGGGCATTATAGCAAGAGCAGCGAAATTTTTCTACCCACCCAGTAGCAGAATCGTTCTAGAAACAAGGTGCTCCTGCCGGGTTTGAGGAAGGTTCAGATGTTGCCTATTCTTCTGACTCGGGGGCGGAAGTAGGCGCGGGAGCCATTAGAGCTTTAGTTAGAAGGAAGGCTGCCTGTAGTGCCTCTGTAGGGCAAAGCGGAAAACATTCTTTGCAGTCCCAGCATTCCTTGGAGGCTATCTCTGGAATGAAAATTATCTCCCGTCTTGTTCCCCTGCCGACAAACCCGATGGCGTTCTTCTTCTTGACCTCAGCACAGTATCTTACGCATAGACCACAGAGAATACAGAATGAGGGCTCTTTTTCAAAACGGGCTTTGTTTGCTCCATACTCTTGAGCCAAATCCTGCAATTCTGTGGAATCCGGAGCATGAGCTAGTATCAACTCCAGAAGCACTTTGCGAGTTTTATCCACCCTCTCAGACCTGGTTCTTACCACCAAATTTTGCTCTACCGGGTAAAGGCAGGCCGCAACGAGATTAGTCCTGCCGCGAGCTTCTATTTCTACTGTGCAAATTCGGCAAGCCCCATAAGGTTCTAATTTCTCGTGGTGGCAAAGTGTAGGAATATATATCCCCACACTTTGTGCTGCCTCCAGAATGGTCATCCCTTCCTCTGCTTTAACTTCCCTGCCATCAATCTGTAAAGTGATTTCACTCATTTTTCTTTACTCTCTCTGGCTATCATTCTTTCTTCCTCAGGAATAGGAGGGGGAACAGGCTCGCCAGAAATCTTCTTCACCGCACCAAAGCGAGGGGGACAAACTTCAAAGCAAGTTCCGCACTTTGTGCATCTCTCCTGGTCAATTACATGTATCTGGTTCTTACCACCTGCAATCGCCTGTGCAGGGCATTGCCTGAAACAAATCGTGCAAGCCTGACACTTCTCAGGGTCGATATAATATGAAATTAGTGCCTTACACACGTAAGCCGGACAGCGCTTCTCCTTGATGTGCGCCTCGTATTCGTCTCTAAAGTAGCGTAGCGTGCTTAGAACCGGGTTAGCGGCAGTCCTACCTAAAGCACAAAGTGAGGCATCTCTGGTCACCTGGGATAGCTCCTCCAAAAGCTCGATGTCGCCCTCTTTCCCTTCCCCTTTGCTGATATTAGTCAGAATCTTAAGCATCTGCCTGATACCTTCACGGCAGGGGACGCACTTGCCACACGATTCATCAGAGAGGAAATCAAGAAAGTACTTGGCAACATCAACCATACAGGTATCTTCATCCATTACAATCATCCCGCCGGAACCCATCATCGAGCCAGCCTTGGCGAGCTCATCAAAATCGACTTTCATGTCTAACTGTTCCTCAGGTATACATCCTCCGGACGGGCCTCCTGTTTGTACTGCTTTGAACTTCTTGTCCCCGGGAATGCCACCGCCCAGCTTATAGATAATATCTCTCAGGGTTATACCCATAGGTACTTCCACAAGGCCGGTATTGTTTACCTTACCCACCAGAGAGAAAATCTTCGTCCCCTTGCTGCCTTCAGTTCCGAGTTGAGCAAACCAGTCAGCACCTTTATTGATAATAAGAGGCACCGTCGCCCATGTCTCAACATTATTCAAGCAGCTGGGTTTATCCCGAACGCCCTTAATGGCGGTGTGGATATACTTCGGTCTGGGCTCTCCTACCCTGCCTTCTATTGCCGTCATCAAAGCACTCGATTCACCGGAGACAAAAGCGCCGGCTCCCCGGTGCACTCTAACAGTGAAATCAAAACCCGAACCAAAGATATTTTCCCCGAGGAAACCATGTTCCTCAGCCTGCTTGATGGCAATACCCACGTTCTCTACTGCCAGGGGATATTCCTGCCGAACGTAAATATATCCCTCGTGGGAGCCGATGGCATAAGCACCGATGATTAGACCTTCCAGCACGCTGTGGGGATTGCCTTCAAGCAGACTCCTGTCCATGTAGGCCCCGGGGTCACCTTCATCAGCGTTAACGATTACATACTTTATCTCACCGGGGGCATTGCGGCATTCTTCCCATTTCCTACCGGCAGGAAAGCCACCACCTCCCCTACCTCTCAGATTGGATTTTTTAACTTCTTCCAATACCTGCTCGGGGGTCATCTGGGAAAGGGCCTTCGCTAGGGCAGAATAACCACCGAGCGCCAGGTAGTCATCGATGCTCTTGGGATCAATCTTCCCGTTGGAACCGAAAACAAGCCGCTCCTGGTTCTTGTAGAAGGGGATTTCAAATTCATGAACTGTCTTTTCATTGGTAGTGGGGTCGGTGTAGAGTAAACGCTCTACGACCTTCTTTTCCTTTATAGTCTGGGAGACAATTTCAGGAACATCCTTAGGCTCTATCTGTAAGTAACATATTTTCTCAGGGTGAATAACTACGATAGGGCCTTTCTCACAAAAACCATGGCAACCAGTCTTCCTAAAGTCTACCTTGCCACTCAGTCCTTGCTTTTTAATCTCTTCTTCTATGCTCGCCGCAACCTCTTCGCTACCGGAAGCATGGCAGGCAGTCCCGGAACAGAGTGTAATACAAGGTTTATCGGGGTCTCTTTTCGACAGGATGTCTTTCCTGAGTTCTTTCAATTCAGCAGGCGAATTTATCCTTGGCATAATTTTCCCTTAATCGTAGCTTTTCAAAATATCTTCTACCTTGGCCGGCGCTGTCTTTCCGTGGTACTTGCCATTGACTACCATCACCGGCCCCATGGCGCAACAACCGAGGCAGTTAACAGTCTCCAGGCTAAATTTCAAGTCCAGGTCGGTTTCGCCGGGGTGAATTCCAAGCAGGTCTTGGACCATGTCGAGTACGCGTGGCGCACCGCGAATGTGGCAGGCAGTGCCCATACATACTTGAATCTCATGGCGCCCTCTAGGAACTAAACTAAAGGCTTTATAAAAGGTAGCTACATGCTGTATCTGGTTTAAAGGCACTT